>OLSL01000188.1_pt1 | contig 67774 bp, 65 predicted proteins | sample 1672511 | NCBI WGS metagenome assembly OLSL01 (sample SAMEA3136694, study PRJEB25190) | human gut metagenome | biome: human gut; feature: human-associated habitat; material: faeces | place: Austria | collected 2013
GATGCCTTTGGATATTGTAAAAGTAAGCGATTAAAGGAAATGGGATTACATAAGATCGGATTTGAAAACCACAGATATTTACTTGTATATCGTGTAAAAGGTAGTCAGGTCATTGTCGAAGGCATCTACCACGAATTACAGGATTATGAAAATACAATTTAGATTGTGAAGCAAGAGGACTCTTCGGAGTTCTCTTTTTATATTTCTACATCATCACTAATCGCCCTATAAAATCTCTGGCTATTCTCGCCACTGCCAAAACATTTTCCCAGCGTTATTGTATTAAATGTAAGACACAACTGACGTCCGGCTTTTGTGCGAAAAAATACCCTGTCATAAGGTGATTATACCACAGAAGGACAGAAAAAAACGGGAATCTCGGATGACTATTGAACGAAACCTCTGAAATTTCCATTCGGCTAGGTCGATTCATGACATATTTGGGTCGATTCATGCAAAAAACGGTTTTTAGCGTCTAAAAGATAATATAATTTGTATGGATGAGTTGATGGGAAACAACTTATATATACGAAAAGAAAGAAGGGAAAGACATGAGAGTAAGAAAAAGTGTAAGAGTACTGGCTTTATTATTATGTCTGTCGCTGATGACAGTGCCGGTGAAGGTGTCAGCAGACTATTATGGTGTAGAAATGCCAACTCTGGAGTACTATAACAATGGAGATAACAATGGGGATTTAAAAAAAGTAACTTTTGAGGGTACGGAAGAAGAACTTGCACAAACTTGTAATTCACAGCCTGCTATTATGGCAATGTCTCTTTTGTGTTTTGAAACTGCAAAGAAAAACGGTATTTCATTTGACGCAGCAGCGGGGCATTCACTGGGAGAATATGCCGCAATGACAGCTACGGGAATGCTATCCCTTGAGGACGGTTTCAGAGTGATCAAAGCAAGAGCTGCCGCAATGGACAAGGCCGGACGTGAAACACAGGGTGCTATGTACGCAATCATGAAAATGACTCCTGAGGAAATTGAAACGGTATGCGAAGAAGTTTCGGGATATGTAGTACCTGTAAATTACAATTCTCCCGTCCAGACAGTAATTGCCGGTGAGAAGGAAGCGGCTGATAAGGCGGCGGAAGTGTTTGCTCAAAAGGGCGCAAGGGCAGTACCCCTTAAAGTATCAGCGGCTTTTCATTCTAAGCTGATGGAAGGTGCTTCTAAGGAATTTTATGAGGCAATTAAGGATATTACGTTTAATGAACCGTCTGTACCGTTTTATTCAAATGTTACTGGGCAAGAACTTACAGATTTTTCCGATATGCCTTCACTTCTTGCAAAACATATGATCTCACCTGTACGCTTTACTTCGGAATTAAATGCTATGAGCAGTGCCGGTATTGATAAATTTATTGAACTTGGCCCTAATAAAGTCCTTACCGGACTGGTCAAGAAAACTCTTAAAGGTTCTAATGCTGTAAATATTGAAAATCTGAAAACACTTGAATCAGCGTTAACTCTTTGAAGATTTTGAAAAAATCTTCAGAAAAACTTTATCTTGTTCATTTCTTGTTACGCAACAAGAAATGAACCAAAGAAATGCGCCTGCTCAAACGCCGCAGTGGGCTTGCGGCACATAAGTGCCGAATTTTATCCGTCATACAGTTACTGAACTATTAGGTTACCCCATAAAAGGCAAGACGCAGCACATAAAATTCACACCCAAGTAAGATGGGTTCAGATGAATCTGGTCTCAAAGCTATCCTTTAATTCTTTGCAAAAGTAACTTTGCAAGTCTTTAAAAAGAAAATCAAGTCAATAAAATTTGGTATAAAAGTTTTGGTTCCGCTTTTTCAAAAGCGGAGGGCGTAAAAGTTTTTGCCCAGCTTTTTTTCAAAATTTTTTCTTTAATTCTTTGTAAAGTAAATCTTCGTGAATTAAATAAAATATATCAGTCAATTAAATCTGATATAAAAGTTTTTTGCTTACTTTTTTTCAAAAAAGTAAGAGAAAGGAGTAAACCAATGAAAAAATATGCTTTAATAGGTCATCCGCTGGGACACTCCATGTCCCCATTTATACATAAAAGACTTTTTGAAGAGGCAGGCCGACAGGCTGAGTATACTTTGGAAGATATTCCTCCGGAGAGTCTAAAGGAAAAACTGCCTGAGCTATTAAAAAGTGTTACAGGTCTTAACGTTACAATCCCTCATAAAGTACCTGTAATAGATTATGTGGATAAGCTTGACGAAAGCGCCTTAAGGTACAATTCCGTAAACTGTATTTGCGGTAAAGACGGTGTACTGACAGGGTACAATACTGATTGCGACGGTTTTCTGCGTTCCGTACCTGAAAATGCTTTAGGCGGAAAAGTTCTGCTGTTGGGCTGCGGGGGAGTAGGCAGAATGATGGCAATTGAAGCGGCACGTCACGGCGCTGATATTACTATGGCAATTATTCCTGAAGCTCAGGATATGGCGGATTGCCTGAAAAGGGAAATCGTAGAAAAATATCCCCGAATATCTGTAAAAATCGTTATGATGAACGAAATTTCGGGAAAATTTGACTTACTTGTAAATGCCACTCCGGTAGGTATGTACCCGAAATCTGACGCTTGCCCTGTTTCGGAAGAAGTTATCGGGAACTGCGGCGCAGTATTTGATGCTATTTACAATCCAACCAAAACAAAGCTTGTTACTATTGCGGAAAGTAAGGGAATTACAGCAATTGGCGGTATGTCGATGCTGGTTTTACAGGCGGTTGTTGCACATGAAATCTGGGACGGTGACAGCTATACAAAAGAACAAATCGACAAAATTATAAATGAATCCGTTGAAATCGTTAACAGGGATTTTAAATAGGAGGAAATTATGGCTATATTCTTATGCGGATTTATGGGCTGCGGTAAAACTACAATCGGTAAAAATCTTGCTAAGCTGCTGGGATGCGGATACTGTGACATGGACGAGCTTATTGTAAAAAAAGCAGGAATGTCCATTCCTGAAATTTTTGAAACTAAGGGCGAAAAACATTTTCGCCAAATGGAGTCGGACCTTATAATTGAACTTGGAAGCTTTAAAGGAATAGTTTCCTGCGGCGGCGGAGCAATGCTTAATGAACAAAACGGAAAAAATGCCGCTGAAAACGGTACGGTATTGTTTCTTGACACACCTTTTGAAATATGCTATAAACGTATTGCAGGAGATTCCAACAGACCGATCGCCGCAAGCCGTACCAAAGAACAGCTTGAAGAGCTTTACAATGAACGATATCCGAAGTATCTTAAAAATTCGGGAATGCGTGTAGATTGCAGCGGTACTCCTATGGAAATTTCAAAATATATAATTCAAAGTCTTAAACTGAAGAAATGAGAGAACATTTATGAAAATATATAATGTGCAGATAAAAACAATGGAAAAGAGACGGTCCATAGAAAACGGCTGGATTGAAATTGAAAACGGTAAAATCATTGCTGTTGAAGAGGGAAGTCCTGATGTTGTCGGTACAGAGGATCTGGACGGTCAGGGAAAGCTTTTGATTCCCGGATTTATTGACGCTCATACTCATCTTGGAATTATTGAAAACGGCATCGACTTTGAAGGAGACGACTGTAATGAAGCTACAGATCCCTTTACCCCTCAGCTTAGAACTATTGACGGCATTAATCCTATGGACAGATGCTTTGAAGAGGCGTATAAAAGGGGAATTACCTCCGCTGTTGTGGCTCCGGGGAGCGCTAATCCCTGCGGCGGTGAGATAATCGCTGTCAAAACCTATGGCAGACGTATTGATGATATGATCATAAAGCCTGTGGGGATAAAATTTGCTTTGGGAGAAAATCCAAAGAGAGTTTACAATGACAGAGATGAAACTCCGGTTACAAGAATGGCTACGGCTGCTCTGATCCGTGAGGGACTTACTAAAGCAAAGCGTTATCTTGCGGATATTGACGCATATGAAATCGACAAGGAAAATAATGATATGCCTGAATTCGACCTGAAAAATCATGCGCTTATTCCGCTGCTCAGGAGGGAGATTTCCGCTCATTTTCATTGCCACCGTGCCGACGATATGTTTACGGCAGTAAGGATTGCAAAGGAATTTGATCTGAAGCTTGTGATTGTACATGCCACTGAAGGGCATCTTATTGCGGATATTTTAGGTACTGAAAAGCTATCGGCAATTTCCGGTCCGGTTATATGCGACAGATGCAAGCCGGAAATGAAAGGTCTTGAATTGAAAAATACAGCGGAGCTTATCAAAAACGGGGTTAAAACCTCTATCTGCACCGATCATCCGGTTATACCCATCCAGTATCTTCCTGCGTCTGCCGCAATGGCTGTAAAGGGCGGACTGGACTCCGACATCGCACTTGAAGCAATAACAATTAATGCTGCTGAAATTGCCGGAATTGATGATACAACGGGTTCAATTGCCGTAGGCAAAGACGCTGATTTACAGCTTTACTGCGGAAATCCTCTTGACATTATGAATGATCCTGAACTGGTCATGATCAATGGCAAAGTTTTAAACAATACAAAAGGAGACTGTTGAAAAAATGCGTGAGATAAATGTGTCTGAAATAGAAAATACTATAAGAGATTTATGTATAAGTGCAAATATTCACTTACCGAAAAGTCTTGAAGATAAAATTCAAAGCTGTGCTGAGCTGGAAATTTCTCCTGCCGGAAAAGCAGTATTTGAGGATCTTAAAGCAAACATTAATGCCGCTAAGGCTGAAAATATTCCGATTTGTCAGGATACGGGAATGGCTGTAATTTTCATGGAGATAGGTCAGGACGTTCATTTTACAGGCGGAAGTCTTGAAGATGCAATTAACAAGGGTGTGTCAAGAGGGTACACAGAAGGGTATTTAAGATGCTCCATCGTTGGCGATCCTCTTGAAAGAGTCAATACAGGGGACAATACGCCGCCTGTTGTGCATACGAGAATAGTGTCAGGAGACAAGGTAAAAATCGACGTTTGTCCAAAAGGCTTTGGAAGTGAAAATATGTCGGCATTAAAAATGTTTACGCCGTCCGCGTCCCTTGAGGATATTGTGGGATTTGTAACCGAAACTGCTTCAAAGGCAGGAAGCAATCCATGTCCGCCTATGGTTATAGGCGTAGGTATCGGCGGTAATTTTGAGCACTGTGCTTATCTTGCCAAAAAAGCTTTGTGTCGTGATACTGCTATTAGAAATCCTAAAAAGCTTTACAAGGATCTGGAGGACAAAATGCTTGAGCAAATTAACAAGCTGGGTATCGGTCCTCAGGGATTCGGCGGCAAAATTACTGCTCTGTGTGTAAATATTGAACAAGCGCCTACTCATATTGCAGGTCTGCCTGTGGCTGTGAATATCGGGTGTCATGTGACAAGACATGCGTCGGCTTTAATATAAGGTCTTTTACATTCTATTTTCTGTTTACTTGCCTGTCGAGCCTTATGAAACAAGTTCTATTGTACTAAAGACGAATTAAAAGTTTTTTGCTTACTTTTTTTCAAAATCTTTTTCTTTTATTTTCTGCAAAATTAACTTTGCGAGTCTTTAAAAAGAAAATCAAGTCAATAAAATTCGGCATAAAAGTTTTTTGTTTACTTTTTTTCAAAAAAGTAAGGACGCTTAAAAAGCGTCCTTTTTTTTAATGTTTAGCAGTTCTTGAAAGCCATGCATTTGCGAGATCCAAAGCCTCGTACAGACTTTCTTTTTCGCTTGTTTTAGTAACTGCCTGATTAGGCGGCAGCGTCAGGTCGGTAGACATCTGATATACTTTTATTTTGCTTGCGACATCTATATCATGTACTTTCTTTTTATTAAGAATTTTCAGCATTACGACATAATCATCCGACATATTGCCGTAATATATAACATCTTCATGTCTTACAAGAGGAAATCCCTTGTATGTAAAAAAGCTTTTATCCATTGTAACCCTCCTTTTGTATACATTATTTTAATTATATCAAAGTTCTTACGTAATTTTTGTCGCATTACGTTACCAGTTCATAATAAATTCTTCGCTTGTGTCAAACTTGGACAGATTTTCGATCAGCAGATCGACATATGCGGTACGGCATTTGAAACACGGTACACCGTTTACACTAATAAGTGTTTTTTTGCCTTCGGACTTGTAGAATTCAACAGTCTGTTTGGTTTTTCCGTCTTGGGTTTCAAGGTAGACTGTAACTGTCGGTTCTCCCTGGGGTTCTTCATCGATTATAAACTCTTCGGCTGAAGTTTTAAGCAGGAACGTATAGAAGGTACGGAATCTTTCCGTATCGCATTCAACACCGTTCTTAACTGCCTTGTAATCATCTTCGGAAGTTCCGCTGCCTTCAAAACTTACCGTTTCGCCGCCTTGAACGCTTATATCAAGCTTGCCGATATCCCAAACAAGAGTACCGAATACCATTTTTGAAGTGATATCTCCCGGCTGAAGGTCTGCCCAGCATAAATTTTCTTTGCTGACAGCATATATTACATCGTTATCATTGAACATTGCAGGATAATATTTTACGCCGTCAATGTCCATTTCATTTCCAAGCTTTAACGTATAGCTGTCGCCGTCCTGAGTTTTCATTTTAACTGTACAGAAAGGATCGTCGAGACCTGCCGATTTGATTTCTGTTTCTGACGGATGTGCGGCTATTACCGAATAAGCGCTGAGTCCGAAAAATCCGTTTACTGCGTTCTGGGATTTTTCAACGTCAAGATATGCAAATACAGGCTTTGTCATATAATGAGTCGAAAGAGTACCGCTCTTAGTATCGTCGTCATCGGTAGATTTATCATATTCCAGAACAATATCATAATCCAGATCGCTGCGGCTTATAGAAACTGTATCTACCGTGGGATTATTTCCGTCGGAGGAGTTTGCCAGAAGAGTTGTCGATACAAAGGAAGTTGCTGAATTTGCAAATACGCTTACGTTTGAAGTGGAAACCAGATAAACTGTATTTTCACCCTCAGCCATACAATATGTTTTACCGCTTTCAGGGGATTCGTTTCCTATAAGAAGCGTTTTGGTTTCAGCGTTTGATTTGACAGTAACCTTTGCCTGAGGATTAGTCAGACCGTATTTGTCTAAATCTGACGCATTTTCTTCCACGGTTGATTCTGATGACAAAGCCGCAGAGCTGTTTAAAATTGAAGAAGTCAGGGTATAATTTATATCAAGATCTTCAAGACCTTTTATCGTAAGCGTTACCGTACCGTCCTCAGCCGGCTTGCCGACGGGAAGTGCTTCAAAGCCGCCACCGGCATTTTCAGCGGAAACTGATATTATATCAGTTTTTTCAAAGCTGAACAGTTCTGTCGGAACAGATATAGAATTTTCAGCAATTGATGAAGTGGAAGAATTTCCAGAATCTTCGTTGGCTCCTGTAAGCATCAGAACTGCATATCCGCCGCCGGCAATGACTAATGCGGCAGTACATGCCAGAACGGCTTTGATATTTTTTTTCATCGGTTTCTTCTCCTTATAAATACAACAACACCGCATATTACTACTATAATAGGTATTACAAACATTACAACTCTGCGGATTGCGGCAGCTTGTGAAACGGTAATATCAATTGTTTCAGAGCCAAGATTCTTTTCGGCTATAATTGCTGAATTTTCCTTGCCGCAGATTTTATTTACGGCGTTCATAATAAATTCAGCATTATTATAAGTTGAACCTGTTGTAAGGCGTGTATCGATCATTGACGCACCGCCGATTACCAGCATGTTGTTGGTGTGGGTTACCTTTTCGCTGTCGGTATTGGACTTGGTAGCAAGCGCCATAACTACGTTTGAACCTTTTTCAGCATTTGAAGCGTCAAATTCTTCAGTTTCTTCTGTTGCCTGAGTTGTATCCTCAGATTCTGATGATTCACCGTTTAAATCAAGCTGAGAGCTGTCGTCTGCTTCGGTGAGATTCAGCGGATAGAGCAAAGAGGATTCAGAGCTTGAAAGAAGCGCTGTTGTAGTTCTGTCAACATTGGCGTCGAAAAGAAGATTAATGTTTCGTGTCATAGGCGCTATTATCGGCAGCTTTGTATTTGACAGTCCTTCACTGAATGTTTCGTCGGAAGCTGTTACAATCGGAGCTTTAAGAGCCTGATTCATATCCATTGTGTTTCTTACTACGTTAACCTGCTGAGTCATTTTATCTTCAGATTCAATAACCTGATTTCCTCCCACTTCAATTCCCCAGATTTCAAGGAATTCGTCAATATTCGGAGTTTTGCGCTGTGACGTATCTGCAATATATATCAGGTTTTTATCAAGGTTTCCGCCGTTATAGAGAAAATCTTCAAGCTTTTTTATACTGTCTTCCGGAATATCGGTAGCGGGTGCCGGAAGTACCACAAGGTCGTAATCCTCCGGTGAAATTTCGTCTGCAATAATATCGGTAAATACCAGTTCGTATCCGTTTTTGGTCATAAGCTCGGCAAAGGTTGTTATTGCAGAAACCGTTTCACTTCCGAAAATTGCGGAACCGTTATATTTTGTAATAAATGCCGCCGTTTTGGGGTTCGCGTCCGTAACGCTCATAATCGCCGACAAAAGCTCCTGTTCGCCTTTATATCCGGAAAGAGCTGAGGTACCGTAATATGAATTTGTTGTGTAGGCAAACAGCTCCTGGGTTACTGACAGTACCTTAACTCTGTCACCGGAGGCTATAACTATATTATCCATTGAGATAGTGCCGTTATAGTTAGCGGCATATTTATTTACAGCGTCGGGATTCTTGGTTGTATCATAAAAATTGTAGGTAATATGATCGGAATACTGGACTAATTTGTTCAGAGTTTCAAGAACCATTTTATAATATGTATTACTGTGGTAATTTGATTCGTTATCAAATACGGCAATTTCGACGTCTTTATCTATTGAGCTTACATAATCAATAGTCTGCTGTGAAATGTCATAGTATTTTTCCGGCGTTAGGTCAAGCTTCAGACCCTTTCTTTCTGTAAGAATACCTGCGATCAGATTTATAAAGACAATAACGGCAATAAATACGACTGTTATTACAGTTGCAACAGAACCGTATTTCAGTTTCTTTTTATTAAAAGACTTTTTTTTCTTTGGTTCTTTAGCTGTTTCTTTACTCATTTTTGTTATCCTCCTTAACTCCAGCGTCTCTTTTCAAATACCCTGACAGTCAGGAAATTGAATATTACAGCAGTACTGATATAGAACAGTACGCTTGAAAGATTGAATATTCCGCATGTAAATTCATAGTACTTATTGTAAAATGAAATTGAATTCAGGAAATCAGTTATAAAATCAATGCTTATGTAGTTTGTCAGAATATCAACCAGGCATAAAAACAACAGACTGCAAATGCCGCCTACTGCCGCTACCACCTGATTTTCTGTCAGTGAGGAAATAAACATTCCGATTGCGATAAACGCAGCGCCCAAAAGAATCAGAGCCAGATAATTTGAAAACAGGATTCCCCAGTCAACAGAACCGAAATAGCTTATGATAAGAGCATAGATAAGTACAATACTTACTCCGAATATGTACATTAAAATTGTAGCAAAGTATTTTCCGAGAACTATTCCTCCCAGTCCTACTGGAGCTGTAAGAAGACCCTGTTCGGTTTTCTGTTTCTTTTCTTCGCTGAAGGATTTCATGGTAAGAATAGGAATCAGAAAAATTATTACTGCAAAAAGCATTGAAAACATTCCCGACATATCAGTTGTGCTTGACGACAGGGTATACATGTAAAAGAATAATCCTGCTAAAAGATAAAATACAGCCAGAAATACATAGGCTATACCCGATGTGAAAAATGCTCCAAGCTCTCGTCTGAAAATTGCGCTCATTGCTTTTTACCTCCGTCCGTTTCTTTAAGTTTGTTCAGATGCGGTTCAATACCCTCGCCCATAGTGATTTTCAGGAAGATATCTTCAAGGGTAAGTTCGCTGGACTTCATAAGCAGAATTGCCCAGCCGTGCTCCTGAACGACCTTATTTACTTCACGGCGGAGATCGGTACCTTCCTCCGCTTCCATTTCATATTCATATACTCCCGGTTCTCGTTCCATGTCTGCTCTTACATATTTTATACCCGGGATTTTTCTGAGTTCATAAAGAATCTCGTCTTTTTTGCCTTCAATACGGACAATAAGACGATGGTCGGCTGAAATTTTCTTTGAAAGATTGTCAGCAGTATCGTCTGCGGCAATTTCGCCCTTGTTAATGATAATAACCCTGTCGCATACTGCCTGGATTTCAGAAAGTATGTGCGATGAAAGAATAACGGTATGAGTTCTTCCGAGTTTTTTTATAAGATTACGGATTTCTATTATCTGTTTCGGATCAAGACCTACCGTTGGTTCGTCCAGTACCAGAACCGGCGGATTGCCGATCAATGCCTGAGCCAGTCCTACACGCTGCTTGTATCCCTTTGAAAGATGCTTTATAATACGGTCTTTTACATCCGTGACTTTACAAAGCTCGCAGATATCTGATAAATGCGCCTTTCTGGGCAGCTTGCATTTTTTCAGATCAAAAATAAAATTTAAATAAGACTTTACAGTCATATCGATATAAAGGGGCGGTATTTCCGGAAGATAACCTATGTTTGCCTTTGCTTTTATAGGATCGTCTAAAATATCGATCCCGTTGATAAGCGCCGTACCGGAAGTTGAAGAGATATATCCCGTCAGCATATTCATTGTTGTGGATTTTCCGGCGCCGTTAGGTCCTAAAAATCCGAGAATTTCACCGTCCTCAACCGTAAAGCTGATATCATTTACAGCTATTTTGTCACCATAGTGTTTAGTGAGATTCCTGACTTCTATCATTTAAAGTATAACCTCCTTATATTATGCGGCTTATCCGCAGATTATAATTATAGTAATATAATGTGACAGTACAGTGAAAACATTATGAAAGCTTTTCTATACCTTTGCGGATTCGTGCAAGCGATTCTTCTTTTCCTAAAACAGCACAAAGTTCGACGCCGCCGCCGGGGGTAAACTGCTTGCCTGAAACGGCAGTACGTACAGGCCACAGAAGCCAGCCGTTTTTTACTTCAAGTTTAGCAATAAGGTCAAAGAGCGCTTTGTGAATACTTTCAACGTTCCAGTCCTCAAGAGCCTCGAGAACAGGCAGTACAGCCTTTAAAGCTTCAAGAGAGGTCTCTTCATTTGTTTTCATCTTTTTGTGGCAGTACATTGAATTATCATAATCGGGAAGCTCATCAATAAAATCAACCATTTCAGGAACATCGTTGAAAACTTCCGTTCTGGTCTGGAGTATTGAAGCCAGCAGAGGAAGATCAATGTCTTCTCTTTTTACTGACTGTCTTATATAAGGAGTTACGTGTTCTAAAAACTTTTCCGGAGTCATTCTTTTAATATGTGCCGCATTTACTGCTCTGAGCTTTACAGGATCGAATATCGCCGGAGACTTTGAAATTCCGCTTATGTCAAAATGTTCGGCAAGCTCGTCAAGAGTGAAAATTTCCTCTTCGCCCTTTGGCGCCCAGCCTAAGAGTGCGATAAAGTTTACGACTGCTTCCGGAAGAAATCCCTTAGCGATTATATCTTCAAACGAAGCATCGCCGTTTCTCTTGGAAAGCTTTGTAGTCTGGTCCTTCATAACAGGGGAACAGTGAATATAAACGGGTACGTCCCAGCCGAATGCATCGTACAGCAGATTGTATTTAGGCGTTGAGGAAAGATATTCGTTGCCTCTTACAACGTGAGTTATTCCCATGGTATGGTCGTCTACAACGTTTGCAAAGTTGTAGGTCGGCATACCGTCCGTCTTGATGAGTATCTGGTCGTCGAGGGTCGAATTTTCAACAGTGATATCGCCGTAAATCTCATCATGGAATGTTGTAGTACCCTCAAGCGGCATTTTTTGTCTTATAACGTAAGGTACTCCGGCAGCAAGCTTTTCCTCGATCTCTTCCTTTGAAAGATTGCGGCAGTGCCTGTCATACATTGGAGCGATATGTGAAGCCTCCTGAATTTTTCTGACTTCGTCAAGTCTGTCTTTGTCGCAGAAGCAGTAATATGCATGACCGCTTTCAACTAGCTTTAAAGCGTAGTCCTTGAACATACCCATTCTTTCAGACTGAACGTAAGGACCGTATTCACCGCCTACGTCAGGACCCTCGTCCCATTTAAGACCCGCTTTTTTTAAGGTACTGTAAATAACGTCAACAGCTCCTTCAACGTATCTTTCCTGGTCGGTATCCTCGATTCTTAAAATGAAGCTTCCGTTATTTTTCTTTGCAATAAGATAAGTATAAAGAGCAGTTCTCAGATTTCCTATATGCATATATCCCGTAGGACTTGGTGCAAATCTGGTTCTGACTTTTTTTGCGTCTGACATTTCAATTCAATCCTTTCCTTAAAGTCTATGCAGTTCAGACATTTCTGACTGCTTTCTTACGTATTCAATGTCTTTTTTTATCTGGATTTTAAGTTCATCAAGAGAGCTGAATTTTTTTTCGTCTCTGATAAATTTATTAAATCTTACTTCAATTTCTTTTCCGTATAAATTTCCGCTGAAATCCAGTATATGAGTTTCTGCAAGAGGTTTGATGTCTTTTTCAACGGTAGGCTTTACGCCTATATTTGTTATCGAGTTATAAGTTTTATTGTCAATAAGAGTAACCGTACTGTAAACTCCTCTTTTGGGTACAAGCTGTTTTTCACCGAACTGCTGATTTATAGTAGGGAAGTCAAGGGTTCGCCCGATACGGTTTCCGCCCACAACTTCTGAACAAACGGCGTACATTCCCATACCCAGAGTATAAAGCTTGTCTACCTTGCCTTCTTTCAGCATAGTTCTGAAATACTCAGAAGAATAAGCAGTACCGTTCTCACCCGTAAGACTTTCAGCAATAACCTCAAAGCCGTATTTTTCACCGAATTTCATAAGTTCGGTTACTCCCCATGCCGCATTTTTTCCGAAACGGAAATTTTCTCCGCAGACGACTGTTTTTGCATTCATTTTTCTGCAAAGTATACGGTATGCAAACTCCTCACCGTTCATTTTGCAGATATCTGTCATTTTAGGAGAATAAGTATATTTTACGCCCATATTTTCAAGTATTTTATGCTTATAATTTTCACTGAAAATATATTCGTATTCTTTCCCGTGTTTTTGGGATATTGAATCCACATCGAAGGTAAATACTGCCGGAACAAGTCCTTTCTCAGAACACTTAACGGCTTTTCTGATTATCAGTTTATGTCCGGCATGAACTCCGTCAAATATCCCCAGAGCAACAGCAGTCGGTTCAGCAATACTGTTTTCGGTAATAACAGTCATTTAAGCGTCACTCTCCTGACTGAGGTTTTTTAATACTCTTAAAATATTATTTTCCGTGTCTGCTTTTGCGATACCCAGAAAAACATTTTCAGCGGAATAAATTCTATACTGTTCTTTTCCGTCAAAGCCTTCAAGCTCATTAAGTCTGAGCTTAACGCCGTTTTTGTACATTTGAGTTTTCTTACTGTTCAGTGTTAAGGACGGCAGTGCCAAAAACAGCTTTTCTGTACTTTTTATTGCAGAATCAAGTCGGTTTTCATCTCTGAGCTTTTCGATTTCCTCAAGCGTAAAACAATCATCAAGGGAAAAACCGTTGGCTTTTGTTCTCACAAGAGAAGTCATTACTGCTCCGCAGCCAAGCTTCTGTCCCATGTCATTAATGAGTGTTCGAACGTAAGTACCCTTTGAGCAGGTTATATCAATATGTCCTTCGCCTGTTTCCTCGTTAAAATCACAGATATTAAATTTGGAAACTGTTATTTCACGTGAGGGTCTGTCTACTTCTATTCCTTTTCTTGCAAGATCATAAAGTCGTTTTCCGCCGACAGACACTGCCGAATACATGGGCGGAGTCTGACTTATATTTCCTTGGAAAGCTTCAGCGTTTTTTTCAATTTCCTCTTTACTGACTGAAACAGGACATTCTTTCAGAATCTTTCCTGTGATATCCTCCGTATCGGTAACGATACCAAGTTTAAATCCTGCAAGATAGCTTTTATCCGTATCGGGAAGAATACTTATTGCTTTGGTAGCGCTTCCGGCAAAAACAGGGAGTACGCCTGTAGCCATAGGATCAAGAGTTCCGGAGTGTCCTAGCTTTTTCATCTTGAGAATTCCTCTGAGCTTTGCAATAACGTCAAAGGAGGTGAATCCTTCCGGTTTGTTTACGCAGATTATTCCGTTTAACATGATTTTATTCCCTTTGCAACGGCGTCTACAATTTGTTTTTTTACTTCGTCAAGAGTACCGTGAAGCAGACAGCCGGCAGCTTTTACATGACCGCCTCCTCCCATGGAGGCGCAGATATCCGATACGTTTGCGTTGTTAGCTGAACGCATGGAAATTTTGTAGCTGTTTTCGTCCTTTTGTTTGATGGTAACGCCTACCTCTACGCCTTCTACCTGAAGAGGTATTCCCGCAAGACCCTCAAGCTCGGACGCATCGACCTTCATTTTATTTAAGATGTCGCTGGTTACGCATATCATTGTCAGCTTGTCGTCAAGATAATATTCCATTATATCCGTTACCGCACGTTCAATTTTAAGTCTGCCCTTGCTTTTAACATCAAACATTTCACGGTTAATCTTTGCAAAATTTACAGGACAGTTTCTTTTCAGTTCTGCAACGATCTCGTGACACCGTGCGGTAGTATTTTCATACTTGAAACATCCGGTGTCTGTAGCTATACCCGTATAAATACACTTTGTTATATCTTTCGTCAGAGGAATATTCAGTATTTTTATAAGCTCATACACTACCTCGCATGCCGCAGAAGCGTTAGGGCATACAAGCGTTTTTTCAGCGTAATCAGTATTTGATATATGATGGTCAATACAGAGATTGATTTTGTCCCCGTAAATATCCTTGTATTTCCCCAGCAGATTAATATCGGCAACGTCAGCTGCAATTATAAATTTCGGTTCAAATTCCTCGTCATTGTAACCTGTTCGCATGAAATCATATCTTTTGGGTATTTCATCAGAACAAATTACTCTTGCTCTTTTGCCCAGATATTTAAGAATGTGGTAAAGAGCAGTTCCGGAGCCAGTACAGTCTCCGTCGGGACTTTGATGGATCAGTATATAAGCGTCACCGCAGTTCTTCAGCATTTCGGCGGCTTCATTAAAATCTATTTTCATAAATCTCCTCCGGTCAATACCAGAATTTCACTCCCCTTTAAGGACTTTGTTAAGCAATCAAAGTCCTCTAAGCTTTTCATTTATTTCGGCGCTGTGTTCAATGGAATCATCGGCTATGAACTTAAGTTCCGGACTTTTTCTCATAGGAAGCCTGTGAAACAGCTCCCGCTTTATAAATCCGGAGGCGCTTGTAAGTCCCTTAACGGATTCCCTTGCCTTTTCAATGCCGTCAAAACAGGAAATGTAAACCTTGCAGTGTGAGAGATCGTTTGACAGATCCACTCTGACAATGGTAATAAACTCAGCGATTCTGGGGTCTTTAAGTTCACGAAAAATCGCTGTAAGCTCTCTTTTTATGTCTTCACCCATTCTTCCAACTTTAAAACTTGACATATGAATCTCCTTTATACGGATATCCCGCAGGATTATTATTACCGAAAATTACGGTAATATTGGCTTATTATTCGCTGTATTCCTCCATAATAAATCCTTCAAAGATATCGCCTTCCTTTATATCGGCAAATCTTTCAAGACTGATTCCGCATTCATAGCCTTTAGCTACTTCTTTTGCGTCGTCTTTAAATCTCTTGAGAGAATCGATTTTATCCTCTGCAACGACTATGCCGTCACGTACAACTCTTATTTCACAATTTCTTGTGATCTTACCGTCTGTAATATATGAACCGGCAACTGCTCCGACGTTTGAGATCTTATAAACCTGTCTTACCTCAGCCTTACCCAGAATAACTTCTCTGAATTTCGGCGCTAACATGCCCTTCATAGCAGTTGTGATTTCTTCGATTGCGTCATAGATGATCCTGTAAAGTCTTATGTCGACGCCGTCACGCTTGGCGCTTTCTTCTGCCACAGGATCAGGACGAACATTGAATCCGACAATGATAGCGTTTGAAGCGGAAGCCAGCATAACGTCGCCTTCCGAAACAGCACCTACGCCGCCGTGAATGACTTTTACTCTTACTTCTTCGTTAGAAAGCTTTTCCAATGACTGCTTAACAGCTTCAACAGAACCCTGAACGTCGGCTTTTACGATAATAGGAAGTTCTTTGACATCGCCTTGTGCGATCTGGCTGAACAGATTGTCAAGAGTAACCTTCTGTACCGCCTTGAACTGTTCCTGCTTTGCCTCATGCTTTCTCTGTTCAACAAGTTCCTTAGCAAGCTTTTCGTCTTCAACTGCGTTGAACGTATCTCCTGCGCTCGGAACTTCTGCAAGACCTGTAATTTCAACCGGAACGGACGGTCCGGCGGAATTTATTTTATTGCCGTTGTAGTCTGTCATTACACGAACCTTACCTACGGCAGTACCGGCGATAATAACATCTCCTGTCTTAAGAGTACCGTTTTGTACCAGCAATGTCGCAACAGGACCTCTGCCCTTGTCAAGTCTTGCTTCAATAACAGCGCCCTTAGCAAGTCTGTCGGGATTAGCCTTTAATTCTTTCATTTCAGCGATAAGCTGAACATCTTCAAGAAGCTCATCAATGCCTTCGCCTGTCTTTGCCGAAACAGGAACGCACATAATGTCGCCGCCCCATTCTTCAACGACCAGACCGTGTTCGGTAAGCTCCTGTTTTATTCTGTCAACATTTGCGCCTTCTTTGTCCATCTTGTTTACCGCAACCACAATTGAAACATTTGCCGCTTTGGCGTGGTTTATGGATTCGATTGTCTGAGGCATGATACCGTCGTCAGCCGCAACAACGAGTATTGCGATATCTGTGATGTCAGCACCCCTAGCTCTCATGGAAGTAAACGCTTCGTGTCCCGGAGTATCGAGGAAAGTGATCATTTTATCCTGAACCTTGACCTGATATGCACCGATATGCTGAGTAATACCGCCTGCTTCAGAGGCTGTTACATTTGCATGTCTGATTCTGTCAAGAAGCGAAGTTTTGCCGTGGTCAACGTGTCCCATAACAACGACTACAGGGCTTCTTTCTTCTGTGTTTGCATTATCGTCCTCGCTGTCGTCAATAAGACGTTCCTCGATTGTAACGATAACCTCCTTTTCAACCTTGGCTCCCATTTCATCGGCTACCAGTGCGGCAGTGTCAAAGTCGATAACTTCGTTGATCGTTGCCATAACTCCCAGACCCATAAGCTTTTTGATTACGTCTGTAGCTGTAGCTTTAAGTCTTGCAGCAAGCTCGCCGACGGTAATTTCATCAGGAATCAGTACTTTAAGCTGCTGCTTTCTTGCTCGTTCCAGTTCAAGACGGCGCAGCTTTTCAGCTTCGGTTTCTCTCTTGCTGGAGAATTTATTTTTATTTCTCTGAGCAGATTTCTGATTGATTTTCTGCTTCTTTGATGAATAGTTGTCCTTATGCTTGTTTGCCGGAGCAATCTGTTCATATCTTTCGTTGTATTTGTCAAGGTTTACATATGAACCTCTTGTATCGACAGTTCTTCTGTTACTTTCTGTTGTTGTTTCAACGGTCATTGACATAGCAGTACCGATTTTTTGTTTTTCGCCGTGTTTCTGAGGTTTCGGCTGCTGTTTGGCTTGCTTTTTATTCTGAACCGGCTTTTCCGGTCTTTTGAATTTATCAGCTTTCTTTTCAGCATCAGATTTTTCAGTGATTTTTTTCTCTGCCGATTTTTCAGTCTTAGGAACTGAAACTGCTTCCTTCTTACTTTCAGCCGGTTTGATTTCTTTCTTAGCCTTTGGTGTCTCGTTATTAGGTTCGGTTTTCTTTGCTGCTTTTTCTTTTTTCGGTTTTTCCTTTTTTACTTCTTCAGCAGGTTTTTCTTCTATCAGCTTATTTTTGGATTCAAAATAAGCATTAAAATCCTTCACCTGGTTATTCTGAGAATAATGCTCCAGTATATAATTTAATTCTTCTGCCGAAAGAGATGTTGTATTCTTTCTCTTTGTACCGTCGTATTTTTCCATCAGATCTATAATTTCCTGATTTTCAATCTTTAGGTCTCTGGCAGCCTCAGCAAGCTTTATCTTTTTGGTCATAGGCGAAACCCTCCTGTTATTAATTATTTAATCTATATAAACGCAAAACCTTACGGTTCATCGTTGTCTTTTTTTGACGTTCTTTTAGTGCGTCCTTGAATCAGTGTTCCAAGTTCACTGAATCTCTTTCCAAATCCGAAATCAGTCACAGCGGCGACTACAACTTTCTTACCGAGTAAGGTGTGCATATCGACGGAATCCATATCAATACCGATAATATCAGTGTTTGAATTTCCACAGAAATATTTAATTTCCTTAAGCGTTTTATGTGAAATATCTTCCGATACGAGAACACATGAAACATCGCCTTCTGTAACAGCGTTCTTTACTGCGTCAAATCCAATGATCAGTCTGCCTGCTTTGCGGCATATAGAGAGCAGATTAACGGTTTTCTGCTGTGAGTTCATTCTCCATCACCTCATAAACACTTTCATCTATTTTGCAGGAAAGACTTTTTTCGAATCTCCGCGCTTTTTTTGCTTTCCGGAAACAATCTGCATTACGGCAGATGTATGCGCCTCTTCCGGATTTTTTTCCGGTAAAGTCAAGGGAAACTTCTCCCTCTGATGATTTTACGATTCTTATCAGATCCCTCTTTGGCTTCATTTCATTGCAGCCAAGACACATTCTGAGGGGTATTTTTTTTGTTTTCATAAACCTACCACCTTAAAATTTTTTATTCGTCAGCGGGTTGGGGTTCAGAAGTTTTGTCTGAAATTTCCATTTCGGGTTTTATATCAATTTTATATCCTGTAAGCTTAGCAGCAAGCTTAGCGTTCTGACCTCTGTTGCCGATAGCCAGCGAAAGCTGATCGTTAGGAACGATAACCGAACATTCTTTAAGTTCGCCTTCAGATACTTTAACGCTTAAAACCTTTGCGGGAGCAAGCGCTCTTGCAATAAATTCAGCGGGATCGTCACTGTAAGTAATAATATCAATTTTTTCACCGTTAAGTTCATTTACAATTGCTTGTATTCTGGTTCTCTTAGGACCTATGCACGCTCCAACTGCATCGACGTTTTCATCTCTTGAGTATACTGCGATTTTTGTTCGTGCTCCGGCTTCTCTTGATATGGACTTTATTTCAACAATGCCGTCGTATATTTCCGGCACCTCAAGTTCGAAGAGTCTTTTTACAAGATCCCTGTGAGCTCTTGAAATTTTTATTATAGGCTTTTTAGACCTGTTTGCAATACCTGTAACAAAAACCTTTATCTTGTCGCCTTCCTTGAAATGTTCTCCTGGAATCTGCTCGTTTCTGAAAAGATAAAGTTCTGTTTTGTCATAAATTACGGTGATTGCGCCGCTTCCAGGTTCAACCTGGGAAACCGTTGCGGTAATGCATTCATTTTCCTTATCCTGAAATTGATTAAGTATGTTTTCACGATTGATTTCTCTCAGATCGCCCTTGATCGACTGCTTTGCAGACTGGGCAGCTGCTCTGCCGAATTTTCCGGCATCCAGAGGATAGTCCACAGTACCTCCCACGTAAGCTGCCGGATCAATTGTCCTTGCTTCGTCAATATTGATTTCATTGTAGTCGATAGGCTCGTCGTCCACCACTGTTTTGATCATAAACATATCGAATTTTTTTGTCTGCGGATCAATATCCACGCGTATATTGTCTTCACAGTCGGGGTAAGCTTTTCGGATTGCCTTCAGCAGTGCGGACTTGACCTTTTCCACAATTATTTCAGTATCGACGCTGTTTTCGCTTCCCAGAAGGGACAGCGCTTCAAAAAAACCGTTGTTCATTTTCTGTTTATTCCTCCGTTTATTTATAAATAATCATTAAAATCGTCATATAATTTTATGTGTGCAATATCTGCAAGAGGAATTTCTTTTGTTCCTCTGTCGTCTCCTCCGGTATTTACCGGAAATGAAAGCATTACCTTTTCCTTGTCAAAACCGGAAAGCTCCGCAATAAAATCTTTAACGCCTTCTATAGGTCTTATCATTTTAACAGTTACAAGCTTTCCGCAGCTTGCTTCAAAATGCGATTGCCTTAAGAGTTCTCTTTCAATTCCCGCAGAACCGACTTCAAGAAAGTATCCCTGTTTAATAGGGTCTTTTTCGTCCAGCAGATCGCTTAATGGACGGCTTAAAGCTTCGCAGTCGTCAATAGTAACGCCCGAATCCTTGTCGATAAAAACTCTCAGATACCATGAAGCGCCTTCTTTTTCAAAGCGTACGTCCCATATCTGGAGTCCTTTTTCATGGGCAATGGGTTCGGCAAGCCCGTGAACCAACTGTTCGGTTGTACCGAATTTTTTTATTTTCATAATTCAATTCTCCCATATACATAAGAAAGACCGGAAATTTCCGGTCTTTAGCTTACTTTATACATACTACTTAGTATTATACCACAATATTCCTGAAAAATCAAGTGCTTTAATAAATTTTTTTACTCGTCCTTCAAAAATATCAATTATATTTTTCAATTTCCGTATCGGCGGTTTTCTTTAATGAATCTCTCAGCTCTTCCCACGTTGACGGAGCGTCGGAGTAACCGGCTATAATAGCGTTGTAAAGATTGTTTATAATACCTCTGGTATCATAATTAAGGGTTTCGCCGTACATAACGTTTCCCATACCGCAGCCTAAGTCGACAACGGGAGTAATATTTTCACAGTTTATCATTTCCTGCCAGAAGTCATATTGTTCTTCCGTTAAAGTTTTGGTTACGGTGCCGTCGAAATCCTTGACAGGTTCAAGAGCCTGTTTTTTTGCGGCTTCCGTATATTTTTCTTCTGTTGCCGCAATTCGTTCGCATTTTATGTACGCTGCGACAACTTCCCCCTTGTCGGAATTTGCAGCAAGCATTTTGGCTGAAATATCAGCCGACATGTAATATTCGTCCTGTCCTGACATTTTCGGGAACGGCACCATAAACAAATCAGCGTCCGGATTTTCAGCGTTTGATTCAGCCAGAGCCCACGGAGCTATTCCTAAGAAAAGTAAGGATTCGTCAGTAGGAAAGCGGCTGTACCATGAATCGTCATACAAATCGCTTACTTTATCAATTATTTTTCCCGCTTCAGAAAGTTCCTTGCTGTCCATATTATTTGTAAATTTTGTACCGTCATAATTTACAAAAGGCTGTCCCGTTGACTGCATGATTCCCTGTCCTATCCATGCTCCTGCGCAGCCGTATCTGGAATCGCCTCCGTCAACGAAGCTTTCCATCATTTCAAGCATTTTATCGTAAGTCCATTCGCCTTTTTTATAGAGTTCATAGGGATCGTCAAATTTTTCGTCTTTCATCATTTTTCTGCTGTAAATAAGGCATACCGGATTGGTTATTCCGGCAGGCACTGCATAATGATTACCATTTATAGCAAGCTTGTCTGCAAGTTCTTTTGTACCTGACCATAGCTCGTCGTTAAAGTCTATATAGTCGTCAAGAGGCTGAAACAGATTTTTGGCAGTACCCTGCGGCAGTGCGGACGGATCATACGGAAACATATCAACAGGTTCTCCGCCCAGAATACGTTTTTCCAGATCTTCATATTTTTTATCTTCAGTCGTTGGGATCCATTCGATCTCAGCGCCGTATACGTCTTCAAAAAGAGTGAGGGCAATACTTCTATTGTTTCCGCCGTCGGGATTCAGGTCATAATCGGACAGCCAATAAACGGTTTGTCCTTCAATGCCGGAGGTTTCTTCAGCAGCGGAGGTTTCCGCTGTGCTTTCTTCGGATACGCTTTCGCTTTTTTCAGAGTCCTTGTCTCCGTTGCATGCCGCAGCGCTGCCAAGAGCGGCAATTGCAAGTAAAATTGTTAATAATCTCTTTAACTTCATTTGTTCTGCACCTCTGTTATAATTTTTATATATTCTATTTAATTATATACAATCTTTGCTTTTATGTCAAGTATATTTATTTTCTGTCATTATTGAATTCCAGATAAAAACAAGAAACCGTCCGTTACGGACGGTTTGTTTTATCAGTGATGACATTCCTCACATTCGCCTATTTCCCCGACAATAGGAGTAGGATCAACGCCCTGTCTTGTGTAGTAGTCGGCAAGAGCGGATTTTATAGCCTGTTCTGCGAGTACGGAGCAGTGCAGCTTAACTGCCGGAAGTCCGTCAAGAGCCTCGACAACGGCTTTGTTTGTAAGCTTTAGAGCGTCGTCTATTGACTTGCCTTTTATAAGTTCAGTAGCCATAGAAGATGTTGCAACAGCTGCACCGCAGCCGAAAGTCTTGAACTTTACATCGGAAATAATTCCATCGTCCACTTTTATATACATTTTCATAATGTCTCCGCATTTAGCGTTGCCCACTTCTCCTACGCCGTCTGCGTTTTCAATTTCTCCAACATTTCTTGGATTTGAGAAATGATCAAGTACTTTTTCACTATATAACATTTTAAATTCCTCCAAATCATAACTGTTTATCAGACTGTTTCTTCTTTACATATTCTTTCCCAAAGCGGAGACATATCTCTCAGTCTTTTAACTACTTTTGGTACGACCTCAAGAATATAGTCGATATCCTCATCGGTCGTCTCGTCTCCGATTGAAAGACGCAGAGAACCGTGAGCCACCTCGTGTTTTAATCCCAGAGCCAGAAGAACATGGGACGGATCAAGGGAACCTGATGTGCAGGCAGAACCAGATGAAGCGCATATACCGTTTAAGTCAAGCATAAGAAGCAGGCTTTCGCCTTCAACTCCTTCGATTGAAATATTAACGGTACCCGGAAGTCGTTTTACGGGATCACCGTTTAATCGGGTACGGGGAAGCTTAAGAATACCTTCAATAAGTCTGTCACGCTGTTTTGCTGTTTTTTCTGCTCTTTTTTCAATATCCGTACTGGCAATTTCCATTGCCTTTGCAAATCCGGCGATTGCGGGGAGATTTTCTGTTCCAGCACGTCTGTTTCTTTCCTGTGCGCCGCCGAAAATCAAGTTCGTTACAGGAATACCTTTTCTCACATACAGTGCGCCGATACCTTTCTGAGCGTGTATTTTATGGCCTGAAAGTGACAGCATGTCGATTCCCTGAGCATGAACGTCTATTTTCACATGTCCCATAGCCTGAACTGCGTCGGTATGGAACAAAACGCCCTTTTCACGGCATACTGTGGCAATTTCTTCAACAGGCTGGATCGTTCCGATCTCATTGTTGGCGTACATAATGGTAACAAGCGCAGTATCTTCACGGATCGCATTTTTTACGTCCTCTGTTTTTACGATCCCGTTTTTATATACGGGCAGATATGTTACTTCAAAGCCCAGTTTTTCAAGTGCCTGACATGTATGGAGTACAGCGTGATGTTCAAAGACTGATGTAACGATATGTTTTTTGCCTTTTGCGGCAAGTCTTTCGCATACGGAACGGATAGCCCAGTTATCAGATTCCGAACCGCAGCTTGTAAAATATATTTCAGAGGTTTCTGCACCGATTGCTTTTGCTACGGTTTCTCTTGCAGTTTCAAGAGCTTTTTTAGCGCTTCTTCCAAGAGCGTAAATACTTGAAGCGTTGCCGTATTCCTCGGTAAAGTACGGCATCATAACGTCAAGTACAGGTTTTGAAACCTTTGTTGTAGCGGCATTGTCCGCATACACAAATCTTTTTTCCATTGAATTTCCCTTCCTTTTTATGCGTTAAGATCACGCTGAATAACTGCCAGCTGATCGCATCTTTCATTTTCCGGATGTCCGGCATGTCCTTTGACCCAGACAAAATTAACTTTATGTTTTTCCAGGAGCGGCAGAAGCTGTTTCCATAAATCCACGTTAAGTGCTGGCTTTTTATCTGATTTTATCCATCCCTTTTTCTGCCAGCCGTAAACCCATCCTTTTGTAATACTGTCAACAACGTATTTGCTGTCAGTAGTGAGTGTTACCTCGCAGGGCTCTTTTAAAGCAGACAAGCCGGTAATAACTCCTGTAAGCTCCATACGGTTGTTGGTCGTTTCATGTTCTCCTCCGGAAAGTTCTTTTGTGTGTTCTCCGAAGCGAAGTATTACTCCGTATCCGCCCGGACCTGGATTTCCGCTGCATGCGCCGTCTGTAAAAATTTCTACTTTTTTAATTATGTCCACCGCCGATCCGCTGTAAATTGAAACGTATTTTCTAATATTGTATAATTATACCCCATTTGCGTTGTTTTAGCAAATTTGTTAACCCAATGCAACACTTACTTTTTGAAAAAAAGTAAGCAAAAAACTTTTATTCTGAATTTCATTGACTTGATTTTCTTTTTAAAGACTCGCAAAGTTGATTTTGCAAAGAATAAAAGAAAAAATTTGAAAAAAAGTAAGTAAAAAACTTTTATTCCGTCTTTAGTACAATAGAACTTGTTTCATAAGGCTCGACAGGCAAGTAAACAGAGGATTGAGGAAAAATTTTGAAAAAAAGTAAGCAAAAAACTTTAATGCCGAATTTTTTTAATGTGAAATTGTTTCTTCAATACTCTGCGTACTTACCTGTCGTGTCTTATGAAAAATAAATCATCTGACTAAAGACGATATAAAAGTTTTTGCCAAGCTTTTTTCAAAAAGCTTGAAAAGGAACTTAAATTATGGTATAATTTATAAATACATAAAATTCTGTTGTAAATATCTAAAACGCAGGGACGTAATTTTGGTGTTAATATGTGTATAATTCACAAAAATATATTTTCCCCTTGAAACAACAGAAATTACATGATATATTAAAGTATGAACATTTTATCGGAACGGAGGTTTATTCGGTGTCGGAAAAACTGGAAAAGGGAACATTTCAGGCGATTTTACAAAAAATCACTGCAAACGAAAGCGTAATGCCGGGTGAACCGGCGATTTACCGAGTCGGCATTTGTTAAACAAAAAAGCAACTGTCCTGCGCTGAAAATACCGCAGGCTTTTTAACATACTGCAAAATGAATTTAATTTTGAAAGGATCATATTATGAAATTAACCGGCGCACAGATTATAATAGAAACCCTTGTAGAGCAAGGGTGCGACCGTGTATTCGGATATCCGGGCGGTCAGATCATAAACGTATATGACGAACTTTATAAAAATCGTGACAGAATCAGACATATAATTACAGCTCATGAGCAGGGCGCTGCCCATGCTGCTGACGGTTTTGCAAGAGCTACAGGTAAGACCGGCGTTGTTATTGCAACATCGGGTCCGGGAGCAACAAATCTTGTAACGGGTATAGCTACGGCTTATCTGGATTCTGTTCCTATGGTTGCTATTACCGGCAATGTACCATGCAATCTTTTGGGACGTGACAGCTTTCAGGAGGTTGATATCTGCGGTGTGACTCTGCCGATCACCAAGCATAATTACATAGTAAAAGACGTAACAGAGCTTGCAGATACAATAAGAGAAGCATTTAGGATTGCAAAGTCAGGACGTCCTGGACCTGTTCTGGTGGATGTGCCTAAGGACGTTCAGATAGCAGCATGTGATTTTGAAAATGCAGTTGTTGCTCCGGCTTTTGAATCGCCGAAAGCGGACAGTGAAATTATTAAAAAAGCTGCTGAAATGATAGCGGCGTCAAATAAACCTTATATTTACTGCGGAGGCGGAGTTATTTCTTCAAATGCAGGCCGTGAGGTAATGGATTTTGCTGAGCTTATCGACTCTCCTATCGGATGCAGTATGATGGGCGTTTCGGCAATACCTACTTCAAATCCCAGATTTTTGGGTATGCAGGGTATGCATGGTCATTATGCATCTTCTATGGCTCAGGCTGAAGCCGATCTGGTAATTGCAATCGGCGCAAGATTCAGTGACAGAGCAACGGGAAATAAAGACGTTTATGTAAGAAACTGCAATATACTTCACATTGACGTTGATAATGCGGAAATTGACAAAAACATTACAAGTCAGCTCGGCATTAACGGAGACGTAAAGGAAACCTTAAGAAAGCTTATGGCAGCCGTATCTCCTGCCGATCATCCGGCGTGGATGGCTGAGATCGAAAAGCTGAAAGAAAAAGAATCCGCATGTTTACAAAAATCCGAGGTTATGACTCCTTATGACATTATTGAAACAGTAAATTCAAAAATGCCTGAGGACGCTGTAATTGCAACAGATGTAGGACAGCATCAGATGTGGGTTGCTCAGCACTATAAATTCGAAAAACCCAGAACTTTCGTATCAAGCGGCGGTTTGGGTACTATGGGATTCGGTCTGGGAGCTGCGATCGGCTCTTATATAGCAACTGAAAAGCCTGTGGTACTGTTTACGGGTGACGGCAGCTTCGGTATGAATCTGAACGAACTTGCTACAGCTGTTTCATGTAATGCACCTGTAATCGTTGTAATTATGAACAACGGAGTACTTGGTATGGTAAGACAATGGCAGACATTGTTCTTTAACAAGCACTACTCAAATACTACCCTCTGCCGTCAGACAGATTTTGTTAAGCTGGCAGAAGCATTCGGAGCATTGGGATTCCGTGCGGAAAACACAGACGAGTTATCTAAGGCTCTTGACGATGCGATTGCCGCAAAGCGACCTGTCGTTATCGACTGCAAGATAGATAAGGATGAATTTGTACTTCCTATGCTTCCTCCGGGAGGTTCTATCGATGATATAATTACTGAAATTCACGGAGGTGAAATCTGATGACAAAATATGTATTCGGTATTCTGGTAGCCAATAAATTCGGCGTACTAACCAGAGTTTCAAGCATGTTTACCAGAAGAGGATTCAATATTGATACTCTTACTGTAGGTGAGACACAGTCTCCGGAATTTTCAAGAATAACCATCTCTATGATGGGGGATGAGTACTCTAAAACTCAGATCATAAAACAGCTTGACAAGCTTCACGATGTAAAACAGGTAGAAGTCATGGAAAGAGACGAAACCGTTACCCGTGAACTGCTTCTTATAAAAATTAAAAACGATTCCGCTACAAGACAGGATGTTCTTTCTGCGGTAGACGTATTCCGTTCAAAAATCATCGACTATTCTCCTGACGCACTTTGTGTTGAAATCACCGGAGAAAGTTCCAAAATCAACGCTTTTATTGAGCTTGTAAAGCCATACGGCATAATGGAGATGTGCCGTACAGGTCTTGTAGCTCTTGAAAGAGGCGGAAATTGTCTGGGATGTGACTGAAACTCAGATAAGTAAAACGCCCGATAAAAATCATATTATAAAAGGAGTCTTTATAATGGAAAATTCAGCAAAAGTCTTTTATCAGGAAGACTGTGATCTAAGTTTACTTTTCGGCAAGACAATCGCCGTTATCGGTTACGGAAGTCAGGGTCATGCCCACGCTCTTAATGCAAAGGAATCTCTCGGCGACAACGCAAGAGTTATTATCGGTTTATATGAAGGAAGCAAGTCTTGGGATAAGGCTGTAAAGCAGGGCTTTGAAGTATTTACAGCGGCTGAAGCTGCAAAGCAGGCAGATATCATTATGATCCTTATCAATGATGAAAAGCAGGCTGCTATGTATAAGAAGGATATCGAACCAAACCTTAAGTCCGGCGATATGCTTATGTTTGCTCACGGTTTCGCTATCCATTTCGGTCAGATCGTTCCTCCGGCAGACGTTGACGTTACTATGATCGCTCCTAAGGGACCCGGTCATACAGTACGTTCAGAATATCAGGCAGGCAAGGGCGTTCCTTGCTTAGTTGCAGTAGCTCAGGACGCTACAGGCAAGGCTCAGGATATGGCTCTGGCTTACGGTCTTGCAATCGGCGGCGCAAGAGCAGGTGTTCTTGAAACAACATTCAGAACAGAAACAGAAACTGACCTCTTCGGTGAACAGGCTGTTCTCTGCGGCGGCGTATGCGCTCTTATGCAGGCAGGTTTTGAAACATTGGTTGAAGCAGGCTACGATCCAAGAAACGCTTACTTTGAATGTATCCATGAAATGAAGCTTATCGTTGACCTTATCTACCAGAGCGGTTTTGCAGGTATGAGATATTCTATTTCAAACACTGCCGAATACGGCGACTATATTACAGGTCCTAAGGTTATAACAGAAGATACAAAGAAGGCTATGAAGCAGATTCTGAAAAACATTCAGGACGGTTCATTCGCTAAGGAATTTCTCCTCGACATGTCACCGGCAGGCGGTCAGGCTCACTTCAGAGCTATGAGAAAGCTTGCAGCTGAACACCCGTCTGAAAAGGTTGGCGAAGAGATCCGTAAGCTTTACAGCTGGAACAACGAAGAAGATAAGTTTATCAACAACTGATAAACTGTCAGATACATAATTAATAAATTATATATCTCCGATTGTAAATGTAATCGGACTGTGTGTGAATTACTGCTTTCCTGATTTACAAAGTCGGGAAAGCAGTTTGATTTTTTACGATTTTTGGATATTTAAAGATAAAACGAGGTATAAAACAATGGATTGTAATTTTTACTGCGACGGAGTTGACAAAGCTCCTCAGCGTTCACTGTTCAATGCTCTCGGTATGACTAAAGAAGAAATGAAGCGTCCGCTTGTCGGTATCGTTTCTTCATACAATGAGATCGTACCGGGACATATGAATATAGATAAAATTGTTGACGCCGTTAAAATGGGCGTTGCTATGGCGGGAGGTACTCCTGTGGTGTTCCCTGCAATCGCTGTCTGCGACGGTATTGCTATGGGTCACCAGGGAATGAAATATTCGCTTGTAACAAGAGATCTTATTGCTGATTCCACAGAATGTATGGCACTTGCTCATCATTTTGACGCACTTGTTATGGTTCCCAACTGCGATAAAAACGTACCCGGATTATTAATGGCTGCGGCAAGAGTAAACGTGCCGACAATATTCGTAAGCGGCGGTCCTATGCTGGCAGGACATGTAAAGGGTAAGAAAACAAGTCTTTCAACTATGTTTGAAACTGTAGGTTCATATGCCGCAGGCAAAATGAGTCTTGAGGACGTTGAAGAATACGAAAATAAGGCTTGTCCGACATGCGGTTCATGTTCTGGTATGTATACTGCAAATTCCATGAACTGCCTTACTGAAGTTTTAGGTATGGGACTCCGTGGAAACGGTACTATTCCTGCGGTTTATTCCGAAAGAATCAAGCTTGCCAAGGAAGCCGGAATGGCTGTTATGGAGCTTGTAAGAAAGAATATCCGTCCTCTGGATATCATGACTGAAAAAGCTTTCCGGAACGCTCTTACTGCCGATATGGCTTTGGGCTGTTCCACTAACAGTATGCTTCATCTGCCTGCCATCGCCAATGAGTGCAGAATCAAGATCAATCTTGATATGGCTAATGAGATCAGTGCTAAAACTCCTAATCTTTGTCACCTTGCTCCGGCAGGTCATACATACATGGAGGACTTAAACGAAGCAGGCGGCGTATATGCGGTACTCAACGAGCTTAACAAGAAGGGACTTATTAATACTGACGTTATGACTGTAACAGGTCAGACAATGGGCGAAAATATCAAGGGAGTTGTAAACAAAGACCCTGAGGTTATCAGACCTATTGATAATCCTTACAGCGAAACAGGCGGTATTGCAGTACTCAGAGGAAACCTTGCTCCTGACGCATGCGTTGTAAAGAGAAGTGCAGTTGCCCCTGAAATGCTTAAGCACTCAGGTCCTGCAAAGGTTTTCAACAGCGAAGAAGAAGCTATAGAAGCTATCAAGGGCGGTAAAATCGTAAAGGGCGATGTGGTTGTAATTCGCTATGAAGGACCTTCAGGCGGTCCCGGCATGAGGGAAATGCTGTCCCCTACTTCTGCAATTGCCGGTATGGGACTTGATAAGGACGTTGCTCTTATTACTGACGGACGTTTCAGCGGTGCTACAAGAGGTGCGGCAATCGGTCATGTTTCACCGGAGGCTGTAAGCGGCGGTACTATCGCATACGTTCAGGACGGTGATATTATTTCTATCGACATTCCTAATTATTCGATAAATCTTGAAATTTCAGACGAAGAACTTGAGATAAGAAAGAAAAATACAAAGCTTCTGAAAAAGGAAAATATAACAGGATATCTCAAGAGATATGCTTCAATGGTTTCCTCAGCGGATAAGGGAGCAATTATAAATAAATGATGAAGTTTAAAAAAATTCACTAAAATTATATTTTATTCATTTCTTGTTCCGTGACAAGAAACGAATCAAAGAAACACGTACCGCTTTCTTTTCATTTGAAAAGAAAGCTCGCAAAGAAAAAATTTTATCCGTCATACAGTTTCTGAACTAATAGGTCTCCCAATAAAAGGCAAGACGTAGCATCTAAAATTCACACCCAATGAAGATGGGTGCAGTTAAGGGGAGAACGCAAGCTGCAAAAACGTCTCAGTACAGTTTTGGGAGAGTACCTTGCGTGATAGTTTAAAAGGGTTATGCAGTCGTTACCTTTCTTTGCTTCTTTTCTTTGTGTGAACAAAGAAAGAAGGGCATTTCTTTTCGTTATTTTCTTTGGGCAATCAAAGAAAATGACAAATGTTTTTTACCTACGCTTTTACAAAGCGTAGAATGTACGAGACAAGAAAGTTAAGAAAAGAAAAGTTTTGTGAAGATTTTTTGAAAATCTTCATATGTCAAGTCAACTACCTTGACATTAGGATTTTATTGAGTTATAATAAACCTATAAAAATCGGGGGTGCATTAATGGATAAAAGACTTCGTGAGCTTGAAGAAGAACAGCGCCGCCTTATGGAACAAATGGAGAAAAACGAAAGTAAGAATAAGTACAAATATAAATCTGCGGAAAAGCACGAAAGCAATATTCTTTTACAATTTGTTATCGGACTTCTGCTGCTGGGCGTCGGACTGTTCTGGATATTCCAGTCAGTTAAAGTAACGTCCGGATTCAGTTCCTTTTACAGTATCGGCGGATGGTCTGCTCCCAACGGAACAGTAATAATACCGCTTTTAATAGGAATTGTAATGCTGTTTGTCATGGAAAAAAAGATATTCGGCTGGATTGTAACGGGTATCGGGACAGCAATAATACTTATAGCAGTTATTACAAGCGTCAGACTTCATTTCAGCGGCGGAAATTTGTTAAACTATGTATTGATGTTTGGTTTTACCGCTGTGGGAGGCGGACTTGTATTAAAGTCACTATTTAAAAAATAATAAACGGAGGCAGAACAATGGGCATTTTTCAGCGTTTAAGCGACATACTCAAATCAAATGTCAACGATCTTATCGACAGGGCAGAAGATCCTGAAAAGATGGTAAAACAGATCATTATCGACATGCAGAAGGAACTCAATAATTCAACTCAGGCACTGGGCAAAGCTGTTGCCAGTGAAAGAATAGCAAAGAAACAGTATGATCAGGCGGCTGCCAAATCTGCCGACTGGGAATCAAAGGCTAAAACTGCTATAGCTGCCGGAGATGAAGAACTTGCCAAAAAGGCTCTGGCAAATAAAGTCAAGGCTGATAAGGATACTGCGCAGTATAAGGAAATGTACGATACCATTTCTCAGCAGACTGAAACTATCAGAACACAGGTTGAAGTTCTGAAATCAAAGCTTGAAGAAGCAAAAAGCCGTCAGGCAATGCTCATTGCACGTTCCCAAATGGCGGATACTCAGAAAGCTCTTGCCAATGCGACAGGAGGGTTTGATTCCTCCAGCGCATCTGAAAAGTTCAGTAGAATGGAAGAAAAAATTGAACGAAAAGAAGCTGAAGCTCAGGCATTTACCGATATAGCAACCGATACGGGAAGTAATGACGCAGAGGAATTTGAAAAGTTGGAAAACGATTCAAAGGTAAATTCCGAGCTTGAAAGACTTAAAGCTGAAATGGGACTTTAATAAAATATAAAAAACAGGAGGCTTTCAAAATGGAAGAAAAAAAGAAAAGAAATTCGATTGCCGTACTTATCCCTATTCTTGTAGCGCTTATCGGTGCTATTACATCTGTAGCTTATATTGTATTCAGAATGAGCAGCAACAGAAGCTACGAAGAACAGTGGAAAGACTATGACGAATGCGGAATTTGATATGAATCGAATCAGGGACGCTCTAAAAATAGAGCGTCCCTCAATTTTTTTACGGTAAAATAAAATAAGGGCATTAGATAATGCCCTCATTAGTAATTATAAGCTTAAATTATCTTTTTTTACTTGCAATTTCGTCAAGAAGCTTGTCAAGCAAGTCTCCTGCGGACATTGAACCCAAATCGCCTTCACGTCTTGAACGTACGGAGACTGTTTTAGTTTCAGCTTCATTATCCCCTGCAATAATCATGTAAGGTACTTTTTCAAGCTGTGCCTGTCTTATTTTGTATCCCATTTTTTCAGCTCTGTCGTCAATAGTACATCTTATACCGGCAGCTTCAAGCTTTGCAGAAATTTCATTGACAAACGGAAGATGCCTGTCTGCAATCGGAATAAAGCGAACCTGTTCAGGAGCGAGCCACAGCGGAAATGCTCCGGCATATTTTTCAATAAGCAGGGCAAGAGTTCTTTCATAACAGCCAAGAGAGGATCTGTGGATAATGTACGGTGTTTTTCTTGAACCGTCAACATCAATATATTCCATACCGAATTTTTGTGCAAGGAGCATGTCAATTTGAATCGTAATAAGAGTGTCCTCCTTGCCGTGAACGTTCTTGATCTGGAAATCAAGCTTAGGACCGTAAAACGCCGCTTCATCAATACCTATAGTATAGTTTATTCCAAGATGATCCAGAATTTTACCCATTAGCTCCTGAGCTTCATTCCACTGTTCCGGAGTACCCTCATATTTTTCCGTATTGTTAGGATCCCATTGAGAGAAACGGTACGTAATATCTTCCTCAAGACCTAAAACGTCTAGGATATATCTTGCAAGCTCCAGACAGCCTTTAAATTCTTCTTCCAGCTGTTCCGGACGAAGGATAAGGTGTCCTTCGGCGAGAGTAAACTGTCTTACACGGATAAGACCGTGCATTTCACCGCTGTCCTCATTTCTGAAAAGAGTAGAAGTTTCGCCAAGTCTCATAGGGAGGTCACGGTAGGAACGCTGTCTGTTTAAAAATACCTGATACTGGAACGGACATGTCATTGGACGCAGCGCCAGACATTCTTTAGTTTCGTCGTCAGGATCACCCAAGACGAACATACCGTCACGGTAGTGGTCCCAGTGACCGGAGATTTTATAAAGGTCGGATTTTGCCATATAAGGAGTTTTAGTAAGGAGATAGCCTCTTTTTTCTTCTTCGTCTTCGATCCATCTCTGAAGAAGCTGGATAACCTTTGCACCCTTAGGGAGCATTATCGGAAGTCCCTGACCGATGTAGTCAACAGTTGTAAACAGCTCAAGTTCACGTCCGAGCTTGTTGTGGTCACGCATTTTAGCGTCCTCAAGAGCTTTGAGATGTTCTTCAAGCTGTGACGCTTTCGGGAATGCCGTTGCATAAACACGGGACAGCATTTTGTTTTTTTCCGAACCTCTCCAGTAAGCGCCTGTACATGAAAGCAGCTTGAATGCTTTCACCGGAGCAGTTGTCATAAGGTGCGGACCGGCGCACAGGTCGGAGAATTCTCCCTGCTTGTAAAATGAAATAGGTTCGCCTTTTTCCGCATGCTCCTGACAAAGCTCGACTTTGTAGATCTCTCCCTGTTCTTCAAGAGTTTTTATAGCGTCCTCAGGGGACATTTCATAGCTTTCCAGCGGAATGCCTTCCTTAACGATTTTCTTCATTTCAGCTTCGATTTTTGTCAGTTCTTCTGCTGTGAACGGTTTTTCAAGGTCGAAATCATAGTAGAAACCGTTGTCGATTGCCGGACCGATTGCAAGCTTTGCATTTGGATAAAGTCTCTTTACTGCCTGTGCAAGAATATGGGAAGCCGTGTGCCAGAAAGTCTTTTTACCCTCAATTGAATCGAAAGTCATGACTTCAAATTCACAGTCGCTGTCAATGACAGTCCTCAGATCCTTTACTTCGCCGTTGATTTTAACACAGCATGCAGCCTTGTAAAGTCCTGCGCCTATGCCCTTGATGATTTCCGCAGCGGACGCTGCCGATTCAATTTCACGGATACTTCCGTCTTTTAACGTTAATTTTATCATTTTATATTCCTCCATAAATTAATATTTTTTATACAAAAGGGAAATTAAAATCCCCTTTCCTTAAGGTCGTGAACAACGCCTACATAAAATTCTCTAACGTCAAAGCCTTCAATATTTTCACGGTTTAAGTCTATAACGTCGCCATGGGAAATACCCCTGTTTCCGGATGGTTCAAGAAAAGTAAATTTTTCTCCCCATTTCATTGATGCTTCGGAAACCAGACCGTCGTTTGCACCGTCGAACATCTTTACAAACATAGAAGAAAGATTTAAAGGAAACTGACCGTTGTACGCCTTTTTCATTTTTGAGCCGATACTCTGGTAAAAAACCTCAGGAGAATCGGGACATTTTTCATTTAAATCACGGCAGCTAGAAGCGGTCAGATCATTTACGGCTGCAAGAAAATCGGGATCAGTATCTCCAAGCTTTTTAAGAGCCTTATTGTACTTGTCCGCCACTCCCTGACGGAAAGAATCGGGAACCTTATTTAAAAGATATTCAGCAAACTGACAGCCCTTGTGAGGAGTATTCACAGTTGTAAGGCTTGCGGTATATTTATCCGCTCCCAGACAGCTTATTGCATATCTTGAATCAAGACCTCCCTTTGAGTGAGCAATGATGTTTACTTTTCCGCAGCCGGTATCGTTTACGATAGTGCGGATTTTTTCCGTCAGTTCTCTGGCGCTTTCTTCAACAGACGCCGCCGACTGCTGTCCGCCGTAATATATTTTTGCACCGTTACTGATAAGTGTTTCAGGAATTCGTCCCCAGTAGTTAAAAAAGTTAGAATCACGGAAAAATACGCCGTGAACCAGCAGAATAGGATATTTAGTATCGCATACTTTCTGTTCTTTTCGTTTATCTTCAAGCTGACGTTTTCCAAGTTCAAATTTGTATTCACGGTCTGTTACCGAAATAATTTTTATTAACAGAATTAAGTGTATAACGGGAATCATGCCGAAAATTATTCCAAGTACTCTCCACTTGATTCCAAGCTGGGCGGAAGTACAGTAAACTCTGACAATACCGTTCCAGAAAAGCACAAATTCACAGCAGACTACAATAACAGAATTAATAATTATATCCTTTACTGCAAAATCAAATAGGAAAATCAGTAAAAAAAGTAAAATAACGCTGAGTATTGCAGTTGCAAGAAAAACCTTTAAAATTCTTGTTCCGCCATACAGCATTTTTGTTTTAAATGAATTTTGCTTTTTGAATGACGGAAAAATGTTGAATACTATAAACCACAATCCGCCTAAAACGGTAAAAAGTACTGAAAAAATACTAAAATCAGCAAATTCCATAATTGCATAGCAGTTTAAAACTGCAAATATTATAATTGAATGTATTGCCGTCATATATCCCCCTTATCAAAAACAAAACGCCCCTCGGACGCAAAAAGTCCAAGGGGCGATAATAACCGCTGTTCCACCCTTTTTCACAGAATACAGACATATTCTGCCTTAAAAAGCCGTTTTATAACGCAAACGAAACGCCGGGTATTAACCGGACTCAAAAGGCGGTGTATTCAAAATCTGTTACAGTCCTGCTTTCAGCCGATGACAGAACCTCTCTGAGTAAGCTTTGACAATGAATCTTCCTTTTTCACAGTTTTAAAATATTTTGTAGTTTTATGCTAACATAATTTTAGATTATTGTCAAGTAATTTTTTAAAAATATTTTTTTATGAATAATGATGAATTTAGTGCAGAAAATAATCTGTGAAAGGAGCGAATAGAATGGTAACGAAAAAAGAATACAGTGAAATGAGTAAAAAAGCGTCCCCGAATTCCAGAAGCTGGGTTAATGTCCCCATGGCATTTTTGATCGGCGGACTGATTTGTACACTTGGCGAAGTAATTCTCAACATTTTTACTCATTACGGTGCGGAAAAGGAAGCGGCAGGCGCATGGGCGTCGATAATACTGGTATTCCTAAGCGCACTTTTTACCGGACTGGGACTGTATGAAAAGCTTGCAAAGCATGCAGGTGCAGGAACGCTGGTACCGATCACAGGATTTGCTAACGCAGTGGTATCATCGGCGATAGAATCAAAGTCCGAGGGACTGATACTGGGTGTGGGCGCAAAAATTTTCACCATTGCAGGACCCGTTATATTGTACGGTACAACGGCATCGGTAATTTACGGAATTATTTATTATTTCTTTATCAGGTGAGCCTAAAGCCCGCCTGATTTATTTTTTTCCTGTAATTCCAAAAATTCATCGGCAAGTTTTAAAGCGTCGTCATAGGTTTCTAGACTGTAGCATTTTGCACGGAATCCCGCAGCGCCGTAAAGTCCTTTCATGTACCACGAAGCGTGCTTTCTTACTTCTTTCATAGCTCTGGGTTCGTTTTCTTGTCCGGACTGCTTCAGTATCAGACGGATATGATAAAGCATAACTTCCATTCGTTCCTCAATTGTAGGCGGAGTATACGGAAGATTTTCAAAATAGCTGTCAATTTCCCTGAAAATAAAAGGATTTCCGTAGGTGGCACGTCCTATCATTACAAGATCGCAGCCTGTTTGTTTATACATATCAAGACAGCTTTCAAGACTGTCTACGTCTCCGTTTCCTATTACGGGTACTGAAACGCTTTCCTTGACTTTTTTTATAATATCCCAGTCGGCTTTTCCCGAATACATCTGGTCTTTGGTTCTGCCGTGGACTGCAACAGCGTCAGCTCCAGCCTGTTCCATAGCAACGGCAAATTCCACAGCGTTAACGGAATCCTTATTCCAGCCCTTTCGGAATTTTACCGTTACAGGTACTCCCGAAACGCTTTTTACTGCTTTTACGATTTCCGCCGCACGGTCAATATCTTTCATCAAGGCACTGCCCGAATTATTGTTTACCACTTTCGGTACGGGACACCCCATGTTAATATCCAGTATGTCAGGGGCATATGACATGCATATTTCTGTCGCTTTTTTCATAAATTCCGGATCGTCTCCAAAGAGCTGCAAAGCCATAGGACGTTCGCCGTCTGTTACAGTGCAAAGCTCGGCAGTTTTTTTGTCATTGTAGCAAAGTCCCTTTGCGGAAATAAGCTCGCTTACCGTATAACATGCACCATACTCACGGCAAAGGGTTCTGTAGGCTCTGTCGGCAACCGAAGCCATTGGGGCAAGAGCGGCAGTCTTTTTTATTTTTACTTTTCCAATACTAAAATATTTCATGATTCTACTCCGATTTAGCTTTCTTTAAAGAAAGCTAATAAAAAGAATTTTTTAAAAAAACAAGTTTCTTTAAAGCTTCTTTTCTTAACTTTCTTGTTTCGCAACAAGAAAGTAACAAAGAAATGCACTTCTTTCTTTGTTCCATGCCCTAGGGGTAAAAGAAGCAAAGAAAGGTAACGACTGCGTAACCCTTTCAAACTATCACGCAAGGTACTCTCCCAAAACTGTTCTGATACATTTCTGCATCTTGCGTTCTCCTTTAATTTGCTCCCATCTTAATTGGCCGTAAATTTTAGATGTCATATCTTGCCTTTTATGGTGAGACCAATTAGTTCAGAAACTGTATGACGGATAAAATTCGGCGCTTTATGCGCCGTAAGCCTGCCGCGGCGTTTGAGCGGACGCATTTCTTTGTAACTTTCTTGTTGCGAAACAAGAAAGTTAAGAAAAAGAAAAAATTCAAAGAAACTTGTTTCTTTGATAAAAAATAAGCCTTTTCAACGATTGCACTGTATTTCAACACAGTTTTCAACAGACTGTTGAAAGTTATGTTGAATTATAAATTCAATAAAATCAAGCATTTGTATATTGAAGGTAAAATTAATTCCACATATTTCAAAAAACAGAAAATTAACAGCATGTTAAAAGAAAATTATGATTCCACAAAAAAATCCCCAATTTTTCCACTTTCAACACACAATTTCTCAACACCATCAACACAAAAATTCAAATTAAACATGTCCACATTTTATCAACACAGGCTATAAGGAAAACTTTTTACCGTCTGATTACCGGTTTTACTGAAAATTTCCTATAATTCCAACTTTTCAACACCCCCTACTACTACTACTATTTATAAAATTAATTTATATTATATTATTGATAAAAAAAACTGTTTTTTTCTAATTGAAAAATTCCCGCTTTGTTAAAAGTCAAATAAAAAAATTTCTGAATAAAACAGGAAGGAGAAAAAATGAAATTTACATGTAAAAAAGAAGATATATGCTCCGCTATAAATAATGTTTCAAAAGCGGTCTCACCTAAATCGACTATTGCAGCTCTGGAGGGTATAAAGCTGCGTCTGGACATGTCTTCCCTTGAGCTTACAGGGTACGATCTTGAGATTGGCATAACGACTTATATTGAATGCGATTCCTCCGATACGGGAGAAATAGTTTTAAACTCCAGACTATTTAGTGAAATAACAAGAAGAATGCCCTCCGACTTAATTACTTATGACATAGATGATAATCTGAATATGAAAATATACGGAGGAAATGCCGAATACCAGATATCTGCAATAAGCGCTGAGGAATATCCTGCGCTTCCTGAAATTGAAAGAGAAAATCCTATACTGATTAATCAGGAAGTATTAAAAAGCATGATAAATCAGACAAATTACGCAACTTCTCTTAACGACGCAAAACCGATACTTACCGGAGAACTGTTTGATATTGAAAATTCCGGAATAAATATGGTCGCAATAGACGGTTTCAGACTTGCTATCAGATATGAAAAAATCAATTGTGCTGATAAGCATTATTTTGTTGTACCGTCAAAGGCGCTTCTTGAAGCTTCAAGAATTCTTAAAGAGGACGCGGAAAATGATTGTGAAATTTTCGTAAATTCAAAACATATCCTTTTCGATATAAATGGGTACAGAATTTTTACAAGACTTCTTGAGGGAGAATTCCATAATTATAAAAACAGCGTGCCTAAGGAATTTAAAACTGAGGTAATTGTAAAAACCAGCGATATCGTTCATTGTCTGGAAAGATGCTCGCTGCTGCTTAATGAAAAGAATAAAGCTCCTGTAAAATGTACTTTCGGAAACGGAGAAATTAAAATAAACTGTAAAACAGGTATTGGCAGACTTGACGATAGTATTGAAGCTGAAATAAACGGCGAAAGCGTACTTATAGGCTTTAATAACAAGTATCTGCTCGACGCTTTAAAAGCTGCGGATACGGATAAAGTCAGAATTCAGATGACAGGGGCGAACAGAGCGGTAAAAATAGTACCTTTTCAGGGGGACAGCTTTACGTTTATCGTTATGCCGGTTCAGATAAAAGGCTGATAAAACTTTCTGAAAGAAAGTTTTACAAAGACTTTCAAATTAAACTTGTTTATTTCTTGTCTTGCAACAAGAAACGAACCAAAGAAATGCGTCCGCTCAAACGCCGCGGCAGGATTACGGCGCATAAAGCTTCGAATTTTATCCGTAATACTGTTTCTGAACTAATTGGTCTTCTCATAAAAGGCAAGACGTGACATCTAAAATTCAGCCCAATGAAGATGGGAGCAACTTAAAGGAGATCGCAAGCTGCAGAAATGTCTCAGCACAGTTTTGGGAGAGAACCTTGCGTGATAGTTTAAAAGGGTTATGCAGTCGTTACCTTTCTTTGCTTCTTTTCTTTGTGTGAACAAAGAAAGAAGGGTGTTTCTTTTCGTTATTTTCTTTGCACAAGCAAAGAAAATGACAAATTAAATTTCTTTATAAACTTTCTAAGAATTAAGAAAGCAGAAAAATAAAATAGAAAGAAGGCTGATATAAATGGGCATGACAATGACGCAGAAAATACTTGCGGCTCATGCGGGACTGGACAAGGTCGAAGCAGGACAGCTGATTCTGGTAAATCTTGATCTGGTACTGGGCAACGACATTACATCTCCGGTTGCCATAAAGGAATTCAATAAGCTGGGCGCTGAAAACGTCTTTGACAAGAATAAGGTTACTATGGTTATGGATCACTTCGCTCCTAACAAGGACATCAAAGCAGCTGAGCAGTGTAAAATGTGCCGTGATTTCTGCGGTGAAAAGGACATTACAAACTTTTATGACGTAGGCGAAATGGGTATTGAACACGCTCTGCTGCCGGAAAAAGGACTGGTCGTATCGGGTGATGCAGTGATCGGTGCGGATTCGCATACTTGTACTTACGGCGCATTGGGTGCATTCTCCACAGGCGTAGGCTCAACAGACATGGCATGCGGTATGGCAACAGGCAAAGCATGGTTTAAAGTACCGTCCGCTATAAAATTTGAACTTAAAGGCAAGCTGAATCAGTACGTTACGGGCAAGGACGTTATTCTGCATATTATCGGTATGATAGGCGTTGACGGCGCTTTGTACCGTTCAATGGAATTTACCGGTGAAGGACTTCACAGTCTTTCAGTAAGCGACAGACTCTGCATGGCTAATATGGCAATTGAAGCCGGAGCTAAAAACGGTATTTTTGAAGTTGACGATAAAACTATCGAATACGTAAAGGAACACAGTGACAGAGAACCTGTTGTTTACAAGGCTGACGATGATGCTGTTTATGATGAAACATATGTAATTGATCTAAGCAAGATTAAACCGACAGTTTCCTTCCCTCATCTTCCAGAAAACACACATACAGTCGATGAAATAGACGATATTAAAATAGATCAGGTCGTTATCGGTTCATGTACAAACGGCAGACTTGAAGATTTACAGATCGCCGCTGAGATAATGAATGGTAAAAAGGTTGCGAAGAACGTAAGAACTATCATCATTCCCGCAACTCAGAAAATTTATCTTGAAGCTATGGAACAGGGACTGCTGAAAATCTTCATTGAAGCAGGAGCAGTTGTTTCAACTCCTACATGCGGACCGTGTCTGGGCGGATATATGGGTATTCTGGCTGAAGGCGAAAAGGCTGTTGCAACTACTAACCGTAACTTTGTAGGCAGAATGGGTCATATCGACTCTGAAATTTATCTTGCAAGTCCGGCCGTAGCGGCGGCTTCCGCAATTGCCGGTAAAATTGCCGAACCTAAGGAGGTACTGTAATCATGAAGTTTGAAGGAACAGTTATTAAATACGGCGACAACGTTGATACAGACGTTATTATTCCTGCAAGATACTTAAATACAAGCGACAAAAAAGAGCTTGCTTCACACTGTATGGAAGATCTTGATACAACCTTTTCAGGACGTGTAAAACAAGGCGATATTATGGTGGCAGGATTTAATTTCGGCTGCGGTTCTTCCAGAGAACACGCTCCTATTGCCATAAAGGAAAGCGGTATTTCCCTGGTAATAGCAAAAAGCTTTGCGAGAATTTTCTACAGAAACGCTATCAATATCGGTCTTGCAATACTGGAATGCCCGGAAGCAGTTGACGCTATCGAGGAAGGTCATACTGTTGAAGCCGACCTTGACAAGGGTATCATTACAGACAAAACTACAGGCAAGGAATTTAAAACAGAACCGTTCCCTGAATTTATCCAGTCGATCATAACAAACGGCGGACTGGTTGAATCAATCAAAAACGGCAGCTTTAAATAAGGAGAGACTAACAAATGGAATTTAACATAGCATTACTCAGAGGCGACGGAATCGGTCCTGAAATCGTTGACAGCGCAGTTGAAGTACTTAATAAGACGGCTGAAAAATTCGGTCATACATTTAATTTTACTCCGTATCTTATCGGCGGTGCTGCAATTGACGCTACAGGTAAGCCTTTGCCTGATGAAACTGTTGAAGGCTGTCTTGCCAGCGACAGCGTACTGCTGGGAGCAGTAGGCGGTCCTAGATGGGATAATCTTCCCGGTGACCAGCGTCCTGAAAAGGCTCTGCTTGGAATCCGTGCGGCTCTGGGACTTTTCACAAATCTCCGTCCTGCAAAGCTTTATAAGGCGTTAAAGGACTCTTGTCCGCTTCGTCCCGATATTGTTGAAAACGGCTTTGACCTTATGATGGTAAGGGAGCTTACAGGCGGTATTTACTTCGGCGAAAGAGGAAGAAGAGAGGGTAAATACGGCGAAGAGGCTTACGATACGGAATGCTACAGCAAAATGGAAATCGAGCGTATTGCAAAGGTTGCCTTTGAAACCGCAAGAAAAAGAAATAAGAATGTTATCAGTATAGATAAGGCAAACGTACTGGAAAGCTCACGTCTCTGGAGAGCTACGGTTCATGAGATTGCAAAAGACTATCCGGACGTTACCTGCACAGACATGCTGGTTGACAATGCGGCAATGCAGCTTGTAAAGAATCCGGCACAGTTTGACGTTGTTGTAACTTCAAATATGTTTGGCGATATTCTGTCTGATGAATCCTCACAGATCACAGGTTCTATCGGTATGCTGCCGTCAGCTTCATTGGGTTCGACAAAGAGGGGAATGTATGAGCCTATCCATGGTTCTGCTCCTGATATAGCAGGTCAGAACAAGGCAAATCCGATTGCTACAATACTGTCAGCTTCAATGATGCTCAGATATTCATTTGATCTTGACAAGGAAGCAGACGCTATTGACGCTGCTGTTGACAAATTCCTTGAAATGGGTTACAGAACGGCTGATCTTGCAGGAAATACAGGCGTTAAGCCGCTTTCTACAACTGAAGTTACAGCAAAGATATTAGAGCTGCTCTGATAAACGGAGGCGTATTGGTGTGAAAAACAGCTTGCAGGAGCTTCATTACAGACTTAATTCTCTGGTGATTTTCAGAGATGTAATGAACTGCCGTACAATTCAAAGTCTGGAAAGACTTCTGGAAAGCCTTGAGGATAATGATACGTTAAAACAGCTCAAGGCTTATTCGGACTTTGTTTCAAATCTTTACCGTCATCATAACGATCTAAGCTCATATATTCTCACACTCATTCTTGAGGACGAAAATATTTACATGATAAGAACCGCCCACAGACTTGAAATAAGCAAAAAGATGGAGGAATGTCTGTTCAGTGAGCTTGAATCATTGCAGATGATCGCTGAAATGACATCATCACAGGTGAAAAAAGAAATCGCCTATGACGGCTTTCTTCCGGACTGGGACAATACTTATTATGATTTCAAAAAAGAATACCTAAACAGAATTGATAATATAGAACGCTACGGCTATGGAATTTATGCAAAATATTATATGTTTATCGTCAAGGACAGCCGTATTGTTCCGGTTAAATATCCCGACGAAGTAAAGCTTTCCCAGCTTATCGGCTACGAAAAACAGCGTCAGCTGGTCATAGATAACACATTGGCTCTTATTAACGGAAAACCTGCGTCTAACGTTTTGCTGAGCGGTGACGCAGGAACAGGCAAATCCTCTTCAGTCAAGGCTATTGCCAATGAATTCCGTGATAAGGGACTGCGGATAATTGAGATACGTAAGGATCAGCTGAGGGAAATTCCCGAAATTATTGACGGTCTGAGTAAAAATCCTCTCAAATTTATTCTTTTTATTGACGACCTTTCTTTTGCAAAAGACGACGATAATTTCGGTGCTCTAAAAGCAATTCTTGAAGGTTCGGTTTCGGCAAGAGCAAATAATATTGTAATTTATGCTACCAGCAACAGACGTCATCTGGTAAAGGAATCATTTTCCGACAGGGATGGGGACGATGTTCACCGCAACGATACCGTTCAGGAGCTTATTTCACTGTCGGAAAGATTCGGATTGCGAATAACATTTTCAAAACCTAATAAATATGAATATCTTGAAATTGTAAAGGGACTTGCAAAGCTTAACAGTCTTGACATGTCCGAGGAAGAGCTTGAAAAAGAAGCAGAACGCTTCGCAGTAGGAAGAAGCGGACGTTCCGCAAGAGCGGCAAAACAGTTTATTGATAAAATGATAGCCGCACACTGAATTTAAGAATACTGCAAATGCTATGACGGGAACTTATCCGTTTTACGGTCTTACAGAAAGCTGTTTTTGATGAGATACGGCAGACACGGCTTCGGAATATTATCCTCCCTGAGCAGACGGCTGAAATCCTGTTTTAAGGAAATTAAGCTGCTCCGGTTTTCCTCCGTTAAAAAGGAAACGTATTGTCAGATACGAAAATTATTGCTTTGAAGTGGTTTAGCAGACTTATGTTCTGTCTTTAAAGCAAAATTTAAATGAAATGGATGTATTTTTTATATGCTTACTCTTGATAAAGTTTACCATGCAGGTTTTGTTCTCAAAGATGTTATAAGAAAAACCGATTTGATTCATGCTCCTAAAATCAATTCCGAAAGCGATATTTATTTGAAAACCGAAAATCTTCAGATTACAGGCTCTTTTAAGGTGAGGGGAGCTTACTATAAGATATCTCAGCTGAGCGATGAAGAAAAGTCAAAGGGCGTTATTGCATGCTCTGCCGGAAATCATGCACAGGGCGTTGCTCTTGCTGCGGCTAAGAACGGAATAAAGTCTCTTATATGCCTGCCTGACGGCGCGCCTATCTCCAAGGTGGAGGCAACTAAGGGATACGGCGCAGAGGTTTGTCTGGTAGAGGGCGTTTATGACGACGCATACAATAAAGCTATTCAGTTAAGGGACGAAAATGGATACACCTTTATTCACCCTTTTGATGATGAAAACGTTATTGCAGGACAGGGTACGATCGGTCTTGAGCTTTTGGAGCAGCTGCCTGACGCTGACGCCGTTATCGTACCTGTAGGCGGCGGAGGTCTGATTTCAGGCGTTGCATTTGCAATAAAACAGTTAAGACCGGAAATAAAAATCTACGGAGTACAGGCAAGCGGTGCTCCCAGTATGGTTGAATCTCTTCAAAACGGTAAGATAGAGTGTCTTGACGATGTTGCAACTATCGCAGACGGTATTAAGGTAAAAGAGCCGGGAGAACATACCTTTGAATATTGTAAAAAGTATGTAGATGAAATAGTAACAGTAAGCGATGACGAGATTTCTTCCGCTATACTCGCTCTTATCGAACAGCATAAGCTTATTTCAGAAGGAGCAGGCGCTGTATCGGTAGCGGCGGCAATGTTCAATAAAGTACCGGTTAAGGGAAAAAAGGTTATATGTCTTGTATCAGGCGGAAATATAGACGTTACTATACTTTCAAAGGTAATAAAAAGAGGACTTCTCAAATCAGGGCGTTCAGATTCTATTAATATTGAGTTGATAGACAAACCCGGACAGCTTCGTGATGTTTCAAGAATAATTGCAGATCTTGGCGGAAATGTCATTGCGATCCATCATGAAAGAGCAAGTGAAAATTCGGACATAAACGGATGCTATCTAAGAATTCTTCTTGAAACAAGAAACTTTGAACACATAACGGCTATCAGAAAAAATCTTACAGACGCCGGTTTTAAAATAGTAGAATAACATGACGGAGGTTATAAAAATGGCAGAAATTATTTATACATCAAATGCACCGGAAGCTCTTGGTCCTTATTCACAGGCAATCGTTACCGGTAATATGATTTTCACTTCAGGTCAGATAGCTATCAATCCAGCGACAAATACTGTTGAAGCTACAGATATTGAAGGACAGACAGAGCAGGTTATGAAAAATCTTGAGGCGGTGCTGACTCAGGCTGGAAGCTCCTTTGACAAGGCGGTTAAGACAACATGTTTTCTGAAAAATATGTCCGATTTTGCCGCATTTAACGGTATCTATGGAAAATATTTTACTTCAAAGCCTGCAAGAAGCTGTGTTGCAGTAAAGGAACTTCCCAAGGACGTTCTTGTTGAAGTCGAAGTTATTGCAGAAAAATAAAATATTTTAAGGCGGTCGAAAGACTGCCTTACTTTTTCACAGATTAATTATGTACGATTTAACAGCAAAAGTAACAAAAAAATAAATTATTGTGAAAAAAACACTATTTTTCTTATTGACTTATATTCGCTGAAATAGTATAATATAAAGGTATAGAATTTAAACTAATATAAATTTGGAGGGTTTTAACAATGGGCAGAGTATATAATTTCAGTGCGGGTCCTGCCGTACTTCCTGAAGAAGTATTAAAGGAAGCAGCAGACGAAATGCTTGATTATAAGGGTACAGGAATGTCTGTAATGGAAATGAGTCACCGTTCAAAGGCTTATGATGAAATTATCAAGGACGCTGAAAAGGATATCCGTGATCTTATGAATATTCCTGACAATTATAAGGTACTGTTCCTTCAGGGCGGCGCTTCTCAGCAGTTTGCAGCTGTTCCTATGAATCTTATGAAAAATAAAAAAGCAGCTTATATAGTTACAGGTCAGTGGGCTAAGAAGGCTTATCAGGAGGCACAGATTTACGGTGAAGCAGTTGCAGTTGCCTCTTCTGCTGACAAGACTTTCTCTTATATTCCGGATTGTTCCGATCTTGATATTCCGGAAGACGCTGATTATGTTTACATCTGTGAAAATAATACAATTTACGGTACAAAGTTCAAGGAACTTCCTAATACTAAGGGCAAGACTTTGGTTGCCGACGTTTCTTCATGCTTCCTTTCAGAGCCTGTTGACGTTACTAAATACGGCGTTATTTACGGCGGCGTTCAGAAGAATATCGGTCCTGCCGGCGTTGTTATCGCAATTATCCGTGAGGATCTCATCAGTGATGACGTTTTAGAGGGTACTCCTACGATGCTCAAGTGGAAAACTCAGGCTGATGCTGATTCACTTTACAATACTCCTCCGTGCTACGGTATTTATATCTGCGGTAAGGTATTCAAGTGGATCAAGAAGATGGGCGGTCTTGAAGCTATGAAAGCTCACAACGAAAAGAAAGCCGCTATCCTTTATGATTTCCTTGACCAGAGCAAGCTGTTTAAGGGTACTGTTGAACCTAAGGACAGATCTCTTATGAATGTTCCTTTTGTTACAGGCGACGCTGATCTGGATGCTAAATTTGTTAAGGAAGCAAAGGCTGCCGGTTTTGAAAATCTTAAGGGACACAGAACAGTTGGCGGTATGAGAGCTTCTATCTACAATGCAATGCCTATCGAGGGCGTTGAAAAGCTTGTTGAATTTATGAAGAAATTTGAAGCTGAAAACGCTTAACCAGCTTTTTGAAAAAAGCTGGGCAAAAACTTTTATGCCGAATGTAATTATCATAAAATGCTTTTTAAAGACTCGCAAAGTTACTTTTGCAGAGAATTAAAGAAAAATTTGAAAAAAGCTGGGCAAAAACTTTTATACTGGGCAAACTTGATTTAAGACAGTTTCTGAAGTCTTGCAAAATTACTTTTGCAGAAAATTTATGGTTCAACAGGTAAATTATTATAAAAATAATAAGGGAGATGTTTTTAATGTACAGCATTTTAACTTTAAATAAAATTGCCGCTGTCGGTACTGATAAGTTTGACAGCAGCAAGTACACAGTAGGGGAAGAAGTTTCAAATCCTGATGCAATAATGGTTCGTTCTGCTAAGATGCACGATATGGAATTTGGTTCAAATCTTCTTGCAATTGCAAGAGCAGGTGCAGGGGTAAACAATATTCCTGTAGATAAGTGCGCTGAATCCGGTATAGTTGTTTTTAATAGTCCGGGAGCTAATGCTAACGCAGTTAAGGAACTTGCTATATGTGCGCTGCTTTTGTCTTCAAGAAAAATTACCGAAGCTGCTGCGTGGGCTGCATCTCTTAAGGGTACTCCTGACGCTCCAAAGACAGTTGAAGGCGGTAAGTCTAAATTTGCAGGTCCTGAAATCCTTGGCAAGACTTTGGGTGTTATTGGTCTGGGAGCAATTGGCGGAAAAATCGCAAACGCTGCTGTTGATCTTGGAATGAAAGTGGTTGGATATGATCCATATCTGTCAGTTAACGGCGCTCTTCATCTTGATCCGTCAGTAAAGGTTGTAACTGATATCAATGAAATATATACAGCAAGTGATTATATTACTATTCATGTTCCTTATACTCCTGACACAAAGAATATTATTGATGCTGAACAGATTGCTATGATGAAAGACGGAGTACGTCTTATCAATCTTGCAAGAGGTGAATTGATAAACAGTGAAGCAGTAGTTAAGGCTATTGCAGACGGTAAAGTTGCAAAGTATGTAACAGACTTTGCTGATGATGTTGTACTCGGCGTTGATAACGTTATTGTTCTTCCACACCTTGGAGCTTCAACTCCTGAAAGTGAAGATAATTGTGCAGTTATGGCAGCTAATGAACTTATTGATTATATTGAAAACGGAAATATCAAAAACAGTGTAAACTTCCCTAATGCGATTATGAATGCAATCGGTACAAAGGTTTGTATCCTTCATAAGAATGTTCCGACAATTATCGCTCAGATTACTTCTGCAGTTGGTGAAGCCGGTCTGAACATTGACAATATGGTTAATGCAAGTAAGAAGGATTATGCTTATACAATGCTTGACATTGCCGGTGATGTTACAGACGCTGTTGCTGATAAGATGAGTTCTGTTGACGGAATCATTAAGGTTAGAGTTATTAAGTAATGTAATGATCTCTATATAATATAAAGCCGCCGATTAATATCGACGGCTTTAATTTTATAAAGTATCTTCAAAAGTAATTTTGCGAGTTTTTAGAAAGCGCTTCCAGATAATTAAATTCGGCATAAAAGTTTTTGCAAAGCTTTTTTAGCCTTAAATTTTTATATTTATTTACATGTCGAGCCTTATGAAAAATGTAACATTAAACTAAAGACGAAATAAAAGTTTTTGCTAAGCTTTTTTCAAAAAGCGTAAGAGAAGTCAATATTGTACAATATAGTCGTCATGATTTGCTATTGCAAAAACAGTTGGATACTGTTATACTATACATGTTATGCCGAGGATATCAGGAGCTTTTAAGCTGCTTCCTTTTCTCTCCGGGAGAGCAGCCGTATTGTTCTTTGAATTTGCGGACAAAAAGCTTGTAATTTTTTTCAAAGCCGTGATGATCTGCAATACTGCCGATAGGAAAATCTGTATTGATGACGTCGTAATAAGCATGTTCAAGACGAATGGCATAAACGTAATCCATAAAAGTCATGCCCATGTATCTTTTAAAAAACCTTGAAAAATACTCTCTGTTAAGAGCAACGATGTGTGCAGCGTCATTCAGCGAAATATTTTCGGCATAATGCTGACGGACATACTGAAGAACGACTCCAAGTCTTTGAATGTTTCTGTCAGCTTTCTCTTTCATGACAGGATCTATGCTGGTTTTGAAATTTATAACAAGATGATAAAGCAGGTTATATATAAGACTGTTAAGCATAAGCAGATATCCGCAGTCTCTTGGGGCTTCATAATGCATTTTCAGTTTTGTAAGTATATTACGGATCTTTATGAAATTACCTTTTGTATTTTCTTCTGAAGTACATATACATCTTATCATGATTATGTCAATATCGGGAATATTTTTCTTTATTGTTTCATAGGGTATCTGAATGAGAAGATATTTGCATGTTCCGCGACAGACTGTTGAGTGAATAGTTTTGGAATTTACTACTGCAAACCCTCCGTTTTGAAGCTTATAATCTCTATTGTTTATATTAACTGTCATTGAACCGCTTAAAATAAAAATAACTTCAAATCCGTTGTGCCAGTGCTTAGAAACGGAATGTCCGGAAACTTCAACAATTTCAAGAAGCATACCCGTATCTGTCTGGTAATGAATTTGTTCATGGCTGTAATCTTCCATGGTTGACCTCCATAATAGAAATTCAGAATGATTTTATTTTATCATAAAAAATAAAAAATTACAATATTCAAGAAAGGATAATGCAATATGTCTATGACTAAAGAAATGACGACCGGCAAACCTTATAAACTGATTTTAAGCTTTGCTCTGCCGATGATTTTCGGTAATGTTTTCCAGCAGCTTTACAATATGGTTGATACTATTATTGTTGGAAAATATGTAGGGGTTGACGCACTTGCCGCTGTAGGTTCTACAGGCGCTATAAACTTTCTTGTAATCGGTTTTGCACTTGGAATTTGCAGCGGATTTTCCATTCCGGTGGCTCAAAGCTTTGGTGCAGGGAATCACTCACAAATGCGAAAATATGTGGCAAACTCTATTTATTTAAGCGTTATTGCGTCTATTATACTGACTGTTTCAACTATGCTTCTGACCGGACCGATTCTACGTATAACAAACACTCCTGAGGAAATTTATGATGATGCTTACCGTTATATAATAGTAATTTTTGCGGGTATTTCCGCTACAATATTTTATAACATGCTTTCCGGAATTCTTCGTGCACTGGGAGACAGTAAAACGCCGTTGGTGTTTCTGGGAATATCCTCTGTACTGAATATAATTTTAGACCTCACCTTTATTATAGTATTTAAATGGGGAGTATTTGGTGCTAGTTTTGCGACTGTTATATCTCAGGGAATTTCTGCTTTGCTGTGTCTTTTCTATACTATAAAAAATTATGATATTTTAAGATTTGATTCATTTGAGTTAAAACCGGATTTGGAAAAAATGAAAAAACTTGTTGTAATAGGAGTACCTATGGCGCTGCAATTTTCTATTACAGCTATTGGTTCTATTATTTTACAGTCTGCTGTAAATACGCTTGGTAAAACAGCAGTAGCTTCAATGACAGCTGCAATAAAGATTCAGACCGTAGCTGTGGGACCTATGGAAAGCATGGGTATAACTATGGCAACCTATTGCGGACAAAACAGAGGAGCCGGAAAGTATTCGAGAATTACTGCCGGAATTGGTCAGAGTATTGCAATGACAATGGTTTATTGTGTAGCGGCATGCGCAGCAGTTTCATTCTTAGGTGGAGCGCTGACAACTTTGTTTATTGACAAAAATACGGCTGATTCTGAAAATATACAAAAAATAATTGATCTTTCAGTGTATTATTTAAGAATAAACGGTTTGTTCTATCCGTTTCTTGGAGTACTGTTTATTATCAGAAATTCACTTCAGGGCATGGGATACAGTATGCTGCCGATGCTGGCAGGAGTCAGCGAGCTTGCAGCGAGATCTCTTGTAGCGATCTTGTTTGTATCTTCAATAGGATATACAGCAGTATGTTTAGCAAGTCCGGTTGCATGGATTTTTGCAGATGTTGTTTTGCTTATTACCTATACTGTGAAGATAAAGGAACTTAAAAACGAATTGATTTTTCGTAAGCATGAAGCAGTTGTTTAAGTTCTGCATTGAATAAGTAAAGAAAACCGGACAGTTTATCTGTCCGGTTTAGTATTAAAAATACTTGTTAGATTGTACTGTCCCGATTTGTGCTGAACGCATAAACCGAGGCAGTATTATTTTAGTTTTCGCATATTGATAAATCTATAAAGTATCTTCAATTGCCGTTAATTCTTCTTGAGAAAAATCAGTTTTAAAGACTGCCTGAAGATTTTCAGTAATTTGTTCCGGACGGCTTGCACCGATAAGAACAGTTGTGATCTTATCATCACGTAAAACCCAGGAAAGCGCCATTTGTGACAATTTCTGACCTCTGTTTGCAGCAATTTCATTAAGTTTTTTCAGTTTTTTCAAGGTATTTTCATCAGGTTGGCTTTTCATCCACGGACGGCTGGAGGAACCGGTATTTGTTTTCAGATATTTATCTGTAAGAAGACCTTGTGCAAGAGGGGAAAATACGGCAAGTCCCAAGCCGTTTTCGTAAGCGTAATCTTTGAGTCCGTCCTCTTCTATCCATCTGTTGAGCATAGAATACGAGGGTTGATTAATAATAAACGGAGTTTTCAGCTCATCAAATATTTTCTTTATTTTAGAGGTTTGTTCTGTATTATAATTTGAAATTCCTACGTATAGGGTTTTTCCTTGTTTTACCGCATTATCCAGTGCAAGTGCAACTTCCTCGAGCGGTGTTTCCGGATCAAAAACATGATGATAAAAAATATCAACATAATCCAGTCCCATTCTCTTAAGAGACTGGTCAAGAGAAGCGGTAAGGTATTTACGTGAACCGTGTTTAGCTCCGTAAGGACCCGGCCACATATCGTATCCCGCCTTGGTTGAAATGCAAATTTCGTCACGGTAATATCCTAAACCTCTTTTAAGGATTTTTCCGAAGTTTTCTTCTGCGGAACCGTTATATGGATTACCGTAATTATTGGCAAGGTCAAAGTGAATAATTCCGTTGTCAAAAGCGGTACGGCACATATTTTCCATATTTTCCAGATTGTCGGTATGGCTGAAATTCTGCCACATACCAAGAGATATAGGAGGCAGTTTTAATCCCCATTTTCCTACGTGTCTGTAGGGCATTTTATCGTATCTTTTTTCATTTGCAATAAACATATTCAACATCCTTTTTGCTTTTTTATAATATTATCATAATTTTACTGTGAATGTCAAGTTCACAAAAATAAAAAAATTTCATAATATAATAGTGTATGGCATAGCTATACAAAATATGCATAAGGAGGAATTAAATTTGGATTTCAGTATGTTTGATAATATTCGTTTTGAACCTGAGATGCGTAAGCATGAACCAAATGATATGCCGAATATGATGTCAAGACCCAGATTTCCGGAGCATACGCCGCTTGCAATGGCTTATGTTCCGCTTCAGCAGTGGGGTCAGACTTACGATGAAGAAAAGGCGTTTGAAAGAGGTACTATTTTCCCTGAACTGGATCTTCCATTGGCTCCTGAGGAGGGATGTTTATGAATTCTAAAGAAAAACTATTCAGAGTGATCCAGATGTATGGATTTGCACTTGATGAAATTCGTATTTATCTTGATACTCATCCTGACTGTCAGGATGGTCTGGCATACTATCATAAATATAATGAATTAAGAAAAGCTGCTGTAGAAGAATATAATAAGCTTTACGGCCCTCTTACTACTGAACAAGTGCAGAGCCGAAATAAATGGACATGGGTTCAGGAACCGTGGCCATGGGAAAGGAGCGCTAATTAATGTGGCAATATGAAAAGAAACTCCAATATCCGGTGAATATAAAGAATCCTAATCCAAAGCTTGCTGAATTTATCGTTAGCCAGCTGGGCGGTCCAGACGGCGAAATGTCAGCTTCGCTTAGATATTTAAATCAACGATATGCTGCTCCTTACGGAGAAGTAAGAGGGTTGCTGACTGATATTGGTAGTGAAGCCTCAGAAATGGTGTTTTCTGAGGCTTCAGCTTTTTTTAACGTTTCTAAAGCCCCTGTAACGCCTTTTGCTACCGTAAAGCTCCACTTATGAGGCAGCATTTTCAAATAAACATCTATATGGTTTTTATCGTTAATTACCATTTTGTCGAGTATCTGGGTGTAGTATTCGTCCTCGTACTGGATACCGTTAATCAGCTCGTCAATAGCGTTCTTTATATCTGCCATCAATTCCTGCTGTTTTAGTATCATTGTCTGCTGTTGCCGGGTTCCCTCCATTGTAGACTTTAGCTTTTCAATGTCCTCGTCATACTTGGCTCTTAGAGCAGTAAACTCGGTTTTGTCTATGTCGCCGTTTGTATAAAGGTCAATCAAATCAGTACGTTTTTTCTGTGCTGTTTCAATTTTATCTTCCAGAGTATTTGTATCTGCACCTGTCATATCCATTGAAATCACCTTGTGAATCATCTTAATCAAGTTATCCGCTATTTTCTGGCAGTCAATGGTGAGCTGTTTGCAGACGAGATACATGATATGAGTCGCATCTTCATTACGGATACTAAGCCCCGTACAGCCCACTTGGTTTCCTGCCTTGTCAATATGCGGTTTGCCGTACTTGGCAGCTTCCCCACAACGCCACGCCTTATAGCGGCTTCCGTCTTTGCGTGTCTTATATCTTGCCACATAGCTTGAACCGCAGCAGCCGCATTTTATCTTTCCAGAGAACGGATAGCGGTTGCTGTGTTTTGCCTTGCCCTCCTGTGAAAGTGATTTTGCATCTAAAATGCGGTTTGCTTTATCGAAAAGCTCACGGGAGATAATCGGCTCGTGGTGGTCTTTGATAATGACAAATTCCTCCTGCCCTCGGTTGTACTTTTTTTCATGGGATAGGAAGTCTGGCGTAAAGGTTTTCTTCTGTACTAAATCGCCGCAGTATTTTTCATTTCGGATAATACGGAGAATGACGGTGTTTTGCCATTCCTTAACACGCATAGGCTCAATGCCTTCCTCCCGAAGCTCACGGGCAATAACATGAGTACCTTTTCCCTCGTCCACAAACTTGTGGAAGATAAGGCGGACGATTTTTGCTCCCTCCTCGTTGATAGTCATTTTCCCGTCTTTTACATCGTAGCCGAGCATACTGCGTCCAAACACAACGCCTTGCTCCATCTGGCGTTTTTGTCCCCATTTTACACGCTCGGAAGTCTTGCGGCTTTCCTCCTGTGCGATAGAGGACATGATAGCAAGGCGAAGCTCCGCATCGCCGTCCAAGGTGTTGATGTTGTCGTTTAGAAAGATAACGCCGACACCGTGCTTTTTGAGGTCACGGGTATAGAATATACTGTCAAGGGTATTTCTCGCAAAACGGGAAATTTCCTTTGTAATAATCAAATCAAAATCACCGTTTTTTGCACACTCAATCATACTGTTAAATTCTTTTCGCTTTTTCGTATTTGTGCCAGATATACCTTCATCGGCAAAAATCTCGTACAGTTCCCAATCGGGATTACGTTCGATATACTGACGGAAATATCGCTGTTGGCTTTCAAAAGAATTGGCTTGGTCTTCATTGTCCGTGGAAACACGACAGTAGGCAGCAACTTTCTTTTTCATTTTCTGTATTTTTCTCTCTTGATTGAGAGTTTCGTATTTGTTTGTTGACATAAGAAAATCTCCTTTTCCGATTAAGCTTTGCCTATTGTAAGTAAGTCTCAATTTGCGAATTTTGAAATTGTACTTTATTATGCTTTATTGAGCATCAGTGCTTCAATAGGCATATGTAAAGAGCCAAGCGTTTAGGCTTGGCTGTGGTTGTTTTTACTGAATTGTTTTTCAATTTCCTCGATGCAGCGGTCATACTGCGAATGTGTCAAAAGCTCTCTTTTTTTCAGAGAAGCAAGTATTGACTTTTGAAATTGCAGATAAAACGCTGCGTGTTCATGTTCGGTAATTTGCGGAGCAGGCTCTCCGACATAGACAAACTCACGATACTTCAATCATCAACACCACCTTGCTATAATGTATTCATAAGGGTTTGTACGATATAACATCTTGTCAAGACACGGATAGTATTTTCTGACGAAAATCTCCATCCTTAAAGTCTTGACAAGGTGTTGAAACCATGCGAAAACTATTTTCGCATGGCTATAACGAGGGGTTGATCCTTTTTGAAATTCGGTATTAAATTATTTAAGTTTGCAATGTCTGCAATGATTTAATGTTTGTACAATATTTAATAACATTTATAAATAAATTTATCAAAATATATACAAAAAGCTAATAATTTATTAATATTTTATGAACATTTTATGGAAAGTATTGACATTTAATATTGTTTATTGTATAATAAAATATATTATTTTTATATTAGACAATAATATATAATTGTTATCAGGTGGTGAGCAGATTGAATGTATTTAAAATAATTGAAGAACACAATAATTTTGATACAGCATTATTATATCGTGGTAAAAAAACTACATATAAAGAATTACTGGAAAAATCCAAAAAATTATCTGATGTAATTAATAAGCATACGGAAAATATACCTGAGCCTGTAGGAGTATTTATTTCAGGTTCATTGGATTTTTCTGTTTCATTCTTTTCAATAGCGCATGCAGATAAAGTAATTATGCCATTAAATGTAAACTTAAAGAAAGCCGAATTCGTACGAATAATTAAATACTTGGATATAAGGATTATTATTACTAATGATTTGTTTTATGATAGACTTATTAAGTTAATTGATAATGATATTACAGTAATATGTCTAAATGCTGACGGCGATGTGAAATTTGTTAATGACGTTACTGATATGAGGCATATTGAATATAATAATGAATTAAAAGATGTAGCATTGATACTACATACCTCTGGATCGCTTGATTCTCCTAAAAGTGTGATGCTGACACATGAAAATTTGTTAAGCTGTATCCATTCGATATCGGAAGATTTGAATATAACACAAAAGAATAATACATTAATAATTTTGCCAATGTATTATGCATCTGCAACCATATCACAGTTTCTGACTCATTTGTATGCAGGCGGAACAGTAACATTTATGGATACAATTTTTACGTCGGAAAATCTGTTTTATAATATTGCAAATTATAAAATAACTAATTTTTCATGTATACCATCAATGCTTTCAGAAGTATTAAATAATTTAAGCAAAATAGAAAAATATGATTTATCTTCATTAAAATATGTATGTTTTGGCGGTGCGTTTGCAGCCGGTAATAAAGTCAATGAATTAGTTAAATATTTTTCGAATGTAAAATTTATCAGAACGTACGGTTTGACTGAAGCTTCGACAAGAATTTCACATTATGTTGAACAGCCTGATGTTATAAATGATACTTGCGTTGGAAAGTGTATTCCGAATGTTAAAGTTAGAATAGTCGATAAAAATGAAAATGATTGCAGGATTGGAGAAATAGGGGAAATTACAGTAAAAGGTCCTAATGTTATGAAAGGTTACTATATGCGGACTGATGAAACTGAAAAGGTTATGATTAATGGTTGGCTGCATACTGGTGACTTGGGCAGGATAGATGAGGAGAATAATTTATATATTGTCGGAAGAAGAAAAAATATTATAATACGCAATGCTGAGAACATATATCCTGAGGAAATAGAAGGAGTTCTTAATAGTTGTCCGCAAATAAAGGAATCTTTTGTTTATGGAGAACCTCATGAGCTTTTGGGCGAAGTTCCGGCAGCAATAATAGTAATTAACGATAGCTTTGAGTTTAAAAAACAAGAGTTGATTAATTATTGTTACAATAAATTGTCGAGTTCAAAAATTCCTGTAAAATTTATAGTTGCGGATAAAATTGAAAAGACAAGTAATGGAAAAATTGACAGAGGGTTCAGAAAAGAGGAGTTTGTATGATTGAAAAAAATGATTTTGAAGTAGATTTAAAAAAGATAATCAAAGAAAATACTTATATTTCACTTGATGATGAAGATTTTAAAGACAATACGGATTTAATTGTAGACTTGGGATTTGATTCACTGTCTATTGTAAATTTGATAGCAGATATTGAAAAGTATTTTAAAATAGAATTTGAAATAAATGAATTGGTATCTGAGGTAATCGCAAATTATGGGAATCTTAAGAAATGTGTCAGCAGTAAAATTAATAAGGAAGTGTAACGTTTTATGAAAAATCAGAATTTGTCGGCTTTAATAGAATATGCTTATAGGCATGTAAAATATTATCATGAATTATTTAATAAAATAGGTATAGACGCTTCTTTAATACAAAGCTCAGAAGATCTGATTAAGATTCCTATTTTAAAAAAAGATACGATACAAGAACAAATGACTGATTTTATTTCAGATGAATATCAGAAGTTCCCGAAAAATGAAAATGTAGTAATAAAAAGAACATCAGGGTCTACCGGAAAATATCTGAAAATATACTGGGATTATAAGGATGATATTAAGTCTTTAATGCCTTTATGGACTCTGAGAAGCAGATTATATGGTATTGATCCGAAAATGAAGTGGTGCAGCTTTTATTCTACCAGATATGAGGGAAATAAAATAAAGCCTCTTCTTCCCAAGGAAGTTGCTCTTAACGGCAGATATATGGGATTTTCAAAAATCGGTTTAACATATAAAAAAATTGAGGATAACTACCGTGATATACTGGAATTTAATCCGGACTGGCTGCTCCTTCAACCCAGTATTGCTTATTTAATGTCGCAAATTGTCAAAGAACATAATTTACCTGTACCATCAAATTTAAAGTACATAGAAATGAGCGGGGAATATTTATTCGATAATTATAAAAAGCAAATTGAAGAAACCTTTGATGTTTATACGGCTAATCAGTATGGCTGCAACGAGGCGAATGAAATAGCATATGAATTCAAATGCCGCAATATGCATGTTATTGAAAATAATGTTATTGTTGAAGTACTCAAAGACGGAAAACCTGTGATAAATGAAGAGGGCGATATATATGTTACTTCTTTAAAGAATTTTGCTATGCCTTTTATTCGTTATCAGACGGGAGACAGAGGTATATTGATAACTGATCATAACTGTTCATGTAAAAATAAAGCACCGATATTGAAGGTTAATTCCGGTAGATCCAGTGATTTTTTGATTTTGGAAAACGGTGAAAAAATGAATAGCTATGTGTTGGCTAATATTGTTGAGTATACTAATGAAAATATGTCCTCAGCGATCAAGCAGTTTCAGATAACACAGACTGATATTAATAAATTTAATGTTAATTTGGTAGTTAAGTCATCATATTCAGGCTGGAAAAATGCGATCAGTGAATGTTTTCTTGATAATATACAAGAGGAAGAACTTAAAAATGCGAAATGGAATTTTATTTTTTCTGATGAAATTTGTCCGGATAAAAATACAGGTAAATTTAAGTATTTTATTAATGAATTGATATAAAGGATTTAAGGATAGGTATAAAATGTTAAAAATATGGAGCAAGGTAAAGGACTTTTGGTCAATAATCTTTTTTTGTCTGAAATTAACTGTTGAAGCTTCGCCGAAATTTTTTATTTTATATGTATTGCTTGATGTTTTAATTGTGGTCGTACCTTTTGCGGTTATTTATGTTACCAGTATTTTGATCAATTTATTGGTTGAGTATGCGGGAAGCAATGACTTTAACGGTGTAATACGCTCTTTGATAATTATAAGTTTATTAATGCTTGCACTAAATATATTAAATAAAACCATTGAATCGGTAAAGCTTTATTTGGAAGGCTTATATAATGAAATTATAAGTATAAAAACCAGACATCAGATCATGAAAAAGGCGGCTGAAATCGATCTGTACTGCTTTGATTCACCTGAGTTTTATGATGAAATGAATGATGCAAGTAATAACAGCGCTTATATAATTCAAACAGCTTTTCAGGTTCTGTCCTTTATTCGTTATTTTTTTCAGTTTTGTATAGCTTTTGTAAATCTATTAATGTGGAACGGTATTCTTCCAATATTATTAACACTGTCTGTTATTCCAAGCGTTATATTTAAAAATAAACAATTGGAATCTGTATACAGCTTTCAAAGAGAGCATATGAAAGACGAGCGAAAAATATTTTACTCTTTTAATATGGCATTGAGTAAGGAATATGCTAAGGATATCAGAATATATGGATTGTTTCCGTTTTTAAGTTCAAAGGTTTTGAATGCATGGAATCATTTGTTTAAGTCAAAAAAGCGAATAACTAAAAGGTATACTAAAATATTAATTGTTTTTGATATGCTGCCCGAAATAATAATGGTGGTATGTATATTTTTGCTTGGCGTATCCGTTATAAGAGGTAATTGTATAATAGGAGATTTTAATTATTATCAGGGAATTATCGGACAAGTTACAGCAGGTATATTTATGGTGATATATAATTATACTCAAATATATGATGGCAAAATACGTATAAATAATTATGTAAAGTTTATGAACTTTAAAAATAATGTTAAAGATGAAGGTAAATTAGTACTTGAAAAATCATTATTTACTATAGAATTTAAAAATGTTGGTTTTAGATATAATAATAAAGCAAAATATGTACTGAAAAATTTAAGCTTTAAAATAAGAAGCGATCAGAAAATTGCTTTGGTTGGTGTTAACGGAAGCGGAAAATCTTCAATAATAAAATTACTTCTTAGATTTTATGATCCTGAAGAAGGAGTAATTTTAATTAACGATAAAGATATTCGGGAATATACCATTGAAAGCGTAAGAAAATGTTTTAGTCCGATGTTTCAGGATTACTGTAATTATGCTTTTACTGTAAGTGAAGATGTTTCAATATCAAATTATAATGAGTCGCATAATGAGGAAAAAGTTCAGCATGCATTATATAAAAGCGGAGCATATGAATTTGTTGAAAAATTTCCTGATAAGCTGAATACTTATTTATCCCGTCAGTATGAAGAAGGGGAAGAATTGTCTGGCGGACAGTGGCAAAAAATAGCGCTTTCCAGAATGTTTTTTCAAAATGCGGAAATGTATATTCTTGATGAGCCTTCGTCAGCGTTGGATGCTGAATCGGAAGATGAATTATTTCGTAAGTTTGAAGAGCTTTATAAGGATTGCGGTGCGATATTGATTTCTCATAGACTGTCTAATGTTAAAACGGCAGATAATATTCTTGTCATAGGTGAGGGAAGAATCATTGAGCGGGGTGATCATAAGGAATTAATGAAATTAAATGGAAAATATGCACGAATGTATAATTTGCAGGCAAAAAAGTACAGCGAGATAACTGTATAATAAATGAATTAAGTGGGATGAAGAGAATGAGCCGAATAAAAGCTGCTATTATCGACGATGGCGTCGACGTTTCTCAGTTCAGTAATATACAATCTTTTACAGTAAAAAAAGATTTAAGTATTAAAAAGGATTTTACTGCTGCAAAACAATATAATCATGCAACAACTTGTATGAAAATCATACAGAAATTTACAGATATCAGTAATGTAGATTGGTACAGTATAAAAATATTAGACGATGACAGTAAACTTGCAAATATAAATCAGTTTTTAAAGGCTCTTGAGTTATGTGCAGAATTAGGTGTAAAGATAATACACTTAAGTATAGGTACTTCTATATATGATGATTTTGAGTATGTTGAAAAATATGTAAATCGTTTATGTGACATGGGTGTTATAATAGTTGCAGCATCCAGCAACAAAGGAACAGTGACATATCCTGCATATATGAATAATGTAATAGGTGTAAAAAACAATTATTTGTTAAAGGACGATAAATACATATTTAATGAAAACCCAATGGATCATATAGATTTCAGCGCCGCATCCGCACATATTTTACGCAGCGGTAAGGAACTGAATGTAACCATGAGGTCTAACAGCTATGCAGCTCCGATAATTACTGCAAAAGTAATTACGATATTGAATAATAATGAATCGGCATCATTTGAAAAAGTTTACAATTTATTAATGAAGAATTCGGTTAATAAAAATTGCAAGGTAAATACTGTATATTTTGATCCTTTATCCTGCGCAGACAGAGTTTTACTAAATATTGTTTCTGATAAAGATGAAGAGGATTTTTTGCCCTTTTTACAAATAAATTATCCTCAGTATATACTGCATTCGGAAACTTATAAAAGTGAACTGAACGAAATTGATTTAAGCAGATATGATCAAATAATTTTAAATTTCTTGTCATTACAATATCAGAAATCGGAGATTATTTCTTATTTTTTGAATAATTATAATGGAAAAATAGCAGTTTATCATAACGATTCGTTTTTTGAATACAGTTCAAAAAATAGAAGTGAAGCGGAGCGTTTATGGTTATATAAAAATAAAATGTTTGAATCTTTAAAGGCGGATAATAAAGAAAATAAGATAAATATACCTGTTGTAGGCATTCATTGTGAATCAATTCAGAAACTGGTTAACATAATTTATAAACTGAATTATAATTTTAAATCAGACGGGTACTATTGTGAATCATTTTTGGAAATGTCTCAGGCAGAATTACTTGGTTTTAATGTTATTCCCAATTTGAATATTAAGCAATTTTTATGTAAAAGCAGTAATTTTTTTAACTGTAATATAATTATAATAGGTTTTAGTAATTTGAACCTGATTGAAAAATTTAACGACTTTGACGTTATTATATGTCAGGATAAATACAAGAAAGAATTATCTTTAATAAATAATGATACTGTATATATTGATTGTAAAGATGATATGTATAAAAAGCTAATATCAATTTTAGAATGATTAAAAAGGGAGAAGTAGAATTATGGAAAATAAACCGTTTGTTCATATGTTGAAAACACCGCTTGCAAAATATGCTTTTGATGTAAATACAAATCAACTTATCCAGGTGAATGAAGAGTTATATGATTATTTAAAAAAATCAAGCGACGCTTCGATAAGCAGTGCAGCTAAAAAGCAGCTGGACTTTTTAACGTCTCACGGATATCTCTCTAGTAAACACCCCAAAAAAATGAAACATTATCAGAGCGATTTGCTTGAATATCAGTTGAATGAAAATGTTGCACAAGTCACGCTTCAGGTAACTCAGCAATGTAATTTCAGGTGTTCTTACTGTCCTTATACTACTGCTGAATTTGATGTTCAAAGAAAACATAATTCTAATACAATGTCTTATGAGACGGCAAAAGCCGCCGTAGATTTCTTTGCGGAGCATTCTGCTAATCAGAACGACGTTTGTGTTGGGTTTTACGGCGGAGAACCTCTTTTAGAGTATGATTTGATAAAAGCAATGGTTGAATATTCAGAGAAAATATTCAAGGGAAAAAATCTGACATTTACTGTGACTACAAATGGTTCTCTTTTTACACCTGAAAATGTGAAGTTTTTTAACGAGCATAATTTCAATGTAATGATTAGTCTGGACGGTCCTCCGGAAGTACATGACAGATCAAGAAAATTTGCTGCAACTGGTATGGGTACATTTTCAGTAATAGCTAAAAATATACAAATGATAAAGGAAGATTTTCCGGAATTTTTTAATAAAATTTCATTTAATATTGTTATTGATCCGAGGTATTCATGTAACGATCTGCATGAAATGTTTAATAACAGTGAACTGTTTTCAGATTCCAATATTCGTTCAACCTTAATTGAGGATTTCTTTTCATATGAAAAAGTTATTTCTGATGAGGTTTACGATATTGAGCAAAATATACATGAATTCAAAGCATATTTATCCGAATTAGGCAAATACCCTAAGGAAAAGGTTTCTAAGATAGCTTACAATAATCTGCATCAAAATATAGCAAGACTTAATATGTCAATGCAGCCTCAGAAAACTCTATTGGATACTATGTCCCATAGCGGACCTTGTATTCCGGGGCAAAGAAGATTGTTTATCGATGTAAACGGTAATTTTTTCCCCTGCGAAAGAGTAAGCGAAACTTCCGATGCGATGAAAATAGGCGATTTAAAAAATGGATTTGACTTTGAAAATGCAAGAAAAATTCTTAATGTTGCAGATTTAACAGAAAAGCAGTGCTGTAATTGCTTTGCAATACGTCATTGCACCACATGTGCAAAATATTGCGATAATAACGGTGAATTGTCTGCGGAACTGAAGTTGTCAAATTGTAAAAACGTTCGTTTCAATGCAGAGGAGACATTTAAAAATTATTTGATATTAAAAGAATTAAAAAGTGTGTGAGGAAAGTATAAAATGAAATGCGAAAAAATTGGTATATATCCGTTTAATAATGACTGTAATGTATTTTTACAATATAGTGATTTAATATCTTCTGATTATAGAATTTGTGAATTAGCTTCATTAATCGGTTGGGGATTAACCGATAAAAAAGTACAATTGTATTCTAAAGATTATCAAATCAAATCGTCATTGCAGGAATTTGAGCAAACTGTGGATTCACTGTTTGTACCTGAATTTGACGTTTCTGAACAAGTTGAAAATATTATTGTAAATGAAATAGTAAATTATATTCCTAAAATAAGTAAAATAATGTGTTTTGCAAAGCTTACCGATAATAATTTACATAGGTTGAAATCAGAATGTAACGAATCGGGTAAATGTGTGTTGTATTACGCTTATGAAAATAATAAAATTGATGATAATAAACCATATTTAAAAAATGATGAGGTATATCTTGAACAGATCGATATACCTATAATAGCAGTAGCGGGAATGTGGGAAAATACCGATAAATTTACAACATCAATGGTTTTAAGAGATAAGTTTTTAAAGGAAGGTTATAAGGTTACACAGATAGGTTCAAGAAAATATTGTGAATTATTTGGATTTCATTCATTTCCGGATTTTATGCTGAATCCAGAAATTTCGGAAAATAAAAAACCGCTGTTGTTTAATCGGTACATTAAAAACTTAGCTGAAAATGAAAAGCCTGATGTTATAATTATCGGAGTTCCCGGCTCAATACAATCTTTCAATGAAAAGCATACGAATCATTTCGGGATTTTGCCGTATTTGGTATTTCAGTCAGTATTGGTAGACTTTCTGGTAATGTGTACTTTCTATGAAAGTTCTTCTCCGGAATTTCTTGAGGAAGTATTTAATTTGTGTAAATACAGATTGTCATGTGAGGTTGATGTGTATCATATGTCCAATTTATTCTTTGATATGGACGAAATATTAGAAAAAGGTTTGATATTTACCAATAAATTGCCGCTTGAAATGGTTGAAAGAACTATAGAAGAAAAATACAGTGAAAGCAGATTGCCTGTTATTAATATACATCAAAAGGATTCTGCGGATAAGTTATATAATATGATACTTGATAAGCTTTCAAATGATGTAAAAATTATGATATGAGGTGAAAAAATGCCGGTACAGGAAAAAAATTTGTTGAAAACGGAACAGATCAGCCAGTCGATCTTTGAAATTTTGGAAAATAATTTTGATTTGAAACTTGATAAAAATAATAAAAACATTAAGGATCAGAATTTTTTTGGTAAAATTATAAAGTTTAAAGCAAGAGATTTGGTGTATTTGATTTATTTACTTGAAAAGAAATATGATATTGTTTTTAGTGAAGATGACATAGATAATGTGTCTATGTATACAATTAACGGTTTATCTGAGATAGTTTCAGAACATTTAAATTAAATTGCTGCTCAAATGAGTACATATTCTCATTTTTGCATATATGGGCCCAAAAAATAATACTTTTAGAAAGGAGGGAAAATGTTATGAAAAAGCTAGTTAAGGCTAATACCGGCAGAAAAGACAGTGTAGAAGCTTATGCTTGCAGTTGTACTTGCAGTTGTCCATGTTCCGGAGGTGCAAACAAGGTTACTCAAGCAGTATCCAATAGTTCTACAAGAGCACAGAGACCTAATAATAAGTAATTGCGTTATTAAAGTATGTCATTAGGAGGAAAATACAATGAAAAAGCTAGTTAAGGCTAATACCAACAGAAAAGACAGTATTGAAGCTTATGGTTGCACTTGTACTTGTCCATGCTATGGCAGTACAAACAAAGTTACTCAAGCAGTAGGCAATAGCGCTTCAAAGGCAATTAAGTAATTATTTTATTCAAAAATGTTATTAGGAGGAAAATGCTATGAGAAAGCTGATTAAGGCTAATAACAGCAGAAAAGACAGCATAGAAGCTTATGCTTATGGTTGCACTTGTAGTTGTTTAACATGTTCTACAAGTTCGAATAAAGTTTCTAGATCAGCAAGTAACGCCGTTACAAATGCACAAAAGTAATTATTTAGGCGTCTATTAAAGTATAAGAAGCAATCTGTAAAAAGATTGCTTCTTATAATCAATTAATAAATAATTAACAAAAAGTTCTTATTTTATTTACAAAAATAATGCAATAATTATCGATTTGGAATCGTTATATATATAGTAAGTGAAAATATAAAGAGATAGATATATGTATTATAATGCTTTTGGTAGGTTTTTCCAAGGTTAAATACTTAATTTATCTGAATATTATCTGACATATGAAAGGAGTCAGCTTATATGAAAAATAAGTTTAATACTATGTTCAGACGATTTGCAGCTTTGGCGTCAGCAGCCGTTATGTTAACAGCAGCCGGAACAGGCTGTTCCGGTAAAGATAAGGTCACTATTCAGGAACCGACAGATAAATTGGTGATTTATTCAGGACCTGATGTTGACAAGGCTTTAAAAGCGGCATTAAGCAGTTTTAAGAATTTATATCCAAATGTGGAAGTAGAATACAAAGAATTCGGTACTTTTGCTGATCCGGAAGCTGAATCAAATTATTTGGAAACAATAAAAAATGAATTATCTTCCGGTAAGGGACCTGATTTGATTCTCATGCACAGTTCAGAATATGATGATATTTATCGTATGATGAAAAGTGAAAGTTTTCAGGATTTAAATCCTTTGCTGGAAAATGATGAGTCTTTTGATAAAGGATTATACAATGAAACAGTTTTTGATTCCGGAGTTTTTGAAGGCAAACGCTATTTTATTCCTATATCATATAGTATGCGTGTTCTGTTAACCTCACAGGAAGCGCTGGAGGCAGAAAATGTTTCTGTTAATAATGATTTAAGTTTTGATGAGTTCTCTGAGATTATGACAAATTATGTAGATAAATATGAAAGCAATATGGATAAAACTTTTTTTACTTTGGAAGGTATGAAGCTGGAAACATTTTTTCCATGGAATGGCATGAATCTTTTAGATTATGAAAAAAAGAAAGTTTTGATCGATAATGATGACTTCAAGAAAACCATGGAGTTATATAAAAAATATTATAATATGGATAACAGGGAGCAGGAATCAGTACTTTCAACATATCAAGGTGACGGTGCTGTTATGATCAACAGCGGCAGCTGCTTATTTGAATCCGGTATATTAGGTGGGGTGTCAAAGGCTTTAGAAGTTTATTCAGCCTTGTTGACTGATAAAACGCCGGTGCTTAGCCGTTTTCCGTCAATAAACGATAAAAATGTGGCTACGCCTAAGTATATGGCTGCTATCAGAAGCGGCAGTCCTAATCAGGCAAATGCTTATTCATTTATAAAGATTCTTTTATCTGAAGATTATCAGAATAAAAATGCTGTTTTTAGCGAAGCATGTTTAGAGATTCCCGTACTGAAATCAGCTTTGGAAAATGGTATTGACAGTTGGAATAAAAAATTCGGAGGGCAAAAAGATACTGAACACGGAGTAACATTAACAGCCCTTTCTGATGCTGATAAGGATAAGTTTATTGATATTTACAGTAATGTAGACGCATGTGAATTGTATAACAATAATTTGATAAATTTCGTATGGGAAGCAATGGAACCTTATTTTAAAGGCGAAAGATCATACGATGAATGTCAGAAAAATTTATATAATAAATTAGAGCTTTATATAAATGAATAAAATTACAGCTGAAAAAACAGTATATTTGTTTGTGTTTTATATAAAGTATTCCGGCTTTGAAGGATTGGAGTTGTATATGAATGAATAAATTAATGTCAGCTCGTAATAAAAAAACTAAATTAGCAAAAAAAGATGCAGTTACCGGATTTATATTTTCTTTACCGTCTGTTTCCGGAATGCTTGTATTCTTTTTAATACCGTTTATAATATGTATAGTATTATCATTGACTGATAATATAAACAGCATGAATTTTGTGGGTATAGATAATTATGTTGATATAATATCCAGCCAGACCTTTAGATTAGCTGCGTGGAATACGTTGAAATTTATTTTGGTATCCGTACCTTTGATCATGGTTTTTTCATTTTTAATCGCATCACTGCTGTATCAGAAATTAAAAGGATTTGAATTTTTCAGATCAGTATTTGTATTTCCGTTGGTACTTCCGGTTTCTTCAGTCATATTATTTTTTCAGATGATCTTTGCTGAAAAGGGATTAGCTAACGATGTTCTTTCTTTAATGGGATTACCTGTTAAGGATTGGCTTAATTCTTCAGCTTCTTTTATAGTTCTTGTAATCTTATATGTCTGGAAAAACTGCGGATATAATATTATTCTTTTTCTGGCTGCCTTAAATTCTATACCTAAAGCGTATTATGAGGTTGCAGATTTGGATTCTACCAGCAGATTCAAAAAGCTTATAAACATAACGTTACCAATGATTTCTCCGCACTTGTTTTTTATTTTGATAATATCAATTATAAATACTTTTAAATCTTTTAAAGAGGCATATATTTTGTGCGGTGATTATCCTCATAAAAGTATCTATATGATCCAGCATTTTATGAATAATAATTTTCAAAATCTGAATTATACCCGATTATCTGTAGGATCTATTCTTGTTTTTATAATTATATTTATTATTATATTATT
>OLSL01000197.1_pt1 | contig 65226 bp, 51 predicted proteins | sample 1672511 | NCBI WGS metagenome assembly OLSL01 (sample SAMEA3136694, study PRJEB25190) | human gut metagenome | biome: human gut; feature: human-associated habitat; material: faeces | place: Austria | collected 2013
TCATTTCTTACTGAAATATAACCTAACAGAAAAAAATAAAGATTTGATGAAGATTTATTCCCGTATGGAATAAACCATCAATTGAATATCATTATCAGAACTCGGCTTTCCACTGAAATCAGCAAAGCTGTTACAAATACGAAGTCCTAATTTACAGAATATCTCCGTGATTTCATCCAAACTATATAACCTTATAGGATTTCCTTCTTTCATTTCAGGCTTATAAAGTGCTTCTCCATACATATAGTCTACCTGCCCATATATCAGCGTTTTTCTATCCTTCTCCCATTCAAAAGCAGATAATGTAAGTCCCTTTTCTCCTGCATCCCATAACTTGCAAGGCTGTGATTGCAGCCGATGATGGCAGAAGTATTCCGATTATGACCATGGGACCGATCTGTATTGCACCGGAGCTTAAAAGGAAGGGGTATGGAAAGATTTTACTGGATTATTCTCTGGAAAAAGCGGATTTAAACAGGCAAGCGAGTTTGGCATCCGCTATCATGGATTGCCGGAAGGCGAGGATACATCTTTCTTTCTGTGCAAAGAACTGATACCGGGATATCTTAATGGAATTACAGGAGAGTATGCACCTCCGGCAGGGTATCTGGTAAATGAAAAGGAAGCAGAGGCATTTGATAGAGAGTTCCCGTATATGGAGAAGAAAAAACTTCTGGGACAGATTTTTGAATGATGAAAAGCAGGAGGTAAATCTAGATGAAAGCAATGGAAAAAGACTGGTATCAGAAAAATTGGACGCTGGATATTCAGAATATGTCATGGGTAGAAGACACCAACAGACAAGTAGATTTTCTAATCAAGCAGTTACATTTAAAAGGAACGGAAAAAATACTTGATCTTGCATGTGGATTTGGTCGGCACTCACTGGAGTTTGCCAGACGTGGGTATGATGTTACCGGTATTGATATTACACCGGCGTACATAGATTATGCAAACGAGCAGGCAAAAAAAGAAAATTTGAATGCAAAGTTCATTTGTCAGGACATTCGCACGATCACATTTGATAAGGAATTTGATGTTGTGCTGAATATGGCGGATGGAGCAATAGGATATCTTGAAGACGATGGGGAAAATCATAAGATTTTTTCTGTCATTGCGAAAGCATTAAAAAATGGTGGAAAGCACTTTATGGATATCATGAATGGAAGCTATGCCCAAACACATTTCCCTTCCAGTGTGGCAAACTGTGCCTTTGCCTCCTCGAAATTCTTTCTCTCGATTGTGATTGTCAGGTATCTCTCCTGTTCAATCCCCTGTCTGCCCTCAATAATCTTCTCCTCGATGATGTCATTGTAGATTCTGCGGTAATTATTGAAGCCATCCTCTCTTTCTGTGATAAGAACCTTGTCACGGAGATCATCCAGGTTTTTGTTCTTATTATTAATCGTAATCTTATAGTTACAGTCCAGCGAATTTAAGAACTTGCAGTATCGCTCAAATATGCCAATCTGCTCATCCTCCGTTGCTATCGTGTAATTGATATCCTGAAAGCGGTAGCACTTGGAATACTTATTCCTGCTTACTTCAAAAATACCGTTTTCAGCCACCGCCATAATCTCTATGGTTTCCTGAATGGATTTAGGTGTCTTATACAAAGGCTCACTCGCCTTCTTTAATAACTTAAATCCGTCTGTAAATAAACCCATTGTCTCTAACCTCGCTTTCTTATAATGAAAGCCCGCCGGGAACTTCACCCTGCGGGCTGTGTTCCCGACCTTTCGGTCAGATTCTCTTTATCTAGTGCATTGCCTTACTTGTTGTTGACTTCTTAAATTAGCATAATGCTGATCTACTTGCTCTGGAATGATCTGTATACTGTCATTAGTTTACAGAAAGAAAAAGGTCCCAGAGCACCCTACCTGGAAAGTTGTGTACTCTGAGACCATGGTCAAAAACCATGATTATTATATCAGATTACACACTGGTCCTCAAGGAGGATATTGGTGTTTTTTGTTGAGAGCAGTGAGAACTCCCATTTATGCCCTGTCTGTCAGGGAATGCTCCGTTACAGGGATTCCCGTCCCCGCATCCGCAAAAAGGAGGGCGGAACGAAGGAACGTCTGATGATCCGCAGGTTTCGATGTCAGGACTGTCATAGCTACCACAATGAACTTCCTGACTGTCTTGTTCCCTATAAACACTACGAAGCAGAGGTGATTGCCGGTGTTCTGGATGAAGTTATCCGTCCGGATGACTTGGATTCTGAGGATTATCCGTCCTTCAACACCATGCTCCGCTGGCTTCAATGGTTTCATGAAAACCTGCAGCGCATAGAGGGATACCTACGGACAGTCGGATATCAGATATTGAATCTGGGAGAGGAACTCCTGTTTACTTCCGACTTGCTGCTCAACAAGATCAGAAACAGATATCAAAACTGGCTGGAACTTATCCTCCGGCTCATTTATAACAGCGGTGGATTTTTAACGTCAATCCTCTGGTAGATCTATGCACCTGCTTTGGTTCGTTTGTCATGCGTGCAGATAGTATAGTGATCTCAAAAGGAGGTATCTATACTATGAGTACAAGTGATACATTTACAAAACAACAGTGGCAGGATCAGGAGGCACTTCACCGTTTCCAGCTGATCTCACCGCTTCTTCAGACAGGTTTGGATGATGCCAAACGCTTACAGCTGCGCAGAACGATTGCTGATGAGAATCACATTTCTGTCCGTACTCTTTACCGGTATGAAAAAGCATTCGCAGAAAAACAGTTCTCAGGTCTTAAACCAGCTGATCGTGAAAAACACCGTTCACAGAATCTTCCGAAAAATTTTGCGTTTCTTCTGGAACAGGCGATTCAGCTCCGTAAGGAAGTCCCGGAACGGTCAGTTGCTAAGATCATTTACATTCTGGAAGCGGAAGGTCTTGTAGCACCGGGTATTCTGAAAAGATCGACCCTTGAGCGGCACATATACAGGGCTGGTTATGGTCAGAAACAGATGCAGATGTACAAGGAGGCCAGAAACAGTTCTTCCAAACGTTTCTGCAAGCCCCACCGCATGATGCTGATCCAGGGTGATATTAAGTATGGTCCAAAACTTCCCATTGGGAAACATGGTGCAAAGGTACAGACCTATCTGTCCTCTGCTATTGATGACCATTCCAGATATCTGCTTTCTTCACGGTTTTACGATAATCAGGAAGAATCCATCATTGAGGATACCTTCCACCAGGCCATTTCCCGCTATGGCACCTTTGATGCCTGTTACTTTGATAATGGAAGTCAGTACATCGCAAAACAGATCCGGTTCTCACTTGCCAGACTGGGAATCCATGTCATGCATGCCAAACCACGTTCAGGGAAAAGCAAGGGCAAGATTGAAAAGTTCCATCAGGTGGTAGATGACTTCATCCGTGAATCAAAGTTCAAAAATATCAGGACACTGGAAGAACTGAACCGTCTCTGGACAGTCTATCTGGATGAATACTATCATAAGCAAAAGCATACTGGTATCGCAGAATACTACGAAAGCCTTGGAGCTACTGTTCCGGAAGAAGGGATATCACCGCTTCAGGAATGGAACCGGGACAGCCGCCTACTGACATTCCTTGATGCAGCCGTGGTATCTGAAGCCTTTCTCCATCATGAACAGAGGAAAGTCGACAAGGGAGCCTGCATCAGTTTCCGTGGGAAGCGTTACGAAACAAAACCATCTTTGATTGGTCACACTGTAGAGATTTCTTATGATCCTGCAGCACCGGAACAGATCACCATTTCTTATCAGGGAACGGAGCCTTTTACCGCAGCTCCGCTAAAAATCGGTTCGTATTGTGACAAAAGACCGACTCTTCCTGCTTCCATGCAGGAACAGACCCCTACGACCTCCCGCTTTCTTGATGCACTGGAGGTACGTTATAAACAGAACCAACAGCAGATGGCAGATGCCATTTCCTTTGCTTCCTACCGGAAGGAGGCGGATGACTGATGTATGAAACCTTCTTTGGTATGGAACATACTCCGTTTGTACGTGATGTTCCGCCAGAAAAACTGTATGAATCCAATGCATTTCGCGAGACCCTTGGACGGTTGTCCTATGTGGCAGACCGTCAGATGTTTGCTGTCGTAACGGCTGACCCTGGATGTGGTAAATCAACATTGATCCGCAGATTCTACTCGGAACTTCCGAAAGAGGATTACATCGTTCTTTATCTGTCGGATTCAAAGCTGACACCACGATGGTTTTATAAGGGTCTGCTGGATCAGTTGGGACTTGAAGCCCGGTTTTACCGCGGTGATTCCAAACGTCAGCTTCAACAGGAGATCGAGATCATCCGGGGAGTGCAGCATAAGAAAGTCGTCTGTATCCTTGATGAAGCACATCTGATTGAGAAGGAGACTCTGGAAGAATTCCGCTTCCTGCTTAACTACAGATTTGATTCCATGAGTCCCATGGCTGTTGTGCTGGTCGGGCAGACAGAACTCTGGGAAAACAAACTAAAACTACAGCGGTATGCTGCTATCCGCCAGCGTATCGATATGTACTGTATCCTGCCACATCTGGACAGGTCTGAAACAGAACAGTATATCGCAAGCCATATGGATTACTCTGGGTGTGCCCAGGAAGTATTTACAACCAAGGCATTGGATGAAATCCATAAAGCATCGGCCGGAATTCCGCGCATGATCAATCGGATCTGTGAAAAGGCTCTTATGTATGCATTTCAAAACCAGAAACGTCTGATTGATGATTATATGATTAAGTATGTCGTGGAACATGAAATGCTCGGAACCATGACTACATAAACCTTATCGCCGCCTGTATTCAGGCGGCAGCCCTATAAGGGCTGGTGACAGAAAGTTAAGCAATCTGATGACAATTCATGTGGGCAAGTCGGTGACATCTCATGAGGTCAGTAACATTTATTTAAAAATTCTTCTCTCCATTATCTCCTATAAATATTATGAAAATAATTTAAAAGTTTCTGTTCATCTATTTCTGCAGTTAAACATCCCATTTTTGTTACCGCATACCCGCCGGTAATATTTCCAAACCGTATACAATCATCCAAACTATAACCATAATATAATCCATACATAAATCCAGCTGCAAATGCATCACCTGCACCCGTTGAATCTACATGTTTTACTGGAAGCGGTTCAACAGTATGAATCTCTCCATCCTCTTTATAAAGACATCCTTTATTTCCATTTTTTACAATTGGATATTTTAAATACTGACCCAATTTTTCCAATGTCTTTTCCGGATTTTCTTCGCCTGTTATTTTTATCGCCTCCATGGAATTCGGAATAAAATAATCCACATACGGAAAAACATCATAATACCATTCCAAACTTAACATATCATTCCATGCAGAATCCAACACGATAATACATCCTGCTTCTTTCAAAGATTTACAAAACTCTTTCTGTTCAAGAGAAAGAAAAGCAATTTTACAATCCTTATAAAATTCATAAATTTTTTTACTGTCCACCCTAAACGCTTCTTCTTTAGGTTTATAGGAAACAATACCTCTGTCCTGTTCACAGGAAACAATACAACTGAGAGTAACTGGATCTTCTTCATCCGTTGATAACATGTTAATGTACTCTATTTTTTCCTTTTCCAATTTTTTTACAAGATATTTACTAAGAGAACCATTTCCTATATAAGTTGCAAGTTTCACCGGAACACCCAACCTTGAAAGCTGAATCAGTGTTGCAACTACGCCTCCGCCAAGTTGCTTAAAGCAGCTTGGCGTATAAATCTCTTCTCCAAGCTTTGGAATTCTGTCAGCATTTCCAAAAATGATATCCACATTGGCAATTCCAAATCCACCTACGCTATTCATAATGTCCATCCTCCTGTATACTCCTTATAGACCTCCAGATATTCCCCTAACAGTTTTACTGCCAAAGAATATGAGTTTACCAGTGGATTTATCATCAATGCGTCAATAGCCTTTTCTGTATTCCGTTCCACAATCGCCTCTGCGGCCAGTCTCTCATAACATTTCACAGTACGAATCAGCTGTTTTGCACATTCTGGTAATTCATATAGACCTTTCTTTGGTGTGGCCCCATTCTTTGAAATATTACAGGATACCTCTATTATATCTGAATCTTCTAACCAATCCACAGTTCCATGATTGGGGACGCACAAAATCATCTCTCCTTTTGTACCAGTAATCTTTGCTTTCATAAATGCCAGTGCAACCCCTGCATATCCACCTTCATCTTTTGTATAAAGTTCAAATCGTGGAATGCAAGCCTCATCTCTTGCCACAGAAGTTTCCCCCTGCATATAATTACTTTCTCTCATATAAATATGTTCACTGTAGATTTCTAACATTTTATCAAAATCTCTTGCTGCATCATACTGTCCAAGTTCCTTCAACATATGATCATTGATTTTCTTAATTCTTTCTCCTCGTGTTTCCCCTATTTTCTGAATATTCCGAAGAGCTTTCTCTCTATAATAAAAATAATACAGATATTCATTCAGCATACAACCAATATGTTGTGCAAGCTTTGGTTCAAAATAACGCATATCTGTATGTTCATAAAGCCGTGAATCTTTCAAAATTTCCGAAAGTATTTCCCGTCCATCCTTCTTTACACTGGTAAAATAAGATAAATGGTTCAATCCTATAAGCTGCACCTTTAAATCAAAATATTCCAAGTCATACAAAGCTGCTACCTGTCTTAAAAATCCAGACGGTGCATCACAAATACCATACACAAACGAATATCCCTGATTTCTTAATGCCTGCGTTACAAGACCAGCTGGATTTGTAAAATTAAATACCATAACGTTTGGATTAGAATACTCACCAATCAACCTACAATAATAAATTAATGTTGGAATAGAACGAAGTGCCATAGCAAAGCCACCAACGCCTGTCGTTTCCTGCCCTATTACCCCATTCTTTAGTGCTACCCGTTCATCAATAATACGGCTTTCTTCTTTTCCCGCACGAATAGTTGTAATAACAAAATCTGCCTCCATTACAGCCTCTTTCTCATTTGTTGTACAGAGATACTGAACATAAGGTGCAATTCTGGAAAATACCTCTCTCACCATAGAGCCAAACACCCGGACTCTTTCTTTATCTATATCCATAAATACAACATCTGTAATGTCAAGGTCTTCCGCATGCTGTGCCAAACATTTTGCCAACATCAAGCTTCGTGAACCACATCCACCAATAACTGTTAATTTCATAACATCATCTCCTTTAATTTCCCATCATAATTTCCAGAATTTTACTATCCATCTCTTTCATGCCATCTTTCCCAATTATGCCAACAGATTCAATAGTTTTATCCGCATTTTTTCCAACAATTCCTTCCCCACTTATAAAACGGCATTGATTTTTTGCCATTTCATAGGATAAAAGACCTGTCTCAATTGACATAGCTATTTTTGCAGCACAAGATGGCTTTGCTCCGTCACATAACATTCCTGATATCGTTGCCAATGTATTTGTGATAATGTCTTCAATTACTGATAATGGCTGTTGATCCAAATATGCAATTCCACAAACCGCAGCACATCCCGCATTAACTGCACCACAATATGCCGACAACTTTCCTATACCTCTTTTAATATAAATTGAAACCAAATTTGCAAATATCAATGCTCTATACAGCATCTCGTTACTTTTATTTTCTTTCTGGGCATAAATAGCTATAGGCACCGCAATAGTAATTCCCTGATTTCCACTGCCGCTGTTAGCAACTACCGGAAGAATACTTCCTCCCATTCTGGCATCACTTCCTGCTGCTGCGTATGCCGCTAATACGGCTGTTTTTTCTTTCTCATGCAATTTCAGGTAATTCTTCCCTACCTTCGCTCCATAATCATTTTTCATTCCTTCTTCTGCTATTCTCCCATTGTGGGTGATCTGCAATTTCATGAGATTCTCCAAATCGCCAATTTCTGTTTCATATGCAAAATTGTAAATATCTTTCAATTTCAGCTTATATTCACTGCCATTAACCTCTCCAACACATTCTCTGTATTGATATTGCCTTGTAATATCTTTCCCATCTTTTTGTACCTTTGTTATATTAAGATGATTTTTCTGAATTTCCACCAGAGAGGTATGCTCTCCTCTAATCAATTCAACTCGTACATATAGGGGCTCTTGTACTCTCGAAAGATGCACATCGTACATATTTTCTTCCGCTACAAGCTTTCGTACCATTTCAACGTCTGCCATAGTCAAAGTACTCAAAACTTCCAACTTTCGTTTCGGATTGCCTCCTACAATTCCGCAAAAAGCAGCTTCCGCTATCCCTTTAAGATTTTGAGTGTTTGGAATAACTACACTTTTCACATTTTTCAAAATATTACCACTCACATAAATCTCCATATGATTCGGAATCGCACCTAAAATCTCCTTCGCACACGCCGCTGCATAAGCAATCGTTCCCGGTTCTGTACATCCAAGGGCTACGATAATTTCATTTTTTAACAACTCTCGACAGATTTTTTCTATTCTCTCTCTACCATCCTTTAAATCTTCAAACGTTTTTTGACAATTTTTGCTGCTACCCCTATACATCCTTTCAGTATTTTTCATTTATCCTCTCAAACCCCTTTTCCGAAAATGCAGATGCCAGAATACAAAAGGCTGCAATTCCATCCAACAATATTGATTCTTCAATCTCAAAACAACTACTATGTAGTGGAAAATGCCGTTTTTCATCCTCTTTCCAACAGCCTAGTCTCAGAAACAGAGATGGACATACTGTTCCATAACATGAAAAATCTTCTCCTAGCATAGATGGTTCTCCTTCTGTTAAAATCTCCACTTCCGGAATCTCCTTTTTCAAAATCTCAGCTGCCCAGCAAGCTGCCGTTTTATTATTGATCGTTGCCGGATATCCTGAATCCATATAATAGGATCCCTCTATTTCCCAGGCATCTGCAATAGATGTGGTCAGTTTTTTCAGACGTCGAATAATCTCTTCCCGCACTTTTGTATCATAAGTTCGAATTGTTCCTTCCAGATATCCTTTTTCTGCAATAATATTATATTTTTCGCCACATCGAATCCGGCAAATGTTTACAACTGCTGTTTCCTGCGCTGATATATCATTTGCTGTAATATTTCCGATTGCATTGATCAACGCCGCCATTGCTGGAATCGGATTCCTACAAATGTGAGGTGTTGCTCCATGTCCACCTTTCCCTATTAGTTCAATAGAAAACGCATCCGGTTGTGCCATTACAGGTCCTGACATGCAGGTAATAGTACCTGCTCTTTGTGGCCATACATGAAAAGCAACTATCAAATCCGGCTTCGGAGTTTTCATTGCTCCATCTACAATCATACGGGCAGCACCACCCTGATGTTCCTCAGACGGCTGGAATAAAAATACTATATTTCCATATAGCTGCTCCCGATTTTCATGTAAAATCCGAATACAGCCAAGCAGCACTGTCATATGCGCATCATGTCCACACGCATGCATAACACCATTTTCTTCCGAGCTCCATGAAAGTCCTGTCTGTTCTTGAATTGGAAGTGCGTCCATATCTGCACGAAAAGCAATCGTATAACCAGGTTTTCCGCTTCGAATTATTGCATATACACCCGTATCAGCACATGTCCTGCATTCCACTCCCCATTGTTTCAATTGACTAAGAATCCATTCCTGTGTCTGATATTCCTGCCCGGACAACTCCGGGTGCTTATGGAGATGGATATAATATCTTTTAATTTCTTCCTCCGCCTCTTTGGCTTTTTGGTAAAAATCAACTTTCACTCTTAATCCCTCCCCCAAAATCTTATTTACATCTTTTTGCAGTCTCTCAAAAGATCTGCAATACTATCAATGGTGATGCTATGTCCTAAATAAATTCCCTCAGCAAACTCTGTTTTTGCATCTCTTCCATATTCCTCTGATAAACTCATTGCATATGGAAGAATATTCTGAGATGTATGTGCCAGGCAAGCATTTTTCTTTATTTCTATTACGTCTGAAATGTCTACGTAGATATCTGGTCTGCGACGATTACTTCTATTATCTGCGCCAAAATAGATCAGCGCATCATAATGCCAGTCAGTATCATCATCTGAATACTTTTTCAATCCAGCCGTAAAACAAGCCGCCCTTGTAATTCTTGATACAGCTGTATGATCCGGATGATAATCATCCTCCAAAAGTGTTAAAACAAATTTTGGAGAACACTTTCGCAAATGTGGAATCAAAGCATCCACTGCTTCCTTACAGAAATAGACGCCTGCATCCGGAAAATTTAGCATTTCAAAATAATCTAGCTTTAAAATTTCTGCGGCTTTTTTTGCCTCTGCTTCTCTTTCCCTCTGCTCCGCATAACCTCCCGCTTCCCCTCTGGTAAAAATTACAAGCCCTGTTTTTAATCCTTCTTTTTTTGCTTTTGCAAACATTCCTGCAGCACAGACTTCCAAATCATCTGGATGTGCACAAACTGCTAAAATATCAACCATAATCTATTCCCCTTACTACTGTTTTACTCCTGTGGTTGCAATTCCTTCTACGAACTGTTTCTGGAAAAAGAAAAATAGTACTATCATCGGAAGAATCGCAATAATGCCTCCCGCCATGACCTGCGGATAATAGGTTGTATGCTCTCCGATAAGCATTGCAAGACCAGCAGATAATGTCATTTTCTCCATAGAATTATTTACAATTAACGGCCACATCAAATCTTTAAATGTAGATATTGCTGTCAAAATTGCTAAAGAAGACAATGCAGGTTTTAATAACGGCAATAAAATCTTATAATAAATCTGAAAAAATCCACATCCATCTAACATAGCTGCTTCATCTAAACTCTTCGGGAGTCCTTTAAAAAATTCACATAACATAAATGTACCAAAAGCACTGAATATTTTAGGAATCCATAATGCTGTTACCGTATCTGCCAAATGTAGCTTTACCATGATCTCATAATTGGGAACTAGGAAAATCTGTCCTGGAACCATCAGTAATGCCAAAAGGACGATAAAAATTACATCCCTTCCCGGAAAATTCAATCTGGCAAACGCATATGCAGCCATAGAACATATCAGTAACTCAATCACAATTGTAAAAATCAAGACCAAAAATGTATTGATGTAAAAACTAAGAAACGGAAACTTGGCTACAATCTCCTGGTAGCTTTCCACTGTAAAAATTTTCGGTAAAATTGTTGGTGGTATCTGAATACTTTCTTCATAGGATTTGAAAGATGTCAAAATCATCCATATAAATGGACATACTGTCACAGCAGCACATAGAACAAGTAACAGATATACCTGCCACTTTCTTTTTTTCATTATATAATCTCCTTTCTACGTCCTGATCCTCATTAATCATCATAAAATACCAATTTCTTCTGACAGATCATCTGAATTGCTGTAATCACTAAAATCAGAAAAAACAGCACCAGACTGATTGCTGCACCATATCCCTTATGAAATTTTACAAAAGATTGTTCAAAAAAATATGTAACCAGCGATCTGGATGCTGCAGTTCCACTGCTTCCCTGTGGAATCATCAGATAAATAAAATCAAAAATCTGGAATACATTAATAACAGTTGTTACACATACAAAAAATATAGATGGCGATAACAGCGGTAATGTAATCTTAAAAAAACGCTGAATCCCATTCGCTCCATCAATTTCAGCAGCCTCCTTGTAACACACCGGAATCCCCTGTAATCCGGCTAACAATACAATTACTTGATATGCAACACTTGCCCAGATAAATACAATAGAAATAGAAAACAACACTATTCTAGGATCAGAAAGCCATGCAATTGGATTCACTCCAAACTTTCCAAGAATTTCATTGAAAATACCAAATTTATAATTCATCAACCATTTCCACAAAAGTCCAATTGCGGCCGGTAAAGTAACTGCCGGAAGAAAGATGCATACTCTGAAAAAACCAATTCCCTTTACCTTAGAATTCAATAATACAGCCAGCAAAATCGCCAGAATCACAACTGCCGGTACACAAATAACTACATATAATATCGTATTAATAAATGCCTGATAAAACGCTTCATCATGAAAAAGCTTTACATAGTTCTCAAGTCCAACAAATTTGGGAATACCAAAGCTTGACTTATTTGTAAAACTATAATAAACATTCTGAAAAAATGCCCAGATAAAAAATACGATGACTCCTGACATCAATGGCGCAATCATTAGATAACCTGTCCTTATTTCCCGATGCCTTAGTGAATCCACTTTATTTTTTTTCATCAAATATTCTCTCCTGTCAATTAAGCATAGATTCGAAATCTGCCTTCGCTATTTTATTTATAATTGAACAGCTTTTTTGCAGCTTATTCGTTGAAAAAAAGGAAGTGTTGCTCATTTCATTATTAGCAACACTTCCAATCCATCTTATGATTCGCTGTCCAAAGCACTCTGTGTTACTTCCTGCATCTGTGAACATCCCTCTTCCGGAGTTAATTCTTTTGCAAATATCTTTGCTGAAATCTCAGTTACAGCAGGAAGCCATTCTGCAACGCTTGTAGATGTCGGAAATGGAAATCCAGTTTCTGCTGCTTCGAAAATTACACTTACATCTATGTGATCTGCTTTATAATACTGCTGGGCACTAATCAGTGCCGGAACATCTACCTTCGCTTCTGCCTGCATTTTATTAGCCTCTTCCCCTGAAAGATATTTTACAAGTTTCCACGACGCATCCTTGTTTTCACTGTTAGCATTGATTGCATAACCCAATCCGCCAATAACGCTCTGATTTCCTGCTTCTTTTGCGGGCATAGCAATAGTTCCTATCTGATCAGCGAAACTCGCTTCATCAATAACAGATGTTTTCCAGGATCCCATGAAAAGAATGGCTCCCTTCTGAGACAGAAACAAATCTGTTCCCTTTGTATCCGAAAGCACTTCGCTTCCTGGCATCAGACCTTCATCCATAAGTGATACCATATCACTAAACGCTTTCACCGTTCCTTTCTGATCAAAACCTGCTGTTTTCATATCTTCACTGAGCACAAAGCCTCCTGATTGATTGATAAAGTTGAAAAAAGAAGGCTGGGCATCCAGTTCCATTAGTATCGGATATTCATCAGATCCTGCTTCTGTAATTTTAGTCTTTAACTGTTTTGCAATATCTGTCATATCCTCCCATGTCCATCCGGTCTGAGGCTCTTCTACCCCATATTTTTCAAAAATAGCTTTATTGAAAAATACCTGTACCGTGTCCATTCCCTTTGGTATACAGTATTGAACATCCTTATAATTATAAGAGTCTTTCAAAACACTTACGTAATCATCCATATTAATTTCATCTTTTTCAATATATTCATCAAGCGGTTCCAAAACACCAGCCTCTGCATATTTAGGAAGATATGTATTCATCCAAAATACATCTGCCGCACTATTTGATCCCATTGCAGCATCCAACTTTGTCCAATACTGTGACCAAGGAGTTAACTGTAAATCTACATCAATATCAGGATTCTCTGTTTCAAATTTCTCAATAATCTCATCAAATACCGGCTTCTGAACCTCATCCCAAATTGCAAAAGAAATTTTAGTAACATCATCTTTTTTCTCTGCATACACCGGTGAAGTTACTCCTAAGACCATTGAACCAGTCATTACAAATGTCAGCATTTTACAAATTCTTTTTTTCATGTTTTCCCTCCAAATTTGTACTTTTTTATCATTATTAACTGTTTCTATTCTTTTAATATTTTCTGATTGAGAATGCAGGTTTCTCCTTCTTCCAGTTTGTAGGGTAATGTAATTTCTATGTTTTCTTCCCTTTTCTGGTTCTGAAAAGTATCCAATGTCTGCTCTATCATTTTTTTGATAGGCTGACGGATAGTTGTTAGCTTGGGAGTTACCTGCCTAGATAAACTAATCCCGTCAAATCCCATAACGGAAACATCCTCCGGAACTCTTAACCCTCTCTCAGCCAGAGCACTGATAACCCCCAATGCGGCTTCATCACTGAATGCAAATACTGCTGTAAAAGAAATTCCCTGTTGAAGTGCCTGCGTGGTTATACGATACCCACTATTATATGTCAACTCACCATATTTCACTCGATCTGCATCGAATTCCAATCCATATTCCTCGAAAGCTCTTTTGCATCCTGCAATACGCTGAAATCCGGAGCTGATACTCTTAGGATAATCCGATATAATCAAGATTCTCTCATGCTTAAGTTCAAGAAGATATCTTGCGCCTTCATGTGCTGCTGCCAAATCATTGATATGAATCATTTTGCATCGCTGATCCTCACTGATTGCACCAAACATCACCATTTTAATATTCTTAGCCGCTATATAATTGAGCATATCCTGATTTGTATTTTCCTCCAGATAAATTACGCCCGTGATATCCAGTTCTTTAAAATATTGTTTATAAGACTCATCTTGACCCACAACAGGAATAAATATCATTCTGCAACCATATTTCGGAACCGCATCTAGGAAATTCTTTAGAACCTCACTGAAATATGCCAGCTTAAGATTTGGAATTAAAACAGCAATTACACCGGGATTCTTTTGTTTATATACAGGTTTATATGAAAGTTCTCGAACTGCTTTTTCAATTCTCTTGGAGGTTTCCGTTGTTACAACATTTTTCCCATGAAAATATCTTGAAACCGTAGCTGGTGATACTCCTGCCCTTTTTGCAACATCTCTTATTGTTGCCCCATATCATCACCTCCTTTTCAACATATTTCACATTCTTTTTTTGCCATTCTCGCATTGTTTGTTGTATCTTTTTACCAATTTTATATTTGAGATTATAAGAATTAATGTATAAAATGTCAACCATGTTTCATTTGTTTCATTTTTATTTCATGTATTTCACCGAAACATCATTTTTCACCACGTGTTTTCTTTTCTCTCCATTTATTTAGATCCAGAAACTTATAAATAAGATCCTCATGATGTAACACATTTTATCAAATGTACTTCTTACACAAAGTCAGCACGCCCTGTTTTCCAGAAGAAACGTGAACGTATCATTGCTCATTTTATGATCCACTACACTGCATTGCTTGATCAATACGGTTCCATCTATTCTGTAAATCGCACCTGCATCACTGGCGAGTTTAAAAAGTTTCTTATGAGAAATACTGTAAATAATCTCTGCCTGTTGATAACGTAGATACTGTCGGCGTAATTTTCTAAGCTGCTCTGGTACTTCCTTCATACTTGTGATTGGTTTATAATTTTTATCCATGATATTTTCCTCCAAAATTAGATTCACTGTTTTACAGAAGTTGACTGCCGGGATATATTTTTGAGTACGAAAAAAAGCACCTCTCAGATTAAACTCTAAGAAGTGCTCTTGTTGTCGTGCATATCAATCATTGATCCGGTGAATCAATTTTGATTTCATTCTCAAACCTGTGCCCTTTCACCTGAAATTCGTCATGCTTCATAACGATTCATCATTCTCCCAAATTTTGTTGTCAAATTGTTGTCAAATGCGGTCTGACATCATGGTTTTAGACATTTTATATTTAATTTTAGTACAGCTTTGCACCAGCCGGAATATGGTTATCAACCATCAGAAGATGAAGTTTTTCTTCGCCCTCTTCCTCATGGATTGCACTGAGAAGCATTCCACAGGATTCAATTCCCATCATGGCTCTCGGCGGCAGGTTAGTGATAGCGATAAGCGTCTTTCCAACCAGTTCTTCTGGTTCGTAATAAGCGTGAATACCGCTTAAAATCGTACGATCTGTGCCTGTTCCGTCATCCAGAGTAAACTGTAACAGCTTCTTGGATTTCTTAACTGCTTCACAAGCTTTTACCTTTACAGCTCTGAAATCTGACTTGCTGAAAGTATCGAAATCAACAAATTCCTCAAATAAAGGCTCTACCTTTACCTTGGAGAAGTCGATAACTTCTTCCTTCTCAGGTGCTACTGTGGAAGTGCTGTTTTCTGACTTCGCAGCTTTCTTGTCAGCGTCCAGTGACTTCATTGTTGGGAACAGAAGTACGTCACGAATTGCCTGGCTGTCTGTCAGGAGCATAACGAGACGGTCGATTCCGTATCCGATACCACCTGTTGGCGGCATACCGATCTCCAGTGCATTCAGGAAGTCTTCATCTGTGTGGTTGGCTTCCTCATCACCTGCGTCTGCAAGAGCATCCTGTGCTTTGAAACGTTCTCTCTGATCGATCGGGTCGTTGAGCTCGGAATATGCGTTACACATTTCCCATGTATTGATAAAGAGCTCGAAACGCTCTACCTTGTTCGGATCGGAAGGTTTCTTCTTGGTCAGCGGAGAGATCTCGATCGGATGATCCATGATAAATGTCGGCTGGATCAGCTCTTTCTCACAGTACTCCTCGAAGAAGAGGTTGATGATATCACCCTTCTTATGGCGATCCTCATACTCGATATGATGCTCGTCAGCAAGCTTCTTGGCTGCCTCATCATCTGCTACTTCGTCAAAGTCGATTCCTGCATATTTCTTGATGGCATCGTTCATGGTCAGACGTGCGAAAGGCTTTCCAAGATCGATCTCGATACCATTGTAGGAAATCTTTGTGGAACCGCAGACCTTCTCTGCAAGGTAACGGAACATGGACTCTGTCAGCTCCATCATTCCCTCATAATCAGTATATGCCTGATAAAGCTCCATCAGAGTGAACTCCGGATTGTGACGGGTATCAACACCCTCGTTACGGAATACACGGCCGATCTCGTAAACTCTCTCAAGTCCGCCTACGATCAGTCTCTTAAGATAAAGCTCTAGGGAAATACGAAGCTTAACGTCTTCGTTCAGTGCGTTGTAATGTGTCTCAAATGGTCTTGCAGCTGCACCGCCTGCGTTGGAAACCAGCATTGGTGTCTCAACTTCCATGAAGTCACGTCCTGCAAGAAAGTTACGGATCTCCTTAAGGATCTGGGAACGTTTGATAAATACATTCTTGCTGTCCTGGTTCATGATAAGATCCACATATCTCTGACGATAACGGGTGTCTGTATCTGTCAGTCCGTGGAATTTCTCAGGAAGGATCTGTAAGCTCTTGGAAAGAAGAGTCATCTTCTCTGCATGAATGGAGATCTCACCTGTTCTTGTTCTGAAAGCAAATCCCTCCAGACCAAAAATATCACCGATATCAGATTTCTTGAAATCTGCATAGGAATCGGTTCCAATGGCATCTCTTGCCACATAAACCTGAATGTTACCCTGTAAATCCTGGATATTGCAGAAAGAAGCTTTTCCCATTACACGCTTGAACATCATACGTCCTGCGATCGATACATGGATCGGGCTTGCGTCCATGATGCTTCTTCTTTCTTCATAATCCTTCTTCTGAGCCTCTTTTGCCTGCTCTTCATCAAGACCTGTTACATCAAGCTCCTTGCGATCTTTGAGAAGCTCTGCCTCATGTGCTTCATAGAGATTCTTTACCTCAAGGGAATGATGTGTCTGATCAAATTTTGTGATCTGAAACGGGTCCCTGCCATTTGCCTGAAGGTCTGCCAGTTTGTCACGACGTACCTTAAGCAGCTGGTTTACATCCTGCTTCTTCTGCTCTGCCACTTGTTGGCCTCCTTAATCTATCTGTCGTTCAAGCGGATCTGTGCGATCCGCTCCGTTGTCTGCTTTATACGTTTCTCTGGATCTCAAGAACCTTGTATTTCATGATTCCGGACGGCATCTCAACCTCAACGATATCGTTGGTGTGTGCACCGATCAGTGCTTTACCTACCGGAGACTCATTGGAGATCTTTCCCTCAAGGCTGTTAGCCTCTGTGGAACCTACGATCTTCAGCTCCATATCTTCCTCAAATTCATAATCATGAACCTTAACCTTGCAGCCTACGCTGATTCTGTCAAGATCGACTTCGTCCTCTACTACAACCTCAGCGTTCTTGAGGATCTTCTCGATCTCCTCGATACGTGCCTCGATATCTCTCTGCTCATCCTTTGCTGCATCGTACTCTGCGTTCTCAGAAAGGTCTCCCTGCTCTCTGGCCTCTTTGATCTTTCCTGCTACTTCTTTTCTCTTAACAACTTTCAGATCGTGCAGCTCGTCTTCCAGTTTTCTAAGTCCTGCGTATGTGAGTAAGTTCTTCTTTGCTTCTTCCATTTTGCCTTACTTCCTTTCAAAACCGTGCTGTTTTTTCTGAAAAAAATACAGCTTCGGATATTTCTGTTGCTACCATTCCCAAGAGCTCTTTTTTCTAAAAAAGGGCGTAAAAATCTCAGGATATTCACAATTCCTGTATTATACCGAAAAGCCCCAGTATTGTCAAGCATTCCACGTCGAAAAAGGGTCCCTGAAATATGCAAAAAAAGCCGCGCGAAATCTCAGATTTCAACACGGCTTTTCTATATTATCCTGCCCGGTCTGATTCCTTATTTCTTCTCCGGAAAAAGATCTTTATAACGATTAGTCACCATCTGTGTCTGATACTCAAAATCCTGTTTATGCTGATTGACCAGTGTAGAAAGGATGATCCCGGAAAACCAGCAGATGATAGCTGTCAGGATCACAAACCCGCTGACGATCAGTGTCGGGATCTTTTCCACTGTCCCAACCTCCAGAAAATGTACCAGCACCGGAATAAAGAATACCATTCCCACCACAAACAGCACTGCTGCGATAAGGGAGAAGAACTCCAGCGGCTTGTAATTCTTGAACATTTTCACAATAGTCTTCAGGACCTTAAATCCATCTGCATAAGTATTCAGCTTGGACTCACTTCCCTCCGGCCTGTCACGATATTCAATGACTACATTCTCAACCTGCATGTTCTTATCGATGGCGTGGATCGTCATCTCTGTCTCGATCTCAAAATTCCTGGAAAGTACCGGGAATGTTTTTACAAAGCGGTAACTCATGGCACGGTAACCTGTCATGATATCCTTGATGTTGCTTTTGAAAAGACGGTTAATGGAACCTCTTACGATGCTGTTTCCAAAGTTGTGAAAAGGTCTCTTGTTCTCTGTAAAATATGTAGAAGAAAGGCGGTCACCAACTACCATGTCTGTACCTTTCTCCAGAACCTTGCTGCACATTTCAGCTGCAAACTCTGCCGGATAAGTATCGTCGCCATCTACCATAAGATAACACTGCGCATCGATATCCCGAAACATACTGCGGATCACGTTTCCTTTTCCCTGCTGATACTCATAACGGACAACTGCCCCTTCTTTTCTGGCAATCTCGTCTGTTCCATCTGTAGAGTTATTATCATATACGTAGATCACAGCTTCCGGAAGTGCTTTTTTCATATCGCGGATAACCTTTGCTACCGTCTTGCTTTCGTTGTAGCAAGGAATTAAAACTGCTATTTTATCTGCCATTATTTTTCTCCTGTAAAACAAAAAAACTTTCTGCGGATTCCCGCTAACTGACTGTAGCACGCGCCCCGCTCCTTGTCAATAGAACGTTTCGTTTTCTCCGACATACTTTTCTCTTTTATCGCTCCAGTACCATGTTTGTAAGCTTTTTCAGTTCTTCATAGCTTGAAATATTATTAGATTCTCTCCGGATTCCCGCACTGTGCCGCATACCGGCTGTATACCAGGCTACATGCTTCCGCATTTCACGGATCCCGATATACTCACCCTTTATCGCGATCTGATCTTCGGCATGGCGCAGGATCATCTCACATACTTCCTCTGCGGTTGGCCTGGAAAGCTTTTCCCCGGTGCGGAAATAGTGGTTCAGTTCCCGGAAGATCCACGGGTTCCCACGTACTGCACGGCCGATCATCACCGCATCGCAGCCAGTCTCTTTAAACATGGCTTCTGCAGTTTCCGGTGAAACGATATCTCCGTTTCCTATCACCGGAATAGTCACCGCTTCCTTCACCCTGCGGATAGCATCCCAGTCCGCCTGACCGGAATAATACTGCTGTCTGGTCCTTCCATGAACTGCGATGGCTGCTGCACCGGCATCCTCCACCCGTTTTGCGATCTCCACCACATCCACCGGCGTATTTTCATCAAAGCCAATGCGGACCTTCACCGTTACCGGCTTGGAAACTGCTCCGGAAACACTGCGGACGATCTCTTCGATCAGCTGAGGATCCTTCAGAAGAGCTGAGCCCTCGCCATTATTTACCACCTTGGGAACCGGACATCCCATATTGATATCGAGAATGTCAAAGGGACGCTCCTCAATGCTTTTTGCCACCTCTGCCATAAGGTCCGGCTCGCTGCCGAAAAGCTGCATGGATACCGGATGCTCCCCGGGATCGATCTCCATCAGCGCCTCTGTATTCTTATTATGAAAAGAGATCGCCTTGGCACTGACCATCTCCATACAGATCAGGCCAGCCCCCTGCTCCTTGCAAAGTCTTCGAAATGCCAGATCCGTAACCCCTGCCATCGGTGCAAGCACAAAGGGATTCGGTATCTCCACATTTCCGATCTTCCACTGCATCTTCATGGATCATTCCTCAACGGCATCTGCTTTTTTCTGCAGTTCCTCATCCGGGATATCTCCCAGGAAAAATACCTTGTAATACATTTCCAGAGATTCCAGAAGCTCTCTTTTGTCCCGCTGGAGTTCCTTGATCTTCAGTGCACTTCCGATCTCGTCAAAACGGGCATCTGCCTCCAGGGCTTCTGTCTTAAACTGCAGACTGCCGTCCTCATCAAATTCCAGTGTCAGGATCCCGCCTACATCCTCTGTGAAAAGCACACACATGATCTGCAGCTCCTGCTTTACCGTCTCAGGAAGAGACGCAAAATCCTGGTTAAAATAATATTTCTGCTCATAAGAGCTTGCTCCGCAGAGCACAATGTTATCCTGATACATAAAATCTCCTTTATTTATAACTTGACACTCCCCGCAGCTAAAGCAGGGAGATTCTTGTTTTTTCCACTACTGCAATAAAACATCAACGGAAAATCGCTGCCGGAAATTTTATCCGATCTGTGCTGCATGTTTTACACATAGCTGTATAAACCACGTACAGAAACCTCTCCGGAATTTACTTCCTCGACTGTACCGTCTGCACGCTCTACCAGAAGCTCTCCGCCGGCATTGATCCCTCTTGCGATCCCCTCATATGGATCATTCTGATCCAGTACACGTACCGGCTGGTTCAGATTGGCCAGCATTTTCTCATAATCCGGTTTCAGGCCGCTGAGATCCTCTGTCTGTACAAATCTCTCATAATTTTCCTCAAAATGCTTCATCACAAGTCCGACTACCTGTGCCCGGTCAAAGGGATGTCCGCTTTCCAGATACAGAGAGGTAGCCTTATCTGCCATTTCTTCCGGGAAGCTTTCCATATTTACGTTAATCCCGACTCCGATAACTGCACAGCCGATCTTATCCTGCTTCATGGTCATTTCGGTTAAGATACCGCAGATCTTTTTGCGGGAAACAACTACATCGTTAGGCCATTTGATCCCTACCTCAAGACCGAGCTCTGCTACTGCCTGTGCAACTGAAAGTCCCATAACAAGTGTCAGCATCGGCGCCTTCTGTGGAGAAAATTCCGGGCAGATAAGGATACTCATAGTAATGGCACTGTCCGGCGGCGCACTCCATCGTCTTGTAAAACGTCCGCGTCCTGCGGACTGATATTCTGCCACAAACAGCTCTCCGTGTCCTGCGCCTTCTTCCCTCCAGGCACGTTTTCCCCAGAGATTTGTGGAATCTGTTTCTCTTGCAAAATGGACGGTTTTGCCCGCCCATTTTGTATGTGTTGCCTGTGAAATTATTTCTTCATTAAATAAATCTGACATTATTTCTCCGGCTCTCCTAATGTTGCAACGATCACAGCCTTAATGGTGTGCATACGGTTCTCAGCTTCGTCGAATACCTTGGACTGCGGAGACTCGAATACTTCGTCTGTAACCTCCATATCTGTAAGGTTGAAACGCTCGCCCATCTCTTTTCCAATCTTTGTCTTAAGATCATGGAATGCCGGCAGACAGTGAAGGAAGATCGCCTTTTCACCGGCGTTCTCCATTACATGTCTGGTAACCTTGTATGGTGTCAGGTCGTGGATACGCTCTGTCCATACTTCGTCAGGCTCGCCCATGGATACCCATACATCTGTGTAGATGATGTCCGCATCTTTTGTTCCTGCCTCCACATCCTCTGTGAGAGTGATGGTGGAACCTGCCTCTTCTGCCCACTGCTGACACTGTGCTACAAGCTCATCATTCGGGAAATATTTCTTGTTGGTGCAGGCTACGAAATCAAGACCAAGCTTGGAGCATACAACCATCAGGGAGTTACCCATGTTGTAACGGGCATCGCCCATGTATACAAGCTTCAGGCCTTTCAGTTTGCCGAAATGCTCACGTACTGTCAGCATATCTGCAAGCATCTGTGTCGGATGATACTCGTTTGTCAGACCATTCCATACCGGTACACCTGCATGCTTCGCAAGCTCCTCAACAATATCCTGACCGAAGCCACGGTACTCGATTCCCTCATACATTCTTCCGAGAACTCTTGCAGTATCTGCGATGCTCTCCTTCTTTCCGATCTGGGAGCCTGTGGGATCCAGATAGGTAGAACCCATTCCCAGATCATGAGCTGCCACTTCGAAGGAACAGCGTGTTCTTGTGCTTGTTTTTTCAAAGATCAGGGCAATATTCTTACCTCTGTAATACTCATGAAGCTCTCCTGCTTTTTTCTTTGCCTTCAGATCTGCTGCAAGGTCGATCATGTAAGTGATCTCTTCCGGTGTAAAGTCTTTCAGTGTCAGGAAATTTCTTCCTTTAAGATTCATAATATGTCCTCCTCATGGCTGCAGATTTATTTCTGCTCTGCCGGTTTATCTGTCATGATTTCCTTCAGGGATGTTGCCAGCCCTGCGATGCCCTGTATCTCGGACGGAATGATGATCTTCGTTGCCTTACCGTCAGCAACCTTTGTAAGAGCCTCCAGGCTCTTCAGAGTAAGAACAGATTCATCTGCTCCTGCTTCCTTGATCATACGAAGTCCTTCTGCAGTTGCCTGCTGTACTTTAAGGACTGCCTGTGCCTGTCCTTCAGCCTCTTTGATCATACGCTCCTTCTGAGCCTCCGCATGAAGGATCGCCGCCTGCTTCTCAGCCTCAGCATCCAGGATAGCGGACTGTTTTTTACCCTCAGCAACAAGGATGGTGGAACGTTTCTCTCCTTCTGCTTTCAGAATGGCTTCTCGTCTCTCACGCTCAGCCTTCATCTGTTTCTCCATGGCATCCTGGATGGCTGCCGGAGGAATGATGTTCTTAAGCTCCACACGGTTAACCTTGATTCCCCATGGATCTGTAGCCACATCAAGGGAAGCACGCATCTTGGTATTGATAACCTCTCGGGATGTCAGTGTCTCATCCAGCTCCATATCACCGATGATGTTACGAAGTGTTGTAGCAGAAAGATTCTCGATCGCCATGATCGGATTCTCAACGCCATATGCGTAAAGCTTCGGATCTGTGATCTGGAAAAATACAACCGTATCGATCTGCATGGTTACATTATCTTTGGTAATTACCGGCTGCGGTGGAAAATCCACAACCTGTTCTTTCAGGTTTACTCTTCTTGCAACACGCTCAATGAACGGAACCTTGAAATGGATTCCTGTACTCCAGGTAGCCTTGTAAGCGCCAAGACGTTCCAGTACCACTGCATAGGCCTGCGGTACAATGCGGATACAGGATGCAAGTACCCACAGCACAAGAACGATGACTACAAGCAAAACAACAACTCCACCCATAATTTAGCCCTCCTTGCTAATTTCTTTTACGATCAGCTTCACTCCGCGGATCTCTTCGATCTCAACCACTGCACCTGTTGGAATTTCTTCCCCGTCATCTGCGGTCCGTGCAGTCCACTCGATGTCATTGATCCTCACCTGCCCGGTCTGGGCCAGGTTGTTGACCGGCTGTATCACTACGGCTCTTTTTCCCAGAAGGCTCTCTGCATTGGTCTTTTCCACGCCCTTGTTCATGTAGCGGACCGCCAGAGGTCTGGTAAAGATCAGAAGCACCACGGAAACTCCGAAAAATAAAAGGAGCTGTACAACAATTCCCCCACCAAGCCACGAGGCAATGCACGCCACAAGAGCACCGCCTGCAAACCAGACAGTGGTAAGTCCTACCGTGATTGCTTCAATTACCAGTAAAATTGCCAGTATTCCAAGCCAGGCCAAAGGTGTCATAAAACCCCTCCTCTCTTATTCTCTTCTCTGTCTTGCAGCTTCGTACATCAGAATTCCTGATGCCATGGCAGCATTCAGCGATTCTACCTTTCCGCACATGGGAATGCGGATCAGACAGTCTGCTGCCTCCGCCGCCTGATCAGTCAGGCCCTTTCCCTCGTTTCCGATGAAAAATGCGGTACCGCCCTTATAGGATTCCTGATCATAGGAATTCTCGCCCTTCAGATGAGCTGCAAAACTGCGGATTCCCTTTTCTTTCAGCTTCTTTTCTAATGATACCACATCTTCCACATATAGAAAAGGCATTCTGTAAATGGAGCCCATGGTAGAACGGATCACCTTGGGATTTGTGATATCCACGCAGGTTTTTGTGAGGAAAACTCCGCTTACGCCGGCGCCCTCACCGGTCCTGAGAATGGTTCCCGCATTTCCCGGATCCTGAAGATCCTCCAGAACCATGACCAGAGGATTTTTTCCCGCCAGTACCTCCTCCTCGCTCCAGGAAGGCAGCTTCAGAACTGTCAGGATCCCCTGGGGAGTCTTGGTATCACACATCTGACGGAATACGGAATCCTTCACGATCTCGCAGGGATATTTTTCTGCCTGAGACATCAGCTCTCCATCCTGGGAAACGGTCTCGGAGACAAACACCTGGGAAACCCAGCTTTCCGGTGCTTCCAGAAACATTTTCCGGCCTTCTGCCACAAAAAGTCCCTGCTCTCTTCTGGCTTTTGCCTTCTGGTTCAGCTGCATGACATTTTTTATTTTTGCATTTGATACACTGGTTATCATACTTTTATTTCTCTCCTTCCGGCAATCCGTATTCGGTTAACGTAATTCCTCACGACTTGCATTCAGATCCTTGTTTTTTCCGATGGCGATTATGGAACAGTTGTCCGGAAGCGGTTCGGAAGGATCCAGATCTACCGTGACATTTTCACCCTGCTTGATGCCAATGATATTAATGTGAAAACGCTCCCGTACATTCAGATCTACCAGATTTTTTCCACTCCAGGATACCGGCATGGAAAACTCCGCCATACTGAACTCCGCTGAAAGCTCAAACACATCCAGATACCCGCCGGACATAAGATTTCTGGCAACCCGCAGTCCCATGGACTGTTCCGGATAAATGATCTTATCTGCACCGATTTTGTCAAGTATACGTCCATGAAGAGAATTCATACTTTTTGCAACTACAAAGGGCACTCCCAGATCTTTGGCCTGCATGGTTGCGGAAATACTGGCTTCCAGATTTTCGGCAACTGCGATAATGGCTACATCCACATTCTGAACTCCCAGAGCCTTCAGGATTCCCGGTTCACGGACATCTGCTTTTACCGCATAGGTTACTTTTTCGGAAATCTCTTCGATATTTTCTTCTTTGTCATCAATGGCAAGGACATCACAGTCTGACTCTGCCAGCGTCACCGCCAGAGTCATTCCAAACTGTCCAAGCCCGATCACGGCAAAAGATTTGTTTTTCATTCTATTCTCCTGTTTAACCGATCATGATATCTTCTTCACCGAGATGCGTTGTGCTTCCCGGCCTGTTGCGTACACGCATCACAACTGCTGTTCCAAGTGTCAGCGGTCCGATACGTCCCAGATACATGGTAAGGATCACAATCCACTTGCCTGCCACATTCAGCTGAGGTGTCAGTCCTCTGGAAAGTCCTACTGTAGCCCCCGCAGAAGTAATCTCATATAAAACATCTGCCAGATCCACTCCCGGCATTACTGCGGACAAAAGCACCGTCATGGTAAAAAGGATCAGCACACTGGTTCCTGCAACAACCATGGCAGAACGGAGATAGCTCTCACGGATCCTGCGGCCGTATACCTCTACATCCTTTTTTCCCTGAAGATATGCTGCAATAGAAAGGATCAGAACCGCAATGGTAGTAGTCTTCACACCACCGGCAGTGCCCATGGGTGATCCTCCGATAAACATCCACAGTAGGGAAATGATCACGGTAGGTGTGGACAAAAGCGACTGATCCATGGTATAAAATCCCGCCGTACGTGTTGTCACTGACTGGAAAAAGGATGCCATGAGCTTTGTTCCCAGTGGTGCCCCCTTTAGCGTGGAAGGGTTTCCGGATTCAAAAATAAATACCAGAAATGCTCCTGAAAATACCAGGATCCCGGTCATCGTAAGGACCAGCTTGCTCTGAAGCCGCAGTACACGAAAAACTCTGGATGGGGAGAGCTCTTTTCTCAGAACCTTGCGGAATTTATCCCACAGATCCCACCAGACGATAAATCCAAGGCCTGACACAATGATCAGTCCAATCGTAGTGATATTGACCAGCGGATTGCTCACATATACCGAAAGGCTTGTTTCCCCGAAAAGATCGATCCCTGCGTTGCAGAATGCAGATACCGCCAGAAATATGGCATGCACCAGACCTTTTTTTATTCCAAATTCCGGTACAAAGCAAAACGCATACAGGACCGCACCGATTCCTTCTGCAAGAAACACGCATTTCACCACACTGCGGACTACAGCCACGACTCCACCCATTTCATCCAGGTTATAGGATTCCTTGATGATCCGCCGGTTTTTCAGGGAAATTTTCCGCCGGAGGCTGATGAATATCATATTCGCCAGTGCGATCAGTCCGATCCCGCCGATCTGTATCAGGCACAGGATAACCGCTTTTCCAATGGGGCTCCACTGGACTGCCATAACAACTGTGGAAAGTCCCGTCACACATACGCTGGTTGCCGCTGTAAAAACAGCATCCGGGAAGGTAACAGCCTGCCCGGGTGCACTGCAGAACGGCAGCCACAAAATAAATCCGCCTACAAAAATCACCCCCGCAAAGCCGAGGGCAATTATTTGTGACGTATTCAGTTTATGCAATCCGTCTGAAACTTTTTTCAAGTTCATATTTTTTATTTATTGTAGTTGTGAGAAAGAGAATTGCAAACCTCCCACATGTAGGAATCTACATTCTTCTGCATTGCAAGAGCCTCATTGATGTCAAAATCAACGAACTCACCGTGGCGATATCCAACCACACGGCTGCGTTTACCGGCAACAAGAAGGTCTACTGCAAGAGCACCCATCATGGACGCATATACACGGTCCTTACATGTAGGGCTTCCACCACGCTGCATGTGACCAAGGATCGTTGCACGTGTCTCGATGCCTGTTGCAGCCTCGATACGTTTTGCCATAGCCTCTGAATGGCCGATACCCTCAGCATTTACGATGATATGGTGTTTCTTGCCTTTCTTACGGCTCTCTACGATATTGTCAATAAGCTTCTGCTCGTCGTAATCATATTTCTCCGGGATCAGGATATCCTCAGCACCGTTTGCGATACCGCACCATACTGCAAGGTATCCGGCGTTACGTCCCATAACCTCGATGATACTGCATCTCTCATGGGATGTGGATGTATCACGTACCTTATCGATGGCTTCCATCGCTGTGTTTACAGCTGTATCGAAACCGATGGTGTACTCGGTACATGCGATATCAAGGTCAATGGTTCCCGGCAGGCCAATGGTATTGATTCCAAGGTTCGCAAGTTTCTGAGCACCTGCGAAGGAACCGTCTCCACCGATAACAACAAGGCCGTCGATTCCATGCTTTCTGCAGATCTCTGCAGCCTGCTGCTGTCCTTCCTCTGTTCTCATCTCTGCACATCTGGCAGTATAAAGAATTGTTCCGCCTCGCTCAATCGTATCGGAAACATCTCTTGCTGTCATGTCTCTGATCTCTTCATTTAAGAGACCGCTGTATCCTTTATAGATTCCCTTTACGTTCAGTCCGCTGCTTAATCCTCTTCTGACAACAGCACGGATTGCAGCATTCATTCCAGGTGCGTCACCGCCACTGGTCAAAACGCCGATCGTTTTGATTTTGTTCTCTGCCATATTGTTATCCTCCATCTTATGAAACAACCTATTGTAATACACATATTCGGATATAGTTTATAGCATTTTTATAAGTTTTTCAATACTCTGTCCACAATTTTAACATTGGAACTTCCATATTTTTCACACATGTGTTTCAGCCAGGAATCCTCGATATGGACCTGATAGGCAGGCGGAAGTTTCTTCATTGCCTTGATATCTTTGAGATAAATAACCACACTGCTGTTTCCTCTGGATGACATCAGATCATCTACCAGACCGGTCTCGGCTTTTGCGTAGTCTTCCCGGCTTTCGAACTGGATCCACAGTTCTTTTGGCATATCATCAAAAAGACGGACCTTTTCCAGGATCAGCTTGCTGGCTTTGTCGTCTTCTGCGGATACTCTTCCCTGAATAAAGAGCCGGGCATCTTCATTCAGGAACATCTGGCATTTTTCGTAATCACGTGGAAATACCACAACCTCCACGGTGCCTACCAGATCTTCCACTGTAAGGAACGCCATTACCTTATTATTCTTTGTATATTTTATGGTTTTATCCGTGATCATTCCACCCACGATCACTTTCTGGTTATCGTAAACCTCCGGTATCCCTGTTTCATCATCCGGCTGAAAATCAGAAGTTTTTGCAGAGATCATTTTTTCCATCATATTCCGGTAACGCTCCAGCGGATGACCGCTGAGATAGATGCCGAGAACTTCCTTCTCAAAGGTCAGTATCGTCTCCTTCGGATATTCTGCTGCCTGCGGCATACGGATCTCAAATTCCTTTTTATCTTCTTCAGGCGCAATATCAAAAAGACTCAGCTGTCCCGCCATGGTATGCTTCTTATCCTGGTTGATACTGTCTATGATCTGCGTATAAACCGTCATTTTCTGATTCCGGTTTCCCTCCAGGCAATCCAGCGCTCCGGCCTTGATCAGATTTTCCACAACTCTCTTGTTGATCTGGTCGATATTTCGCTCAATAAATGTTTTCAGGGAGGTATATTCTCCGTGCTCCTCACGCTCCCGCACAATCCCCTCGATTACCGGACGGCCGATACTCTTGATGGCAGAAAGTGCATAACGAATGGAACCATTGTCAACAGAAAAGCCATAAACACCATGATTGATATCCGGCGGAAGGATCCGGATCCCCATCTGGCGGCATACAGAAATATACTCGGCAACCTTGTTCGGCATTTCCACAACAGATGTCATCAGTGCAGCCATAAATTCTACCGGATAGTAATATTTGAGATATGCCGTCTGGTAGGAAACCACTGCATAAGCGGCAGCGTGAGACTTATTGAAGGCATACTTTGCAAAATCTGTCATCTCATCGTAGATCTTGTTTGCGATCTCCTCGGAAATACCGTTGGCAATACATCCCGGTACTCCCTCTTCCACGTTTCCGTAAACGAAATTCTGGCGTTCTTTTGCCATAACAGAAGCTTTTTTCTTGGACATGGCACGGCGCACCAGGTCACTTCGTCCAAGGGTGTAGCCTGCAAGCTCACGGACGATCTGCATAACCTGCTCCTGGTATACGATACAGCCATAGGTTGGCTTCAGGATCGGCTCCATCTGCGGACAGTCATAACGGATGGTATCCGGACGGTTTTTTCCGCGGATGTACTGCGGAATGAAATCCATGGGACCCGGACGGTAAAGCGAAATTCCCGCGATCACGTCCTCAAGGCTCTGAGGCTTCAGCTCCTTCATGAAGCTTTTCATTCCGGCACTCTCCAGCTGGAACACGCCGTCAGTACGTCCTGTTCCGAGAGAATCCAGTACCTTTTTGTCATTGTAGTCGATCTTTTGCATATCCAGAAGCATACCGGTACTTTTTTCCACCATTTTCACAGCATTCTGGATAACCGTCAGGGTACGGAGACCCAGGAAATCCATTTTCAGAAGTCCCAGCTCTTCCAGTGTTGTCATGGTAAACTGCGTGACAATGGAACCATCCTGTGCTCTGGAAAGGGGTACGTATTCCGATACATCCTTCTGGCTGATCACAACACCTGCCGCATGCATGGAGGTATGCCTCGGAAGCCCCTCCAGACGTTTTGCCAGATCGATCAGACGATGGATATCGTCCTGTTCCTCGTAAGCCTTGCGAAACTCCGGATTCATTCCCAGTGCCTTGTCAATGGTGATATTCAGCTCCTGTGGGATCATCTTGGCAATGGTGTCCACCTGGGCATAAGGCATATCCAGAACACGGCCTACATCACGAATGACACCGCGGGCTGCCAGTGTACCGAAGGTAACGATCTGAACCACGCAGTCATCACCATATTTTCTTCTTACATAATCAATAACCTCCTGTCTCCGTTCGAAGCAGAAATCCACATCGATATCCGGCATGGATACTCGCTCCGGATTCAGGAAACGTTCAAAGAGCAGATCATACCGGATCGGGTCCAGCTGGGTGATCCCAAGTGTATAAGCAACCAGGCTTCCTGCGGCAGAACCCCGTCCCGGACCGACCATGATATCGTTGTCCCTGGCATATTTGATAAAATCCCATACAATGAGAAAGTAATCTACATATCCCATGTTTTTGATCGTAGACAGCTCATAATCCAGGCGCTTTTTCAGCTCCTCTGTTACCGGATGATAACGCTGCTCAAGTCCCTCATAGCAAAGCTTGTTCAGATATTCCCAGGAGGTAAATCCGTCCGGCACATCATATTTCGGCAGCTTGGTCACACCAAATTCAATCTCCACATGACATCTCTCCGCGATCCTGTGCGTGTTTTCCAGCGCTTCCAGCGCATATGGGAAAAGCCTCGCCATCTCCTCCGGTGATTTCACATAATACTGGCCGCCCTCATAGCGCATTCTGTTCTCATCGCTGAGCTTTTTCTGAGTCTGCAGACAAAGAAGAACATCATGTGGTTCCGCATCCTCTGCCATAGTGTAATGCACATCATTGGTGGCAACCAGATCGATCCCCGTCTCTCTGTGCATACGGAGAAGCTGCTGGTTTACAGTCTGCTGCTCCGGGATCCCATGATCCTGAAGCTCCAGAAAGAAATTTCCTTTTCCGAAAATATCCTGGTAACGTAATGCCGCGATCTTGGCATCCTCATACATTCCACGTGCAAGATATCTGGCAACCTCTCCCGCTAGGCAGGCACTTAAGGCAATGATACCCTCGTGATATTTTTCCAGAAGCTCCAGATCCACACGTGGCTTGTAATAAAACCCTTCCACAAATGCCTTGGATACAATTTTCATCAGGTTGCTGTATCCCTGATTATTCTCAGCCAGCAGGACCAGATGATAATAACGGTCATCCCCACTTCCCACTTCTCTGTCAAAACGGGAGCCCGGAGCCACATAAACCTCACATCCGAGGATCGGATTGATCCCGGCTTCTCTTGCAGCCCTGTAAAAATCGATTACACCATACATAACGCCATGATCGGTGATCGCCGCACTGTCCATACCCAGCTCTTTTACTCTGGCTACATATTCTTTGATCTTATTGGAGCCATCCAGAAGGCTGTATTCTGTATGGACATGTAAATGTGTAAACTCCAAATTTATTCTCCTTATCGTAAAAAACAGGGCTCCGGATCCTCCCCGCTCTGCACTTTTCTCTGAACGTGCCGGAGCGTGTCTGATCCGGAGCCGGTCAACACCTTGTTATTTTTTAATGTAGATCCTCTTGTCACGGATCTCTACTTTTCCTTCCTTCATCAGATGACCGACTGCACGCTTGAATGCGTTCTTACTAAGGCCAAACTCTCTCTTGATGACTTCCGGTGAGGCATGATCATCAAATGGCAGCACCCCTGCAAATTCCTCGATCACGCTGAATACGCTCTCTGCATCCTCATTGATCTGGATGTAAGCCTTCTGGCGGTCACTGACGTTCATCTTGCCATCCTCTTTCACCTCTGTGACACGAAGATCAAGAATAGCTCCCGGTCTGTACTTGCCTGTTGCCTCCCGTGCCGGGATCAGAGCGGAATATTTATCATCTACCGCAACAAAAACGCCGAAATTCCTACTGATCTCATAGACACGCCCCTTTACCGAATCTCCCGGTACATAAGGAGTTCTGGTGGAAAGATAATGATACACCTTCATGGTTGCACAGAGTCTGCTGCTCTTATCTACATAAAGAGCTACCAGACACTCCTCACCTTCACGGACCCGGTTGGTCTGCTCATGATACGGAAGAAGAAGATCCTTCTCCAGTCCCCAGTCAAGAAATGCACCGATCCTGGTAACCTGTTTTACCTTAAGGACTGCGGTCTGTCCTACCTGAAGCATCGGCTCACGGGTAGTTGCGATCAGTCTGTCCTGGGAATCCTTATAGATGAATACTTCGATCTCATCACCTGCTTTGGTTCCTTCCGGTACCTGTTTGGACGGAAGAAGCACTCGCTCATTCTGAGGTGCGTTTCGGTCCTCTCCAAGATATATTCCGAAATCCACGGTTTTTACAACCAGTAATTTCTGTTTTTTACCTAATTCTATCATTCTTACTCCTGTTCCTTAAAACTATATATGATCATTTACTATTTGCTGTCTGTCCTGCATTATAACATAAGAGAATTATTATAGAAAGCACAAAAAAGGCAGCTTCGGAAATTTCTTTCCGTCACTGCCTTTTATTTGCCATTCATGGGGGAATCTGCCCCCACATTGGGTCAGTCTGTTATTCTGTTGGTTTCTCAACCGGCATCGGGTTCATCATTTTAATGACAAAAAGTACGATCAGCATCAGCACGATTCCCACCGGAAGAGCGATCCATGCTGTTTTTACAAAGCCTGCAACAATATAAGTTACAAAGGATACTGCCGCAGCCAGGATCGCATACGGAAGCTGTGTGGAAACGTGAGTCACATGATCACACTGTGCTCCTGCGGAAGCCATGATCGTTGTATCGGAGATCGGTGAGCAGTGGTCTCCGCAAACTGCACCTGCCATGCAGGCGGACATGGAAATGATCATCATCTCAGGACTGGATTTCTCAAATACCGCAACAACGATCGGGATCAGGATACCAAAGGTTCCCCAGGAAGTACCTGTAGCAAATGCAAGTCCACATCCAACCAGGAAAATAATGGCCGGAAGGATAACTTCAATACCACCGGCAACAGAACGCATGGCTTCTTCTACGAATACCGCTGCACCAAGTGAGTCTGTCATAGCCTTCAGTGTCCATGCAAAGGTCAGGATCATGATCGCCGGTACCATAGCCTTGAATCCTTCCGGGATGCATCCCATACAGTCTCTGAAATTGACCACACGGCGGATCATATAGAAAATAATGGCAAACACCAGACCAAAAGCACTTCCCATTGCAAGGCCTGTAGAGGCATCACTCTGTGAAAATGCGGTAACAAAATCTGTTCCGCTGAAAAATCCTCCTGTATAGATCATACTGATGACACAGCAGATAACAAGCATAACGATCGGGATCACAAGATCGATCACCTTTCCTCTCGGATTCGGTGTCTCATCATCCGTTGCATTCTCATACGGTCTTGCAGATGTTGTATAAAGATCTCCGTTCAGAGCATTGATCTCATGTGTTCTCATGGCACCAAACTCGGTTTTCATCAGTACCATGCCAACCATCATTACAATCGTAAGGATCGCGTAAAAGTTATACGGGATGGTTCTTACAAAAATCGCAAGTCCATCCTGTCCCTCTACGAATCCGCTGACTGCAGCAGCCCAGGATGAGATCGGTGCGATGATACATACCGGAGCGGCTGTCGCATCGATCAGGTATGCAAATTTCGCTCTGGATACGTGATGTCTGTCAGTTACCGGACGCATAACGCTTCCTACTGTCAGACAGTTAAAATAATCGTCAATGAAGATCAGGATTCCAAGGATGATCGCTGCAAGCTCTGCACCTACACGTGTGTGGATCTTTTTGCTGGCCCATCGTCCGAATGCGGCAGAGCCGCCGGCCTTGTTCATCATACATACCACAGATCCCAGGATTACCAGGAAGATCAGGATACCTACGTTATAGCTGTCAGAAAGAACCTTGATGATTCCTCCCTCAAAAATCTGTGTTACCGTTCCTTCAAATTTAAATCCAGAATAGATCAGTGCTCCTACTACAATTCCCACAAACAGAGAACTGTATACTTCTTTTGTGATCAGTGCAAGGACGATCGCAACAAGAGGTGGAAGCAGTGCCCAGATCGTTGCATACAGAGCAGGCTGGTAAGTCTCCTCCGCATCCGCAGCCAGCACAGTCAGGGGACTTGCCAGTGCGCCCATGAATACCATTGCCATAACAGACAATGCTGTTCCTGCTTTTTTACTCATTTTTCTCCTCCCTTTTCGGGGACAAAAAAACGGAGGCTGTCTCTTCTTAAGAACACCTCCGGTTAAATAATCCTTATTTAACTAATAGCCTGTCAGAAAATCTCCATTCAGCATATTAAATGCAGATCTCCCGAAGTGCTACCGATAGCGCTCCACATCCGTGACAGTCCAACGCATATTCTGCGTTATCCCAGCACCCTGTCATCTGGCCTTCCAGAGCACTTCGGCAAATTTTCCTTTCTTTATGAACAGCCTGCCAGGGCCTTGCATCCATAAATACTGATAAAATCCGCGCCTCTATCTTCTTATCCGTGACCGTTTGCCCTCCGCAGGACTTCCCGGCCATCTTTTTTTCTTTATACTGTAGCAGTTTCCGACATAAATATCAAGTAGTTTACACAGATTCCTGCCATTCAGACCAATATTGTTACTTTTCACTCCGTTTTCAGTAACACGCTTCGCGGAATATTACCAGCGAACTGTAATCCAATTTTGCCTTATTTACTGCTCATTCAGCAGCCACTTCACATCCACTCCCAGCACCTTTGCAAACACCCGCAGTTCATAATCTGCTACAAAACGTTCTCCTCCTTCGATCCGGCTGATACTGTCACGCTCCAGCATCACTCCTTCCACCTGCATTTTTGCTGCCAGCGCAGATTGCGACATCCGTTTCATATTCCTCATCTGGCGTATTTTTTCTCCGGAAACGTTCTTTTTTCCCTGATAAGTGTATATTTTCATCCTGCCACCTATTTTAATAAATGTGTTAATGTTCTGCATTTTTCTTGACATTAGCATATATTTCGGCGGCACCTGTGTTAAAGGTCAGCAAATCTGACATTTTCTGCATTTTTCGACAAAAAATGCCGCGGTACTGTTCCGCGGCATTTCCACTCAAGCGGATATTGACGATCCACCATCGGGTTAAACTGTTTTTTCTTCTGATCAGTCTTCCTGTCCTACCTGACCATAATATGCATTTGCACCATGTTTTCTGTAGTAATGCTTATCCTGAAGCTCCTGCGGTGCCGGTTTTACATCCGGATTGATCAGCTCGCAGCGAGATGCCATCTTGGCAACCTCCTCAAGAACAACTGCGTTATGAACTGCCTCATGAGCATCCTTACCCCAGGTAAAAGGTCCGTGGTTCTTACACAGCACAGCCGGTACTGCTTCATAATCTTTGTTTTTGAAATAATCAGCAATAAGAACTCCCGTGTTCTTCTCATATGCCTCTTCGATCTCTCTTTTGGTCAGATTACGTACACATGGTACTTCTCCGTAAATGTAATCTGCATGTGTGGTTCCATAACACGGGATCGATCTGCCTGCCTGCGCCCAGCTTGTTGCCCAGGATGAGTGGGTATGTACGATACCGCCGATATTCGGAAACGCTCTGTAAAGAACTGCATGTGTCGGTGTATCAGAGGATGGATTGTATCTTCCTTCTACTTTATTTCCATCAAGATCTACCACTACCATGTCTTCCGGTGTCAGCTTGTCATAATCCACACCACTTGGCTTGATCACAAAAAGTCCCTGCTCCCTGTCGATCCCGCTGACATTTCCCCATGTAAAGGTAACAAGACCATATTTTGGCAGATCCATATTTGCTCTGTAAACTTCTTCTTTTAATTTTTCAAGCATAGCGCGCCCTCCTTTTACGGTATAGTTGTTTCAAAAACGATGTACTAATCTCTACCGCCTGTATTTATTTTGTAAACTCAACTACTGCGTAAGGTTCTTTATCCTCCGCGTTAAGAACTACAGCTTCTTTATTTTCTGTCATATATACTTCCGGAATGATAACATTATCCAGTACTGCCTGACGTTTATATTCAGCACGAAGCTGACCAACTTTAAAATCCTCAGGCAGATGATCCGCTGCCATCCGGATATACTGACAGTTGTTCACATGATGATTGGTGTCCAGATGATGCTTCTGTACGGAAAAAGCATTCTGCACTTCCCGTTCCTTCGGAAGCGCGATCTTTCTTGGTGCATAATCCATCTCTATTTTTTCGCCCAGATCATAGGGATCTGTATCTACCGGTGTCAGCTTTTCCGGAAGACCGGTTTCTGTATTGATAAAGGACCAGTAGGAATTGGCCCATGCCAGTTTCTCACCATCCATTGTCTCAAGAATAAAATTACGCATTCCGATAAATCCACGAAATCCATAAGGAATTGTTGTTACTTTTATATTTTCACCAAGCTTTGGATACCGCTTCATGATCACCTGCCATGCAGAAAGTACCCAGGCTCTTTTCTGTTCCTTTAATACTTCCATGCCGACTCCTGTCTGCTCGGATTCAAAGGTACAGCAATCCTGAAAATAATCCAGAACTCCCGGCAGCGTCAGACATCCATCTTCTCCGATCTCACTGAATCTTACTCGACTCTCAAAACTGTAACTCATTCATGCCTCCTGTCATACTGTCTATACTTTATTGTAACACTTGGCAGGAAGAAACGCACTTGTTTTTTTTGGGGCGCAGCGGATTGCGAATATCTTCTTATTTTTGAGTACAAAAAAAGTACCTCGCAACTGAGGTACTTAAGAAGCAGGGCTACAAGGATTCGAACCTTGAACTGACGGAGTCAGAGTCCGTTGCCTTACCGTTTGGCGATAGCCCTATGTGTTTTGTTTTTCGCTTGCCTTATCGCTTGCGACGGATGTTATTATATAACAGCTTTTTTGAAATTGCAACCCCTTTTTTTAATTTTTTTTATTTTTTTCAAAATTTCTTAAACTGCTGTTAAAACTCCTTATTATATGCGGGTTTACGCAGTAAAAAAAATTTTACAATCCACTCCTTTGTGTTATAATAAGCCGTATAATAAAAAGAGCGGAAACAACCGTGTATTTCCCTCCGGTCACAATATCCGGAGGCATCCAAAGGAGAACGCTATGCGAGCAAATAACCTTACTCTGCTCACGGACCTCTATGAGCTTACCATGATGCAGGGATATTTCAAAAACCCTACCAACCAGACCGTTGTCTTTGACATGTTCTACCGCAACAATCCGTGTGATGGCGGTTTTGCCATCTGTGCAGGACTGGAGCAGATGATCGAATACATCGAAAATCTCCGTTTCTCAGAAGAAGACATTACCTATCTGAGAAGTCTTGGCATCTTTGAGGATGATTTCCTTGAGTATTTGAGCAACTTCAGATTCACCGGTGATATCTACGCAATTCCGGAGGGAACCGTGATCTTCCCGAGAGAGCCAATGGTCAAGGTTATCGCACCGATCATGGAAGCTCAGCTTGTAGAGACGGCCATCCTGAACATTATGAACCATCAGAGTCTTATTGCCACTAAGGCAGCACGTGTATGCCATGCAGCCAAGGGCGATCCCATCATGGAATTCGGTCTTCGCCGTGCCCAGGGTCCGGACGCCGGGATCTTCGGTGCCAGAGCTGCAGTGATCGGTGGATGTGCCGGTACTTCCAACGTACTGACCGGCCAGATGTTTAACGTTCCGGTTCTCGGAACACATGCTCATTCCTGGATCATGAGTTTCCCGGATGAGTACACTGCCTTTAAGACCTATGCGAGACTTTACCCGAATTCCTGTACTCTTCTGGTTGACACCTACGATGTCCTGAAATCCGGTGTTCCCAATGCGATCCGTGTATTTGAGGAGATGCGTGAGGAAGGTATCCAGCTGAAGAACTATGGAATCCGTATCGACAGCGGTGATCTTGCATATCTTTCCAAAAAAGCTTACAAGATGTTGGCTGCTGCCGGTTTCGATGATGCTACCATTTCCGCATCCAGCGATCTTGATGAATATCTTATCGAAAGCCTGAAGGCCCAGGATGCCAAGATCAATTCCTGGGGCGTCGGAACCAAGCTGATCACAGCCGATAACAATCCGGCATTCGGCGGCGTATACAAACTTGCCGCTGTAAAGGACGCTGACAGCGATGCCTTCCAGCCGAAGATCAAGCTTTCCGAAAACACAGAAAAGGTTACCAACCCGGGCAACAAGACTGTATACCGTATCTACAGCAAGAAGACCGGCAAGATCAAGGCCGATCTGATCTGCCTTGCAGATGAGAAATTCGATCCGGAAGAAACTATGGTGATCTTCGACCCGGTTGACACCTGGAAAAAGACCAAGGTTCTTGGCGGAACCTACGAACTCCGTGAGCTCCTTGTTCCGGTAATTAAAGATGGTAAGAGCGTTTACAAGTCTCCATCTGTCATGGAACTCCGCGACTACTGCAAACAGGAGCAGAACACACTGTGGGATGAATCCAGACGTTTCGTTAATCCGCAGAAGGTTTATGTAGATCTCTCCCAGTCACTCTATGACATGAAGAAGGCTCTCCTGGAAGAAATGAGTGAAAAAGAGCTCTGATAAACAGAAATAAGCATTCATAAACCCTCCTTTCTTATCATAAGCTTATGGATAAGGAAAGGAGGGTTTTTATTGCACAGAGAATTTTATACCCGGCTGATCAGTAGGGAGCATCCTCTGCCGGAAGCCTTTGTGCCGGAACATCTTATCGATATCGGACTTCCATTTGAAGCAGCACCGGGAGATCCGAAGCGGCTTCTGGAGTATCAGGCTGCAAAAGCCGCTTCCCAGCTTTTCCATGCCTGTCACAGATGCGGTCTGAACCTGTGGGCAGTTTCCGGATATCGTTCCTACCAGCGACAGAAGGAGCTTTTTACAGGAAGTCCTTTCGTTGCAGAGCCAGGAACAAGTGAGCACCAGAGCGGACTTGCTCTGGATGTATCCTGCCCTTCCATCCATATGGAGCTCTCCGAAAGGTTTTCCGCAACAGGAGAAGGCCGCTGGCTGAAAAAGAACGCTCCGCTCTATGGTTTTATCCTCCGGTACCCAAAAAGCAAAGAGGAGATCACCGGCATCCCTTACGAGCCATGGCACATCCGCTATGTGACAAAACCTCTGGCTTCCTGGCTCACTATCACAAATCTGACTCTGGAAGAATACCACTGCTTTCCTTCCCGGTGTCCGCACCCTCCCTGATCTGCAGCTCCTGGCATCTGCATCTGATGTTTATATCTTGATCTGCACACATTTTTCTGTACATCTGATGCACTTTTACTGCTCCATCTGTCTGCCAAGAAAACCGGCTGCTGTGCGGATAAGGGCACGTTCTGTGTCTCCCAGTGCTGTTTTTTCACTTTTAGTCAGAAGGATCACTGCTCCAATGGCGTCACTCGCACACAGGATCGGCTGTATCATTTTCTGGCAAAATGAATCCATAGCGTCGGAAATGACTGATATATTTTCCCTGCTGTCCTGACTGACCAGTCTGCCTTTCCTGCCGGCAATGATCGCATCAAGCTCAGAACTGATCTCTTTTCCTTCCAATTCCCGGCTTCCGCTGCCGCATGCCGCCACGACCTGATCACGATCTGTAATACAGGCAGTCAGTCCGGTGGTCTGTACCAGCGCTTCCGCATATTCCGCAGCAAACGTATTCAGCTCTCCAATGGGCGAATATTTTTTCAGGATGATCTGTCCTTCCCTGTCTGTAAAAATCTCCAGTGGCGTTCCTTCCTTGATTCGCAGTGTCTTTCGTATCTCTTTTGGAATCACAACCCTGCCCAGATCATCGATCCTGCGAACAATTCCCGTTGCTTTCATCTTCCTGAATTCCTCCTGTATTTTCTGTTCATTGTACGTCAATGTTATGTTAACTATTTGTTTTTCATATGGTTATTATGCGAAAAACTGGGAGAAATATGCATAAAAATCTCTTATTTATCTGTCGCAGGAGCCGCATTGTCGTATGCCTGCTGCAGAAATACTTCCTGAGAATTAAGCGGAGCATTATCGGATGGTTCGATCTTATAAATTCCCTTATTGTTCATGCTCCTTGCTTTTCGATTATCACTGAGCATTGTCACAAACATTTCCTGGATCTGCATACGGATATCCGGATCCTCGATAGGTGCCGCAACTTCTACACGACGAAGAGTATTTCTTGTCATAAAGTCCGCAGAGGAAATATAGATCCTTGCTCTCTCCTGTGTTCCGAAAATATAAATGCGGGAATGTTCCAGAAAACGTCCTACAATACTGATAATGTGGATATTTTCTGTCTGTCCCTTCACTCCCGGGATCAGACAGCAGATACCACGAATCACCATATCAATGTGTACTCTTGCACAGGATGCTTCTACAAGCTTGCTCATAATACGTTTATCTGTCAGAGAATTCATTTTCAAGCCAATATATGCCGGTTCTCCGGCCTTCGCATGCTCGATCTCCTCATCGATCATGGCAAGCACTTTGTTCTGAAGACATCTTGGTGCCACAAGAAGATACTCCATATCTTCAACGGTTTCTCCCATTGCCAGTGCCTGGAACACTCTGGCCGCCTCCATACCGATCTTCGGGTCCGCAGTCATCAGAGAAAGATCTGTATACAGACGAGCTGTTTTTTCATTGTAGTTTCCCGTTCCGATCTGTGTATAATATTCCACATTTCCATCTTTTTTCTTCATGATCTGGCAAAGCTTGGAATGTACCTTATAACCATCCAGACCGTAGATCACGTGACAGCCCGCATCCTCCAGGAGCCGGGACCATCCAATATTGTTTTCCTCATCAAAACGCGCCTTCAGCTCCACCAGAACGAAAACTTCCTTTCCGTTTTCTGCTGCTTCGATCAGAGCCTCCACAACCTTACTCTGTTTTGCCACACGGTAGAGTGTCATCTTAATGGAAACTACAGCCTCATCATTGGCAGCCTCATGGAGCATTGTAAGAAACGGCTTGATGCTTTCATATGGATAGGAAAGAAAACGGTCCTTTTTTGCGATCTGGTCAAGAATCGGTTCGTGGCTGTTAAACAGAGGAGATTTCTGAGGAATTCTTTTTTCATAAAAAAGCTCTGTTCTTTTTCTCAGGCCATCCTGGATCTGGAATACAAAAGAAAGATCCAGCGGTATATCTCCCCGGAATACATAATTCTTGTCCACTTCCAGATACTCGCAAAGTGTTTCAACAACATCTCCGTCCATTTCTCTTGACAGCTCCAGGCGGATCGGTGCCAGTTTCTTTCTTGCCTTGATCAGCTCTACCATAAACTCACGGTAATCCAGATCTTCATCATAAAGAGCATCTGCGTCAATATCTGCATTTCTGGTAATACGAAGCAGGGACTTCGCTTTGATGTGGTAGCCCTTGAAGATTTTTGAAACAAAGTGAAGGATCAGTTCTTCAGACAGCATGTAGGTGCCGGTTTTTCCCGGAACCGGGATCAGTCGCTGGATACCTGTACTGCTGCACGGAATGATACCCAGCTTTTCTTTTCCTTTTTTTGTTTCCAGAACTACTACTGCATAGATCTCCTTATTCCGGAGAAATGGAAACGGCTGTCTTTTTCCGACGATAGACGGAGAAATAACCGGAGCAACCTCTGCTTCAAAATAGCGTTCCAGATAATTGCGGTCCTCTTTTTCGATCTTATGGAAATTCAGCATATGTACGCCGTATTGTTCCAGATTTTCCATGATCTCTTCATAAACAACATCTCTTTTCCGGTTCAGCTTTTTTGTTCTGGCAAGGATCGCGTCCAGCTGTTCCTCCGGCGTCATATTGGTTTTATTTTCACGGATATCCTTTGCCAGAAGCATCTGATCCACCAGAGATCCCACACGTACCATGTAAAATTCATCCAGGTTGCTCTGATAGATAGACGCAAATGTGAGGCGTTCACACAGCGGATTTTCCGGATTCTCAGCCTCCTCAAGTACCCTTTCATTAAACTTCAGCCAGGATAATTCCCTGTTCATGTATATTGTATCTGCCATTTTTTCCTCCTGCGTCGCCATGTATTTTTCTTTTTCGGCCGACTTTGTCTGTATTTATCCGTATCATATCAAGCAGGCATCCAGATTTTGCCTGACTGCAGGTTCATGAATGCCTTTGCTTCACGGTTTGCATACAAGTATACTGATCGAATGTTTATTCAATAACAAGACTTTGTAAAATCCTGATAAAATTTTTTTTGAAATTAGGGGTTGCATTTTTGAATAATAGTGGTATAGTATTCATATACTTGATATGTAGTTTTGAATACTACATGTTATTTTATCAATTTCTACATTGCTATATCGTGAAACGTCACTATGATCCATCATTGATGAACTGATCATGAAGTTGTCCATATGATATAAACAGCAGTTTTTTTGCAGGAGGTGTTTTTATATGAAATTTAAATTAAAAGATCCGGGAAGTGCCATAACCCACGGAATCGGCATGCTTCTTGCCGTGGCCGGAGCCACTCCGCTGATCGTGAAGGCGGCCAGAAGCGCAGACGTTCTCCATGTTTTTGCAGTAAGTGTTTTTATCCTTACCATGATCCTTCTTTACCTGGCAAGCACACTTTACCATTCCGTAAACTCTACAGTCAAGGTGAACCGCCGTCTGAAAAAAATGGATCACATGATGATCTTTGTGATGATCGCCGGCAGCTACACTCCTGTATGCCTGATCGTTCTCCACGGACGCACCGGCTATATCCTCTGTGCCCTCGTATGGACCGTTGCCATCATCGGAATGATCCTCAAGGGCTGCTGGATCAACTGCCCGAAATGGCTTTCCTCTGTGATCTACATTGGAATGGGCTGGCTGTGTGTACTTGCTTTTGTTCCGATCTTCCACAATCTGCCCCGCGCAGGCTTCGGATGGCTCCTTGCCGGCGGTATCATCTATACCATCGGCGGTGTGATCTATGCTTTGAAGCTTCCGATCTTCAATGCGAAGCATAAGAATTTCGGTTCCCACGAAGTATTTCATGTTTTTGTGATGCTGGGAAGTGTGTGCCATTTTGTTGTAATGTATTTCTTCGTAGCCGGTATGGCAATCCACTGAGTTACTCTGTAGTCAGATGGATAAAAGCCTCCTCGAATATCTGCAAAACTTAAAGCCCCGGAATACGGGCAGACCTCAGGAAGTTGAAGTTATGACTTCTCTGAAGTTGCCTCGTGTTCCGGGGCTTCTTATTATACCTGATCCGGCCTGTGATCCCGATGATCTCAGCCGATGGTCAGTGTGGAAAGGCCACTGCAGTTAAAATATGCAAATGCACCTATAGTCTGAACGCTGTCCGCAATGTCAAGCTTTACAAGATTTTCGCAGTCTGCAAATGCATAAGGTCCGATGCTGGTAACGCCTTCCTCGATCCGGACCTCTGTTATCTGGTCGCGGTATCCATTCCAGGGGACTTCTTCCTCATTTTGCCATTCATTCATAGCTCCCTGTCCTGTGATCTCGAGAACTCCGTTTTCATCAAGGCTCCAGGATACGGTATTCTCCTCCGCTCCGCAAAAACCACTCTTTTCTCCTGCCGGATCGATTTCTGTTTCCATATCTTCCGATGCTGCGCTCTCCTCAAATGCTGCTTCCGGCTGATCTTCCTGATCATCCGGGAGCATTTCCTGCGGAATGTCCGCTTCTTCATTTTCCGGAAGCTCTATTTCTTCCGGTATTTCCGATGTATCTTGTGTCTCCGGATTATCCGGTGCCTCTGAAACGTCCGCTGTTTCCGTATCATCCGGTACTGCCGGTTCCTCTGACATGTCTGGTGTCTCTGAGATCTCAGATTTATTTTCCGGTTCTGCTTCGGAAATTTCTGCTGCATCCATTGCCGGAGCTTCTCCTGTTTCAATCCCTGTAATGGATTCTGCCGACAGATCCGTCACAGTATCCGATACAGCTTCTGCTGACTCCTCCGCACTGAATGTATCCGCCGCAAAAACACTTTCCATCCATATCCCGCAGGTCAGCATACTGACTGCTGTAAGCCCTGCAAGTATTTTTTTATTTATCCTCATTTCCATGCCTCTACTTTCTGATCCTTACTGCTTTTACCTTGCTCCAGGAAGAATAGTATTTCTTTGTTCCTGATTTTTTGTATGTGCGGATCCTTACATAATACGTTTTGTTTTTCTGAAGCTTTGTCAGCGTGTATTTCGTTTTGGATACTCCGGCCACTGTTTTTTTGCTGCCGGATCTGAAATTTTTGTTTACGGAATACTGGATCTCATATCCGGTCACGTATCGGTTTTTCTTCCATGTGATCTGCGCTTTTCTGCCGGACAGGTTCTTTGCTGTCGTCAGGGTGGTTCCTGCCGGATTCACTGTGACTGTAATACTCTTTGTGGCGGCATTATATCCTGCTGTGGCAGAAGAACGGATCGTGATCCTTGCACTGCCGGTGAATTTTGCCGCAATGGTGATCCTTCCTTGTTTGTCTACTTTTACAGATTTACTGCTGGAAGAATATTTCAGCTGAGCTTTTCCGGAAGCTTTTGCATTGATGCTGATCTTTCTGGCTTTTGCATACCAGGTCCGCCGGATATTGGATGCTTTGATGGTATTGCTGCGTTTCGTTACTTTGATGGTGCAGAATGTGGAACCGGAGGTATAATTGGTTCCCTTTGCAGCGTATGCCATGATCGCCGCGGTTCCTCCGCCTTTGATGGTTACTTTACCGGTGGATGGATCGACAGCTGCAACTTTCGGGTTGCTGGAACTGTAGGTTATGGTTCCATCTGTTGTTTTTTCAGACAGCACACAGAGGAATGGTTTTGTGCCGTATTTTACAGTTATTGTTTTTTTGTCAAATTTCAGGCTCGGCTCTGTCTGTTCGATGAGGAATCCTGCTTTATAGGTTCCGCTGTAATTTCCGGCTCCTGTGATCTCCAGTTCTGCATTTCCCGCATTGGTGTTATTGCTGCATTTTACGGTGTAATCTGTATTTTTCTGCAGTGTATAGTTTCCATCCATGATGACCATTTCCGGTGTTTTTTCGGTTCCGTCATAGGTGTATTTCTGCTCTGTGATCTTGATATCACACAGCGCAAGGCTTCGTTTTGCCGGACTGTTTGTTTTTGGATCCCATGGCACCCAGGTAATGTTTCCACCGTAATCCTGGAGAATATCCAGAGACCAGGTTTTGTCTGTGTATGGATAGTATACGGTTGCAGTTACATTTTTGAAGATGTTATTTCCGAGTTTCGGGCTGTTGCCGTAGAAATAGATATTCTGCAGATTTTTGCTGTCTGCAAATGCGTTGTCGCCTATTTCTGTTACGTTTTCTTTGATATTCAGATCCACCAGGTTTGTACAGTTACTGAATGCGCCCGGTTCGATCACAGTTGCATTTTCCGGAAGTGATTTTCGGATCTCAAAGGTTATTGTGGCTGTTCCTGTATAATCGCTGTCGGTTTTGGCGATCGCAGTGATCTTTGCTGTTCCTGGATTTACATTATCTGCGAAATATACCTGGTAGTCTTTTCCTTCTGTCAGTGTTTTTTCGTTGTAAGTGATGGTTACTGTCGGTGTTTTTTCGGTTCCATCATATACATAGGTCTGTTCTGACAACTGAATGCTGCAGGCTGACAGATCGATCTTCGCTTTTTCCAGTATCGGAAGCTGTCTGTATTCTTTGTGTGATGCATTTCTCCTGCAAACTCTTTCTGCCTGTCCCGGTTCTGTATAAGTTGCAGCCTTTATTGTTTTCCACTCTCCGTAATCATGGCCTAATGCCGCTGTTGTGGTCTGGGCTTTGAGTACGGTTCCGCAGACGCTGCAGTGACTTCCTTCGGTTTTTCCGGTTGTCTCACAGGTAGCTGCTACTGCTGCGTCTTTCACTACTTTGTGGCCTGTTGCTGCGATCGTTTCTGTGCGTGTTTTCTTGCAGCGGGTACAGGTGTAGGTCTTCGTTCCGGCTGTGGTGCAGGTCGCTGCTTTTGTTACCTTTCCTCCGTCCCAGCTGTGGCCAAGCGCTGCTATTGTGGTCTGGGACTTGAGTACGGTTCCGCAGACGCTGCAGTGACTTCCTTCGGTTTTTCCGGTTGTCTCACAGGTAGCTGCTACTGCTGCGTCTTTCACTACTTTGTGGCCTGTTGCTGCGATCGTTTCTGTGCGTGTTTTCTTGCAGCGGGTACAGGTGTAGGTCTTCGTTCCGGCTGCGGTACAGGTCGCTGCTTTTGTTACCTTTCCTCCGTCCCAGCTGTGGCCTAACGCTGCCACTGTGGTCTGGGCTTTGATCACTGTGTTGCAGACACTGCAATGACTTCCTTCTGTCTTTCCTGCGGTCTCGCAGGTGGCTGCTACCGCCGCGTCTTTTACCGCCTTGTGACCTGTGGCTGCGATCGTTTCTGTGCGTGTCTTTTTGCAGCGGGTACAAGTGTAGATCTTTGTTCCGGCTGTGGTGCAGGTCGCTGCTTTTGTTACTTTTCCACCGTCCCAGCTGTGGCCAAGCGCTGCTGTTGTGGTCTGGGCCTTTATTACTGTATTGCAGACGCTACAGTGACTTCCTTCGGTTTTTCCGGTTGTCTCACAGGTGGCTGCTACCGCTGCGTCTTTCACTGCTTTGTGACCTTCCTTAACAACAGTTCTTGTGCCGAGTTTCTTTAAAGTGCCGCCGCTTCCGGTGCCTGAATTATCAGCATACATCACCCAGATTTCCAGAGTATTATTTCCTTCCTTCAAGCTGCTTCCGGAAATCTTCACTTCATATGCCCTGGCATTCGGGATTGTCTGTGTAGTGGCATTCGCGGATGTAGTATAACTGATTCCATTTACCACATATTTAAAAAGTGAAATCTCTCTTGAACTGTCTCCGGCCCATCCTTTAAGGATAATCTCCTCACTGTCCTTACAGCTGATCTTCGCATTATCAGCCGGTGAAAGAATCTCGTCACCAGACTGTACTTCCTCCGAAGTATCATCATAAAATTCCACACTTACCGTATAAGACTTCTTTGTAACCCCATCCGGCGCTGTAAGCGTATATACAACCGGGCTGGTAAAATCATGCGTCGAACCATTCCAGAAGTCTGAAGAAAGTCCAGTTCCCATACCTGAGCCATAATCAATCGAAGGCTTCAATTTTGTAACATTCGTCCCCTTCGGCACCCGAAGAACGATCGTATCCTCCCCGATCGCACCGATAACATCCTGCTTCAGTCCAGGATTTTCCACCTTCTTAAGCACAAAACTGTAAAATGCAGCCTGATCAGAAGGAACCACATGGATCGTCACAGTCACCTGAATACTCTCCTGTGTCTCTGTATCGCTGATCTTATACTGTGAACTGTAATCTCCGGCTGACGCCGTAACAACACCCGTATAGCCAAAAGCATTATATTTTTCTCCGGGCAGATTCGTGCGATTCAATCCTGCCGGCAGCTTTTCCTCAATTACTGTAGTCGCATACGTTCCACTTCCACCAGTCACATTATCTGTGCACAGATACTGCGCCGCACTTTTTCCTACACTGACATACAAATCCAGTGCCGGTACAGTCAGCGGACTCCGCACCGTGATCGTCGATGACGCCACAACTACCGAGCCATACTCTGACGGCAGTTTATCCGTCGCATAAAATACGATCGTACTTCCGCTGTCATCACTTTCCAGAACCTTATCTGCTGCAACCGTTGTAAAGGATCCATTCTTTCCAAAAGCAACATGAACACCATATTTCTCCAGCTCATCCGCTTTAAATATCGGGGTCTGCGTCCCATCATTATATGTGATCTGCAGTTTCACACCGGACAGATCCAGCGTGTTCCCAACTGTAAACTGAGTTTTTGCCGGTGCTGCAAGCACGGAAAGCTTCTTTGCTTTTCTGGCTGTTACCGTAATACTTACCGGAATTTCTTTTCCAAAATAATTGAATATCACGGAGGTATCCTCAGACTTCAGCGGACCTGTTTTATCATAGGAAAAGCCACTGTAAATATATACATAACGTCCACCTATTGTGGCAAAAAAGCTGGCGCCTGAAGGATCAAACTTCTGGTTTTCACTGTATGTCGTCTTCGGATGACCGGAAAGCACAATACTTGTAATATCACTGGCAGATGGTTTTTCGACTGTCATCGACCAGCTGGTCTGTTTTCCCTTATAATTGATCGTCAGTTCCCTTGTCCCCGTTTCCGAATTTTCAAATCCGGCGATCATATCCTTCGTGATCGTTACTGATGTAGAATTATTAACAATAAGCCTTCCCCAATACGCCGGAACTTCTCCCACGTAACATTCTTTCGGTACACCGGAAACAGACAGCGATCTGATCGCCGATGCATCTGCACGTTCCGGCAGTCCATCCTTGGAAATCTGCCAGTCTCCGTCAAAGCTCCAGCCTTTATATGAGTTCGGATTCTTCATCTGCTCTGCTGTAAGAACACCACCTGTTGTAAGCGTCTGTTCCGTGTTTGTCCCAATGAGCGCTCCCTGGCCGTTTTTACCATAACAGTCCGAAACATGTCCATTCAGACCGATAGCAGAATTGAGTACATTTGCATTTACCTGTGCACAGATCTGACCTGTAACTGCTGTTCCGCCAGTCACGCGAAGCGTACCTGTAAAAGCACACTGTTTCACATATCCGCCCATGTTTCCAAACTGTTCGATCCGGCCGGCAATGCCTCCAAGGTAAACCTGATAAGAATTTCCGTTAGCCTGTGTGACAGAAAGATTTCCTCCTGCAACACATTTTTCAATAGTACCAATGTTTACTCCTGCGATACCACCAACATAGCTGTCTGTAGCTGTCATGGATATGGAAATATTTACTCCGGACGAACAGCCGCTGATAGTACCGGCCACCTCATTCTCTCCGACAATCCCGCCAAAAGCCGGATGGCTCATGGAACTGGTAGAGCCCATATGTCCTGTTACCGTTCCGGTTACCCTGCAATCCTGGATCTTACCGGTATTATACTGTGCCACAACACCATGGATATCATGACTGTCATAATCAAAATCCGCAACAATATTCAGATCCTTTATCGTTCCTGCATTCTGCTGGATCAGAGGCTTTTGGAGACCGGTTATTGTGAAACCGGCTCCGTCCAGCGTTCCACTGAAATACGATGCCGAAAAATTTGTCCTTCCGTCTGTACTGATATTTTTTGTCAGACGATAGTATGCTCCCTGGTTTGCCTGAATCAGATTAAGATCATCGATCGAAGATATCTTATATGGATTTGCAAACGTACCATCTCCCTCTGCCGGTGCAAGGGAAGAGCTTCTGCTTCCAATGATACGATAAACAATCCCTGCGGAGCCATCCGTCGGAACGGTAAACTTACCGTTCGACAGCTTCACCAGGATTGCCGATGCTGCCGGCAATGTATGGTTTTCATTGCTGTCCCCTGCATAAACCGGAAATGTCGCTGCCTTTGCCGCAGCAATGGTATCCCCGTAAAAGCTGTATTTACCGGAGCTCTCACCGGCTGCAACTGCCGTATAAAAATCCGCCATAAGCTCCTTAAAAGAAACTCCGGTTACTTTCTCCAGATATTGCTCACAGCTGAGAGAAGAAGCATCGATCGTATAAAACTTTGGAAGCACCTTCATAGGCTGATAGCTTCCTGCCATCCGGTCGATAACATATCTTACAAAAAGATACGGCATTCCATAGTCCTGTGCATTGTCATCCCGGTAATTCTCGTAGATCAGCGAAGATCCTGAACGGATGACCGTATTACTTCCAATACCATTCAGCCAGCCGCTGCTGTCCGTTCCTCCCCAGAGATAGTCCATGACAGCCACTGCAAGACCCTCATTCAGCCACGAATATCTGCCGGTACTCATAAATCCGGTTTTCAGCCAGAGGATTGCATGCTGTCCCTCATGAACAAGAAGGCCATTTCGCTTTGACATCTCCCCCGAAACATAAGAGGATGCTGACGGTGTGTTGATATGGATTGCTGTGATCCCTTCATCATACATATACATACCGCTGGCGCTGCTTAAAGACTCCAGCAGGATCGACAGCTTGCCTGAGCCATCCTGTGCCGGAAAATCACCTGCACAGAGCTGGTTAAGGATACGGTAAGGCTGACCATCGTAGACAGCTGCCATATCCGCAGCAATCAGAGATGTTTTCCCTGCGGTATCGTAATCTGCCTTCAGGGTCTCATCCATCCACACATAGCAGTGTTCCCCAACTCCGATGCATACATATGTTTTTCCATATGTATCATGGCCGTTAGTTCTATAGATGTACTTTTTTTCACCTACCTGATAGGTGGTCGCCGCAGCCTGTACAGCAGTCAGCATCGGTTGGTCATCCTGCATGTATGCCTGCAGCTGATCATCCTCCAAACTCTGTACCTGCCCCACATCTGCTGCCTCTCCCGCAGTTCCCTCTGTTGCCGCCTGCGCCGATGCATTGCTTCCACCCTGCACGACTGCATAATCTTCTGCTTCAGAGTCCGCCGCCTGTGCCGATGTCCCGTCAAACTGCAAGGTTCCCGTATTTCCGGGATTTGTGGTATCTGTGTTAATGATAACTGCATATTCCCCGGAAAATGTTTCTCCTGGCTTACCCTCCTGAACTGCTGCAAAAACCTCTGTTCCGCAAAATAACCCCAGAAACAGAAAACAGCACATAAGCCGGAGACAAAAATCTTTTGTCTTTTTCATCCTCTTTCCTTTCCTCTTCTCAGCTGACTGAGTTCTTTGATTTTTGTGTTTATTCTACCATGTTCACAATATTCACACAATTCCAAATATTTGATTTTTATTATCATAAAGCGTCTTTTTCTGCCTCCGTTGCAGCTGCCCGCCTGCCGTGTATACAAAAAGAGCGATAAGCTCTGATATTGGTATCGTGCAGAACTTTTCGCTCTTATTGAACTACTCTTATTGATATTCAGCATGACTGCCTTCAGCTCCAGTGACGGGTCTGCATCCGGAATTGAAAAGATTTCCGACAGTTTCAGAACTTCATCAACTCCAGCTTCTTCTCCCTGGTCAGCTGCTTGATCCGGTACTCCCGGCTCATGGCCTCCTCCTTTGTGGCAAAGCCTTCGTAATACACCAGCTTCACCGGCCTTTTGGCCCGGGTATATTTGGCGCCTGCTTTGCCTTCATTATGGGCTTTCATCCGCCTGGCAAGGCAGTTTGTCCAGCCGGTGTAGAGCGTGCCGTCCGCACACTGCACGATGTATGTATAGTTCATAGCAGTCTCCTCTTCTATAAAAAATTTATGCAATACAATGCCAAATGCCAGTACATCTTCAGTAACATCAACCCTGATATTTGCCTTCCTGTAAAACAAATATCTGAACACTTTTCTGGACAGTGTGATCTGTCTTCCGTGATATTTCCTCTCCTGTAAAACAAACATCCAGTCGGCCGCATTCTTTCTATGTAAAGACAGCCACCAACATTTCTTCAGCAGCCGTCCTTCTATCCTCAAGCAGCCGGCACAATTCATGTATTTCACTTACATCAAAAAAATAAAAGCAGGTCGGGATTCCGGCTGCGGATTTTCCCACCTGCTTTATTATACGGTCATTTCTTATTTCTGTGAATATGGAATTCACTGCATAGCTGCTCTATAGGTATTCGTATTCTGATCTTGCTGTATTTCACGATCAATAAGCTCTGCCTACTCCATCACATAATTCTTCAGCACATAAATCTTCCCATCACACTCCACAGCCTCCACCTTCACAGTCTGCTCATCCGTTTCCGGATAATACCTGGTAGAAAAAACAATTTCTCCACCATTCACATAGATTTCCACTGCTGTGGTATCTGCAAGGATTCTGAAAGCTTCAACCTTACCGGACGGAACATGCGCCTTACGTACTTTACGTCCGGCACCGGCCTTCTCGGAGAGAGTTAAGATCACATCTCCGTCCTGATATTCCAGGAAGAGATTTTCCCCAAGGCTCACTTTACCCTGCTCACCTTTTACCTGAACATCCAGATCAAACGGTCCATTCACCGGAATCTCCGCACTGGAACCGCTGACAGAAACGCCAGTCTTTCTCAGCCCGTTCAGTTCTTCCACCGGATACTGATAAAGCATTCCGTTTTTATACGTAACTTCCCTTGGAACAGTCAGGCAATGCTGCCAGCCTTCGCTCTCTGCTGTAGGATTCACATACTCCTCATCTGCATCCGGCATTCCCATCCAGCCGATCAGGATCCGTCTGCCCTTTCCATCCTGGAATGTCTGGGGTGCATAGAAATCAAAGCCGTGGTCCCATTCCCGGAAAGCTTTTTCCTCCGGCTTTCCATCCTTCAGGATAAAGTATCCGGACTGATAGATGTTCTGAAAACGGAACTCTTCTCTGGTCAGTCCCTGGGGAGATACAGAAAGCACCTCCTGTCCCTCAAGAGTGAAAAAATCCGGGCACTCCCACATGTATCCGAATGCCTTTTCTGTAGTAAGCTCACTGTCAAATTTCCAGTTCTTCAGATCTTCGGATCTGTAAAAAAGTACGGCGCCCTGGTCGCTTTTCTGACGGCCGCCAAGGATCATCCGGTACTCTTCCCCCTCCTTCCAGACCTTCGGGTCACGGATGTGGCAGGTGTAATTCTCCGGATAATCCTCACAGGAAACTGCAACCTCCTTTGTTCCGAAATGAAGGCCGTCCGCACTCTCCACATGAAGAGTGCTGGACTGTCTTCCGTTATTGATATAATCATAATCTCCATCCATCTTGATGTTTCCTGTGTAGAAAAGATGAAGCTTATCTTTCTCCGCAATCGCAGAGCCTGAGTAAACACCATGACAGTCATAAATGCTGTCCGGCAGAAGCGGAACCCCTTCATATCTCCAGCTGATCATATCTTCACTGGAGTAATGTCCCCAGAATTTCAGTCCACCGTTGGCCTCAAACGGAGAATACTGGAAAAACACATGATATCTTCCCTTGTACCAGCATAATCCGTTCGGGTCATTGAGCCATCCCACAGGCGGCATCAGATGATGGGTCAAACGGTTTGTCTGCATCGTCCTATCAACTGCTGCCGTTTCCTCGATTTTTCGCACTTCCTCTGCAAGGACCTTGGTCAGAGAACTCATTTTATTTTACCTCCAGTACTTCAGAACCATTATTTACTGTTCCTTCTGCAAGCATTTTTACTTCTTCATAATCATCGGTATTGGTTACGATCAGCGGTGTGGTCACATCATAGCCGGCTGCCTTAATAGCATCCATATCAAAGGTGATCAGTGTCTGGCCTTTTTTGACCACGTCACCGTCCTTTACATGAGCGGTGTAGAATTTACCGCCAAGCTCAACAGTGTCAACGCCGATATGGATCAGCAGCTCCAGACCACTTTCTGTTGCAAGCCCGATGGCATGCTTTGTGTCAAAAATTGTAGAAACCGTAGCGTCACAGGGTGCTTTTACTTCACCTTTGGACGGAATCACTGCCATGCCCCTTCCAAGGACTTCAGATGCAAAGGTTGCATCCTTTACTTCTGAAAGCGGGATCGCAGTTCCCTCAAGCGGGCTGTAGAGGGTCTGTGCACCTGTCTCTGAAGTTTTCTCCTGGGCAATTTCTGCCGGAGCATCTGATTTTTTCTCTGCTTCAATATTTTTTTCAGCTGTTTCCTGTACCTCATCCTTATATCCGAACATCCAAGTAAGCACAAAAGCCACACCAAATGCGATGGCAAACATCAGGATATAACCAACTGGATTATTCAGGCACAGCAGGATTCCGAAGATACCGGTAACACCTGTTCCTGTGGCACCAAGACTGCTAATGGAGGCAAAAAGTGCTCCGCATGCACCACCCAGGCAGCCCATGATAAACGGCTTTCCGAAGCGGAGGTTTACACCGAAGATTGCCGGCTCTGTGATTCCCATGCATGCGCTTAAGGCAGAAGGAACAGCCATGGATTTGATCTTCTGATTTCTGGATTTCAGGCCTACAGCAAGAGCTGCACCACCCTGTGCAATGTTAGCTGCAGATGCAAGTGGCAGCCAGTAGGTAACGCCGAATTTGGCCAGCTGTCCAAGGTCAATGATAGTGTACATGTGATGAACACCAGCAACAATAGTCGGTGCATAAAAGGCACCCATGATAAAGCTTCCGATTCCAAATGGCAGTGCGATCAGCCACTGGATCCCATCCAGAAGTCCGTTCTCAACTGTTACGAAGATCGGTCCGATAATGGAAAGTGTAAGATAGCCGGTTACAAAAACACTGACAAGCGGTGTTACAAAAAGATCGAACATTGCAGGTACGACTTTATGAAGTCTCTTCTCAATCTGTGCCAGTACCCAGACTGCAATGATAACCGGGATTACATGTCCCTGATATCCAACCATGTCAATGGAGTAAAGTCCGAACCATACTTTCTGTGTGGCCTGTACGCCTTCCGTGGCAACTGTCCAGGCGTTCTGCAGATTCGGATGAATCATGATCATACCGATAACCGCACCAAGGTAAGGGTTGGCGCCGAATACTTTTGCACCACTGTAAGCGATGAGGATCGGCAGGAATGTGTACGCTGTGTTACTGAAAAGCTGTGCAAATACATAAATGGAACCATTGGTGTTAATATTCAGGAAGCCGTTGTTTACCATAAAGTTCAGGGCTTCCATGATTCCCATCAAAAATCCGCTTGCTACGATAGCTGGGATGATCGGGACAAAAATATCTCCCAGTGTCTTGATCAGTCTCTGTATCGGATTAGCCTTGGATGCTGCCACCTTCTTAAGCTCATCCTTACTACTCTCTGATATTCCGGCGATCTGGATAAATTCATCATAAACCTTGTTTACAACTCCTGTTCCCAGGATGATCTGCATCTGTCCCTGTGCGAAAAACACGCCCTTCACACCGTCGATGTTCTCTATATATTCCTTATCCGCCTTGTCATTATCCGCAATGACCAGACGAAGCCTTGTTGCACAGTGCGCCGCGGAAATGATGTTTTCTTTCTTTCCTACATGATCATAGATTTCCTGTGCTGTCTTTCTGTAATCCATGTCCTTCCTCCTTTTCTGCTACTGTTCCCGGACAGTCATCTCTTTCTTCTTTCCCTTTCTTCGGATCAGATCTGTCTGTTCTTTCTTCAGCTTCCCGGGATTTATTATCTCTGATCCATTGTTTTTCATTTATTTATGAGATTGATTTCATACATCCATTCATACAAGGGACGGTAATTTTTCCATTTTTTAAGCTTTTTGATGATTTCAGCACTTTTCAATGGTATGTTTTATGTTATTGCTTGTGTTCTTATGTGGAATCGTTCTCACATCTTACTTGTATTATAACTACTGCATTATTATTTGTAAATCCGCAACATCGCACAAATTTCTTCAGTCAAAATTGTACATATTCCATAAGAACAGATGCAAAACAGACAAACCAGTCAGGACATCGCAGAAAAAATCTGGCATTTTTCTGTGTTTGCTCAGCCATAACACAGCACCACACCAAAAGAAGCAGGTCTTTTTCTCCCAAAAGATCTGCTCCTGTTCCACAATAACTTATAATTTCTTCCTCTGTCTGCGAGGATATTCTCTGTTACCTGTGAGATTCCCGTTCCACAAGCTCACATCCCATTTTTATTTCCTTGCTGATCCCGGTATCGTTCTCAATAAGATCAGCCAGCATGGCTGCTGCCTCCATTCCGCTGGTCTTATAATAAAAATGTACCGTTGTCAGCTTCGGTTCCACGATCTTACCCGGAACTCCATCCCCAATCCCTGCGATCTGAACATCCTCGGGAATGCGAAGCCCGATCTCCTTCAAATAAGTCATGGCTCCCACCGCCATAGTATCCGTAGCACACACAAGAGAATCTATGGAAGGCTCCTCCTCAAAAAGCTCCTTCGCCATCTCATACCCGGAATCCATGGTAAAGCTTCCGATCTTCATCCTCTCCGGCACGACCTCCAGCTTAGCTTTATGGATAGCATCCATAAAACCCTTTTTCCTGCAGGCACCAACTGCCTCGTCCTTATCTGTAACGCCGATATAGGCAAACTTTTTCCCCTTCTCCGCCAGCTTCTCCGTGACCTGAAAAGCTGCTTTATGATCATCCTGATAAATACATGGATATCCGTCCAGATGCTGTCCCAGGATCACGATCGGTACCTTATAATCCTTCAGCATCTGTTTATGCTTTCTGGTAAACATGGTAGCAATAAAAACCACTCCGTCCACCTGACGTTCTTTAAACAGAGAAAGGTATTTCAGCTCTTCTTCCACATCATTATTGGTATTGGCCAGAATAAGCTGATATCCTCTCCGTGTAAGAATATCACTGATCCCTGTCACCTCACGGCTTATGGTATCTGAATTGATCTTTGGAAGGATGACACCGATGAGACTGGTTTTTTTGGTCCGCAGTGTCTGTGCCTGGGAGGATGGCTGATATCCTGTCTCCTGGATCACCCTGCGGATGACTTCCTTTTTTTCACTGCTGACATATCCATTATTCAGATATCTGGATACCGTAGCTCTGGAAACTCCGGCAAGCCTGGCTATTTCATTAATGTTCATAACTTATGTACCTCTTCTTTTGTCCTGTTATATCTGTCCTTGTATGCATATTTATAATATAGATTATACACGGTTTCTTTCCGGTAAAAAAGATTCTTTTCCTATGTAAATGGAAATTTTTATTACTGCTCACTCCGTTCTCACTAATACGCTTCACAACGCAGAGAATACGGGATGCATATATCTCCCATCCCGTATCCTCCATACTCTGTTTCTAAAAATCTCCCCGGCATATCTGTTTTTCGGTTTTCCCTGTCATTCCAGATATTCAAACGGATCTACCGGCACGCCATCCTTTTTCATTGCAAAATAAAGATTCGGGCCTTCTACAGAATAATATTTGGTAGGTGCGCTGATATTTCCGATCACTTCGCCCTCCTTTACTGTGTCACCTTCTGCCACAGTAAGGTCCTTCAGCTGCCCATATACTGCCTGATAACCATTTCCCAGCTCCATAGTCACAGTCGTTCCCGTACAGGCATCCTGTACAACAGAAAGCACCTGGCCATCTGCCGCCGCATACACCGGCGCATCCTCCACTGCCTGCAAAGCAATGGCAGAGCTCACACGATACTGATCCAAAGTCGGATAATATACGGTTTCATCCATATTGTAATCCACAAGAACCGTTCCTCTGACCGGCCATTCCATAATGGAATCCTCCGTAAAATCCAAAGCCTGTGCCGCAATTCCGACAGCTGAGGTCTCTGCGGTATCTGTGGAAGCTCCAGCTCCGTTATTCACCGCTCCCTCTGCCGATGTATTTCCGGCATTATCTGCTGTATTTCCAGTGCCATCTGTGCGGCTTCTGTCTGCACCTGCTGCCGCAGACACGCTCCTATCCTCCGTACCACTTCCATTATCTGCATCTGCCGCTGCATTTTCGGCTGTACCACTTCCTGCAGTCTCACGGATGCTTCCTGTCACTCCATCTGCTCCGGCTTCTGAAGCTCCTGACAGACCTGCTTCATCTCCGGTTTCTCCATCAGAGATCTCATCCTGTGCTGCATCCTGCCAGCCATCTCCGGCAGCTGCCGCATCCTCTGCGTTTTCCCCGTCCGAAAGCTCTTCTTCCAGCCCGGTCTCTTCTACCTGTACAGAATTTTCCTCCTGGGGATTTTCTGCGATGGGCTTTGTTCCAAGCTGATAAACAGTAATCCCAAGTGCCGCCACTGCTGCCAGAACACCTCCGTTGATAATACCTCTCACGATTTTACTTTTCATATTCTTTCCACCTCTGTCTGATATGTTCATTTTCAGTAACAGAAAAAGCAGTAAAGCTGCCGTTTCGGTCACCATTTCTATATCTATAGAGTGTCCAGAATATGGCTGTCTATTCATTTTTTGAATATTTTTTTATCAGACGTTGCTTCGGATGCCTGACTTTCTTTAATCCTCAGCTTTCAGCTCCATCTCCGGAAAATATTTTTTCAGGATCTCCTCCGCACTGCTTCCGTTTTTTGCCATCTCATTTCCACCAAACTGGGAAAATCCCACACCATGACCGCTACCACGCACTCGCAGATAATAAATATCATCCTTTTTCTTCAAACTGAAATTCGCGGATTCCAGTCCCATTCCCGCTGCAAAGCTTTCTCCCTCCAGAAGTGTTTCCCCAATCGTAAGCTCTGTCACATAACCGGCACTGTCCCGTTTTTTGATCTTCAGCTCCCCGGAAAGCTGCCCCGCAGGAATTTCCACGATTTTTATATGATCCGGAGATTTTTTGTCCTCACTGCTATCTGCCGATTTCAGATATGTATACGCCTCATCATGAAAAGCCTCTTCCCCGCTGCGGGTTTTCCCTGCGCTTCTCTTATGCCAGGGAGTCAGCCTCACTTTTCCTTCATATGTAAGTACCTGTCCATCCGTCTCTTTTTCTGCCTGCTCATAGATCTGCCTTTTTTCTGCAAAAAAATATCTCCAGACTTCCTCTGTACTTCCGTTTTCCCTCAGGATCTCTGCCAGATTTTTCCCCTCGCCCAGCCACCTTTGAATATTCGACCGTGCGATCACAGTCTGCGCTTTTATGGTTTCTTTTTTCATATCCGGGGAAATCTGCGAAAAAACAATGACCGGGAGATATTCTTCCATATCCGGCACCCTCTCTGCCAGGACCCTGTCCGGTCCATTAATGGTTGCCGCCGAAAAATAAGGAAGAACAATTGCTAAAAACACCAGACAATATCGAAGAAGCGCATATTTTTTCATAAAAACACCATAAGCGTTCTTTTTCCTAATATATGTTCTTTTGCCAAAAATTATTATTTGCTGTATACTATAGCAGTTCTATGAATCAATGCATCAAAAAAAGTTATTCCGAACATGCTGCAGTAATTTATGGAAATGCTATGTATCAATCCAAAAAGTATCTGCAGCGATCAGTCCTGCTCACCGCTTATTGCTTGCCACGAATGGAGGTATCACACACCATGCTTGCCATCTTTCTCGCACCATTATATATTCTCATTAATATTTATATCGTCCGCTGGATGATTTTGTGGATGGGTGCCTGCACTCATTTTTTCCAGACCTTTGCGTTCCGGGCATGCTTTGCAGGTGTTTATATTTTTCTGTCCACTTCTCTTCTGACCTGTTTTCTCATCCGGAAGCCCCCTGCGCTCCATCGCTTCCTGAAAAATACGGCAAATTATTTTCAGGGAACATTTCTTTACATCCTGATCGTAATCGTAACTACAGATCTCTGCAGACTGATCCTGAAGCATACGCTTCATCCGGCCTGGATGTATTCCCGGAAAGCCTTCGTAGTCACAGGCGCTGTCTGCACCCTTCTGATCATTGGTGTCAGTCTCTATGGGATTTTTAATCAGTGGAACATTAAGACAAAAACTTATGATGTGAAAATAGACAAGCAGGTGAAGGGAATGAACTCCCTGAAGATTGTCCTGCTCGCAGACATTCATTTCGGTTACAGTATCGGAGAAAAACATGCCGGGCTTCTTGTAAAAAAGATCAACGCCGAATATCCGGATCTGATCTGTATTGCCGGCGATATTTTTGATAACGAATATGAAGGGATCAAAAACCCGAAAAAAACAGCGGCCATTCTCCGTTCGCTGAAATCCAGATACGGCGTTTATGCCTGTTGGGGCAACCATGATCTCAGCGAACCGATTCTGGCCGGTTTTACCTTCCGCAATGCAAAAAAAGATTATGATGATCCCAGAATGCGGAATTTTCTGGAATCTGCCAACATCCGGCTTCTCGATGACGAAACCGTCCTCATAGATAAACGGTTTTATCTGACAGGCCGTAAGGATCCTTCACGCTGCCGAAAAATGTCCGACACCCGTAAGGATCCTGACCAGCTTACAGCCTACCTTGACAAAACACTCCCGATTATTTTTATGGATCATCAGCCCGGTCAGCTGGATGAAGTGGCAGCCGCAGGCGCAGACCTTGATCTCTGCGGCCATACTCATGACGGCCAGCTGTTCCCTCTGAACATCATCACCGGCCTGGTCTGGGAAAATTCCTGCGGCTACCTGAAAAAGGGGACTATGCACAACATCGTTACCTCCGGTGCCGGCATATGGGGCCCGAATATGCGTACTGCCACAAACAGCGAGATCTGTTCGATCACAGTACATTTTTATCCTGCCAGACCTAACTCCTCTGATCCCTCATAAATATCTTCCACCGGCAGCTCCTCCGCACTCTCACTATCCTCTTCTGTTCCGTCATTTTCTTCTTCCGTTTCAGAGTCCTTCGGAAACTCAATTACTTCAGCCGTATCACCACTTTCTGATATCTCCGGCTCTTCACTGGAATCATCAAATATCTCTTCCTCAGTATTATCGTCCGTCTTTCCTTCTTCAGAACTCATATTGAGTTCCTCGCTGCTCTCTTCTTCAGCTTTCTTTTCACTGTTTCGGATGATCGCAAGGGCTTCTGTTTCTGAAATAATGCCTGAATTATCTTCCATTGCATTTGCTTCCGGCACTTCATAATCATATACAAAGGTATTGACTGGCATAAGCTTGTTTGACTGTACATCATAGTCAAATACATGCCACAGGTATCCTTCCCTGTTAACCGGTACATTTGCCTGGTAGATCTGTTTTCCACCCCGGTAAACGGTTACTTTGGCTGACGAAGCAGATAATTCTGTACTCGCATCATCTTCACCGTTTGTATAATCGTATACATAAAAGCTATATTTTCTTCCGGTGAAGCCTTTGTATATGGTTGTTGTTTCCGGTCCATAGCTGCTTGTATCATCCAGATCCAGATTTGCTATTACATCTCCATCCTCTGAATATGCATTTTTATCCCTGTAGTATACATGGAAGTAGTCATCTCCGTTTTCATCAGCAGGTCCCAGCAGATGAGAATCCAGGTCTCGCGGAGTTTCTCCCCATGTAAGCACGATCTGAAGAAGTCCCTCATCTCCTGCACTGATATTGGTCGGTGACATTGTTACATCACGTTCACTGCATGCATTTGCCTGAACTACAACATTGATATGAGCAGAAACAAAATCTTCATTGCTTGCATTCAGCGTATAGTTTCCGGCTGGCACGGTCAACGTATAGGTTCCATCTGCTGATACGCCTTCTTTCACAGTCTCTCCGATCACATTATCCCAGCCCTTACGTAATTCATAAGTTACATTTTCTATATTTCCACCGGTCATGGAATGAATAAATCTTCCACTCAGCTCACCATCTCCGGCTTCTGCTCTGGATACCATCAGGAAAGATTCTGCGTATGTGATCTGGTTCGCTGATACTTCCATGGAACTGCTCTCATATTTCTGGTAACCGGTTGCTGTGACAACAATTTTGTAGACTCCTTCATCAAGATCATTAAATGAATAAGTTCCATCTTCTTTCGTGAAAGTTTTTTCAACCTTGACTGTTCCGGAATATGCTTCCACGCTAGCATTTTTTACAGGAGCTTTGCTGTTTGAATCCAAAACGCTTCCCTCAATGCTTCCGGCTCCGACTGTACATTTATCCACCAGTGTTCCATTTTCAAAATGAACCTTCAATTTTAGTGGATTATCGTCATCATCAGACAGAAAATCCTTGGACAACGTATAATGCCATACCATTTTCAGGAACTTTCCGACCACCGTATCCGGATTCAACTCACCCGCTGCGTAAATATAGGTTCTTACATCAGAACAAAGCACATTTCCGGCATCACGAACTGTATAGGATACGCTTGCCTTTGCCGCAGGTCCTACCTTAATATCAATTCCTGCCAGATCCCATGTCTCCAATGCAGTCAGATTTAATCCAAACTGAAGACCGCATTTCGCAGATCCTTCTATTGTGACCGGTGTTAAAGTCTGACTGAAATCATGGATAAATCTTCCATTTCCATCTTTGAATTCATATCCGCCAGTTGCTTCAACGGAATATTTCACAACAAACTGCCCGGACACATCATAAAACAGAGAAACCACCAGATCTGCAGAAAGACCAGTTGTCCCAAGCTTTATAGGAACTCGTCCCAGTTCAAGTACATCGCTGACTGTTTCCATAGTTCCACTTGCATGTTTGATCTGCTGCTCTGAATTCACGCCACTTATATAAAGTCCGCCTTCGAAATCAGCTTTTCCTGTAACTGACGCAATAAAATGCCTTACCTCTATCTTTCCCCAGCTAAATCCGGCATCCAGCTTACAGCTTACATCCGGAATCGTAACAGCAACAGAACCGGATAGCTTCACCTTATCATTAAATTTATGATTAAGATCAAATTTCAATTTACCTGGAACCGGAATACTTCCGCCGAGAGTAAGTCCTCCTGCCGGCACCTCACTTGAATTTTCCGGAATATACTCATATTGAACACCCTCTGCAGTTACCTGCATATTTTCCGGATCTGCAATTCCTGCACCTTCAAAATCAATTGATTTGTAAACCTCTGAAATATCATCCGGTTTGCCGGCCTTAATGATCAGACGTCCCTGTCCGTCCTTTGTGATATTCTGGACTTTTAATGCAATATCTGTATCTGTTCCCATTTCCTTTGCAGAAAACAGTACAACCTTTCCGGTTTCCAGATTTTTATAAGCATTTCCATCTTTTACTGTGATCGTATACGTTCCGTCACTATTCTGGACAACATTGTATATATTTTTGGAAGTATCTTTGACTTCAACTACATTTGTTGCATAGGTAACCTTGCTGTCATAATTCTCATCAATTACTGAGTCCTCAGTGATCTGGTCGATAGCTTTTAAGATCTGAGCTGCATCATTTCCGTTAATTGCCTTCTCCGGTTCAAAGGTATCTCCATTCAGAGACAGCATATTCTTTTTCAGTGCAATAGCTACAACATTTTTATACCTGATCTGAGCCGCATCTGCACATGTCGGTTCTTCATCCGTAGTTTCATATCCCATAAGCATTACTGCTGTATATGCGGCAAACTCTCTTGTTGCATATTCGTCAGGATAAAAATATGGAACATCCTGCTCATCGGTTTCATCGGGAATGATTCCCATAGTTTTTGCAATTTCTGCTGCGATTCCATTTTCATTTTCTCTGGTATCAGCATAATAATAATTTTTGCTGTCAAACTGCTCTTCATACTTGCAGCCAACTTTATCCAGAAGAAGTTTTACCCATTCACCTCTGGTGTATTCATGTCCGGAATCCTGCACGTATTTTTTCGTAACAAAAATCCTTGCAAAGATTTTTATTCCTTTTACTTTGGCAACAATCGATGTATTTCCCTCTCCGACCGCCTGGACAACACCTGTTTTTGTTACTGTTGCAATTTTCTGATCAGCAGATGACCAGCTTACTTTAACACCTTTTTCCTTAAAACCAAGCTGGATACTTTCCCCTTCTTCCAGAGTAGCTTTTTGATTTTTCAGTGTTGGTTTCACAACTGTTATCTTACATCGATATGTTCTCTTCTTAGAATCTTTAAAGGTTACTGTACATGTTCCTGTTCCTGTTACAGAAACCGTACCATCTTTTTTTACCTTGGCAACCTTTGTATTTGAACTTGAGGCAGCTTTGATCACATCACCCTTTATCGAAAGTTTCCTGGATGTATTCGCTGTTCCCCATACAAATTTTAAGCTCTTTGCAGACAGATAAGGATTTTTTACAGTAACCTTACAGGTATATACTTTTTTTCCTATTTTAGCTTTAACCACGGTTGTTCCGGTTTTTACTGCTGTTATTTTTCCCTTAGAGCTGACTTTAACGATTTTTTTATTGGCAGAACTCCATACCGTCTTTCCCGAAACACCGTTTACTTTTAACTGCAGACTTTTTCCCTTTACATACAATACGGCTTTTTTCACTGACATTCCCGGGCTTTTTACTGTAACCTTACAGGTTAATGTCTTTTTGGCAATTCTGGCCTTTACTGTTGCGGTTCCGGTCTTCACAGCCGTTATCTTTCCCTTTGACGAAACCTTTACAACTTTATTATTGGAAGAAGACCATTTCACGGCTTTCTTCCAGTTTACAACCTTTAACTGTGATGTTTTTCCCACGTACAAAACCTTTTTTGTACTGTTCAGTCTGGGATTTGCAGCTGCATTTGCTGGCATGCTGATTCCTAAGATCAACATCAGGATCAGCATCAGCGGCAGCAATTTTTTTGATGCACTTTTTCTCTTCATAAGCACTTTTCCCTTCTGCTGTACTATGCTATAATGTTCATCAATTATAAATTTTCGAGATCATTCGAAATCATTTATAATTAATCCCCCGTAAATTATCAGACTATCAACCAAGAAAGGAGAAAAATCATGAGTGTCACCGTAAATCCAAAAGCACGCCAAATTTTACCGGTTATTCTGGGCTGCTGCGTAATCGGAACTGTTTTTTTTCTGGCAATAACTATCTGTTCCGCCATAAAATATCATGATTACGTACCTGTAGATGCTGTTATATCATCTGTCAGCCGCTCAAATAATCCTAACAAGCCTCATAGTTCCAATTATCATAACTATGTGAAGTACTCTTACACCTACAAGGAACAAAACTACACAGCTGACCGAATCGAGTTTTTACGCCTCGGCAAAGCCCCCGGAAAGCATGTTCAGATTAAATGTGATCCGCAGAATCCAAACCAGATCCAGAATATCTATTCTATGACCATCTGTATTGTCTTCCTAGTAATCCTGCTCATAACAGATTTCCTGCTCATTCTTATGATAAAGTCTTAATACTGTACAGCTATGCTCTAATTATATAACATTTTTATCTCTTGAACTTTGTCAAATTTGTCGCAAAGTGAACATTTTTTGTCGAAAATGTCCATAATATTTTTTTATCGCATTGACATACTCCTATCATTGAAATCCTACTCGATGGCTCTGCTGATTCGTTCGTCAGTAAGTAATTTTCTATGATATAAAAAAGACGGTTACGCTGAATCACAACGTAACCGTCTTCCACAGATATAAAACAAAATTCCCACCTACTGCCTTGAGCAATAAATGGGAATTTATCTGATCCACTTAAAAAGTGAGGCATCGGGGATTCGAACCCCGGACAACTTGATTAAAAGTCAAGTGCTCTACCGACTGAGCTAATACCCCATATTAAATTAATTAATACTCAGGCTTTTTCTAACCAGCCGTTTGTATGTTTTACATTAAAACATGCCCAGAGCCGGAATCGAACCAGCGACACGAGGATTTTCAGTCCTCTGCTCTA
>OLSL01000208.1_pt1 | contig 63892 bp, 54 predicted proteins | sample 1672511 | NCBI WGS metagenome assembly OLSL01 (sample SAMEA3136694, study PRJEB25190) | human gut metagenome | biome: human gut; feature: human-associated habitat; material: faeces | place: Austria | collected 2013
TCATTACATCTACAAGAGTCAGGGTTCCTGCAATATTATTCTCATAATATTCCCATGGTTTCACTACAGACTCTCCAACTGCCTTCAGTCCGGCGAAATGAATACAGGAGTCAATGTCTTCTTTGTCAAAAATCTGGTCGAGGGCTTCTCTGTCCAGGATATCAGCTTTATAGAATTTCACTGGCTTGCCTGTAATTTTGGAAACTCTATCAAGTGCCTTCTCGCTGGAATTGGACAGATTGTCCAGAACTACTACATCGTAACCGGAGTTCTGAAGTTCTACAACTGTGTGGCTTCCAATATATCCTGCACCGCCTGTTACTAAAATTGCCATGATAATTTCCTCCTTATGCAACCAACTTTTGGTTTCCTTATGGTATCCGCAAAGACAACTTATTCTCTGCAAGTTTTAGGATACCACTATTTATATTTTTGTACAATAGCTTTCATCTCAGATAATTTCTGTTCCATATCCCAAACAAGCTTAAACTGGGTTCTGGCACGATCCAGATTGTGATTTTCCCTGTGGATACGGAAATAATGGTCTCCCTCAAGGTGATCTGCAAGGAAGCGCATTCCACATTCAAAGGTCATAAGAATGGCGCCCATAGGAAGCATTTCCACTTCCAGATCTGTAAGTGCACCGCCGCAGCCTTCCAGGAATCCCTTTACATACACTTCAAACAGGTGAAGGTCACAGGATACTTTGGAAATGTCCTGTTCGTCCTCTGCTGCCGTGCTGGCTCCGAAGCGGATGGAATCTCCGAAATCATTCAGGGAAAGTCCCGGCATTACCGTATCAAGGTCAATGACGCAGATTCCCTTGTGGGTGACATCATCGATCATAATATTGTTCAGCTTGGTGTCATTGTGAGTTACGCGAAGCGGCAGCTTTCCTGCTTTCTGAAGGTCCACAAGGGTATGTGCCAGCTGCTCTCTTTCCAGGACAAACTGAATCTCCTTCTGGACATCAGCTGCGCGGCCGCACGCATCCTCTGCCACAGCCTTTTTGAAATCGCCGAAACGCTTCACTGTATTGTGAAAATCCGGAATGGTCTCATGAAGAGTTTCTGCCGGATAATCAGAAAGAAGTCTCTGGAAATTACCAAATGCAAGGGCACTCTGGTAGAAATCCTCATCATTTTCCACCTGGTCAAAGCAGGTCGCTCCTTCAATAAACAGGTAGGCTCTCCAGTATTCTCCTTCTTTATCTACCAGATAAGGGGAACCCTCGCGGTCATTGACAATATTCAAAGTCTCACGCTCCACATCCCCGCCGTTCTCCTGGATTTTCTTCTTCAGCCAGGAGGTGACTCCGCTGATATTTTCCATAAGGCCAACGGGATCCTTGAAAATCTGGTGATTCATTTTCTGCAGAATAAATTTTTTCTTTCCGGTATCTGTGGAAAATACCGCACAGTAAGTCTCGTTAATATGACCGTTTCCAAAAATACCAACCTCTTCCAGTTCTCCGCCAAAATCAAAGCCTGAAATTACTTCCAGCAGTTCCTGACGGCTTGCCTCTTTTGCTCTTTCCACGGATCAGTCCTCCCACAGCTTCTGAGGATAAACGCCTTCATCCTTCATCTTCTGGACAGCAGCCATTACAACCGGCTTGTCCTCTTTATAGGTAACGCCATACCATTTGTCCATGGATTTCAGCACCTTAACAGTGGCTTTCTTCTCACCAAGAAGCTCATCTACTACAAATGGAAGGAAATACTCGCACTTCAGCGGGTTCTTCTCTATGTTCTTCTCAAGGAATAACGGGAATCTGTCCTTCAGCTCCTTCAGAATGCTTGCGGAAAATCCCCACATGTTCATGGATACGGTAGCATCCATAGGAAGTGCGGTCCAGGTAGCACCGTCATCCTCTGTGTAGGCTGCGCCGCCGTCCTTTTTCTCAATGTGGGTACGCTCATTGATATCCTTCAGGTATCCGTCCTCGTCTGTCACACATACGCCTCGTGCCACATGGCCGTTGTCGGTAAGGGTGTTCTCCAGCTTGTAGCCAACCATCATATACTGGTAAACACCATCCTGATCCTGGTTCTTGGTAAGGAAATCATAAGCCATCTGAAATGCATGACGTCCATAATAATCGTCTGCATTGATAACTGCAAATGGTCCGTCGATCACATCGATACAGCTCATGATCGCATGACCTGTGCCCCATGGTTTCACACGTCCTTCCGGAACCTGATAGCCTTCCGGAAGATTGTGCAGATCCTGGAATACAAAGACTACCTCTGCATGCTTGCTCATGCGGTCGCCGATGGCTGCACGGAAATCTGCCTCGTTTTCTTTCTTTATGATAAATACAATTTTTTCAAATCCTGCCTGGAGCGCATCATAGATAGAAAAATCGATAATAATATCTCCCTCTTTATCTACCGGGTCGATCTGTTTGAGACCGCCGTATCTGCTTCCCATACCTGCTGCCATTACTACTAATGCTGGCTTTTTCATATTACTGCTACCTCCCTGCTTTCGCGCAATAAAATTTCAATTTTGTTACTCTGATTATCGTAACAGACTATCCCATTCTTGTCAATTTTAACCTCAAAGTTCCTGCAGAACTCCCAGCCCGTTTCCAAGTTTTTTCCCGGACAGAAGATACTGTTTTGCCCTTTTTTGCAGGGTGGTGTTTTCTGGATATTTTTCCGGATTTTCTTCCACCTTTCCGAAAATTCGCCACTCTGCTTCTTTCTCTGCAAAATCAATGTCCACAATCTGAAAATAATTCTGAAACTGCAGGATATTGCTTGTCTGTGAAAGTACTTCTTTCAGCCCCGGATATAAAAGCCAGGAATGACACAGATAAGGCAGCTCATCTCCCCAGAAGCTTTTTCCTTTTTCCAGGGAATGGGCTGCTGCCTGGGGTGTCAGCTTTTCCCCCTGCGGAATGTGGACACTGATCACCGGGTGGCCTTTTCTTATTTCCCAGCCCGCAGCGTGGATCTCCCATGGAGATTCCATTTTTTCAAATTCCAGCCTTCCCAGCCGGAAAATCTGCAGGTCAAAATGACGGAAAAACCAGTCGTATTCGTTGATGCCATACTCCCCATATTCCCGGAAGCAGTTTTCACACCATAGGGTAAGATCATAAAAGGTAGCGTCAAATATTTCATCCCCGATTCCCTGTGACTGATAATCCTCATAGGCTTCTACTCCCATGCGGCAGAAATCATACAAAAACCGCAGCCGATAGTCCTTATGCTGCTTTACCTTCTCATAAAACTGCTGCCTGTTTCTTTTATAAAGCATTTTATCCTGCAAATACTGTTCTTCTTTTATTCTTTTGGAAGCAGCCAGCTGTTTCAACATTTCCACAGCTGGCTGTACCATATGAATTCTATTCAAAAATTCAATTAATTCCACTTACAAAACTCCCCGAAATCGATAACCTGTCCTTTTACTCTTGCTTCCTCTGCTGCCAGGGCCATCAGATGGCTTTCCACAGAAACGGAGGCATCTGTCTTTCCTTTTTTGCCTTCTCCGATCATTCTTACGAAATCACGCATCATGCTCATGTCGCTTCCGTTGTGTCCCTTGGCCGGAGTGTGCAGCTGTATGGTTTCATGGTTCTGGCTTACGAAATCAATGATCTCGATCACGCCCGTGTCCATATCTCCCTTGATTTCCCCCTTTGTTCCCATAAGGCGGATCCGTCTTGCACACTGGTTGGTAAATGCGGTCATAAGGAAGGTAGCGGTCACCTGATTTTCAAAATGGATATCCACACTCTGATGATCCACAACGGTGTTATCACAGTGGAACACACATCTGCCGTAAGGCCCTTTTTTCAGCACTTCCAGAACATGCTCCGGGTCTGCCGGATCTGTTACGGCATACACAAGCCCGTCATCCACTGCTTTGGGATGCTCCAGATAAAACCTTGGTGCATAAAAGGCACATTCATCCCTGTGGCTGCAGCCATCCAGACAATAGGCAGGCGCACCTTCGGGACTGTTTTCCTCTTTGAAATAAGATAATTCCCCGAAGGAGCTGATGCTTTCGCATTTGCTGTCCGCCAGCCACAGCATAATATCCATATCATGGCAGCATTTCTGCAGGATCATAGGGCTGGATTCCTCTGCATTTCGCCAGTTTCCGCGGACAAAGCTGTGAGCGTGGTGCCAGTAGCCCACTTCCTCCATGTGCTGAATGGTCATCAGCCTTCCGATTCTGCCCTCTTCCAGAAGTTCCTTTAATTTGGAAAAGAAGGGTGAATACCGAAGTACGTGGCACACAGACAAAATCCGGTTGTATTTTTTCGCCATCTCCCCCATCTTTATGATTTCTTTTTTGTCCGGGGACATGGGCTTTTCACAAAGTACGTGATAGCCTTTTTCCATTGCCATTACAACTGGCTCATAATGCATTTTATCCTGGGTGCAGACCATTGCGCAGTCTGCCATTTTTTCTTTTTTCAGCAGCTCTTCATAGCTTTCAAAGCACAGTTCAGAAGGAATCTGATGCTTCGCCGCGAAAAGCTCCCTGCGCTCCGGATCCGGCTCTGCCACTGCCACTACCTGAAATTCGTCAGGGTGATCCAGGGCGTACTGGGAATATACATAGCCTCCCCGAAGACCTGCTCCGATCAAAATTGCTGTAACTTTTTTCATATTCTGCTCACCCCTGTCTCAAACGGATTTTTAAAACTGTGTCTTTCTCATCGGGCAGTGGATATGTAAATACCGGATTCTCCCCAAAGGATAAAAATGCCACATCCGGATACAATACGGTATTCCAAGCCTCTCCTCTGTTTACCTCACTTCCATCTGCAAGATAGGTAACGGATTCCAGCTTATCCGGCCCGATTCCATATAAAGGCAATGCACCAAGAGGAGTTTCATAAACATGGGCATAAATTACATCGCCATTCTGGGTATACCTTCCCCAATCCGGTTTTTCCAGCTGTGAAATACCGCAGCCGTAAATGCTCTCTTTATTTTTGTCCATCCATTTTCCCATCTCCGTGAGAATTTCCTCACTCTTAGTCGGAATGTTTCCCCGACCATCCGGACCCACGTTCAGGATCATGTTGCCGCCCTTGCTGACGCACTCCACCAGTTTTCGCACAAGCATCTGAGGTGTTTTGTACTGATAGTCGAAATTGCAATATCCCCAGTGGTTGTTCATAGTGGCACACAGTTCCCATGGAATGGGATTTCCATGTTCATCACACACACCCTTTGGCGGAATGATCTGCTCCGGGCTTGCGAAATCGCCGCTGTAGATCAGAGGTTCATCTGTGGTGATGCTGCCGTGATTGTCTCCTGCCCCTTCCAGGCGGTTGTCTATAATTACGTCCGGCTGGTAGGTGCGCACCATTTTAATCAGCTCAGTTGCCTTCCATTTTTCCCCAGTCATATCATCATAAGAAAAGTCAAACCACAGAAGATCCAGTTTGCCGTAATTGGTCACAAGCTCTTTTACCTGTCCATGCATGTATTCCAAATACCGGTCAAAATCAATTTTTTCATCCTTGTATGCCAGATTGTTCCGCATTGGATGCTGCCTGTCCCCATATTTTGGAAAGTCCGGATGATGCCAGTCAATAATGGAAAAATATAGTCCGGTCTTCAGCCCTTCCTCATGGCAGGCATCTACAAATTCTCTTACCAGATCGCGTCCGGCTTTTGTATTTGTTGCTTTGTAATCGGTCAGCTTGGAATCAAACAGGCAGAAGCCATCGTGATGCTTTGCAGTAAGAACTGCATATTTCATTCCCGCTTTTTTCGCCAGGCGAACCCACTTTTTCGGGTCATAGTCTACAGGATCAAACTGTTCAAAATACTTGTGATATTCTTCTGTTGTCATTTCTTTTTCTGACATCATCCACTCGCCGCAAGCAGGAATGGAGTAAAGTCCCCAGTGAATAAACATGCCGAATCTGGCATCCATAAACCATTTTGTACGCTGTCTTATTTCTTCGTTCATATTATTGTTCTCCTATTGTTTTCTAAGTATTCAAGCGTGTTTGGTAAATCATCCCTTTACTGCTCCGCCGGACAGTGCCTCAATAAAGAATCTACTGAAAATACAGTACAGAAGCACAGGAGGCAAAATGATAATTACCATAGCAGAAAAAAGTCCGTTGTAATTAGTATTAAAGGCAGTTGTAAAGGTGGACAAAAGTGCAGGAACGGTCAGCTTTTCCCTGGTGATCAGAACAAGAGAAGCCCAGTAATATTCGTTCCAGTTGTTCAAAAATGCAAGCACTGCAGCTGTCATAATACCAGGACGTGCAATTGGGAAAATTACTTTTACCCAGGTCTGTACATAGCCGCATCCGTCGATTCTGGCAGCCTCCTCAAGCTCTCTTGGAATGTTGTCATAATAGTTCTTGATTACAAAAAAGCTGACTGCAATTCCGCTGCAGGAGTAGATTAAAATCAGGGCGGATCTTGTATCATACAGATGCAAGCGATTTACCAGGTTGTAAACCGGATAGGTAAGAGCTGTAGCAGGAATAAACATGGTAGAATATAATAAAATATTTACCAAAGCTTTTCCCTTGAATTCCATTCTTGCAACTACATAGGCAGACATGGAGATCATCACAACACTGATCATAACAGATACGCCTGCTACGAATAAACTGTTTCCGAAGTACCTCAGCACATGCAGATCCCTAAAGGTAGAAATATATCCGTCCAGGCAGATGGTCTCCGGAAGCTGAAATCCTGGCCGCGCCATAGGGTCCTTTTTCAAACTGGAGAGTACCAGCCATCCAAGTGGAACCAGTGACACGACAAGTGCCCACACAAGACAAATATAAGTGACAATTCTGGTTCCTGCCGGCATACTGTTTATGCCCCTTCCAGATTTCATTTTTTTCATATTCTTCCTCTTTTCTTACTTTTTCTCTTTTTTGAAAGAAACACTGTATGCAAAATTAATTACCAGAATGATCACCATTCCAGCCAAAATCTGAATCATGGCAACTGCATTTGCACGACCAAACTGGGTTCTTGGACTGGTGATTGCCAGTTCACGGATAATGTAGCTGATACTGTAGGTTCCGGCAGCACCTTTTGTCAGGAAATAAACCTCGTTGTAAAGGAGGAAGCCGGAAGTGGCAGCAAGTACAGATACGGTTTTTAAGGTTCCTTTTATCATAGGAATGGTGATATGCCAGTCCTGCTTCAGACCACTGGCTCCATCCAACATGGCTGCTTCCCTTACCTCTTCCGGTACTGCCATAATATTTCCCAGAATCATCAGGGTGGTGGTCCCAGTAAAAAAAATGTAGGCACAGGTCATTGCCACAAAAGCAGATCCCTTCAGAAGCAGAATATTATCAGTAAAGTCCTTATGAAAAAGACGAATAATTGGATTGATGATTCCATAGGACGGATTATACAGCTGTAAAAATACAATGCCCATTGCGGCAGTTGAAATCATATTTGGAATAATATAAACATTTCGTACAAATTTGATGCCTTTTACTTTTCTGGACAGTGCCAGAGCGATCAGCGTTGCTATAGGAATCTGAACTACCGCACCCAAAATTGCCCATGTTGTGGAATTGCGAAGGGCTTCCCAGAAAAACGGATACTTGTTAAAAATATAATCATAATTGTCCCAAAGATTGCTCCAGCCGAAAAATTCCGGGCTGGTAATGTTAGTGTAATCCCATTTGCAAAAAGAAGTGACAAACACGGTGATAATGGGATACAGATAAAATACGCAAAATGCAATAAGAGTAGGTGCAAGAAAAGCAATGATAAAGCCTTTTCTACGCATTCCCAGCTTATTCTTTCTTTTGTTCACAGCTTTTAAATTTTCCAAATTAATACCTCCAGAGTAACCGTTTACAGTTACCTTTCAAAAAGGGAAGGGATTGCTCCCCTCCCTTTCCTTCATAGTTTATGTTCATCACAGCATATTTCTGAATTTCTGTTATTCAGGCGATCAGTGCAATCAGTTCTGTCTGAAGCGCTGCGAATCTTGTCTCAATATCAGTTCCAGATACTGCGCACTCCATCAGGGCATTGATAATTGCCTTGTCAACGTCAGAGCCCCATGTGTAGTTCATATCGATTACTACATTTTCAGCTCCGTTTACCTCAGAGCAAGCCAGTGCAAGCTTCTTGGTTGCTGCATCATCACTGTTTTCGGCCAGTGCATTTAAATCGATTGTTGTATTACATGGATTCGCCTGTACGCCTGTGAAGATTTTCTCCTGAACCTCTTCGCTTGTCATGTATTTAATAAACTCAAGTGCAAGCTCTGTTTTTTCCTCGCTCATGTTGTTTGCAACAGCAAGTCCGCCGCCAGCGGAAGCGATTGCGATGTTTCCCGGGAAAAGAGCCGGCTCAATCACATCACTAAGGGATGCGTCAATTCCGCTTGCATTCCATACGCCATTGAACAGAACACCAGCTTTGCCATTTGTATTAAACTCAGCCATAAGGTTTCCGTTGTCATCCGTTGTGTGCTCAGATCCGTTGTCCTGATCCAGCTTTGCTGCAGTCTTAAATGCATTTGCGAACTCATCAGAATTGATGGTATCTTCTGTAAGTTCAGATTCCAGCATTGCTTTTCCTTCGTCAGTAGATGCCATAACCGTATTTACAATATAGCTGGAACCCTGTCCTGCAATGTATCCGTAAACATCCTCATCCAGAGCACGGATTTTCTCCATAGCTGCTGCAAAGGAATCCCAGTCAGCAAAAGCATCCTCTGTGATTCCGGCTTTTTCAAAAATGTCGGAGTTGTACCACAGTCCGCGGCTTTCAATCTGATCATGCACTGCATAGATATGTCCGTCAATGTCATGCTGTGTGTAGTTCAGTCCAACAGCATCCTGAAGACCGTTCTCATCAATGTATGGTTTCAGGTCATATACAAGATCCTGGGAAAGTGCTGCCTGTGGAACTCCACCGCCTCCAACATCTACCATATCCGGAAAGGAACCGCCGGCAACCTGTGCGCTTACAATATCATCTCTGTTCTCCACTGCGATTGGTTTGAAAGTAACCGGTCCGTCTGCATGGGCTTCTGCAAACCCGTCATAAATATCACGCATTACCTGCGCTGCTGCCCACTCACTCTCGTCCTGATAATAGCCATGGTAAAATTCCAGAACATCATCAGCAGCATAAGCTGTGCTTCCAAATCCAACCAATGCAGTAGTCCCCATTGCTGCTGCCAGTAACACACTTACCATTTTTTTCTTCATTGAAAATTCCTCCTTCATAGCTTTATATGTCTTTGCTTTTACTATCCTTATTGTATCGTTGTTTTTGGTATTTTTGAATGAATCCAATTTGCATTTTGCAGGTAATTATTGACATTTTCACAATGAAAACCAGGAATATATTTACCATCGCTCAATATTTTACACTTTTTGCACAAAAAATAAGATGAAGTTCAGCTTTTTCTTTTCCACTTCTGCCGATCTCCATCTTATTTTTTTGTTTGACAGTATTTATTTCTGACTGTTATTTTCTGTAGTTTGTATTTTTCCAAGACGCTTCTGAAAGTTCTCCGGCGTCATTGCACCTGTCAATACACGGAAAATATTGCCTGTAAAATAAGCCTTCTGGTCTGCCGGCCACAGGTTATCCGGAACTTCAATTTTCCTGTCAGCTTCAAGCACCAAAGAAGCAGCCTGATACAGACGGGGCATTGCCTCCTTGTAGGCATCCAGCACCACGTGTTCATTTGCTGGAATCTGCTCTGTTTCCTCCAGGATTCTTTTTTGTACCTTTTCGCTGAGCATATATTTCAAAAAATCAACAGACGCATTCTCCTTCTGCTCATTTTGGCTATTTCCAAGCACATAGCCAAGGCATGCTGATTCGCAGGAAACCGCATCCTGGGAAAAGGTGGGAAGCAGGGCATATCTGGCATTGATATTTTCGGAAATCATGGAAGCGCCCCAGACACCATTTACATACACTGCCAGCTTTCCTTCGTTAAACAGTCTGGTCTCATCCAGATAGCTGTATTCTGCATTTTCTGAAGCAGAATAAGCATAGATTCCCTGAAGCTGCTTGAGCACCTCCCGAACCTGGTTCTTCCATAAAATATGATTTTCCTCATCCTCCAGCAGCATCTGATCCATAAAATAAAGATATCCCTCCGGCGAGGTCTGAAGCGGCTTTACCTCATTTTTCTGCTCGTTGGCCCATTTAAGTATTTTGTAGCACATGCCGCGAAATGCATCCCAGGATTTCGGAAGGCTTTTCACCCCTGCTGCATCTAAAATATCCTCGTTATACCAATATCCACCACTCAAGGATAAAACATCTGCTACGGTGAACAGCTGTCCGTTATCTGTCGTCCAGTAATTCAAATTAGTTCTGGAAATATTCGCCGCAAACTCCTTATCTTCTTTCAGATAAGGCATAATATCCAGTGCCATATTGTTTTTCACAATAAAATCATAGGTTGTGTTCTGTCCCATTCCGCTGAAGGTGATCACATCCGGCATGTTTCCCACCATGATCATATCTTCCACTTTGCGCAGCATCTCCTCCCGTGCCGGCATGGATATCATTTGGACTTCAATATCCGGGTTTTCCTTCTGGAAGCCATCGTAAATATCACGCATTGCAACATGGTCTGCCCCGGTTCCGCCCCAGGCATGGATCACTGTAATAGTCACAGGCTCTTTTTCCCTTTCTCCGCATCCGCAAAGAGACAGTGCCAGCAGCAATATAAGGCCAGACAGGCTGTTTCTACTTCGTCTCTTCATTTTTTTCTCTTTTCCTGAATTCTTTTGGAGATACTCCTGTGATCTTTTTGAACATCTTGGAAAAATATCCTGCATCCTCCACTCCCACAGCCTCTGAAATTTCATAGGTCTTCATATCGGTATTCCGCAAATAATCCTTCGCAGCCTCAATACGTTTATTCAAAATAGCATCAAACAGATTTACTCCTGTTTTGTTCTTGTAAAAACGGCTTAAATAGCTCCGGTTCACATGCATGGTATCTGCAATGTCATCCAGCGTAATCTTATTACGGTAATTTCCTTCCACATACTGTTCTACCTGGGAAAGCAGGGATTCCGGTTCCTCAGTTCTTCTGGCCTCGGTTGTTTCAAATTCTTTTTTCAGCCTGGATAGGTTCCCAATTGCTTTTTCCACAGCTTCCGGAAGCTCATCAATAATGGAAATTTTCAGTACATAACCGCAGGCACTGTATTTAATGGCTTCCTTTGCATATTCAAAATCCGAATATGCGGTAAGAATGATCACCTGGGTTTCCGGACTTGTTTCATATATATATTTGCATACCTGAAGCCCGTCTACGCCTGGCATCTGGATATCAGTGATCACAATATCCGGCATGCTTCTGGTAATCCCGTCCAAAAGTTCCTGACCATCGCTAACCACCTTTTCCAGACTGCAGTCCATTTTCTCCCAGTTGATCAGCTTCTGCAGGGCTTCCCTGATATAGCTTTCATCATCTGCTGCCAATACTTTCCACATAGCTCTCTCCTCTTTCAATAGGAACCAGTATCTCAATTCTGGTTCCCTTTCCCTTCTCACTCCACACCTTAAATTCATGAGCATCTCCATACAGGATCTGAAGCATTCTTCTGGTGTTTTCCCATCCGGTATGAGTGTGTTCTATCTTATTCGTTTCTCCTGATTTCTCCTGTTTTTCCTCCATTTTGGTAAAATCAATACCCACTCCGTTATCTTCCACGCAAATATGAAGCATCTCCCTTTCGTAAAGATGAACCTTCAGCATTCCTTTTTCCCGTTTTGGTTCCAAACCATGGGACACCGCATTTTCCACCAGAGGCTCGATAAGAAGGCGTGGAATCAGATTGTTCTCTATGTCCGGATTTTCCAGCGTCACTTCATAGGAAAGCTTGTCCTGGTATCTGCTTTTCTGCAGATACAAATAAAACTGCACAATTTCCAGTTCTTCCTTTACCTTGATCTTAATCTCTTTTTCCCTGAAGATCTTGCCCTGCATCAGCTTGGAAAATGCATTCAGACCGTCGTAAACCTCCTCGTTTCCCGCCATTTTTGCCTTCAGGCTGAGCATGGCCAGAATGTTGAACTGAAAATGAGGATTAATCTGAGACTGCAGATACTTTACCTGGGCGCGGACCGCCAGAATCTCTTTCTCATATACCTGTGTAATCAGATACTCAATTCTGTCTGCCATCTGGTTGAACACAATCCCCATATCATGAAATTCCTGAATGGAGGAATCCTCCATGCGCACATCCAGCTTAGGCTTGCCAAATGCCTGAATGCTCTGAATCATTCTTGTTACCGGTTTGGTAAAACGATAGCTGGTAACATAGGATACCAGAAAGGCAATGGCAATTACCACAACCAGGCCCACCAAAAAGATCAAAAGAGTGGGCTTCAAAATAGAAAAAATATTTCCATATCCAACTGCGATAACGGTTCGCATCCCGAAGCCGCACTGATCTGCATAACCAATTACCCTCGCATTACCCAGTGTCCTGATTCCGCTCCAGGAAATCTCTGTTTTCTGAAGTGCCAGAATATTTTCCTTATCACCATCTGATGCAAGAAGCATATCTGTTTTATCAAGTACTGCCCAGGAACCGTCGCTGTAGGAATTCACTGCATTTAATAAAGCCGCTGCAGCTGCCTGGGAAATCTGGACGATTCCCACGCCTTTTTCCTTCATGCTGTCATCATAGATACGGAAAAAAATATTTATCTCATCCTCATCGGTCAGACAGATATATTGGCTTTCTGTTATTTTCAAACTCTGCAGCATGTTTTCATACCGGCTTTTCTGCTCCCGCTCGACAGCCAGGGTAGTAGCATAATAATGTTCATAAATGCAGTCATCACTGTTGTTAAACAGATAAATGCTTGTCACAAAGGGCAGCTGCCTGTCCACCATGTTCCGCTGTGAAAACAATTCCATGCTATAGGAAAGCTGGGATTCAATTTCATCCGGATCATAGTCTTTCTCCTGAAAAAACTCATTCAGCACTGTATTGTGGCGTATAGTGATCACACTGTCCTCAATGAACTGCATATGTGCTTGATACTGCTGGCTGGTGTTTCGAAGCACATACTCAATATCTTCCTGTGTCTTCTGGAAAAAGAAAGAAAAGAAAACATAGAAAACAGCTACACATGCAGACAGCAAGGTACACGCAGATGCCAATATCATAAGAAGGGTCAGTTCTTTTTTTAATGTGTGTTTTTTCTTCATCCTTATAATTCCTATGCATAAATTAAGCATATCCTCTGATATGGGATCAGATTTTATGCTCTTATTTTCATTATAAGAAATGATTTTCCAACTTGCAATCATTTTTACCAAAACAATAAAAAAACCGCAAAAATATTTATAGCATTTCGCACAAATATAAGGTATACTGGAACTAATTAATGGAGAAGGAGAAGCAAACATTATGAAAATTATTAAAGTAAAAAATTATGAAGAGCTCAGCCGTACTGCGGCTACAATTATTGCAGGCACTATCTTATCCAAACCAGACTGCATCCTTGGTCTTGCTACCGGTTCTTCACCGGTTGGAACCTATGACCAGCTGGCAGCAATGTATGAGGATGGAATCCTTGATTTTTCACATGTTAAGTCCGTTAACCTGGATGAGTATGTAGGGCTGGACGGCTCCAACGACCAGAGCTACCGCTATTTCATGAACAAGAATCTGTTCAGCAGAGTGAATATTGATATTAAGAATACATATGTTCCCGATGGAACCAATCCTGATGCAGATGCATGCTGCAGCGCATACAATACTCTGCTTGAGAATATCGGCACAGTTGATTTACAGCTTCTTGGAATCGGACCCAACGGTCACATCGGTTTTAATGAGCCAGCTGATCACTTCGAAGCAGGCACACACTGTGTAGATCTTACAGATGCAACCATTCAGGCAAATAAGAGATTCTTTGCAAGTGAAGAGGATGTTCCGCGTAAAGCCTATACTATGGGAATTGGCAATATTATGCGTGCTAAGAGCATTCTTCTGGTTGCCAACGGCAAAAACAAGGCAAAGGCTCTTGCAGCAGCCCTCAAGGGTCCGGTTACTCCACAGTGTCCGGCTTCTATTCTTCAGTTCCATCCAAATGCCATTATTGTGGCAGATGAGGACGCAATGAGTGAACTGTAAATCTCAATCTCATACAAAATGGAGCTGCCTAAAATAGCAGCTCCATTTTTGTACCTTTTCCAAGATCACTATCCACTGTAATCTTCGCATGGTGTAAATTGGCTCCATGCTTGACAATGGACAGTCCAAGTCCTGTTCCTCCGGTTTGCCGTGAATGGCTTTTATCCACCCGGTAAAACCGTTCAAATATTCGTTTTTGTTCAGATTTTGGAATTCCTATTCCGTCATCCTCTACCCTGTAAAAAGGCTTTCCGCCTCTTTTTCCCACATAAATATGAATGTGTCCGCCTGGATTGGTATAGCGCACTGCATTATCTGCAATATTGTAAAGCATTTCGTAAAGCACATGGCGTACTCCCTGAATAGTTGCCGGCTCTCCGTGATAATCCAGAAGGATTTCTTTTTTCTCTGCGTGACCACGAAGATTATTTACTACATCCTGGGCAAGCTCATCCAGTTCCACACTCTCCATGGAAACTGTGCTGTCCTGCTGTTCATCCAGACGGGAAAGCTGAATAATATCTGCCACCAGATTTCCCAGACGATTGGCCTCCTTATAGATCCTTCCTGAAAAATCAGCAATGTTCTCCGGTCTGACCATTCCGTTCATCATCAGCTCTGCATAACCGGAAATAGACATAAGCGGAGTTTTCAGTTCATGAGAAACATTGGCGGAAAATTCCCTGCGCACAGCTTCTGTTTTTTTCAGTTCTTCCAGCTGGCTTGCAATCTGCTTATTTTGCTGATCAACCCTCACAAGAAGAGGCCGAAGCTCCTCATAACACACATTGTCGAGAGGTTTCTCCAGATTCAGATTATTAATAGGCTCGATCAGGCTCTTTGTCTGCTGCTGTGCAAGCACATATTCCACCAGGATGATCAGAATCATAAGAAGCCCAAGCAAAGTAAAGCTTGTCATCAAAGTATGAAAAACACTGTCTGTTGTTTTTGCCAGACGCAGGATTCTGCCATCAGACAGCTTCACTGCATAATAAAAGGTCTGCCGGGCAAGGGTTTCTGAATAACGGACGATCTCACCCTGCCCGCTCTCCATTGCCTGAATAAATTCCGGACGATCGCTGTGATTAGGAAGCAAAGAAGCATCAGCCTCACTATCGTAAAGAACATTTCCGTCTTTATCCGTAAGCGTAATACGAGTATCTGTAGCTTGTCCCACTTTTTCATTCAGATAGATTGTTCCTGCTTCCTCCAGCCCTACCTTTACATATTCGGCTTCATTTCTGACTCCTGTTTTCATAACTGAATCAAATTTTCCATACATCACAAAGCTTGCAGCCACAAAAGTTAAAAGCACTGTAAGAATAATCATTATGCTGGTATGATTCAGAATTTTCTGCTTCATCCCTGATTTCCTCCCTTATCCGCCATGCGATAGCCCACACCACGAACAGTTTCAATCAGTCTGCCGGTATCTCCAAGCTTCTGGCGAAGGGTTCGAACATGTACATCCACAGTTCTCGTTTCTCCGTCAAAATCATATCCCCATATGTGACACAGAATCTGGTCACGGGTCATAACAATTCCTCTGTTTTCCATAAGGTAGAGAAGAAGCTCAAATTCTTTTCTGGTTAGTTCTACAGGCTGATCGTTGCTGTAAACCTGATGACGTCCCGGGAAAATGCTCAGTTCTTCACAGCGCAGCTCTCTGTCATCTCCGTGACGGCTGCTGCGCCGAAGCACAGCCTTCACCCTGGCAATAAATTCCATCATTCCAAAGGGCTTGGTAATATAATCATCTGCGCCTGCTTCCAGGGCACGCACCTTATCAAATTCAGCCTCTTTGGCAGTTACCATAATTACCGGAATATCTCTGGTTCCGGAGGATTTCTTCAGCTTATCCAGAATCGAATAGCCATCCTCTCCCGGCAGCATGATATCCAGAAGGATCAGTTCCGGCTCCTCTTGTGCAAGAGCCTGCCACAGCTCCAAAGGATCTGCCAGGCCTTTTGCATGAAAGCCTGTGGTCTCCAAGGTGTATACCAGAAGATCACGAATGTTGTTGTCGTCCTCTACACAAAAAATCATTTCAGTTCTCTCCTCCCATACGCATTATCTGCGCACATTTACGGAAGCATATAGTTTACTCTTGCCACCTCAAGCTCATGGTGAAAGTGCTCTCCCGGAGCATTTTTCACAGTGTCCAGATGGCTGTGTGTATCATATAGGTCTTCCCTTACCTGTGTTACGCAGACACCAATATTAGAGCAATGATCTGCAATTCGCTCAAGACTTGTAGTTACATCAGACAAAATAAATCCCATCTCAATAGTGCATTCTCCTGCTCTAAGGCGGTTTACATGGCGTCTTTTTAATTCACGGCTAAGCTCGTCGATCACTTCCTCTAAAGGTTCGATTTCCTCTGCCAGCTGAATGTCCTGGTTGGCAAATACTGCATACGCCTTATCCACAATATCAACCACCGCTTTTTCCATAACATGAAGCTCCTTCACTGCCTGTGGAGAAAAAACTGCATTTTTTTCCCACATCTCTTTGGCTGACTTCATAATACTTAAAGCATGATCAGAAATACGTTCAAAGTCACCGATGCAATGGAGCATAATGGAAAGACTGTGACTGTCCTCTACGGAAAGCTCCTTCTGATTCAATTTAATCAGATAGGTTCCAAGCTCATCCTCATAGCGGTCAACCTTTGCCTCGATTTTTTCCACACGGAACGCATTTTCCTCCTGGAAAGTATCCAGAAGTCCAAAGGAAAGCTTCAGCGCATTTTGAGACTGCTCTGCCATTTTTTTGGCTGCTGTTTTGCTCTGTTCAATGGCAATTCCAGGATTGCTCAAAAAACGGGATTCCAGGATCATAAACTCCTGATCTTCTTCTGAGATAGCTTTTTCTTCCTTGGTATCACGAATAGTCGCACATGCCATTTTTACAAGAACGTCACCAAACGGAAGAAGTACAACAGTTGCAATTACGTTAAATGCGCTATGAATGACAGCAATCCCTGCCGGTCCTGCCACATCATTGATAAATGAAAAATGTAAAAATGTATTAAGAAGATAGAAAACACCCATAAATGCAATGGTTCCTACAATGTTAAAGTACAGATGAACCACAGCTGCACGCTTTGCGTTTTTGGTTGCACCAACAGAAGAAAGCATAGCTGTAATACAGGTTCCAATGTTCTGTCCCATGATAATCGGCAGGGCCGTGCCGTACTGAACGGCACCGGTTACACAAAGTGCCTGAAGAATTCCTACGGAAGCAGAGGATGACTGAATAACCGCAGTCAAAAGCGCACCTGCCAACACTCCCAGAATCGGGTTGGAAAATTTCAGCAGAATATTAGTAAATTCCGGAACCTGGGCAAGCGGCTTTACAGCACCGCTCATAGTGTTCATTCCGAACATAAGCACTGCAAATCCTACCATAATGTTTCCTATATCCTTCTTTTTTTCATTGTGAAGAAAAACAATGAAAATCACACCAACCAGTGCCAGAATAGGTGAAAATGAGCTTGGATTTAATAATTTTACAAAGAAATTCGAGCTTTCAATTCCGGCAAGACTAAGAATCCATGCAGTAATCGTAGTACCGATATTTGCTCCCATAATGAAGCCAACAGCCTGTGATAAGTGCATGATTCCTGAGTTTACAAAGCCAACAACCATAACTGTCGTTGCTGATGACGATTGAATAACTGCTGTCACGGCAGCGCCAACCAGAACTGCCTTTAATCTGTTTGAAGAAAGATTCTCAAGAATCTTCTCAAGCTTTCCTCCTGAAAGCTTTTCCAGTCCGTCTCCCATAACCTGCATTCCGTACAAGAACATTGCCAGGCCTCCCAGCAAAGTCAGGATGCTAAAAAAATCCATTCTTTTTCCTCTCCTTTTATCCATTTGTTAGAGTTTGTTTGTTTCTTGGTTATGAGATTAATATAGGTGGTCTATGTAAAATTTCGGGGGAGAGGAATGTTAAATCTATGTAAAATACTTTACATTTCCCTGGTTTTTACTACCAAATCTTTGTTAAATCACATTGGCTCCAATGTAAAATTACTGTAAATGCGGCTGGTGAGCCTGGAAAACAACTGAATGCAGCATTTTATCCGGTAAAGGTCTTTTAAAATCCTCTTATCTCTTCCTCCTCAGAGTGGGTTTTGTCAATGGAGCGGATTTCCAGGAAGTAGCTGTAATTATCATTTACTTTTACTTCCACGCGGTCGCCTACCTTGTGGCCTTTTAATGCCATGCCGATGGGGGAATCAATGCTGATCCGGTTCTCCATGGAGTTTCCCCTGATGGATGTAACCAGCTTGTATTTATCAATCTCGTCATCCTCCTCGAAATAAACCTCTACAATGTCATCCATTCCAACCTCATCGCTGCTAGATTTATCTGATACGATCGTAGCAGTTTTCAGCATATTTTCCAGATAGCGGATGCGGCTTTCGTTTTGATTTTTATGACGTTTGGCAGCATAATACTCAAAATTCTCACTTAAATCACCCTGCGCACGAGCTTCCTTCACAGCTTCAATGGCTTCCTTACGGATTACCAGCTTGCGATGCTCAATTTCCTGCTCAATTTTCTCAACATCCTTGCGGGTAAGCTTCTCTCTCATTTTTGATACATCTCCTTTATCTCATCATTTTCAAATTGTCAGTAAACCGCTTACAGTTTTTTCTTTCCAAGACGGACTTCCTCCATCAGCTTTGCTGTTTCTTCATCTGCATGATCAAACAGGTACGTATGGCTTGACTGGCGGCGCTGATGCCACTCCTGGCGAAGCTGCTTCCTTGTTTCCTCAATTTCCTCTTTCAGGCCTCTTGCAGAAATTCGGTTTGCCCCCTGTCCCATAATTATAATCTGTTCCAGGCCATCAGAGGTAGCTACTGTCACCTGATGCTGTCTGCCGATCTTGTGGACCGTTTTCTCAATATACTGATCTGCGGTCTCTGCTTCTTTGGTATAAACCACATGAATGTTGTGATAGGTCAGAACCTCTTCCTGGTGGCCTTCCACTTTGTATGCGTCAAAAACAAGAATCAGCGTGCATTTTTTGTATCCCTGATAATTGCTGAGAATGTCCATCAGCTTGGTCTGCGCCGCACGGACATCCGCATCTGCCAGTTCCTTCAGTTCCGGCCATGCAAAAATAATGTTGTAGCCGTCCACCAGAAGGTATTCTTCTTTGTCCTTTTTCCGGTAGGAGCTGGTGGATGGAGAGGATGGCGCAGTTACTACTTTTTTATAGGAAGACATTCTGTCTCTTTTTACAGGACCGAAGGTTCGCTCGAAAATTGCCTGAAGTTCCTTATCGTCTTCATAGCTGCCGCGATAAGCGGACTTTGGTGGCTGGTAGCCGGATTTTCCTGAAGTCTGGCTGGCACCGCGGGCCTGATTTCCCGATTGGCTGCCGGCACCGCCGTATGCTGCATTTTCTTCTCCGCTTTCTGTGCTCTGCCAGTCTTCCTCTGCGCTTAGATCATCAAACTCCTCGGAAATCCCTGTGTCCAGATGCATATACTCTTCCACCTGATACCATGGCACCACAAATCCGGCGCCATGGGCACAAAATACAGAACCAGTGGGATTGTCCAGGTCACGCTCAGAATCATAGCCAATCTGTTCCACAATCTCTTCCTGATTTTTACAGGGCTCATAGCCTTTCAGGCTGCAGAACAGCCTTCCCAGGCCTCTTGTATAGGAAACCACTTCCTTCTGGTAATCACGCATAGCAGAAACCGGTGCTTTTCCCTTCAAAATTGCAGTCATGTCCTCCGTTTCCGGGGGCAGAAGGGTTCCCTGCATTTTCTGGATATCCGTCATGGCACGACCTACTGTGTCCACCGGAATTTCCAGGCGAAATTCATAGTATGGCTCTAACAAAACGCTTGTGGCTTTTTTCAAGCCCTGGCGGATAGCGCGGTAGGTTGCCTGTCGGAAATCACCGCCCTCTGTATGCTTCTGATGGGCGCGCCCGGTGAGCAGTGTAATCTGCATATCCGTGATAGGCGCTCCGGTAAGCACGCCTCTGTGTTCCTTTTCCTCCAGATGGGTGAGAATCAGCCGCTGCCAGTTGCGGTCCAGAACATCCTCGCTGCACGCCGTGAAAAACTGCAGGCCGCTTCCCGGCTCACCTGGCTCCAGAAGCAAATGTACCTCCGCATAGTGGCGCAAAGGCTCAAAATGTCCCACGCCCTCCACAGGCGCAGCAATTGTTTCCTTATATACAATGTTTCCGGTGCCGAAGTCTACTGCTACATGGAACCTTTCCCAGATCAGCCGTTTCAGAATCTCGATCTGCACATCTCCCATGAGCATGGCATGGATTTCTCCTAACTGCTCATCCCATACAATATGAAGCTGGGGATCCTCCTCTTCCAGTTCCTTTAATTTCTTCAGCATCTGGTGCACATCGCAGCCTTCCGGGAGCAGGATCCGGTAGTTCAGTACAGGCTCCAGAACAGGCATGTTGGAATTTTCCGTGATTCCAAGTCCCTGGCCCGGAAATGTGTGGGTAAGACCTGTGACGGCACAAACAGTTCCCGCTTTTGCTTCTTTCGCCAGTTCAAATTTCGCTCCGGAATAAATGCGGATCTGGTCGGCTTTTTCCTCCCAGATTTCTTCCCCTGCTGCCACATTTCCCTTGCTTGTGGTAAGAAGGTCTTTCACCTTCAGGGTTCCGCCAGTGATTTTCATATAGGAAAGGCGGTTTCCCTGCTCGTCCCTTGCAATCTTGTACACCTTGGCACCGAAGGCCTCCGGGTAAAGGGGATTGGCTGTATAGTGCTCAAGTCCGCCGATGAGATATTTCACGCCGCCCATTTTCAGCGCAGAACCAAAATAGCAGGGGAAAACCTTGCGCTCAATGATCAGCCTAGTGACTTCTTCCGGGCCCACCTCGCCCTCTTCCAGATATTTTTCCAGAAGATGCTCATCGCACATAGCCAGGCTTTCCCAGAATTCTTCCCCGTGCTCTGCTTCTGTGTGGAAAATTTCGTTGGTGTTCTGCTCCGCGCGGCTGCCCGGATCTGTTTCTTTTTGAATCTCTGTTTTGATATCCATGGGACCAAAGTCCAGACAGTTTTCGCTCAGGCGTTTCCTCAGTTCTGCCAGAAGAGCCTCCTGGTCGGCTCCGTCCTGATCCATTTTGTTGATAAAAATAAAAGTTGGAATCTGGTATCTTTCCAGAAGTCTCCACAACGTTACAGTATGTCCCTGCACGCCGTCTGCTCCGTTGATCACCAAAATGGCGTAATCTAATACCTGCAGGGTCCGCTCCATCTCTGCGGAAAAATCCACATGGCCCGGAGTGTCCAGAAGCGTGACTCTGGTGTCTCCAAGATCAAGGATGGCCTGCTTGGAAAAAATTGTAATTCCACGTTCCCGCTCCAAAGGAGAAGTGTCCAGGTATGCGTCTTTATGGTCTACTCTTCCCAGCTTGCGGATTTTGCCGCTTAAATATAAAAGTGCTTCTGACAATGTAGTCTTTCCTGCATCTACATGTGCCAGAATGCCTATGCTCAAGTTCTTTTCCGGATTCTTTCCAAAGGTCTCTGCCATGGAAAATACCCCTTTCTTTATGTTCTTAATAGGATGTTAGGGGCAAAAAGTATTTTGCCCCTAACTTGATATCTACGAATTGCTCCGCTGTTTTGCAGCTCCCGCAATTCTTTATCTTTATATTATCATAACACACAATCCCCCATCAGTCGATAAGAGAAATCTGTCTGCAAATTTATCTTGATATTAAAATTATTTTATCTTTACAATATTTGAAACCATGATATAATTTCATTCAGGATAAAAACCGTACAAGAAAGCGAGAAATTTTATTATGAATCCAGTAAAGAAAATATACTGCAGAATTTTCCAGAATGTATTTAAGTTCGCACTTCCCTTTCTGCCTTACCGAAACCCGAAGATCATCGGCAGCCTGAAGGAAGTTCCCGATATGCTGAAAAAGAAAAAATGCGAGAATGTGCTGATCATCACAGATGCAGGCATTCATCAGCTTGGGCTTACCGACCGTCTGGAAAAGGCGTTGACAGACAGCGGCATTTCTTATATCCTTTATGACAAAACAGTAGCCAACCCTACTACAGACAATGTGGCAGAAGCGCTTGAGCTTTACCATGCAAACAACTGTAAAGCCATTATCGGCTTCGGCGGCGGTTCCAGTATGGACTGTGCCAAGGCAGTTGGTGCCAGGGTCGCCAAGCCCCGTCAGTCCCTTGCCAAGATGAAGGGAATTCTGAAGGTGCACAAGAAGCTTCCTCTTCTGATTGCTGTTCCAACTACAGCAGGAACCGGAAGTGAAACCACGCTGGCCGCCGTAATTGTAGATGCGCAGACCAGACACAAATATGCCATCAACGATTTTCCGTTGATTCCGCGCTATGCAGTTCTGGATCCTAAGGTTACCTTAAGCCTTCCGCCTTTTATCACCGCAACTACTGGTATGGATGCCCTTACCCATGCAGTGGAGGCATACATCGGCAATTCCACCACGCCAGGCACCAGGAAAAATGCCCTGGATGCTGTAAAGCTGATTTTTGAAAATCTGGATACCGCATACACAGATGGCTCTAATAAGGAAGCCCGCCGGAATATGCTCCGCGCTTCCTACTTTGCAGGCTGTGCTTTTACCAAATCTTATGTGGGCTATGTACATGCAGTAGCACATTCCCTGGGCGGACAGTACAATGTGCCTCACGGACTTGCCAATGCAGTACTGCTGCCTTATGTGCTGGAAGCCTACGGAAAAACCATTCACAAGAAACTGGCTGCTTTAGCTGTTGCAGCAGGTGTGGCTGACACGGAAACACCTGTGGAGGAAGCTGCTGCAGGCTTTATCCAGGCCATCAAGGATATGAAAGCCCGCTTTGGCATCGGGGATTTCATTCCGGAAATCCAGGAAGAGGATATTCCGAAATTGTCCCATTATGCAGACAAGGAAGCTAATCCTCTGTATCCCGTTCCGGTACTGATGGATGCCGGGGAGCTGGAGAAGTTTTATTATATGCTGATGCCGGATAAAGAACAGCCGGAAGCATAAAACGCTTTTTTCAAACAGGATCTCGTCCCTGGAGAGGGACTCTAAACAATACTACATTTTATAATGCGAGGAAAATTCCATGACGCAGGAAGCTATCCGGGAAATTATCCGCAGACAGCGGGAATTCTTTTATACAGGTGCTACACTTAATATTGATTTTCGTATTGAAGCATTGAAAAAGCTTCAGGCCTCCATCCAGGCTCATCAGGAGCAGATTGATGCCGCATTAAAGGCAGATCTTGGGAAAAGCAGCTTTGAGAGCTACATGTGTGAATCCGGTCTTGTTCTCAGCGAGATCACCTATCTGCTGAAGCATATCCGTTCCCTTTCCAGAGAAAAAACTGTGCATACACCACTTGCACAATTTCACTCACGAAGCTTCCAGAAGCCGTCTCCTTACGGTGTTTCACTGATCATGAGTCCATGGAATTATCCGTTTCTTCTCACCTTTGACCCTTTGGCAGATGCGCTTGCTGCCGGAAACACAGCAGTCCTTAAGCCAAGTGCTTATTCTCCTGCCACCGGAGCTGTTATCTGTGAAATCGTCCGGGAATGCTTTCCGGAGCACCATGTAGCAGTTGTTATGGGAGGACGTGCAGAAAATGCCTGTCTTCTTCAGGAGCATTTTGACTATATCTTTTTCACAGGAAGCCAGTCTGTGGGAAAAGAGGTTATGCGAAAGGCCAGTGAGCATCTTACTCCTGTCACTTTGGAGCTTGGCGGCAAAAGCCCCTGTATTATAGACAAATCTGCAAACTTAAAGCTCGCCGCCAAACGTATTGTATTTGGAAAATATCTTAATTGCGGACAGACTTGCGTGGCTCCTGACTATGTTTATTGCCACAGTGAAGTAAAAGACAAATTTCTAGAGCAGATCCGAAAACAGATCCGCAAGCAGTTTGGCAAAGCACCTCTGGATAACAAAAATTACGGAAAGATCATCAACCAAAAGCATTTTGACCGTATTCAGGGATTAATTGATTCCTCAAAGGTAATCTGCGGTGGAAATGTACGACCCAAAACACTGCAGATCGAACCTACTGTAATGGATAAGGTTACCTTCGAGGATGCTGTAATGCAGGAAGAAATTTTCGGACCTGTGCTTCCTGTGCTTACCTTCACCTCCATTGATGAGGTTATCCATAAAGTAAATTCCCTGGCTCATCCTCTTGCACTTTATATTTTTGCGCAGGATAAGGCTATAATAAACAAAGCCACCTCTGAATGCGGATTCGGAGGCGGCTGTATCAATGATGTAGTCATTCATCTTGCAACCAGTGAATTGCCCTTTGGAGGCTTCGGAGAAAGCGGTATGGGAAGCTATCATGGTAAAAAAGGATTTGAAACCTTTTCCCATTATAAGAGCATTGTGGATAAAAAAACCTGGATGGATCTGCCTATACGTTATCAGCCCTACGGGCGGATTTCCAGGAAGCTGCTTCATCTGTTTCTGAAATAATAAAAACATCGGTACAGTATGAGTATAAAACTCACACTGCACCGGTAATTTCATCATGGACTAATAAGTGCCAGAATCTTTCTGAAAAAGTTCCACCCTTTTTACTGAGCTGCAACAACGGATACTTTGATTTCCTTCTCATTTTCGCTAAGGTCGAATGTACCGTCATCCTGTACCAAAACGTGAATTTCATACAGTACATCCTCAGATAAGGTATCTGGGATTGCTCCCTCCTCGGTCTGGATATGCCACAGGTCTTCAGGCACTTCCTGAAGGGAGCCGTCTGCACCGTAACCGTAAAGCTTCAGTGCATCTGCGCTGCCGGACAGACCTTTCACTCGCAGCGCCACTGTGGTGTTCGGATGCACATTTTCAACAGTTACGGTATTCAGCCAGCCCATAACATTTCCCTGTCCGCCATCCGCTTCAAAGGTTTCCTGTCCAAGCACATTTCGCATTGCCTGATCCAGATCCACTTTGCGGTACGGCATTTCCGGCAAGTAAACAAAACGGTCCTGAAGTCTTAACAGCTCCAGATATCCGGTCGGACAATAAAGGGCATTTCCGCTGTTTCCGGCATACATGCCGATGGCCATGTTGTTGTAACCAGGCTTGCTGGAAACATCCATTGAAAATACGGTCTCGCCAGTCTCAAAATCCAGCATAATATACTGCCACATGCCAGTTTCCAGATCCTGAACATAGCCGTAAATATATCCGGTGGCAGTGGAAAGCTTCAGCATGGAAGTATCGGACAGATCACTTCTGCACCAGATACTCTTCATTTCGTAGCCGTCATCAGTTTTGATGGTGTCCACTCGTTCTACACCTGGCATGATCATTTTATTTCCCTGGCTTAACCAGTTTACATCATAAATATTGGCATAGCTCTGGATGGAAGAATCGCTGTCCTCTTTTCCAAGAGCAGCACTTCCGGCACCAAACCAGTTGCACACAATGGTACTCACCGTTCCTGCACCGTTGTCGTATACAATTGCGGAGTTTTCCACAGATACCTGACTGTCCTCCGGAAGCTCGTCGATAACCGGAAGGCTGGCAACTGTTTCTCCGGTTTTCATATCAACAGCAAGGAGATTTACCGGATTCTGATTGTCGGTAAACATAACCAGGTCTTTTGTAAGAGAAGGGGAACAGCCGCCGCCCCAGGCAAGACCACCACCTGTAGTGGCGTCACCTTCTGCGCTTTCCTTGGCACCTACGCTCTCATAAGAAGTTTTCCATACCTTCTGCACACCGTTATCTGCCTGGAACAGATAGCAGTTCAGGTTTGTCAGGATCACAGCGCCATCCTTGGAGGATGCAATGCCATTTTCTGCGCCCTCTCCCGGAGTCAGTTCATATACAAATACAGAGTCTGTCAGATCCACTTCCTCTCCGTTTAAGATCGCATCAATGGCACTGCGGGAAATGTATCCAACAGCTCCTTGCTGCTCCCTGTCCGGATAAATGCGGAAGCCGCCGGTGGCAAACCATAAATTCCCGTCATAGTCAAATACTACTGATAAAAGATTCTGATCCAGTGTTTTTCCAAGAGCTGCTTCAGCTGCAGCCTTGATGTCGATATCCAGCACCTTCTCAAATTCCGGCAGCACGTTTCCTTCCTCGTCGGTTGCTTTTAACATCAGCACGTGATTGTTGCTGGTTGGACACACGATTCGGTTACTCTCATCTACGAAGGAGTAGGAGCTTTGAATCACATAGCCGCCTTCGTCATGCTGCTTCGGGGAAAAATATCCCACTGTCTGTGTCTCATCTGCATTGATATCGCGAATAGCAAGGCCACCAAGAAATGGAACCACTGCGTGACCGTAGGAATCAAAAAAGATGGCCGGGGATGCGTTTGCGTTTACCTTCTCGTAGGAAACATTGATCTCGGAATAGATACCCACCGGCAGCACCTCATCTGTAGAGTCAGTATTGTAGCAGTCATGATGAATGTTGGAATCACTTTTTGCCATATAAGGATTTTCTTCCACTACCTTGGGGGAAAGTGCTTTTATTGGAAGTTGGGATGTACCTTCGCTTTGAGAGTCTTCAGCTTGTGCTTCCTTGGTCTGTGTCTCCTCTGCATGGAGAAGCTTCACCGTGCAGTCAGAGGTAACCGTAAGCATGGCTGCCATCATTGCAATAATCATAGCTCTTTTTTTCATTATCATCTTCCTCCTGAATTAAAATAAATATAATCACCTGCGTCCGAAACATGCCGTAAGCCCTTCCCAGAGCTTCTGTTCCTCCACGGGTTCCATAAAAAAATATTCCACACGCAGTTTAAATGCATGAAGGGAAAAATCCAGATCACTGCACCAGATCATTTTGCATTTCGGATGCAGGGAACGGAGATGCTCCGCAGCATTCAGCCCTGCTACTCCCTGAAGTGCCAGAAGCACAATGGACGGTATTGTTTTTTGTATTTCTCCAAAAAACTTTTCCTGATCCTGATAAATCTGAACCAGGGGAAATATCTTTCTGTCGGCGCAGTAGTTCAAAATATATTCTGCATAGTCCTGCCCCTTTTGTCCTTTATCAATCAATACAGCAATGCAATACACGAATCTCCTCCTTTCCTGTTTGATTTTTTCCTTCACTTGTTAAAATCATTATATAAAAATCCATCTGTTTTTCAATTGGTTTGGCACGAAACGGCGGAAAATGGCACGAATTACATATGGGGTATGTATTGACTTGTCTATTATAAATAAGAAAGAAGAATCCCTGCTCCAATCTATTGCTGACTGGAAGCAGGGATTCTATGACGATGTGTTGTCAGGTAAGACAGCGTATTACAGCAATCTGGTTCCGGAATTGAGGAAGTGATAAGTCGGTACAGTTGATGCAGCAAATCATTTTCCTTGCAATCTGTTAAAAGATGTAGCATGCCCATTTTCCAAATGATACATGGCGGTTTCATGATCATAAACCAGAATGCCATCATATATGCTTAGAAATATCAATTCGCTCCGTCAGAATATTGTAGCGGATTGCGCCTTCCAGCTTCGGGTCATTCTGAAACACAGTCAGACAGTTTCGGATGCTGTTTTTGACAGTGGTTGTCCTTGCAGGACTACCTACGGTTCGTTTTGACTTTTCCAATACTCTGTGCAGCCGGATTAGGGCAAAAAAAGCCCCGGAAAACCTTGATTTTCCGGGGTTTGTAAACATTTTGATATAGTCTTAGCAGTCGATTATCTCTTGGATAACTAAGATTAACGTTTGGGTAACCGAGAATAGCGAAAACACGGGGCTTTAGCCGGAATTTGTTGCAGATGCGTTACAAACCCTGGACGGTTTAGCACGATTGAGGGCACCTCTCTTATCCTCATGACGTGCAATCCATTTACCTCCCCAACTTTAGAAGTCTTCCACAACTACTTTCATTTGACAAGCACTTATAGGCCTACATAAACTATTATTTTGTATCTTTTTTCTTTCTACAATATGGACATCCTTGATTTCTTCCTACTCTTTTATTCGGTGTTGCTTCCCATTCTCTGCCACATTTTTTACATTTCCACCACACTTTTCTATTAGAGCCACTTCCTATTGCTGTAGGTAAAATAATATTTTTCTCGTAATCCCACTCTTCTACAATTGTAGGATATCTTGTAGCTAAATCATTATACCCTCTCAATATTTTCCTTCCAGAACAATATGGACAACCTGTTGGTTTTTTCCCTGTCCTTTTATTTACATCTGCCTGATAAGAATGTCCTTTCGGGCATATCCACCACACCTTACATTTACTGCCTGATGTTACTTCACTCGGAGCAATTAAATTTTTATCATAATCCCATTCTCTACAAAGTAATGGATACTGTTTTAAAAGACTTCCTCGTTTTTTAATTCTATTGACTCGTGATGTTTCAACTTGTTTATTTAAATTCTTTGCACACTTTGGGCATCCTGTATGCAAATTACTTGTCCTATTATTTACCTTGCTCTGCCACTCAAAACCACATACAGAACATTTCCACCACACCTTTTTATTACTTGAATATGCTATATATTCTGGACCTTTTATTTCATTTTTTTCATAATTCCACTCTTTAGCTACATCAGGACACTTTGTTTTCAGATCATTAAAACCTGTCCATGACCTTTTTCCAGAACAGAACGGACAACCAACACCATTATTTCTACTAGCTATTACCGCCATCCATTCATGTCCATTTTTACACCTCCACCATACTTTAATTCCTGCATTTGCAAACACCTTTTCAGGTATCAATTTCCCATTTTTATTATAGTTCCATTCCTTAGCCAATATTGGATTAACTACCGCCAGTGAGCCTAATTTCATTTCATGTTGATACATATTAAATATTTCTATAGAATCTCTGTCTATATTTACATCTGCGTTAATATTACAATTATATGTACTATTAATATATTTAAACATTTTTTGTATTGCATGATTCATATGCGTAGCATTTGATGTTGGTTTTTCAGTTATAATGCAAATACTATCATCTTCTAATTTAGGACATTTAGGCTCTCTAAACCGTACAATCACTATATCATGCTGTTTTAAAAGCAAATCTTTTTTCTTATCCTTTTCTACATCTTGATGCCATCTTTCACCATCATATTCTATTGCCAGCCTTAAAGATGGAACATAAATATCAATTTCTGATTTTCCGAGCCATACGGCTTTATAATTGTCGATCGCATCTTTAAAATACTTTAATACATAAAAGTATACTGCTTTTTCCGGCATTGAAGTTTTTCTTTCTTTTGAACAAATGGGGCAGCCACTTCCCTTTGTTCTATTATCAACTGTTGACTGATATCGATGTCCTTTTTCACAAATCCACCATACTTTTTTCATAGAGCGTGGCAATATCATAGATGGTGTTAATTCGCCATTCAAATCATAGTCCCATTCATTTGCTAGTTTAGGATTTACAGTCATGAGATCATTTACTCCTGTCACTAATGTATGTGTTCCATTACATATCGGACATGGTCTTGCAAATTTTGCTCTATAACCTACACTTGCTTGCCACTCATGTCCTTTTTTGCATTTCCACCATACCTTTTTACTCGTTCCTCTAGCACAATTATGTGGTGTTAAGGGATAATTTTTGTTATATTCCCATTCTGAAAGTAGATTTTCTCTATTATTTTCAATACACCAATCATAAAAACTCTGTCCTCTCATTTTACTTCACCATCACAATTAAATAGCCTATATATTTATTATCAGTTAAATACTTTTATTTTCTCTGCGCACTAACATAAAACTGATTATGCATTATTTACATCTTTAATATTTTTTAACAAGGATACGCAACATGTTTGTGTCCATTTCAATCTCTTACTTATCAACCACTCTATACACCAATTGTTTTTACCTTTTTAATCATATACAATTATACTCCATTAGTCGTAAAAATTATATTAAAATAAGTTTTATAGTATTTATCATTGTGTATTTTCAAATTTATTTTTGAATATTTCATTATTTTGATTATTACTAATATTTTGTATTAAATCCATGATTATTAGTACTCCTACCTGCAATCCAATCTCCATATACACACTGGCCATCTCACTGCTCACCTCATTACACAGATCCAGCAAATCTGAAGTCTTACACTTATCATATTTCTCTACAGCCTTCTCAAACCTCATATATGGTTCATCCAATCGTTCCTCATAACTCCGATTATCTTGATTCGGTCCCATTCCAAACAACAGATAATCTGCTATTCCCCGTATTGTAGCTCTTTCAAATATTTTATCAACAAACATTTTCTAATCAATCCTTTCTTTATTACGAATTTTTAGGAGTAGTACAGATATGCAAAAAATCAGACCAGACATGGATATCGGCCATAATATCCAGCGTCTAAGACGCAATACAAATATGACACAGGATCAGGTTGTTGCGCAGTTACAGCTGATGGGAATTGAAATTTCCAAAAGCACTTATGCAAAACTTGAAACTAATCGGATGAATATCAAAGTCAGTGAACTGATTGCACTCAGCAAAATCTTTGACGCAGATATCGCTGAATTCTTTTTCGGATTACTATAATTCATTTATTCCAACCTGCAATTACAGCCGGAGCCTTCAATGAATAACATTGACGGTTCCGGCTGTTTCTTTACAGGCAATCCCTGTCTTGATTTCTTTTCCGCTCTTTTTTCTTTTGTTGTTCCATGCCTCGTTTCTTCTCCTCCATGCGTTCATGGAGACTTTTTTGCTTTGTCTGCTCCGGAACGTTGGCTTTGATCACCCAGTACTTCTTTTCCGGGATTCCTTTCTGATCCCATTCACTCTGAAGTTTCCGCACACCTTCCAGTTCAGTAACTGCAGCATTATAGGCTTTTTTTACTTCCAGTGCATTTTCATATCCCTGCATTTTAGGAATCTCGCTTAAAGTCTCCTGGGCTTTCTTCAGCTCCTGCCGTTTTCCGGCAATCTTCTGCTCCAGTTCTTTCTTCTCTTTCCCATGAAACCACTTTTTCTGCACTTCCTTCAGCTCTTTCTCCAGCCTGAGCTTTGCTTTCTCAATGGCATAAATCTTCTGTTCTGCTTTCTTCATCTTCTGCAAAATACGATCCAGTCTCATTACTTCCGCTTCCTGCAGAGCTGAAGATGTCTTTCTCCTTTCACCGACTCCGGCAGTGGCGCCGGTGTCGCATCAAATCTCAGATCATGGCGGATCAGCGGGTTTCCTCTTGCGTCAAATTCTCCGTACCCGAATCTCTTTCATAAACTGAATGAATGCTCTCAGTTTCCCGATGTCTTTCTGCAGGATGCTTCGGAACTGATCCGGTTTTCAGCCTGCTTTAATGATCGATCCTTGAGCCGGCACAGTGATCTCTTTTTTTCACCTGATGCAATTCTTCCTCATCCTTGAAAAATTCAACAAATTCTAGTCAAATTCCCGATTTACTACGCTTTAGAATACAACTCTCCATTCCTTGCCATTCCATAATTGTTCTCCTGCTAAATACAAAAACCTCCCAGGACAAATGTCCTGAGAGACCATGCACCGCCTTACGACGCTTTGAATTGTATAAATTGTATTTGATTAACACTTACTTAACGTTTGGATAAATTTGTGCAGCTATCCTAATTCGTACTTCCATTGTTCAAAAATGGTTTAAACCAAGGATTTGCGCCACTTACACCCGAATATACACCAAAGGAAACAATTGCTTTTCAATATCAATTGCATCTTATCTGTGTTTTACCCTAGATGTCCTAACGTTACAAAAAATTTGAAGTCTCTTTTCTTTTCATACAGTATGATTCAGAGAGTTTGCTATTTTTAGAACACTTGTCTATCACTTTGGGGATACGACGTATAAAGGTTCTTCAAGTGCTTTTGTTAATAAAACTACATTTACAAATTATGATGTAGCTCTTTTAACTCATTATTCTGTTCTTCCAGTTTCTCCTTTGTAATTGGATAGCCTAATTTAAATACGACTATTGCCAGACAGCAAAAGATAACCGGACTGCCTACGGTACAGAAAATTATCATATTATTGACCATTGACGTCTGTATCATAGTAGTTGAATCGAAATGAACTAATGCCAGCACATATCCCGGTATGGCTCCTCCTATCCCCATGGCACATTTGGTAATAAAACTTGATAAAGATGCTACCGCACCTTCTGCACGATATCCCAACTTCAATTCGATATAATCTGTATTATCAGCCTGTATTCCATATTGCAAAGGCATAGCCAATCCAGCTCCGAATCCAGCAACCACTGTAGCAATCATTAAAATTGGAATATTTGTCACATTAATAAATCGTACAATTGGAAATATTCCAAAACAGAACAAACCTACAATATATGCATTCTTTTTCCCAATTTTTTTGATTAAAAATGGCGCTATTATTGATGCTGGTACCATTGCTAGCATCTGAAGCATAGATGCCAGGCTCAACAGCATCAAATTGTTTAACACATATGTATAAAAAAATGTATTTGATGCATTTACTATATACGTTCCTGTAGTGTACAACAGCGCACATAAAAAAGTTGCCCATACAGGCCTCTGCCTTATAATATCAAAAAGATTTTTAAATTCATATTTTTCCTGTCCTGTTTTTACCCGTACTCGTTCCTTAAGCCCCAATGATCCAAGTAAAGAACATATTACAATAATGGCTGTTGCTACTATAATCACTGTGATATATCCCTCTGCTTTGGATGCATCGCCAATTAAAATCGGAGCTATTATATTAATTCCAAAAACTCCAAGCAATAATGTAATGCCCTTGATAGAACTCAGTGAATTTCTTTCGGCAGGGTCTTCTGTCATAACCGGCAGCATACTGTTTAATGAAATGTCCATAATTGGGAAAATAATGCCTATTAATAAATAAGAAATATATGCTATCGCTAATTTCCCTCCGGTAGCCATATATGGGCCCATCCAGAGCAAAAGAAAGTTCAATCCACATAACACGGCTCCCAACATTAATGTCGGCCTGAAACGCCCCATTTTAGATACTTTGCGATGATCAATAACAAATCCAACAATCGGATCATTTAAACCATCTAAAATACGTGCAATAAGAAACAGTGTCGCACAGGATGCCGGATTCAATCCCACAATATTCGTATAAAAAATCAACAGATATGAGCCTAATATTGCCTGTACAGGAACATTCCCTATATTAGTCAGTACATAACAGAGCTTTTCTCTCTTTGTCACTTTTTGATTCATTTCATTATCCTCCATTATTAAATTAACATCCTATTTATAACCTGATATCGTTTTTCATAGACCTGTTTTACTAGAGAACTTCTAAAGTCACTGTCAAATCCATGATAAGAGCCTGGTATGATATTCACTTCAACTGCTACTCCAGCAGCCTTCAGTTTATCGGCATAAGCAACTGCCTCATCCCGTAAAATATCAATTTCCTGTGGTTCGATATATGCCGGCGGAAGATTTTTTAAATCACTTTTTATCGGAACAACATACGCAATATTTTTTGTTCCCCGTTTCAGATATGTTTTCCACATTGTCTCATTTGCTTTTTCACTCCACACAGCATCCTTATAATTTTTTACCGAAGCATATTTTTCTGATTCATTATCACAGACTGGATACACCAGCATTTGACCACGCAGGTGATAGTTCTCCCTGTCCCTATTTAAAAGAGTAACGCTCTCTGCCAGACAACCGCCTGCACTGTCTCCGTAAACTAACACTCTTCCTTTATCAACTCCAAGCCTTTCGGCATTTTCAAAAACATATTTCAACATGTGATAACAGTCTTCAATGATAGTGTCACAGGAATCTTCCAATGAAATGCGATATTCTGGTAAAAACACCTTGATTCCCAGCCTTTCACAATAACTCACACTGCTATTCATCATAAATTTCTGGATAGGAAACATGAATCCACCGCCATGATAATAAATCATTGCCGGATATTTTTCTTTCTTCTCTTTCGGTGTAAAAGTAAAAAACTTAATTCCTTTTCCATCAAATGACGGATACTCGTCTTTCTCCAACTGTACTTTTTTAGTCTTATACCTTTCAGTCTGCTTTCTCATAAATCCAGCACATTTCAACATTGCTCCATTTTCAACAGCTTTATTCATATCAACATTTCCAAAGGTTATCGGTCTCTTAAGTTCTTTACTATAATTATATTTCTGTCTCAAAAACATACTCTCCACTACCTCTCTCCTCTTTCGTACCGTCCGGCAAGAAAATTGTCCCGGTTGCATTACACGGAATCCTAACTTTCATATTAAAATAATTTCTACCGTTTCTTTCTTCCATAGCCCACTCACAGGATGCCAATCCCTGTCTCGTCTTAAATGTCCGTTTTGCCGCTTTCAGTCGTCCATCCGGTTTTGGGGAAAAAATCAGATGCCTGTATCCTGCCGTATCTGTATCAATTCCTCCTATGTAACGGAACATCCAGTCATCCACACAGCCAAAGGAATAATGGTTAAAGCTTAGATTTCCCGGATTCCCTTCTGCATCATAGCCAAAACAGTTTTCCCATATTGTGGTCGCACCGGCTTTCACCTCCGACAGCCATGATGGTATTTTTTCCTGCCAGAGCATCTCATAAGCCAAATCCCTGCGTCCTATTTTACATAAGGCATCTAGTAAGAAGGGTGTTGTAAGAAAACCAGTGTCCATACAATTGTCATTTTCTGCAATAATATCCTCTAGATGTTTCTGAAAACTTTCCTTCATTTCATCCGGCACCAAATCAAAATAAATTGGCAGGACATATGCGCCCATCAGTTCTGCAGGCATACTGCCGTCTTTTTTTATTACACCTTCCTGAATTGCCCGTTTCATTTTATCGGCTATTTCCTGATATTTCTGATGATTTTTGCCATAAATTTCATCTTCCGGATTTTCGCTGGCAAGTATTTCTGAAATTTCAGCAAAAGTTCTAACAGAGTTCCACCCAAATATCGGCGCAGTATAGCAGGAACTCATTTGCATAATTTTTTTCAGATTCTTCATATCAATTCCATTTTTGTTCTGGCTTGGAATCAACCATTCTCCATAATGATATCCAGTATCCCAGAGGTACTCTTCAATATCATCCGGCAACCGGCTGCCTCTGGGTTTTTTACATTTCGCTTTTTTTATAATATAGTCGCACCATTGCTGCATACATTCATATTGTTTCCGTAAAATTTCCGTATTTCCTGTTATCTGATACATGGAATAAGGAACTGCCACAGCAGCATCCCCCCAGCCTGATGATGTGGCCTGCCCTTTCTCCCCATACATCAAATTCATCATTTTTCCTGTCACCGGATACTTTCCGCTATTTGGAACTACCATCGGAATAGCGCCATATTTATCCTGATCACAAGCCATATTTTCAAGCCATCTTGTAAAAAGATTCGTACAATCCTCAATCTGCATTGCCGTTTTAGAATAAACCAGCATGTCCCCGGTCCACCCGGCCTTTTCCCTCTGCGGACAGTCTGTCGGAATGGACAACATATTGGCCCATTGTGACCATTTTGTATTTTCATAAAGCTGATTTAAACGCGCATCCGATGTTTCAAAGGTTCCGGTTTCCTCTTTTCTAGATGACAATACCAATGCAGAGAAATCCTGTGCCTTAGCCTGAATACCCGTTACTTTCACATACCGGAAACCATGATAAGTAAAATGTGGAATGTATGTAGCCTTTTTTCCACTGCTGATATATACATCCTTCTGATCACAACCCTTACCAATTCCTCCCACCGACATAATGTTATTAATATAGTTTCCTTCCTTGTCTAGAACTTCACAGTGTTCCAATACAATTTTTGTTCCTTTTGGCACATCTGTTTTCATTTGGACAATCCCAGCTATATTTTGTCCAAAATCTAAAATTGTCTCCCCCTTCTGGGAATGCAATACTTCTTTTACAGGAAGGACTTCAATTACTTCCACAGGCTCTCCCAACTGCGGCCTGAGATTCCTGTACCCGTAATCCGCTATCCTGCAGGCTTTCCAATTTTTTTCATCAAATCCAGGGCTATTCCACCCTTCTATTTCCTTGTTTGCATCATAAAGCTCACCTGCAAATAAATCAGAACTTACGACCGGCCCATAAGAGGCTTTTGTCCCTGGATCAGAAATAAATGTCTGATTGGTACCGTCCCCATATTCTACTTCAAGCTGAAAAAGTACTGCATGGGCATGTTTCATCTTTTTTATATTAGGTAAGGTCTGTGCTCCCAAATACCAGCCATCCCCAACATACATACCAAGCACATTTTCCCCTTCCTGCAGACATGATGTCACATCATAGGTTTGATAGCACAAGTACTTTTCATATACTGTGTGCTCCGGCGCAAAATGCTGCCCAGATACCTTTTTCCCATTGATACTAAGTTCATAAATCCCATGACAGGTAGCGTATACCCTTGCTTTGACTGGTTTTTTGTGAATTAAAAAAGATTTTCGAAACATAGTAGCTGGTTCTTGTTTTCCAAATCCCGATCTGGATCTTTTTCTATGTATCGAAGATTCCACCCACCGCGCCGTCCAATCATATGGATGAAGCAGTGCTGTCTCAAACCATGTCTCGGCTGAAGCTTCATTGCCGTAATTATCCCAGATTGTTATCTGAACTGAATACCTGCATCTGCTTTTCAGCATTTTGCCCTTATATGGGATAAAACTGTTTTTACTGCATTCTACTTTTCCCGTATCCCATACAACAGAATTACTACTTTTGACCACAAGAGAATAAACTGTCTGTACCGTATCTTGTCTATCGCTTTCTATTATCCATGAAAAATACGGACTATCTCCTATTCCACATGGCTCTGTCATGTTTAGAACTTTCAGTTCCTTTATCTTCATGATGTCGCGCCTCCTACACTTATATTTTGCTTCATTATATATCTGTTTTTTCCCTTGTATTTATTACTTATTGCTTATATACTGTATTTAATTGCTATATTAATTCTGAGCAAATATTAGTGTAATAGTCTACACATCCAACCAGAGGTATTATATGTTTGAACATATTCATTTTTTTAATTGGAAATCTAACTTTGATACAAAAGATGTTCTGACCCATAAAGGCTATCCTTTATTCAAAACAAAATATCCAAAACTGATATCCGAAATCAACGATTACCATATTGAAGGCAAATCAAGATATCTACTGTCCAGACCCTTATCACAAAATCAACAAGAATACTTATTATATATGCAATCCTTTAGCCTAATGGAAATGGAAGAACCTTATTATACTAAACGTCAGAATTATGCTTCACTTCTTATCCTGTTTACCTACGAGGGTGAGGGGACACTCATCTACCGTGAAAAAAGTTATACATTAAAAGCAGGCGATATTTTTATCATTGACTGTCGTACTGCTCACCACTATCGAACCAAAAATAAGTTCTGGAAACATTCAGATCTGCATATATGGGGAAATTATGCAGAATATATTTATCTGGAACTTTTTTCCCAAAGGAGCCCGGTTTTTCACTGCAAACAGGAAAACGTATTTCAAAGTCAACTGGAAAAAATTCTCCGTCTACAGACCTCCACACAAAAAAACTGGGCAATATTGACCTCTCATGAAATTGAAAATCTGCTTTTTCTCCTTGAGAGCTGGACTGCTCCATCCCAAGTACAAACAACAATTCCCGAAAACATAGTTTTACTTCGAACTTATCTGGAGCATCATTTTCAAACGTCCTTTTCCCTAGATGAAATGGCAAAGTTCTCAGGCATGAGCAAATATCATCTGTGTCGAGAATTTAAAAAATACATTGGTTTTTCTCCAAAAGAATATATTTTGGATTTACGCATATCACAAGCAAAGTTCCTTCTCCAATCAAGCAGTATTCCCTCCTGCCATATTGGTACAATTGTTGGCTTTTCCACCGAAGCCAATTTCATACGTCAGTTCAAGCAAAATACGGGAATGACTCCCGGACAGTACAGAAAGCAGTTTGACTTGTGATAAAAGTAGGATGAAGGATTACTTTATTTTTCTGACAAACGCAGTGGAATAATTATTTATTTTACAATTTGTCAAAGTTTTAATCGCGTTGAAACAGTTGCCAACAACATTGCCTGATTTTCTGCATGTCCGGACTTCTGTCCGTTGATAAAACCAAACGCAGGCCTTCTTTTATCGCTTTAAGGATTTTGTCCACATACATCTGATCACCATGTTTTCAAAAGCAACATAAGTTTCAATTATTTCACCATTTGCTGCAAAAGTCGATCCGTCTACTGCCTGATTGTTATAGATTTGCTGTCCACCATGATGATGGTGGCATCATCATCCAGATCCCGGACAATAACCGGCATGGTTTCTTTCTCGGTCAGCTCACTGTGCCCTGTGTCGCTTGTGCCAGGCTATCAGCTTATTGCTGCTCTCCAGATCCGGGTGGGCAATCGCCGAAACCAGAGCAATGTCAGTCCTCTCCAGCATAGTCTCGTCATTCTTGCCTTTGAAGGGGTGATTCTTGAAAGGATACAGCGCAAAAAGAGGGATTTCCTGCATCTTCTCCAGCTTGGCATCCTGGCTGCTTTCCTCACTAAGAAACGAATCATTGAATGAACCCACCTCTACTTTTTTCACTATAAACAATATTCCTGCTTGTACTCCTATCTCCATACACACACTTGCCGTCTCATTACTCACTTCATTACATAAATCCCGCAACTCCGAAGTATTACTTCTGTCATATTTCTCTACAGCCTTTTCAAACCTCATGTAAGGTTCATCCAATCGTTCCTCATAACTCCTATCATCTTCATCCGCTCCTAGACCAAACAACCGATAATCCCATAGCCCCCGTATCGTAGCTCTTTCAAATATTTTATCGACGAACATTTTCTGAGCACTACTTTCTGTATAGCGAAATATTTCTATATTACAAATTTTCCAGGAGTAGTTCAGATATGCAGAAAATCAGACCAGACATGGATATCGGCCATAATATCCAGCGTCTAAGACGCAGGACAAATATGACACAGGATCAGGTTATTGCGCAGTTACAGCTGATGGGAATTGAAATTTCCAAAAGCACTTATGCAAAACTTGAAACTAATCGGATGAATATCAAAGTCAGTGAACTGATTGCACTCAGCAAAATCTTTGACGCAGATATCGCTGAATTCTTTTTCGGATTACTATAATTCATTTATTCCAACCTGCAATTACAGCCGGAGCCTTCAATGAATAACATTGACGGTTCCGGCTGTTTCTTTACAGGCAATCCCTGTCTTGATTTCTTTTCCGCTCTTTTTTCTTTTGTTGTTCCATGCCTCGTTTCTTCTCCTCCATGCGTTCATGGAGACTTTTTTGCTTTGTCTGCTCCGGAACGTTGGCTTTGATCACCCAGTACTTCTTTTCCGGGATTCCTTTCTGATCCCATTCACTCTGAAGTTTCCGCACACCTTCCAGTTCAGTAACTGCAGCATTATAGGCTTTTTTTACTTCCAGTGCATTTTCATATCCCTGCATTTTAGGAATCTCGCTTAAAGTCTCCTGGGCTTTCTTCAGCTCCTGCCGTTTTCCGGCAATCTTCTGCTCCAGTTCTTTCTTCTCTTTCCCATGAAACCACTTTTTCTGCACTTCCTTCAGCTCTTTCTCCAGCCTGAGCTTTGCTTTCTCAATGGCATAAATCTTCTGTTCTGCTTTCTTCATCTTCTGCAAAATACGATCCAGTCTCATTACTTCCGCTTCCTACAGAGCTGAAGATGGCCTTTCTCCTCTCGCCGACTCCGGTAGTGGTGCCGGTGTCACATCAAATTTCAGATCATGGCGGATCAGCGGGTTTCCTCTTGCGTCAAATTCTCCATTCCGGATCTCTTTCATAAACTGAATGAATCCTCTCAGTTTCCCGATGGCTTTCTGCAGGATGTTTCGGAACTGATCCGGTTTCCAGCCTGCCTTAATGATCGATTCTTGAGCCGGCACAGTGATTTCTTTTTTCTTCACATGGCGTAATTCATCCTCTGTCACGCCTTCCGTCACTGCCCGGTCCACCATATGATTCCATTCCTGCCGGAGATAATTATCAATTCGAATCTCCTCTGCCTTTGGATTGTTCTTTCCAATCTTTCTGGTCGGCAGATAAGGACTGTTCTTATCAAACACCTTCAACTTCTCTGCGGGATTTTTTACCAGTTCATTGATAAGATCCGTATAATAATATTTCATTTCTTCCGTGAACTTCTTGGACTTGAATTTCTGGTTTTTCGGTTTGAAAAGATTGGTTTCATAAACTTCTCCCTTCTTAACGATCCTGCATCCCGGCCGAATCTCTCCACGTTCATCCAGAATCTCTTTCTTCGTCCGGACGTGTTTTCCGTTTTCATCATAGAACAGATTCCTTTCAGCAATCTTTCTTTCCGGAACATCTAATTCTTGTCTTTCGGAAAAGATCAGATGAATATGAAGATTAGTTTTTGCCTTATTATGGTGCAGAGCGCTTGCCACCGCCACATCATATTTCTCCACAAACTTGGCGGAAAAATACTTCAGCAGCATATCCGGATCATATTGGATCAGGCTTGGCGGCAGCATGATGATCAGCTCTCTCGCCTCAATGCATTTGCCATCTGTACCGCTTTTTCTGAAATCCTTCTGATTTTCTTTTGAAAGGTAAGTCCAATATTTCGACTCCACATTTGTAAAGGTGGCATATAAATTTTCCTGTCGTTTCGGATCCGAGATATAACGCACCCTGCCTCTGACATTGGGCAGTTTGACCACCTGAAGAAAACTGTTTTTTCCATTTGTCATGTATCTCCTTTCCGGCGGTTGTACGTCAGATCATCCCTCTGTTTACATGCCGATCTGCCCCGCAGGGCCTTCCGGAGGATTCCCTTAAGGAATTGCAGGTTGCAGTTTCTTAAGGGAAGAGCTCGATGCAGTCGCGAAATACACAGAGTATAAATCGTCAGATTTGTGCGATGGGTGTATTTCGCTCTCAATCGCCGAGGGCTTAGTTTCTGGCGTATCCGCCTTTTTCTTTCTGCCCGTATCCGGGCCTTATTTCATTCCTGTGTTTTTAACTTTCAAAGTTTTTTTCTCCCTGTTCACACTTCCCTGTTCACAAACTTGTGAACAAACTTTTGTGAACAAGGCTCAAAACATTTTTAAAGTTAACTTTTACTCAAAAGGTAACTCCTCATTTTCATCCACTTTCATGAATCCATCTGGATCTTTTTTCGGCTGGATCCGCTTCCATGAACGCTGAGTTCCCAGTCCCCCGGAGAACCGGTGATTTCCATGTTTTTCCCATCCGGTGATCTCATTGTCCATCAGATCTCCGATCTCTTTGGACTGCCATTTCGGCACGATGCCTTCCTGATGAAACACTTCCTGGTAGATGATGGTAGAGCACACATAATCCTCTTCGTAGTTGTCCAGAAAAGCCTGGATCATTCCGGTCTGTGTATCCTCCGGCATAAAATCCTTTTGTAGGGATTTCACATAGTCTTCCATATCCGGGGAGAAGGTCAGCAGGATCTTCTCCGTCTTATAGATCACCATCGCCTCCGCCCATGCCTGGAGAATATACTCTCTGGATTCCTTCTCATTTTTATATACCGTCACTTCCGCTTTTTCCGAGCAGACTTTCACCGGACCGAACCGGCGGTTCCCGGTCCTGTCAAAAGGAAGGAATGCCAGGTCATTGGAAGTCCCGCAGAATACACACTGCCGGTACCGATCCTCCGCCCGCCTTTCATACGGGATCCGGTATGTGTCCTTCTGTCTGCTCAGAAAAGATTTGGTTTCCTCAATACTCTTGGCATTGGCCACTGCATTCATTTCCGACATTTCCACAATCCAGTGCCCCTGCAGATATTCATAAACCTTCTTGTCATCCAACCGTTTCATATCGTCCGTGAACCACTCATCCTTAATTGCCAGATACTTGAAAAAGGTAGATTTTCCCGTTCCCTGTCCGCCTACCAGGCAGAGCATGATATCATATTTTGTTCCCGGTTCGTATAGTCTGCTGATGGCTGCCATCATGTGCATCTTCATGATCTCCCCGGTATACTTCTGATCTTCAGCTCCGAAAAAATGTGTCAGCATATGGCTGATCCTGGGCGTCCCGTCCCAGGTAAGCCCTTCCAGAAAATCAATAATAGGATGAAAGCTGTTATTATTTGCCACAATGTCCACAGCTTTGATGATCACCCGGTCACTGGTCAGCCCGTAATTCTTTTCCAGATACAAGGACAGGTTGTTCATATCCGTATCTGTCATCTGAACACCTCTTCTCTTCCATGGCACTTTTTTCTTAATATCAATCTGACAGGTCATCTCATTTCTGCAGATGGCGCCTTTCAGGCAGGGATCATGGTCCAACACATGTTTGCAATTCTGGATAGACTGCCGGATCCGTCCTTTCTCCGTTACTTCCAGAGATCCGCGGATCTCTTCTGTACTCAGCATTTCATCCTCTACAATCTTTTCTAATTTCTTCCAGGACTCCTCGCTGATATCCATCCATTCGCTGCTCAATATCCGCCACCTCCTTCCTCTTGTCCATAAAGAATTGGGCAATCTCTTCTCCGCTTCCGGCCAGCAGGATATCCAGATAAGCATTGATCTTCCACTCATTACTCAATGCCTCCAGAAAATGTTCCTCCTCAAAAGGATCCTGTCGCGATGAGTAAAATTTCTTCCAGAATCTGATCCACGACAGATAGTCAGTCAAAACCTTTACCGCATGATTTTTCCAGTCCAGGATCTTGTTTTTTACGGAAAAATGATACCGACTTTGTACCATTGAGGACGCCCTGTTCCGGGGTTTCCCCGGTGCATGTTTCTTCTTTTCAGACCTGATCGGAAGTCCAAAATCTGTGATCAGCTTCTGTGCCGCCTCGAACTGGGATATGCCAAACAGTCTGGAAGTAAAATCTATGACGTCTCCTTTTGCTCCGCAGGCAAAACAATAGTAATTCTGGCCAATCTTCATACTGGGATGGTGATCATCATGGAAGGGGCAGCATGCCATCTTATTCCGGTTGATCTTGATCCCGTACTGTTCCGCAGCCTGCAGGGCTGTAACATACGCTTTAATTTCCTGAAATAAATTCATGTATAACCTCCTCTTTTGAAATTTTCAATTGTATCTCACAGAGGTATTTGCTATACTTTATTTGCTGGACAGAGTATAGCAATATCTCTGAAGATTGAGCCCTGGTTTTTATGCCTGGGCTTTTTCTTTTCTTACATCCCGGAAATATCCGGTTTCTTCCCACACCTTACGATCCGGACAGTAGTAACTGAACTCGTTAGAATTTCCCACTTTCATCGCCACTCCGAATTTAAAAATCCCCTGCTGAATGGCAAGGCGGATATAGTGCGGGTCTTTTCCGATCGCCTGAGCGATTTCTTTAATCGGAACATTTCTTCCCGTAAACGGCGGAAGATCGATATATACTTTCTTTTCCATCATTTCACCTCCTTTGTTTTTCTGTACGATTAGGATCAAATGGCGGCATATGTTTCAGGAACACCTGATCCGATTCGTAGTACTGAGGTCGCCCATTTTTGATATAATCGATCACCGCCCAGCCTACAGCATCAGGTATTGGCAGAGTTAATGGTTTATGTGTTTTATGCTGTATGAGGGACAGTTTTTTATCTTCCCAGTTAAAGTTTTGGAAACGCAGGTTTTTGATATCTCCAATCCGAAGACCAAGAACACATGCAAGAAGGATCATTGCATAGTCACGTTTTCCGATAGGGCTGTTCCGGTCAATGACCGAAAGCATTGCTTTCAGTTCATCAAGTTTCCATGCAGAAGGTATTTTGGCACTTTTGGAAACAGCAGGCATATGGATCTTTTCAGCATAATCAGCGGAGAGTATCCCGATAGAATAAATAAAACGCAGAAAATGTCTGATCCCGCAAACATTCTGTTCTATGGTCTTAAAACTATACCCTGCCAGCGTTTTCAGATAAGAATTGCAAACATCCATAGTGATATTTTCTGTAGTTCCAATCTTCCTCTGCTGAAGATAGTCCATAAAAGCCCTGGAAATCCCTTTATAATGTCCGATTGTACTTGCTGACAGTTCCGTAGAATTCAGGAAATCTAAATAATCCGTATATAAATTTAAATAGTACGCATTCAGCGTAATAGGATTTTTTGCGGCATAGTATCTTCTGGTAAGCACCTGATGCAAACGGTAATCTTCCAGCATATGCACAACACGGAGCAATTGGACTCTCTGTTGGGAAAGCGTTCCATTATTATATTTCGTAATGAAGCCGTATTGTTTTTCGAGATATTTAAGTCCCCGTTCCATATCGTATTCGGTATTTCCGTATTCTTCCGTAAGAAAGCACTGGATTTTATTCCATTCACCTTCATAAAAGCGGATAGTTGCAGAAGAATAGTTGTTTTCCTGCAACAGTTGTTTTAGTCCTTCTGTAATCATTTCAAGATTCATGAGTTTCTGACTCCTTTCTTTTTTTATGAGTACAGAATAACAAAGTGTAGCATTTTTGCTTGTATTATGTCGAGATAAATTTAAAGAAATCCCGTATTTACGCAGATAATCAGCGTTAACTCGTCATAACGTTTATCTCGTCATAAGGTGGAAATCTTTCCCCACTGTTAGCGAACGTCTATCTTAATGAGTTTGACCAGGAGTTCAGCAGAAGAGGAGTGCATCCGCTATGCAGACGATATCGTACTGTTAGCGAAGAGTGAACGGGCATCTGAGAGATTGCTGGAAAGCAGTACGGAATATCTGGAAGAGACATTGAAACTTAAAGTGAATCGAAAGAAAAGCCGTACGGTCAGCGTGTTTGCGATACGAAATTTTAAGTACCTTGGCTTCTGCTTTGGGAAAAACGGAAAAGGAATCTATGTCCGTGTCCATGGAAAGTCATGGAAGAAAGTCAAGGAAAAGCTGCGTAGGCTCACTTACCGGAGCAAGTGCGGAAGTATAGTGAAAACCATGGAATGCATAAAAGAATACATGCGGGGATGGCTGAACTACTACAGCATGGCAGACATGAAAAGGAACATCGAAGACCTGAATGGATGGGTGTATAGAAGGATACGGATGTGTATCTGAAAACAGTGGAAACTGCCGAAGATCCGAAAACGGAAGCTGATAGGTCTTGGAATGCCGGAATGGGTAGCCTGTGAAGGAGCCTACAGTCGAAAATTCTATTGGAGAATGGCGGGAAGTGGTGTATTAAACAGAGCTCTAACAAAAGAAAGACTGATAAACTGGGGCTACTATGACTTAGCCACAGCCTATCAGTCTATGCACGTCAACTATTGAAACCGCCGTGCACCGAACGGTACGCACGGTGGTGTGAGAGGACGGCGGCTAATCACCGCCTCCTACTCGATTGAGACGGACGGCGGGAGGCCTCTGCGCCTGACGGTGGGATGAGCGGAGGGGGACGCGGGCGGTTCCCTGCGCTGGGGGAGAAAAAATTTAACTGGAAATAGAATGAAATTTTGAGGGAGATGTGATAGAGTAGGTTCTAAATATAAAAATGGGAAGTGGAGGAAAGGATGAGATTAGATGAATTGTTTTGTGTTTTGAAAACAGCTGGGAGCCCGGAAGAACTTGATGAGAGGCGAGAAGAGATTGCAGAGTTGATACCGGCGGTGAGAACGATGTTTGGGTATGATCAGAAGAACAGTGCGCATCAGTATGATCTGTGGATGCATTCTCTTCATGTGGTCTGCAATCTTCCGCGAAAGATGAAAAACGATATGGTCTATCTGGCGGCACTGCTGCATGATATTGGGAAGCCGGAATCGCAGTGTCGGGGGAAGCGTGAGGATGATCTGAATATGCATTATTACGGCCATCCGGAGAAAAGTATGGAAATTGTGCGTGATATTGTGATCCCGGAGCTGGATCGGCAGAGGGAGGTGATTCCGGTTTTTGATGTGCAGGAGCTGCTGTATTATGTGAAATATCATGATGATCATGTCAGTGTGAAATTGAAGCATGTCAGACGCCATACAAAAATGGTCTGCTTTGCGGTGTTTCAAAATCTGATGCTGCTGCAGGTGGCGGATGCGAAAGCACATATCCAGCTTCCTGTCATCGCCGAACGGGTGGAAATCTGTAAACGGCTTGCAGGAGAAGAAGGAAGACAGTTATATCAAAGAATTTTGGAGGGGGAATAAGCAATGAATTATTATATTAGCGATTTACACTTATTACATAAAAACTGTATCCGCTTTGACGAGCGTCCCTTCGAAGGTCTGGAGGAGATGCATGAGACGATTCTTGCAAAATGGAATCGGAAAGTGAGCGACAGTGATAAGGTTTATATCCTTGGTGATGCTGCCATGTATGGGAAAAAGCGATTGAACTGGTTGCAGGAATGAAGGGGAAGAAAGTTCTGGTAAGAGGAAATCATGACTATTTTCATGATGAGCGGTATCTGCAGCTGTATGAGGAGATCTGCGATTACAAGGAAATTGAGGATACAGCAGGCGGAAAGGAGTATCGCCTGGTGCTGTTTCATTATCCGATTTTCAGATGGAAAAATATGGGGCATGGTACGATCCTGCTGTACGGGCATACGCATAACAGCCTGGAAGACGACTATTATCAGGGATGTCTGGATAAGATGGCGGAAGAGGAATGCAGCAGACATATTTATGAAAGCAAACCGCAGGCATACAATGTGGGATGCATGAAGCCATGGATGAATTATGAGCCGAGATCACTGGAAGAAATTCTGAACTGGGAACAAGGTCAGGAGCTATAAAAAGAAGACGGAGGAGAATTCGAAAATGAATTTTCTTCCGTCTTTTTCGGGAAATAATTAAAAATACTCTTCCGCCAGCGCATCAAGCGCCGGCAGTGCCAGTTTGCTCTGCATCTGTTCTAAACAGGACAAAATCTTGTCCAGAAAAAAATAAGAGACGTGATAAGATAAAAAGGCAGAGAACAGCCAGAAAATGTACGTCGAACCGGGAAGAGATCTGCTTTAAACAGATAAAAGTTCAGTGTTTTTTTCTGACGGGACATCCATATGAGCCAGTGCATACTCACACGCCTGAATCACAAACTGGAAAAGGTAATGTCTTGGTCAGAATCAGAAATTGCCTGCTCGATCTGCTCGATCAGGTGTATAGGAAAGCGGATGGTTTTATTTTCCGTTTCCTTTCGGTTGCCTTTTAATTGAAATGTCATAAAAACTCCATTCTGCTGCTTGGGAACACCAGTTGGAATATGGCGTTTGGACATAATGTGGAAACACAGGCAGCATAAATCATCATAAAGATGTATCAAAAAAGGTTCGACAATAAAAAGAAATTTTCAGATATAGAAAATCAGAAAAAGCTGTTTGGGGACAGCTTTTTTTTCGTACATTTTTCTGACTGCGCTCTGGATTTAAAGGGATTGAATGATCCAATCGATTCTATTGTATTGCACAGAACAATTTAAATATACATTGCAAAATGCAAGACAAAATGTATTGCGAACGAGAGAAGAATGTATTACACTATAAGAAAAAGAGAAAATAAAGGAAAAATAAGAAAATTGTGAAAAAATATAAAAATAATGCAGTAATATTTGCTGTTTATAGTGGATAAAAACAAAAGGATCAGTTATAATAAAATTGTCGAAATTCACAAACGATATAGAAGATGAGGAGGGAAAGTTGTGAAAAAGATCAGAATTCCGACGATGTTAATAAGCATTATGTTTTTGATGTTGGCGTGTGGGAAAAATGCTGATTCAGAAGCGCAGATGAATAATTTTTCACTATTAGAATCGGAAGCTGCAGTATCGCAGGAAACAGAAACAGGGTTCGAAGTGAAGGCGGAAGAAACACCTGACATTTCGCCAACAGTAATGGAAGAACAAAAGAAAACGGAGGGCGACGCTGATGAGACAGAATCAACCGGAAACTCAGAAACAGTGATCATGTATATTACAGAGCAGGCAGAACTCAGAAATGAGCCGGACAATGAGGCGGAAGTGATAGCGGTGTTGGATGCGCAGGAAGAAGTCGAGGTAATGGAAAGCAGAGGTGAGTGGTCAAAAATTTTATACAGTGGTCAAAGTGGTTATATACGAAGTGAATTTCTTACAGCTGAGGATACGACGGAAAAGACAGAGAATATTGAGATGATGGAAAACGGTCATCTGATTGTAATTGATGCAGGTCATCAGGCACATGGAAACAGCGACCAGGAGCCGGTTGGCCCAGGAGCTTCGGAGACAAAAGCAAAAGTTGCATCAGGAACGATGGGAACAGCCAGTGGAGTTCCAGAATATGAACTGACACTCAGCGTATCGTTAAAACTAGAAGAAGAATTAAAAGCTCGCGGATATCAGGTGATTATGGTACGTACGACAAATGATGTCGATATCAGCAACAGCGAGAGGGCGCAGATTGCAAATGAGGCAAATGCAGATGCTTTTATAAGAATACATGCAAATGGCTCGGAAGACGCTTCGGTGAATGGAGCATTGACTATGTGCCAGACAAGTTCGAATCCATATAATGGAGAACTGGCAGATGTGTGCAGAAGATTATCGGAAACAATTTTGGATTCCTTATGTGAGGCTACTGGATGTCAAAAGCAGCATGTACTGGAAACCGATACCATGAGCGGGATCAACTGGTGTACCGTTCCGGTTACCATTGTGGAAATGGGCTATATGACAAATTCCACCGAGGATCTGGCGATGGAAACGGAAGAATATCAATGGAAGATTGTACAGGGGATCGCAAACGGAGTGGATCAGTTTTTTCAAGAATAAAAAGATGAGGAGAGAGAAAAATGCGTTGTTCAAAGTGCGGAAGAGAAATGCCGGATGACAGCTTATTCTGCCCGGAATGTGGGGAAAAGCAAACTGCCGGACAAAAAAAGAAAGAGAAAAAGGTTAAAAGATGTGCTAATTGTGGATGTCTGCTTTCAGATGACAGCAGCTTTTGTCCTGAGTGCGGAAAATGTGTGGGAACAGAGGCACCTCATGTGAAAATGAAACCGAAAGAGAACCGAATATATCAGGAGATAACAAAGATTCCAAGAACACCAGAAGAGGAAGCAAAACTGAAGAAAAGAAATAAAGTGATTGCGATCTGTGCAGGTGCAGTGTTGGGACTTTGCGTTGTGATTGCTATTTTGTCAGCAGTGATTAAGCCGTCTATTAATTTGAATAAGTATACAACAGTTTCTATTGATGGATACAATACGGTAGGGCAGGCAACGGTAACATTTGATTACGAAAAGTTCGACAAGGATTATGGGAAAAAATTAAAAAAAATCATGAAGAAAAAACATCTTGACAATTATCTGGATGTATCAACTGGAACGTTTTTGAATCAATGTGTCAATGGAACTTTAGACAAAGAAACAGATCTCAGCAATGGAGATGTTGTTACCTACAAGTGGAATTGCAACGATGAAGAAGCCCGTACCGTTTATGGATATAAATTGAAATACGAAGACATAGAGGTAAAAGCAGAAAATCTGAAAGAGGCAAAGACATTTGATCCATTTGAAGGAATGCAGGTGACATTTGAAGGAGTTGCACCGAGTGGTTCTGCAAGCCTGGAGGGAAGTCCATCCGAAAGTGCGGCGCAGGATTTAGACTATCAATTAGATAAGAGTGACGGTCTGTCAAACGGAGATACCGTAACCGTAACGGCGTATAACATGCATGGCGATGACGCGACAGACTATTGCATTAATAATTATGGAATGGTACCGGAGTCACTGACAAAAACATACACAGTCAGCGGACTTGATAGCTATGTACAGGAAATTTCAGAGGTATCAGATGAAAGCTTAAAAGAGATGCAGGCGCAGGCGGAAGATGTTTATCATGCAGATGTAGCCCAGAACTGGGGAGAAAGCGAGAAATTGAAGAGCCTTACCTATCTGGGAAATTATCTGCTCGTCAATAAGGACACAGATGATTACTGGGGAAGCAAAAACATTTTTTACCTTGTCTATAAAGCGCAGGTGGAGGATACCTATTCGAAAGATAATAAAACGTATACCAAAGAAAGTGATATCTACTGGTATATCTGCTATTACGATTTAGTTATAAATTCAGATGGAGTTACCTCTGTTGACGTAACAAATCATGGAACACCAAACAGCACAGTGAATATAGAATTGGATGAAGCAGACGGCTGGTGGGGCGGTACCAGATGGTACTATGATGGATATGAAACCCTGGATGAGTTATATAAAGCAGCAGTGACAGCAAATCTGGAATCCTATAAACATGAAGACAATGTAGATGAAAAACTTGCAGATACGACGGAAACAAAAACAACAGAGCAGGAAAAGAAACAGGAAGACAGCAAGAAAGAAGATTCCGGGTCAGAAAATGGGATGATTTTTCCTGACAGTTCAGAAGTTGAACTTGCGTCTGAAGACATTAAAAAACTGTCAGATGAAGATCTGCGATATGCCGTTAATGAAATATATGCAAGACATGGATACATATTCAAGGATGATCAGCTACGCGCCCATTATGAGCAGTATGACTGGTACAAAAAGACGGTAAAACCAGAAGACTTTTCAGACAGTGTCTTTAATGAAGTGGAGAAGAGAAATGTTCAGGCACTCCAGCAGGAACGTGATGCGAGAAATAATTAATGGATCATCGAAAAACAGAGTAACTGTGGATCTGATGAAAAACCGAAATAGTATTGTTTTTAAATGTTGCCGGTATGAGAAAAATACCGGCAACATTTAAAAACATAAAAGAAAAACAAGAAAATGATAGAAAAAGAGAACGAAGATTATTCAACAGGTGCGTTATATGATTTTGTGGCCAGAAGTGAAAGTATAGAAGAATATAAGAGTATTCTGGAAAGTCTTGCAGATCAAAAACAGAACTGGATGAGTATGATCCGCAGTATAATGGAAGAAAATAATCTGTCGGCAAAGAAGCTGGCTGAACTATGCGGGGTAAGCAGACAGGCAGTGCAGAAATGGCTGCGCGGTTCTGTACCGAAAAGCCGGGAAACTTATATTAAGATTGGATTTGCAGCAAATTATGACTTGGAGCAGATGAATTATTTTCTTCAGAGATATGGCTGCGTTCATAAGCTGTATCCCAAATGCCTCGAGGACTCAGTTTATATTTTCGTACTATCTTCTGAACGCGTGGAACATACCTACCAGTCATGTGAGACTATTGTTAAAATGCTGAAGGACGAGTTTTCTGCGACTGTAGATAAGCCAGATATGAAAGTGTATACAACATCTGCATTGGAAATGAATATTACAAATTTACAATCCTTACAGGAAATGCTTTCTTTTGTTGTAGATCATAGTCAGGCTTATAAGCAGAAATATGATAAGCTGTACAGCTACATAGAGGAATTTATACAGAAAAACTTATTGCCTGATGGAGATGACAGTGTTTTTTTACTGGCAAATTCCCAGCAGTGGAGTTCTTCCCTCAGACAGTGTGTCTCGGAAATATCACAGAAAAAATGGTACCCTCAGAGAAACAAGATGATTTCTTTGGGAATACATCTGAATATGGATGTTGCCCAGATTAACCATATGCTCGAATTAGCCCAGATGGAGCATCTGTGTGCGAAAGCACCATTTGAAAATGCGATTATTTATGCACTGGAAAATGCGGAGCTTGAGGATAAAATACACTGCGATGGAACGGATGATCTGTGTCTGTATGTAAAGAAAATTCTTCTTTCCTTAAATTTTGAAAGTATGGATTTCTTTCTGGACGAATTACCGGAAATAGATGAGTAACAGAGGCCGGCCTGTAACTTGGAGTGAAAAACAGGAAGCAAGGTCATGATAGAATCTGAAAAGAAAAAGATTTACGGAGGAGAAAATGGGAGTGGAATTTGTACAGATAAAGTGCCCGGGATGCGGCGCTGCTGTTTCAACGAAGGATGAGTTTTGCGAATACTGTGGAAAGCCTGTCATGATCAGGAATTTTAACAGTGTTGCATCCATGTCAATGCCGGAACTCAATCGATACGTTGGGTCATACAAAAGAGAAATTGACAGTAATGGTGAAAACGATGCAATCAATCAATCAATTGCCATGTGTTACCTTAAGCTGAAGCAATATAAAATGGCAGGAAAATATCTGCAAAAGGCAATGGAAGACAATTTTGACGACTCAGAGAATTATTTCTACGCTGCGGTGTGTCTGCTGGAAGGGAAAAAGGCATTTTTAACAACACGTACCGTGATCAATCAGATTGAAACATACATCAATGATGCAATATCAATCGAAGACAAAGGTGTATATTACTACTTCTGGGCATATATCAAGTATGACTATTATAAGAGAAAATCTTTTCGAACAACTCCGGATTATACGGAATGCCTCAATCATGCAATACAGTGCGGATTGAGCAGAATGGATGCGGAGCAACTGTTTGACATACTTGGCGTAGCGATGTCGCAGGAATTAGCAATTTGATCACGAGCTGTTTGAAAAGGAGAAAAATCAATGGCACTGTTTAAGAAAAATCCAAATGAGGCTGCGTATTACGGAGAAAAAAAGCACTTTATCGATGTGATTAAAAATACAGGGAATAACAGCTTTCTGATCTGGAGACAGCCGGAGGAAGATTTCAACACGCATTCGAAACTGATCGTTATGCCTGGCGAAACGGCAATCTTTGTGGATGGCGGCAATATTGTTCAGACGTTTGAGGAGGGAACCTATGAACTTACGACCAATAATTACCCATTTATCAGCAGATTGAAAAATTCCCTGGCGGGTGGAATCAGTACCTTCAATTGTGTCGTTTACTTCTTTCGGAAAGCTGACAGCGAGGAACTGAAATGGGGGACTTCAGATCCAATTCAGGTAAGAGATAAGGTTTACGGTATCAGAACATCCGTCAGAGCGAGGGGTTCTTATAAAGTCAGAATTGAAAATCCGGTATTGCTTCTGGAAAAAATGGTTGGAAATAATATTAGATTTCGAGATCAGACAAGTCTTACCAGGTATTTTAAAGATGAAATGCTGACAAAAATAAAATCATGTGTGAACAGGTTTTTATTGGAATATCAGGATGAGTTTATTGGAATAGAAGCATATCTGAGTGATATTTCAAAACAAATTGGACCGCAGATCAATGAGATGTTTCTGCAATATGGCTTATCCTGTGTAAATTTTTCTGTTGTGGCAATGGAAGTGGATACCACCAAATATGATGATATAGATGAGGCTCAGATTGCAAGTGTGAAGAGAGCAAAACAGGGAATCGGAGAAAATGCATATATGAATGCCCTGGGAGACAACTGGGATAAGATGAAGAGTGCCTCTATTATGCAGAGCTTTGCACAAAATGAAGGGGCAGGCAATGTAACTTCAATGGGAGCTGGTCTTGGCATGGCGATGGGAATGAGTGGAGCTGTAGGCAATATGGCAAGTCAGATTTTTCAAAAAGCACCAGGAAGCACACAGCAGACGTCTTCACAGGAGGATCCAATAGCAGTCCTTGGAAAGTTAAAACAGCTTTTTGATGCAGGACTGATTACAGAAGATGATTATAATGCAAAGAAGGCAGAAGTATTAAGTAGAATATAATGAGGCGAGGTAATGTAGGATGGAAACAATGCCATATCTTTCAGTCAGCAGTTCAGCCAGTCTTGTGGTCTTGGAAGCTGGAACCGTAAGGAGTTTTCCATTAGAGGGGAAACAGGTTTGGAAAATAGGAAGAAAAAATCCAGAAAGTGAAAGTGATATCGAACTGGAGTCAAAGATTGTAAGCAGAAAGCACGGACGAATCCAAAGTGTTGATGGTGCGTGGTATTACATCGAAGAAGGAAGCCTAAATGGAACGTACTATAATGGGGAAAAAATAAAAAGAAATGATAAGGGTGAATTTGATGCAGTAAAGCTCACAAATGGAGATATTCTGCGTATTGATTCCGATAGCCTGAATCATCCGGAAGAAAGAGGTGTGCTTTTTTTATTTACAACTGAGGGAATAGGAAATCAGTGGAAAACAGCAATGCTCCGAAAGAACGAAACTTCTTTTGGAAGAAATACGGAATGTGATGTTGTGATTCCGCTGCCCTATGCATCAGGAAAACACATGGTAATACTGAAACGCAGTAGTGAGTATTTTGTCATGGATTGTGATTCGATGGCTGGCACATGGCTCAACGGAGAAGAGATTCATGGAGAAGTGAAATTAAAGGAAAAAGATATGATCGCAATATGCGATTGTACGATGTTTTTATGTGAAAATAAGATTATTTATAATGTACCTGTTCCAAAAAATAGGAATGTGATTCCAATTGGAGAGAAAGCAGAAGAGGACGGTATTGAAGAACGAGAAGACGATTTAAGTACGCATCCGGTTGTGCTTCGCGCAAATATAAAAAGCCGTAAGGTAAAAAACAACAGAGGGTTTGGAAAAAAAGAACTGATCCGAGATATAAAACTCGAAATTCAGGAAGGTACACTTGTTGCACTGATCGGCGGTGCAGGAGCCGGAAAATCAACGGTTATGAATTGCATGAATGGGTATGAGACTTCTGGAATGGAAGGAAGTGTTGAATATAAAGGCGTCGATTTAATAAAGAACTTTTCACGGATGAAATATCTGATCGGAAGTGTACAGCAAGGCGATGCCTTTCATGAAGAGATCACAGTAGAGCAGGAACTTACCAATGCAGCGGGAATCAAACTGCCTCGCGATACATCTAAGGCCGAGATAGCAGAAAGAGTAAATAAGACGCTGAAACAGCTTGGAATTGAAAATGTCAGAAGCAATCAGATTGCAAAATGCAGCGGCGGCGAGCGAAGACGAGTAAATATCGGGATTGAACTTGTGGCAGACAGACAGCTTCTTTGCCTGGACGAACCGGATGCAGGACTTGATCCGGGAAATAAGAGAAAGCTTTTTGAAACATTAAGAAATCTTGCACATAACGATGGTAAGAGTATCTTAACAATCATTCATGATGTGTCGGAAATTGATTTGTTCGATAAAATCATCATATTGAATAAGGTTGATAATGTGGGAAGACTGGCGTTTTCAGGAACCCCGAATGAAGCGCGGAAATATTTTGGGGCAGAAATCAAAGAAGTTTATGCGATTATGGCAAGTGATCCGGAAAAATATATTTTTAAGGGGGATTACGAATGAAAAACAAGATAGAAAAGGCACCAAGACGAATCAGTGCATGGAAAGAATTACGGATTTTTACGACGGAATATATGCAGATCCTGATGGGAAGAAAGAAGGATTTACTGATTTCACTGATGTTCCCGGTACTTGCGGCAATTATTGTTGTATGGATTGCCGGTGAGAACATGTTTGTGCATTACGATGGGACGAAATCCGGCAGTTTTGTAATCGTAAGCGCGGCAATTTGGGGTGGATTGTTTAATTCTATCCAGACGGTAGTAAAAGACCGGAAAAATGTAAAGCGATACTACATAGCGGGTTCAAGACTCAGATGTTACACAGGATCACGCGCATTGGTGCAGTTTTTCTTATGCGCAGTGCAGAGTGCCATTTTGTCTTTAAGCTATGTCGGGGTAGCGATTGCGTATGGGAATGATCTGCCGGAAAAAGGACTTATTACAAATTATCCTGTTCTGGAATTTTATGTCAGTATTTTGCTGCTTATGTATGCGGCAGATACCATGGGAATCATGATTTCGTGTCTGGTAAAAAAAGAAGAAGCGGCAAATGTGCTGGCTCCATACATCTTAATTGTACAATTAATTTTTTCGGGAATCCTGTTTACGATGGAGGGAGCAGCCGACTATATTTCGTATATTATGATCAGCAAGTGGGGAATGGAAGCGCTTGGAAGTATTGCGGATCTGAATAATCTTCAGTTAAAAATTCAAATGACAGTTCCAAACGTACCACACGACTTTGAAAAGCGTTTTGAGGCTACGTCAGAGCATCTGCTTATGGTATGGGCTATCTTATTTGGATTTATAGCAGCATTTTTATTCATTGGAAATATTTTGCTGCACAGAGTATCGAAGGATACCAGGGAGTAATATGAAAAAAATTATTGGACATGTGATCAGTAACAGAGGCAGAGTGCGGGAAAATAATGAAGACAATTATCTTTTAGGACGATGCTTCAATGCGGAGAGTCTTGATGAAAGTGAAGCACATTTTACGCAGGAAGCAGGCCTGTGGATCTGTGCAGGTGTGTTTGACGGCATGGGTGGTGAGGCTGGCGGTGAGATTGCATCAAACATAGTATCACGTGTGTTTCAGGAAAATACGATGAGTCTGGATGATCTTGACAGGGAGGAAATCAGCCGTGTCATAGAAAAAATTTTTGTGATGGCAAATCAGGCGGTAGTGGAAGAAAGAAAAAACCATAACACATGTGGTACTACGGGAACTGTTTTGGTTACGGACGGCAATAGATTCCGAATCTTTCATCGTGGTGACAGTCGTGTTTATGTTATGCGTGACAGAAAGCTGTATGTTCTGTCGAAAGATCATACGCTGGCACAGCTTAAGCTGGATGTTGGAATATATCATTCCGCAGAAGAAATTCCAGAAAGAGAAAATCATCAGCTTACAGAATTTATAGGGATGGAATACGAGAGCGAAGAGGTGCCTTTTGAAAGCGGATGGATCGAGTGGAAGGAAAATGACAGAATTTTATTATGCAGTGATGGACTCTATGACATGTGTACTTCTGAAATGATTCTGAAATGCCTGGCAGGAAATGAGAGTGTGGAGGAAACCGCACATCGATTGTTTAAAAAGGCAATGGAGTTTGGCGGTAAAGATAATATCACGGTCCTTATACTGCAAATTACAGATAACAAGATTGCTTAAGGAGAGATAAAAATGCGGGTCGACAGCATAATATCAGAGCTTGAGAAAAAGTTTCCGGGATGGAAAATAGGAAATAAAATAGGTGAGGGTTCCGGGGGAAAAACAGCTGCATATCAAATTGCCAGAGAAAATTTCGGATTTACAGAGAATGACGTCCTGAAAATTGTTATCCTGTTGGAAGAAAACATCAGTCTCGACAGGATGAATGAGATCAGCCGTCGGAATTACGAAATAGAACGCGATGAGTTGCGGCGAAAAGCGGAAGAAGAAGTAAAATTAATGTACAGCTTAAAAATGTGTAAAAACATTGTTGGTTATCAGGACTTTAAGTTCCTGGAAATTTTTGATGCGGATTATGTTGCACTTGTTCTTGCTATTCGTATGTTTGCTTATCAGGATCTTAATTTCATTGCAAAGACGAAAGGCTTATCGCAGTTAGATATTATTAAAATGGGGATTGATATATGCAGTGCCCTGGAAGTCTGTGAAAAAAACGGGATTATACATAGGGATATCAAGCCGGGAAATATTTTTTGTGATGATGATCAGTATCTGCTTGCTGATTTCGGCATTTCAAGAATTGTCGAAAAAGGTGATTTGGCGCATACCAGCCAGGGAACTCCGCAGTTTGCAGCGCCGGAACAGTTTGCAAATCTGCTGGGAGAGCAAGGGTATGATCACCGTGTTGATATTTACAGTCTCGGGCTTACCATGTATTATCTGGCAAATGACCAGAAACTTCCGTTTTATGACAGGCTGAAGAATACGAACTTAGCGGTGAAAATGAGACTGATCGGCAATCCAATAGAGCCAGTAGAGGGAATTCACCAGGAATTAAACAGAATTATGCTGAAGGCATGTGCGTTTTCTGCCGATGACAGATATCCAGATGCAGGCAGAATGAAATTTGATTTATGGAATTTATATAAAAAGGTTAAGGATCAAAAAAAGATAAAAAGTTTTTGTCAGACTGGAAACGAGAAGTATGAGACAGAGCCTCTGATGCAGGAGATAAAAAATTATGCAACAGATCGGGCGCTGCAGGGCCCGGGAGCAGAGGAGCTGATAACGGAGCAGGCGCTTAAAATGCCGGAAATGCAGGAATTCCGAACCCAGAGAGCAATGAGCCAGTCGGAGACCAGTGATTTCGGAACGGAAAGAGCAATGCGTCAGCCTGAAATCAGTGATTTTGGAACGGCCAAAGCACTTAGAACATCTGAAACAGAAGAGTTTAGTACAGTGCGTGCGTTTGCGGAAAGGGAGACAGAAGCATTTCGGACAGAGAGAGCATTGCAGACACCAGAAACAGAAAACTTCAAAACCGAGCGGGTACTTGAATCTGGGGGAAGCCTCCGTGTGGATACAGGCAGTAATCAGAAGGATGCTGCATTCCTGGATGAAGAGCTTGGAATGTCTGTGGCATCGATCGATACAGCAGACATTCCGATAAAAGTGGAAACAGAAGAAAGCTGTGGGCATGAGGCATCGGAATATGCATCATCAGAACAGGATATACGGAAGATTGCGGCTTCAGAGATGAAAGCGGGCAATGAGGAACGGGCTTTTCAATGGTATGCAACTTTGGCTGAAAAAGAGGGCTGGGAATTGATGTATCATGATGTTGCAAAGTTATTTGAAGGTGAGAAAGACATTTTAAAAAGACCGCAGGATGCAGTCTTCTGGTTCACAAAATGTGTTGCGTGCTGTAAGGACAGCTGGACAATTTCGCTTGCAGAGTTTCAGCTAGGAGAGATGTATGCAAAAGGCACCGGGGTCAGAAAAAACCATAAAATTGCAGAAGAATACTATCGCAGCAGTGCAGCAAAAGGAAATCCATATGCGAAAAAGAAATTTGTTGCCGGAAGATATATAAAATAATGTGGAGGGCGCTTTATGAATGCAAAACAAATGATGAGAACGGTTGTATACATCGGTTATATCATTGTATATAACCTGATCTTCTTCCTGAAAGGAACAAACGGTTCCACAGCAGGATGGATCGCGTATGGATTTGTGTGGCTGGCAATCCTGGTTTCCTACATAGCACCACTTTACTGTAAAAATTATAAGAGAATACCAGAAAATTTGATCACAAATTACGTATTTTCATGGATTTACTCAGGCGTGACAATTATATTTAACGCAGCAGTCATAATAGGAAAAATAGAAAGTGTGCCGCTTACCGTAATTCTTAATCTGACTTTTGCGGTGGTATATCTGCAGCAGCTGTTTGTCAGTCTCAGAGTAAATTATGAAGTGGAAAGAAATCTCGAAAGAACAGATGCAGAAAGACAGTTTGTGAGAGAAGTTTCAAAAAAACTTCAGATGTGCAGACAGCAGACAGAGGATGCAGCATTAAAAAAAGAGATTGAAAAAGCGTATGATGCGGTCAGAAGCTGTCCTCTAAAATCAAATGATACGGCGATGAATTATGAAATAAAAATCATTGGACTGACGGATACGCTGGAAAATAAGCTGGATGAGGATCAGACACAGGAAATTCCCGGAATTGTTCAGGAGATTTTGAAAAATGTAAAGAAAAGGAATGCAATGCTTTCCTAAGCGGGGTGGTCATTATGAAAAAAAAGAAAAGGATCCTGATTGGCATTATCTGCGGAGCAGCTATACTATCTGCAGCCGTTGGCGTGATCTTGTATCTGCATTTTGCACCGTATCTTCGATTGAAGCAGACGGCAGATCAGCTGCTGAACAAGCAGTATGAGTATACCGTTGAGGGAAAAGTGGAAGGAATGAATCTGAAACTCCTGGGAGATTCCTTTCAGGGAACGATACAGGGGAAAAAGGGCAAAGACGTAATTGACGGCGACATTATCTATAAGGATGTAACCTATCTTAAGATATATGCGGATAAGCAAGGCGATATTGTGTTTGATGTGACTCCTCTGATGAATGCGGCAATTGATAAAGTTGTAGACAGCAGTCCTTTGATCGGCGGTTTTATAAAATCCATTTCCAGTGATGTAAAGATTTCGTATGCTCAGATTGAAGAGGTGCTGAATCAGAATATCATTTCGCTGAATGACGAGGGTGTTTCCAATGAGCTGATGAATCAGGTGATTTACGGTAAGACGGAAGATTATACGTTGACGGTGCTGAAAGAAATTAATCCAGAAGATGAACTTTTGGGAGAAAAAGCATATTATTTTGAAATGGATCTGAAAAACTATGATACGAAACTTGTGATCGGAATTCCCAAAAATAAAAATGATACAAAATGGTCAATGAATGTTTACACGGACAAAATTACATGGTCTTTTGTCGGCGAGTATAAAATAAAAAATGTGGAAGAAGTGATAATGCCGGAGAGTACAGTTTCAGATGAAACCATTGATGTTTTAAAAAGGCTGTACGCTGCATATTTGGAAATCAGAGAGAAATGATTTAAACGTATTTGAATCAGCATTATGCTGATTTTAAATAGCAAAGCAAGGCACAAAGGAAGAAATGTGGTGTCAATACAAAAAGAAGGGAGAGACAATATATGAATTGTCCAAAATGTGGTAAGGAATTGAAAGATGGAGACAAGTTTTGCACAGGATGCGGAACGAAAATTGGGGATGGATCAGCAGGCTATCCGGAAGGTGCAGCAGAACCAGAAAATAATGCTGGGAATGCATCGTTTGGAGAGGGCGGAAACGCAGGGTCCGGGATTAGTTTCGGAAGTTCGAAAACCATGATAAGAAGATATTTCTTTGGATTCAGCGACATGATGTGGTTATCGATACTGGCTGCGGTTATTTTTAGTGCACTGGGATTATCGTTTCTGCGGACGGTCGCAGTAATTGCATTTTTTGCATCGATTGGACTCACGATTTATATCAGGTTCACCGGAGCCGGAAAGAGTAATGTGGATACCGCAACGCAGAGATCGATTGAAATGTTGAGAGAGCGCGCTTTTGACAAATTTAATGTTGACAGCGAACAGATAGGCGAGGTTGCGCCGATTCACATTGCAGGTGAGGGTGCAAGCCCGGACGAACTGGGTGTTGGACTTACTACGAATTTTAAACATATAAATCAAATAGCAAAAATTTATACGAAGGATCCCATTAAGGCGTATCGCATCAGCCTGGATGGAGCGGTCAGATGTCTTTTGATTCAGGCTACGGTGTACGCATTTACAGATACCCAGCTGCTGGTATACAGTGGAAATGTTGATATTTCGACAGGAACGATCTATAAAGAATCCGTTGCTGAAATCTTTTACAAAGATATAAATGGAGTAACACAGACGGATGTGTTAAAGAAATTCAGAGTTGGACTGTTCAAAAAGCAGTATTATACACTTAAGAATGTCGAGTTTGATATCTGCGGTATTATAAAAACAGCTGCATTTGATTCAAATTTTGTGCCTGATGCAGAGACAAGCCTTAGAGGTATGGAAAGTTACATCAGAGAAAAGAAATTTTAAATATTACAGGACATAAAAAGATAGGATAAAGGGCTCTATCTGAGAATCCTCTATGCGAGGATAGAGCCCTAAAAAAAGAAGCGTTGTGGACGGTAAGTTCGCAGCGCATTTTTCGGGGAAAAATGCGTTCAACATCTATCATAGTATTCAGCAAAGAGCCGACAAAAACCATAAATGAAAATCTGGAGGAAATGAGAATGGAGCTTTCAAGAGAAGATAAAATCATCAAACAGCTTTGCAAAACATTTAAAGAAGGCACAGATTTCTATTGGCTGAATACGCAGAAATACATAGAAGAGGCGGCAAAATATAATTTTGCGGCAAAGAAAATGCAAATAAGAATAGAAATGCTGGATCGAGGCGAAAAAGAGAAAATCCCAAGCAGAAAGACAATCGGACGTGTGATGGATTACTGCAGAGGTCTGGTACGTGATGGATATAAAGATCCATCCATCACACTGGAAACAATAAAAATCCTTGGGGAGGCGTTATGCGGAGATGCCTATGCATTTCTAATTAAAATAGAGAGAGAAAATCTTCTGAAAATGGGGATAGAAGTACAGAATATTTACGGTACAAGAGACTTGAATCGTATTTATGCGATGATGAATGAGTTTGTGTACTGGATTGCGGAATCGCAGTATTATAATTATAAACCGGGAACGGAAGAAGACGGAGAAGAATTTTTTGAAAGAAAAATCTGGGAACTTCGCAAAGAGATTGATAATTGTTTCTGGAATAACAAAGAGTATTGTGAAAAACTGCATCAATTGGCGGATGAGGTAGAATATCTGGTCTGCGCATGTGAGATTCCAGGTGTGGCAGAACGCTGGTATCAGGTAAATCCAAAACTGCGGTATTTTGACTGTGTATTTCAATTCGTTGAAGAGAAATCAGAATTGTATTTGAAAATCCAGCAGGGAAAATTAAGGGATCAGAATGGATTTCAAATTGGATTCCGCTTTGAGCCAGATGCGGCAGAGATTACACAGCAGAAACAGTATTTTAAAGAAAAGAAAGAAAAGGCGAGAAAAAATCATGTGAAATTTTCTGAGACCAGGTTGTATCAGATGGAAGTTGCGTCTGTGTTTCGGGAAATATTCCGGAGAGAATTTGGCGTATAGCAATAGATAATTGACAATACTTCGGCGTGCCGATATAATGTAGGAAGAAAGGAGTTGACGATACATGATTATTGACGATCTTCTTGATAACGCTAAAATGAGCCGGTATAAGCTAAGCAGAGAAAGTGGTGTTCCGCAGGCGACGATTTCTGATATTTGCAGTGGGAAAACAGCGATGGAAAGATGCGCAGCTGGGACGTTGTATAAGCTGGCGAAGGCTCTGAATGTGACGGTTGATGCACTTTTGGAAGCGGATAGGCGGTCTGTGGTGCAGAATTCGGAATATCGCAGTTCATTCGAAACTTTTAAAAGTAATATCTGTCATCATGTAAAAGATATGGGAGATATTGATTTTATTATTGACATACTGGAAAATGATGTGATTCGGAATTTGTATCGGAAAATGTGGTATCCAGAATCGATGTATCTGCTGGGAATGATTGACTATCTTTCTAAGCTGAATGATCTGCCGATGTGTACGAACTATAATGATATAAGAAGGCATAAGCTTGCACAGGTTATATATCCTTCAAGTGTCTTGATTCAGGCGGCTGTTATGCACAGCGATAAGGTTAAGGAAGAGGCAAGGGAAAAAGCAATTCCAGAATTTATGCGGTTCAATATTGTGGAAAGCGAGGTAAGAAATCTTGTCTGATATTCCTTTTACTAAAGATAATCTGGATGGATATTTAAAGGAATTATCAAAAGAATTTCGGAAAATGAATGGTTCAAAAATACCTGCTGAGATCATTTTGATTGGCGGCGCATCGGTACTTATTAATTATGGTTTTCGGGAGATGACATATGATATGGATGCCATTATACAGGCATTATCATCGATGAAAGATGCCATCAACCATGTTGGAGATCGGATGGGGCTTCCAAACGGATGGCTGAATACAGACTTTATGAAAACGACATCTTACACCCCAAAACTGATTCAGTATTCCAAGTATTATAAGACATTTTCGAATGTTCTGAAAATCCGTACGGTATCAGCAGAATATTTAGTTGTCATGAAACTGATGGCGGGCAGACAATATAAAAATGATTTGTCAGATGTTGTAGGAATCCTTATTGAGCAAAAGAATGCTGAAAAAGAAATTAGTTTAGAAAGTATCAAACGAGCTGCTGGAGAACTGTATGAAGGGTATGAAAATTTACCGGAATTATCAAGAAACTTCATAGAGGCAGTTTACCAGAACTCGGATCTTTCGGCATTATATGAGAAAATTCGTGATGATGAAAAACAGAATAAGGATATTTTGCTGGAGTTTCAGGATGATTATCCGGATGTGCTTAATGGTGATAATCTTGCAGATATCTTAAGAGCGGCCAAAGCCAAAAAAGAAAAGAAGAACGTGTAATAGAATATTTTGAGTACAAAAAGTGGCTGTCGACCAGCAAAAAATATTTGCTGATGCGACAGCCGCTTTTGTGAAATGTGCGCC
>OLSL01000230.1_pt1 | contig 61765 bp, 51 predicted proteins | sample 1672511 | NCBI WGS metagenome assembly OLSL01 (sample SAMEA3136694, study PRJEB25190) | human gut metagenome | biome: human gut; feature: human-associated habitat; material: faeces | place: Austria | collected 2013
AGAATGCGGAAATATCTTCTACAGAAAAATCATTTTGAAAATTCTGCTCTATATAAGAAAGCGCTTCTTTGATATAAAAGTCCCGGATACTTCCGTTTTGCTTCACATGAACTGTTGCGGCAGAACGCATGAAATAATCTAAAAACAGATAGAGATGTCCAATTAGATGAAACGGAGATTCTTCGGGATGACGGCTCAGATAAAGCATTTCTTCCATCATCTGGTTGCGAAGTTCCTTTGAACTTGCATGATAAACGGGGTGATTCAGGTTCAGACCTGCGGTTGTGACAATCTCGCGGGCCCGAAGACCATCGAATTCTACCCAGGTGTATTCCCACGGAAGTGTGGAATCAGCAATATAAGTATTGACCTGTCCCGGAAAAAGCATGAAGCCTTGTCCACTTTTCACTTGCCATTCGGTCGTGTTTCCATTCTCGTCATCTGCAAATAATGTTCCTGTTCCGGAAATTACATAATGGAAAATGTAATGATTTCTTGCGGCAGGGCCAAAAGAATGTGCCGGTGCACATTGTTCCCATCCATATTGATATAATCCCAGATCAACAAAATTTTCATTTGGAAATACGGAAAAAAGTAAATCGCTCATATAAATCACCTCTAGTGTCATTATATATCAAAATGCTAGATGACTTCAATATATGAATAGAAAAATTGCATTTTGCTATAAAACTTAAAAAACTCTGATATTTATAGTTGCATAAAGATATGTTAGAATATAATTATCAAATAGATGACCTGAGTGAAATGACAAAAATATTCCGGAATGTGTCAAAATGAAAGGTGTATGGTAGAAGGAAGGAGTAAGGAAATGTATAAGAAGAGCAATCGAATCATTTGCATGGGATTGATGCTTTGTATGACTTCGGCAATGGTACTCGGAGGTTGCGGACAGAAGAGTGAAAATAGCGGAAAGATAGAAATCGAGCTTGTACAGTATAAACCGGAGGCAGTAAAAACCTTTGAAAAGATTGAAGAAGAATTCAATGCAACTCATGATGATATTCATTTGACGATCGAATCTCCAAATGATGCAATGACAGTACTTAAAACACGTTTTATTAGAGAAGATGCTCCGGATATTATCGGAATCGGTGGAGATGTCAATTTCTCTAACTTTATTGATTCTGATATGTTGATGGATATTTCAGATTATGAAGGCCTGGACTCTATTAAACAGGCTTACCTGGATATAGACAAAGCGCTTGAATTTGTACCGGAGGATGGCGTGTATGCCGTTCCATATGTGGCAAATGCAGCAGGAGTTCTGTACAACAGAGCAATGTTTGAGGAATATGGCTGGGAAATTCCGGAAACCTGGGATGAATTTATAGCCCTCTGTGAACAGATCCAGAGTGAAGGAATCCAGCCATTGTATTTTGGTTTTAAAGATACATGGACTTGTCTTGCACCGTGGAATGCGATCGCCGTTGATCTTGCACCGGCAGATGTCTGCAGCCAGGTGAACAAAGGAGAGACAACATTTTCAGATGAATATAGAGAAGTAGCAGAAAAGACAAAGGCACTGCTTGCATATGGACCGAAAGATCCTTTCGCTTATGATTACAATGGAGCTTGTACAGCATTTGCAAACGGAGAATCTGCAATGTACACGATCGGAAGTTATGCAATCCCACAGATTCAGACAGTAAATCCAGATATGGATATCGATTCCTTTGTAATGCCGGCTAATAATGATGCATCAGAGAACAAGCTGAACTCCGGTGTGGATCTTCAGTTCAGTGTTATGAAAGATTGCGAGAACAAAGAGGCAGCGTATGAAGTGCTTGATTTCCTTTTGAAAGATGAAAATGTACAGAGTTATCTGGATGAACAGAAAGCGGTTCCTTGTAAGGAAGGAGATTTTGAACTTGCTTCAACACTTGATGGAGTGAAATCTTTCATAGAAGAAGGAAGAATGGCAGATTACCAGGATCATTACTATCCTTCAGAGATGTCAGTAGATGCACAGATTCAGACATTTCTTATGAAAGGGGATGTGGATGCATTCTTAACAAAGTTTGATACAGACTGGAAGAGATATAACCGTGATATCATCCGCAAAGTGGAAGATTACGAGAAAGAGCATGCGGACGAAGATTAAGGAAGGGGAATTCAAGCATGGGAAAGAAATCAATGAGTGGAAGAAAAATGACCTTTCTTCTGATTACAATTCCGATTGTGGCACTGTTTTTCTGTTTTAATACATTGCCACTGATCAAAGGTGTGATTTACAGTTTTACGAATTTCAAAGGTTATGGAAGCTTTGACTGGGTAGGACTTAGAAATTATCAGGATCTTTTTACAGACAGCAGAGTCGGAGGTTCTTATCTGTTTACATTTAAACTTGCAATTGTAGCTACGATTGTGACAAATGTAATCAGTTTGATCCTTGCACTCGGACTGAATAGTAAGATTAAATTCAAGAGTGCGTTTCGTGGTGCCTACTTTATTCCAAATGTTCTCGGAGCGTTGGTTGTAGGATACATTTTCAATTACTTTTTTACATACATTCTTCCGGCTTTCGGAGAAATGCTTGGAAGCAAGCCCCTTTCTTCCAGTATGCTGTCCAGTACAAAACTGGCATGGATCGCAGTTGTAATCGTATGTGCATGGCAGTCGATCGCGATGAATACAATTATTTATATTTCAGGACTGCAGACAGTTCCGGAGGATGTTTACGAAGCAGGAGCGATTGACGGTGCAACAGGATGGAATAAGTTCAGACATCTGACATTCCCTCTCATTATTCCATTCTTTAGCATAAATATGGTACTCTGTGTGAAAAACTTCCTGATGGTATTTGATCAGATCATGGCGTTGACCAAAGGAGGTCCGGCACAGAGTACAGAATCCATTTCTTATCTGATTTATAACAATGGTATGAGTGGCGGTCAGTTTGGATTCCAGAGTGCAAACGCAGTGATATTCTTTATCGTTATTGTTGTAATTTCTGTATTACAGATGACAATCACAGGGAAAAAGGAGGAACAGCTGTAATGGAAAAAATGAAAATAAAAGAACGAGTAAACTGGCCTGTAACGATTTTACTTTTACTTGGTCTGATTACGGTTGCTTTTCCACTGTATATGACAATCGTAATTGCACTGAAGAAGCCTTCTGAGATGACGAATAGTATCAGCGGAATCCTTTCCTTGCCAAGTCATTTGAGCCTTGATAATTTTGCTGAGGCAATGAGAGTGACAGATTTCTGGCATTCTCTCGGAAACAGTGTATTTATTACACTTGTAACAGTTGTCCTTTCAATTCTGATTCATTCACTGTTGGGGTATGCAATCGGAAGAAATAAGAAGAGTAAATTTTACAAATTCATTTATTTCTATGTTGTCAGCGGAATGTTTGTGCCATTTGCAATTCTGATGATGCCTGTTGTAAAACAGACGGCGCAGATGGGACTGGCAAACAGAGCAGGAGTTATTATTCTGTACGTTGTATTTTATATGCCAATGAATGTACTGCTTTATTCCGGATATCTTACAAATATCCCGTTGGCATTGGAAGAAGCAGCCTGTGTGGATGGTGCGAGTACATGGAAAACATATTGGAAGATTGTTTTCCCAATCATGAAACCAATGCATGCGACAGTTGCAGTTCTGACAGCACTTGGTACATGGAACGATGTAATGACACCACTCGTCATCATGTCCGGTTCAGGAAGCGGAAATACACTTCCGCTGGCACAGTTAAACTTCCAGACACAGTTTGGAACAAATTATAATCTGGCATTTGCCTCCTATCTGTTGGCATTGCTTCCGATTCTGATCTTCTATCTGATCTGTCAGAAGCATATCCTCAACGGAGTTGTTAATGGAGCAGTGAAATAATAAAAAGTAAAAGATAGCGAAGCGAGAACAGACAGTAATGCAGATCTTGCTTCGCTAAAATGGAAAACAGGAGTATTTAGATATGGGAATTATATATTGCGAGAAAGACAGAACATTTACTTTACAGACAAAAAATACAACATATCAGATGCAGGTGGATCGCTATGGATTTTTGTTACATCTATATTACGGGAAGAAAACCGATGGATGTATGGACTATCTTCTGACATATTATGACAGGGGATTTTCGGGAAATCCATATGATGCAGGAGAAGATCGTACGTATTCAATGGATACACTTCCACAGGAATTTCCTTGTTACGGGAACGGGGATTTCAGAAGTACAGCATTTGCAGTAGAAAATGCAGATGGAAGTATGAGCTGCGACCTTCGTTACAAGAGTCATAAAATCTTTGATGGAAAATATAATCTGGAAGGACTTCCGGCAGTTTATGCAAGTGAGCAGGAAGCACAGACACTGGAAATCTTAATGGAAGATCCGGTGACGGGAGTTAAGGTGGTGCTTCTTTATGGAGTGCTTCCCGCACAGGATATTATTACAAGAAGTGTGTGTGTGAAAAATGAAAGCAGTGGCAAAATCTATTTAAACAAAATTGAGTCAGCAAGTCTGGATTTCCTTTACGGAGATTATGAGCTTCTAACATTTTATGGTAGACATGCGATGGAGCGAAATGTTCAGAGAGTTCCGGTTGTGCATGGAACACAGAAAATCGGAAGTGTCAGAGGAACCTCCAGTCATCAGTACAATCCGATGATGATCCTTGCAGAAAAAGAAACGACAGAAGACAAAGGAAATTGTTATGCAATGTCCTTTGTATACAGTGGATGTTTCCAGGGAGAAGTGTTGAAAGATCAGTTAAACCAGACAAGAATGATGCTAGGACTTCAGGAAGAAGCTTTTCGCTATCCGTTGGAAGCAGGAGAAATGTTCCAGGCTCCGGAAGTGATTTTATCCTATTCCTCAGAAGGAATGAATCGTTTGTCTCAGAATCTGCATCATTGTATCAGACAACATATCTGCAGAGGCAAATATAAAGAAGAAATTCGTCCAATCTTGATCAATAGCTGGGAAGCAGCTTATTTCGATTTTACCGGAGCTACGATCTATGCGGTTGCCAAAGCGGCGAAGGAAGTCAATATTGACATGCTTGTTATGGATGACGGCTGGTTTGGAAAACGTGATGACGATAACAGCGGACTGGGTGACTGGTTTGTGAATGAGAAGAAACTTGGTGGCACACTTGGAAATCTGATCAAGAGAATTAATGATTTGGGTGTGAAGTTTGGTATCTGGATCGAGCCGGAAATGGTTTCAGAAGACAGTGATCTTTATCGGAAACACCCGGATTGGGCATTGACGGTTCCGGGCAGAAATCCGGTCAGAAGCAGAAATCAGCTTGTATTGGATTTTTCAAGAAAAGAAGTTGTAGATGAAATTTATGATCAGATTTGCAAGGTGTTGGATCAGGGTAATATCGAATATGTAAAATGGGATATGAACCGAAGCCTGATGGATGTTTATTCTTCTGTAACAAGAGATCAGGGAAGAGTGTTACATGATTATGTATTGGGACTATATGATTTTCTGGAACGTCTTGTGCAGAGATATCCGAATCTGCTGATCGAAGGCTGCAGCGGTGGAGGTGGAAGATTTGATGCCGGTATGATGTATTACACTCCGCAGATCTGGTGTAGTGATAATACGGATGCAATTGACAGATTACGGATTCAGTATGGAACATCCTTTGGTTATCCGGTATCGGTAGTAGGTTCTCACGTGTCAGCAGTGCCGAATCATCAGACGGGAAGAAAGACCCCACTTCATACAAGAGGTGTTGTTGCAATGTCCGGAACTTTTGGGTATGAGCTGAATCTTATGAAACTTTCTGAAGAAGAAAAGCAGGAGATCAGAGAGCAAATCGCAGAATATAAGAGCTATGCGCCGATCATTCAGAATGGACTGTACTATCGTCTCTCAGATCCGACAACAGAAGAAATCTGTGCATGGGAGTTTGTGCATACAGATGAGAAAGAACAAAGTAAAGTTCTTTTAAATATAGTTATGCAGGTGATTCATGGAAATATGACAGTAAATTATGTAAAACTTCAAGGGCTTGAAGAAACAGCTGTATATCGAGAAGAAAAGAGTGGAAAAAGATACACCGGAGCTGCACTTATGTATGGCGGCATGCCGCTTCCGATAGAGCCAGGCGAATATCAGGCATATCAGTATTGTTTTGTGAAAGAGTAAAATAAATTAGTTGACGATGGAACAGAAAATGGTGAAGAATGTGAATAATACAGAAAAAATCTTTGCACAGCGTATGGAAAAACATCAGGATGAATTACGCTGGCTTTACATGGAGTTGTATGGAAATGATGCAATGTATGCAGAACTTTGTGAGCAGATGCATGAGTACTACTTGAAGCGTAGCACAGAGTTGAAAAAAAGAGATATTAAGAAAGAAAAGAATCCTGACTGGTTTAAGGAAAAAGAAATGCTTGGCATGATGTTGTACATTGACAACTTTGCCGGTAATCTGAAAGGTGTAGAAAAAAAGTTAGCTTATCTGAAAGAGTGTAATGTAAATTGTCTTCATCTTATGCCTTTTCTGGATACTCCGAAAGGAAAATCAGACGGCGGATATGCCGTGGCAGATTTTCGGAAAGTAAGACCGGATCTCGGTACAATGAAAGATCTTGCCAGATTGACAGAAAAATGTCATGAAAATGGTATGAATGTATGCATGGATTTCGTGATGAATCATACTTCTGAGGAACATGAGTGGGCAAAACGTGCCAGAGCAGGTGAAGGAGAGTACATGAGCCGTTATTTCTTCTATGATAACGGTGATATTCCGGCAAGATATGAAGAAACCGTTCCACAGGTCTTTCCTACAACAGCACCTGGAAACTTTACATGGCTTCCGGAAATCGGACATTATGTGCTTACGACGTTTTATCCATATCAGTGGGATTTGAATTATCGTAATCCAAGAGTATTTAATGAGATGATGTATAACTTCCTTTTTCTTGCGAATCAGGGAATGGATATTATCCGTATCGATGCAGTTCCTTATATCTGGAAAGAACTTGGAACAAGCTGTCGTAATCTGAAAGAAGTACATACAATTGTAAGAATGATGCGTATGATTGCGGAAATTGTCTGCCCAAGCGTGATACTTCTTGGCGAAGTGGTTATGGAGCCGGAAAAGGTGGTGCCGTACTTTGGTACAGTTGAAAAACCGGAATGTCATATGCTCTATAATGTGACAACAATGGCGACGACCTGGAATAGTATTGCGACAAGAGACATCCGGCTTTTGAAGAAACAGATGGATATAGTTAGCCGTCTGCCAAAGCAATATACATTTTTGAATTACCTTCGTTGTCACGATGATATCGGGTGGGGGCTTGATTTTGATACAATGAAACAATGGGGAATGGAAGAGCCTTCCCACAAGCGTTACCTCAATGATTATTTTACAGGAAAGATAGCAGACAGCATCAGCCGTGGAGAGCTATATAACGATGATCCTGTAACTCAAGATGCACGATTTTGTGGAACAACAGCATCCATGTGTGGAATTGAAGCAGCAGGATTTGAAGGAAATGCAGAAAAAATGCAGACGGCAATTCAAGAAGATCTCATGCTCCACGCTTACATGTTGACACAGTCAGGAATCCCGATGCTTTACAGCGGGGATGAGTTAGGACAGGTGAATGATTATAGCTATAAAGAAGATGCTGAAAAAGTATCTGATTCACGGTATCTCCACCGAGGAATATTTCAGTGGATACTTGCGGATAAGAGGAAAGATCTTTCTACTGTACAGGGACAATTATTTCAGATGTTGAACCGATTGGAACAGATCCGAAGACAGGAAAATGTCTTTTCCCAGGAAGCGGAAGTATATACTTATGATGTTCACAATGATAGTATTTTAGGAATCCTTAGAGAGTATAAGGGAGAACGATTTATTGCACTGTTTAATTTCAGCGAAAATGAACAGACTGCGTGGATGCAGGAGGAAGGCATTTTTAGAAATCTGGTGAATGGTGAAATTGTAGAAGTGAAAGATCCAGTTTTGAAAGGCTATGAATTTGTTTGGATGAAATATAAAGCATAAAACAAAATGTAAAATATAGATAAATAGATTGAAATACTGAAAGAAGAATTGTATAATTTTACCTATAACAACAAAGGAGGATCTTTGAAATGGATCGTTTGAAAGGTAAAGTAGCTATTATTACAGGAGGTAACTCAGGAGTTGGAGAAGCAACAGCAAAGATGTTCGCAAAAGAGGGCGCAACTGTTGTTATCACAGCGAGAAGAGAGGCTGCACTGGAGAAAGTAGCAGAAGAGATTAAGGCAGCAGGAGGAGAAGTTTTCGCTGTTTCAACAGATATCTCAAAGAAGGGAGATCCGGAGCGACTGATGGATCTCGTGATCGAGAAATATGGCAAGGTAGACATTCTTGTGAATAATGCAGGAATTCTTGAGGAAGGACTGAAACCAATCGATCGATTCTCAGACGAAGATCTTGATCGTATCATAGAGACGAACGAAAAAGGAACTATGCGTTGCATGCGTGCTGCATCACAGAAGATGCAGGCAGGAGCATCTATCGTAAATGTTGCTTCTATCGCTGGAGTGAAAGGATGTGGCGGAGCTGCTTATGTAGCATCTAAAGCAGCAATCGTAGGAGTGACAAAGCATACAGCACTTCGTTTCCAGGCAACAGGAATCCGTTGTAATGCAATCTGCCCGGGAAATATCATTACACCAATGACATCAGGAACAAATCCGGCATCACTTGACCCGGATATGATCGGTGCAATGTCAACACACAGTAATCTTAGAACACCATCTTGTACAGCAGAAGATGTAGCAAATGTAATCCTGTTCTTTGCAAGCGATGAATCAAAGGCGATTACAGGACAGGCAATCGTAACAGATTTCGGAGCTATGCTGTAAGGAAAATAAGATAGCAACTATTTAAAAAGGACAGAAAGGTTAACAAAGCGAAACCTTTCTGTCCTTCTTTGTATATAAATAAAAAAGAATGTTGCAAAATGAAACATAAAAGCGTATACTAAAAGAAAAAAAGCGGTGATTCTATGAAAACAAAATTTAACGAGTATTTGACAAAATTACGTAAATCCCGGGTCTACACTCAGGCGCAGATGGCAGAAAAACTGGGGATTTCCAGATCGACTTATACCAATTATGAGAATGGAAACCGGACACCGGACTTTGAAGTACTGGAACGAATAAGTGAGGTGTTAGCCTGTTCCTTAGATGAATTATTTGGAAGAAAACCAACTTATGTTGCAAGTTGTGACGTGATAAAGGAAGACAGCATTCTGTACAATGTGTCTGGCATACAAGAGGAAAAACCTAAACTTGCAATAGGAGTACAGGACTTTCGTGATTTGCGTGAAAAACAAGCCTATTATGTGGATAAAACACAGTTTATTGAACAGTTTTTAGAATCCTGGTATCAGATTACATTAATTACAAGACCGAGAAGGTTCGGTAAGACACTTAATATGTCAATGTTGGCAGAATTTCTTGACTGTACAAAAGATTCCTCCGATTTATTTTGTGGAACAAAGATTACAAAATCTGTCCACTACAAGGAGCTGAATCGATATCCTGTTGTATTTTTGTCTTTCCTTAACGTGAAAGCGGGGGATGCAGAATCTCTTTGTTATGCATTGAAAGATACTGTACGTGCGGAGTATGAGCGCTTTTATCAGATACTTAATGATGGAAGACTGTCAGAATTCCAGGTAAAAGAATTCAATATGATTTATAACAGTTTATGTCAGGAATGCATCGGAAAAGAAATAGAAAATCATGTAATTCGTTCAATTGCTGTTCTTTGTCAGACACTGAGTACGTATTATGGAGAAAAAGTATTTTTGCTGTTAGATGAATATGATACTCCGTTTATGTCTGCAAATTCCGAAGGGTATTATGATGAAGTAAGAGCCATGTTGAATCGTTTTCTGGCAACGTCCCTGAAAGGCAACGATTATCTTCAAAAGGCAATTCTGACAGGAATTCAGAGAATTGCGAAGGAAAATATATTTTCGGGTCTCAATAATTTAGTTGTCTGCACAGTGCAGGACGAAGATTATGATGACTGTTTTGGTTTTACAGAGCAAGAAGTAAAAGAGCTGCTTGCTTATTGTAAAGCAGAATTTTCAGATGAGCTGAAAAAGATGTACGATGGATATCATTTTGGCAGTACAGATGTATATAATCCATGGTCAATATCGTGTTATGCGGCAAGAAGAAGGATGGAATCTTATTGGGTTAATACAAGCGAGAACAGTATTTTACGTAATGCACTTGAAGTACAGGGAAGGTCTTTTGAGAAAGAATATGAGGCCTTGGTCACAGAAGGTGAAGTAGAAGTGACAGTAGATTTTTCAATGGCTTATTATGAAAAAATGGACGAAGCAAATCTATGGGGACTTCTTGTAAATGCCGGAATTGTAACAATTACAAAAGAAATCGAAGAGGACTATTACCGACTTCGGGTTCCTAATCTGGAAGTGTGGAAAGTATTCAAAGAATTAACAGCATGTCATCTGAAAATCGATGAGAGACATATGGAGAAGATGTTAAATGCTCTTAAAAGAAAGGATATGGAACGTTTTGCAGAAGAGTATCAGAGAGTTCTTTTGGAATTGCCATCTTATCATGACCTGAAAGATGAGAATAGTTACCATATGATGACGCTTGGAATGTGTGCATTTCTTAGAAAGGATTATGATATCAAAAGCAATCGGGAAACCGGAGAAGGCAGAAGTGATATCTGTCTTTATGCAAAACATGACAGATATCCAAATTTAATTTTGGAATTCAAGTATACCAAAGATGAAAAAGACGATTTAGAAAAGCTTGCAGAAAAGGCACTGGAACAGATAAAAGAAAAACAATATGATGCAGAGATGACCGGAGAAGTGTGTTATGTTGGACTGGCACATTATGGGAAAAGTTCTTGTATCAGATGGAGAAAAAACGGTTGACATCTATCAGACAAGCTTTTATACTAATCATGTGAAGAAAACACGGGGAGCTTGTGTACCAGGCTGAGAGGAAGTTGAGAACTTCGACCCATAACCTGATTTGGATAATGCCAACGTAGGAATGTATAAAGCAGTACTTTAGAGAGATACATTTGTTGGTATCTCTCTTTCTTTATAATCAGGAAAAATTGAAAATTAAATATTGGAGTAAGTTGAGATTGAGCGAGAGTTCATGAAGGGGTGCACCACCACGGGTACATTTCTTTCATGAACTCTTTTTTCAATTATCCGGAAAGGAGCAGTTATGATCACAGTAAATGGAAAGCAGATCCAGCTGACATCTGAAATGAGTGTTGCGGATTATCTGGAGCAGAACAATCTGAGGCTTTATGTGAAGGCCCTTGCGTACGGAAGAAATTATGCAGCGTCGGAAGTAAATATCAATTTTGAATATGCCTGTCATTTCTTTGCGCGTGTTTTGAGAACGTATGAGTCGATCATTCAGACACATTTTGACAATATTTATCGTCTGTTTGATGGTTATAGTATTGATGATACTGGGAAGGTATGTATTCGCGGGAATATGAATCTCCGGCAGAGAACATTGTCGGTGTGCATGTACAATGGTTCAGCGGAGGCGAAGACGCTGGAGGCTGTTGTATCCGGAGGCAGAGGCATCTACAGGATCGAAGATAAGACAGGGGTATCTTTTGATTTTGAGGAACATATGATCAGGAACAGGAGAGAGTATTGCTATGACCTGGATTTGCTGACCTTGGGGCCGGATACGGCAAGAGAGATTGCTGTGGATATGATCAGAGATCAGACGATGCGTGCCATGGACAGGAAGAATATATTTGACGGACATGTCGATGTGCTGTTGGCGGAATATACGGAGAGTAAGCTGAGGAGACTGCGCAGTAAGCGGTGGACAGGGAACAGTGAATCTATTCTGACATTGTATACAGGTGATTATGACCGGATTATACATAGACTGGAACAGCTGAGTGTGACGAACATCGAGATTAATGTTTGTGCCAGCCTGACTGCACTGATAAGGTCAAGAGTCGATGATGTGACAGAATTGCTGGATATCCGGCCGGATCTGCCGCAGATAGATTTAATGCTGAAGCAGGGAAGGCATTCTGATAGGTCGGAGGCGGCTTATTCGGATCGGCAGTTATTGAAGAAGATACAGAGAATATGGACGTTGTCGGATGATGCCATACGAAGGATTACGACAGAGATTGTACCGGCTTTGTCAGCAGTCAGACAGCCTGCTAGGAAGATCGGCTGGGTCTGTCGCGGTGATGGATTTTCCGGCATCCGTTACATAGAAGTGAAGACAGATGAGGGAGAGGATATCTCACCGATTTTAGAATTCCGGGAGGATGCTGACAGAATCGGCGCTTCCGGGGATTTGGCTTCTGCAGCTGATTTACATGGTACCGGTCAATTGCAGAGGCTCGGCAAGTGTGAGTCGGATGTATTAAGAGAACGGACATCCATTTTGCAGCGCTATTTTGGTGATTATGTATTCCATAGTATTATCTATAGAGAAGTTAAAAGGGATTTTGAGCGGCTGTTTGGCAGACGATAAATTTCAACAGGACATTTCAGGAAAGGACTTGAAGAGAATGATAGAGACAATCAGACTTTTTGATGAAGATAGCCACCAGACATTGTTTGAGGGGTGCGTATTATTTTGTGAGCAGGATGGTGATTTATATAAGATCACATTGAACCAGACAATGTTTTTCCCGGAAGAGGGCGGTCAGAGCTGCGACAGAGGCACACTCAATGATATTCCGGTGGAGAAGGTACTGGAGAAGGACAGAGTGATCTACCATTGGGTGAAGGAACCGCTGTGGGAAGGCGATACGGTTACAGGTTGTGTCGATTGGGAGAAGCGTTTCTCAGATATGCAGCAGCATACGGGGGAGCATATTGTATCCGGACTTATTCATGAATACTTTAAGCTGAATAATGTAGGTTTTCATTTGGGAAGCGAAGCCGTGACCATGGATTTTGATGGTGTGATCACCAGGGAACAGCTCCGTATGATCGAGCATAAAGCGAATGAGGCAGTTGCGAAGAATCTTCCGGTGAAGATTACATGGCCTTCAAGGGAGGAACTGATGGAGATTCCTTACCGCAGCAAGAAGGAGATAGACGGACCGATTCGTATTGTGGAGATCCCGGGCTATGATATCTGTGCCTGCTGTGCACCCCATGTTCATTTTACCGGCGAGATCGGCATGATTCGACTGACGGGGATGGAGAAGTATAAAGGCGGCGTGCGCATTCAGATGCTCTGCGGTTTCAGAGCACTGGCAGATGCCCTTGAGAAGGAACGTAATGTTTATGATATTTCCGCGCAGTTGTCTGCGAAGCCTTATGAAGTGGCTGCTGCGGTAGAGAAGCTGAAGAATGAGAATCTGGCGCTGAAGCAGGAGATGACTGGGATGAAGATGGATATCCTGCAGGAGAAGATCAAAGCGCTGCCGGAGAATGAACAGAATATATGCTTTTTTGATAAGCATATGGACAAGAGCAACATGCGGTATGCTTTTAATCTTCTGGTTGAGAAGTGCAGCGGCCTTTGTGGATGCTTTGACGGGGATGATGAAAACGGTTATCGTTATGTGATGGGCGGCAGAGATGTGGATGTTATTGCAGCAGGTAAGGCGATGAATGAGGCCCTTGATGGCCGTGGCGGCGGTTCGAAGGAGATGTTCCAGGGCAGTTTGAAGGCTGCAAGAGAGCAAATTGAGGAATATTTTGCTAATCTGTAAAAAAACCATAAAATTTTGCAGAATGCCATTGATTTTTTCAAAAATATCATTATAATAGTAGGTACACTTGTTTAATATAGGATAATGACCGTATTATCGTTATGCTTTATTAAAAAAGTGTTTTTATTGACGATGATAGAATATGAAAGAGGTACATTCAATGGATGAAGCTGTATTTTTGCAGATCTTGAATAGTTTGCTGGAGAAGGCAAAGAAGAAAAAAAATGAGCTTGATTATGGCGACATCAATGATGCGTTCAAGGGCTTCGAGTTTGACGAGGAGAAGATGGAAGAAGTTTACGAATTCCTGGAAGCGAAGAATATTGATATTATCAATATTCCGGAAGCACAGGATGACGATGATGAGTTCCTCGATCACCAGGAAGAAGAAGTTGAACTGCTGGATGATGTTGATGCACTGGAAGGTGTCAGCCTGGAAGATCCTGTCAGAATGTATCTGAAGGAAATAGGAAGTGTGAAGCTTTTATCCCCTGAGGAGGAAGTTGAGCTTTCCAAGAGAGCAGAAGCGGGTGACCAGAAGGCCAAGGATAGAATTATTGAAGCCAATCTTCGTCTGGTAGTCAGTATTGCGAAGAAGTATGTGGGCCGCGGCATTCCGTTCCTTGATCTGATCCAGGAAGGCAACATGGGTCTGATCAAAGCTGTCGAGAAGTTTGATTATGCCAAGGGATTCAAGTTCAGTACATATGCAACCTGGTGGATCCGCCAGTCTATTACCCGAGGTATTGCTGATAAAGGTAAGACAATTCGTGTGCCTGTGCACATGGTAGAGACAATCAACAAGACATTGCGTATGTCCAGGAATCTTTTACAGGAGCTGGGAAGAGAACCTACCAGCGAAGAGATTGCAGAGCGTCTTGGAACAACCAAACAGAAGGTAGAAGAGGCTCTTGAGATTTCACGTGATCCTGTTTCTATGGACAGCCCGATTGGTGAGGAAGAAGATTCCAGTCTCGGAGATTTTATCGAAGATGAGAATATGCTTTCACCATCTGATTCGGCTGACTATCAGATGCTGAAGAAGGAACTGGTGAACGCACTGGATACGTTGACAGACCGTGAACGCAAGGTTATTGAGCTTCGTTTTGGCCTGATCGATGGACAGGCCAGAACACTGGAAGAGGTTGGCAAGGAATTTAAGGTTACGCGTGAACGTATTCGTCAGATTGAGGCGAAAGCGCTGCGCAAGCTGAGACATCCGTCCAGAAGCCGCAAGCTGAAGGATTTCCTTCAGGAGTAACAGGGATTACTTCTCTGCTGCGGATGAGAGGACTGCCGGAAGGCAGTTTATAATGATGAGATCTATATAGAATGCTGCATATGTAGGCGTTTCCAGATATGGAGCCGACAATGCAGCATTTTTTTTGCGAGTCTACGCGAGTAATGAGCTAAAGCCCCTGTTTGCACAGGACTTTGGCGAATAGATTCAGAGGTGAACAGTATGATTTTTGACACACGTTTTTCTGAGAAGGAATCGATACGCTATGGCGTGGTGGACGGCACGGCAACCATTGTGAAGTATGAAGGCGATGAGATGCGTGTTGTGATTCCGGCGTCTATTGATGGTTTCAAAGTGACGAAGATCGAGCCCTATGCTTTCTCGGAGAAGTCTATGAAGTATATTCAGTTTCCGGATACGTTGGAGGTGATCGACCATCACGGTTTCAGTGAATGCAGGGAACTGTTGAATCTGGATTTTCCGGATTCACTGAAATCCATTGGCAATTATGCTTTTTATAATTGCTGGGCATTGGAACAGGTGCATCTGACAGCACATATCCGCTCTATTGGTTTTGGTGCTTTCAAGAACTGCGAGAAGCTTTCAGAGATTGTTCAGGACAAGATTGAAGGGCTGGATATCAGTATCGGTAGTATCCTGGATGATTTGAACCAGCAGATTCACGTGATTGTGCGGCATTTATACCCGGATAAGCCTGTGGAGGAGGCCAGAGTTATTTTTACGGAGCATGATTACGAAGTGGTCGCCAATGTGGCTTCCATGTGTAAGCAGTTTGAGTCTACGGAGATTGGTTCCGGCAAGTATATCCGCTACTGTATCGGCATCCAGGATGTGGATTATAACAAATACGATGGGATGTTCTATGTCCTTTTAAGGGGGGATTCCTTTGATACGATCATCACGGTGGCTATGGAGCGTCTGATGTATCCTTATGCATTGACGTTGGAAGGCGAGCATACGTACAAGGATTATATTGCAGAACACGCTTTGGAAGCGGCGAAGAAGTTTATTCAGGAGGATGACAAGGACAAGCTGACTTTTTTGGTCGATCTGGGTGTGCTTGACAGTGATGAGACAGACCAGGCCATTGATCTGGCGCTGTCCCTTGACAAGACAGAGTTTACTGCTTTTCTGATGGATTATAAACACCGGAATTTCAGTATGGCAGATGAGTCCTTTGATTTATAGGAGGTTTTGACATGCATGAGATGAAAGAGAAGCTGATTAAGGCCGGAACCGACATTTTGAATGCTTCCAAGACAGAATTGTATGTCTCTATGCGTTTTTTGGATATTGCACTGAATAGTCTGGGTTATGAAATGGATCTGTCCATGAAGACGATCGGTACGGACAGTCAGAAGATTCGCTTTAATCCGAGATATCTGATAGAGAATTATCAGAATGACAGTGTGCTGGTGAATCGGGCTTATCTGCATATGCTGCTGCATTGTGTATTCAGACATATGTTTCATAACCGTGACAAGGATGAAGATGTCTGGAATCTCAGCTGCGATATTGCAGTTACAGCCATCATTGATCAGATGAATTACCGATGTATTCGGCTTGTTGTACCGGATGAACGACAGGCCATGTATGACCGACTGAAGTCAGAGATGAAGGTGCTGACAGCAGAGGGCATTTATAAGTCGCTGACAAAACGGCCTCTGACATGGCTTGAGATGGAAGCGGCTAAGAAGCAGTTTGTGGTGGACGATCATGTTTTCTGGGATTCGGAGCAGGAGGATCAGAAGGATGGCGACGGCCGGAATGATCAGAATCAGAACAACGAGGACAATCAGGATGATGAGAACAATGATCAGAACAATCAGAACAATGACAGACAGAAGGAACAGAAAGAGCAGGAACGTAAGGAGCAGGAGAAACAGTGGCAGGAGATCAGTGAGAAAATGCGCACGAATATGGAGACCTGTTCTAAAGACGCGGCTGAGATGGCTGGAGACCTTTATGACTATATTAAAATAGCTACAAGAGAACGTTATGATTACAAACGTTTTCTTCAGAAATTTACAACGCTTCGAGAAGAAATACGACTGGATCTGGACAGTTATGATTATATTTATTATACATACGGTCTGAATCATTATGGCAATATGCCCCTGATCGAGGCCCTTGAATACAAAGAAGTCCGCAAGATAGAGGAACTGGCCATTGTTATTGATACGTCAGAGTCCTGTTCCGGTGAGTATGTGCGTCGTTTTCTGGAGGAGACATTTGCCATTCTGACAAATAAGGACAATTTTTTCAGGAAGATGAATGTACACATTATCCAATGTGATGCCAAGGCTCAACAGGATGATGTGATCACCTCTGAAGAGGACATGAAGCGTTATATGGAGAATTTTAAGCTTATCGGTTTCGGCGGTACGGATTTCAGACCGGCTTTTGAGTATGTCAATGAGCTGTGCCGCAAGAAGGTGTTCAGACATCTGAAGGGACTTCTGTATTTTACGGATGGCTACGGCACTTACCCGGCCAGACGTCCGGATTACGATGTGGCCTTTGTTTTTCTTGAGGAAAGTTATAACGACAGACATGTGCCTCCTTGGGCCATCAAGCTGATTCTTGGACCGGAGGATATACAAATGGGAGGATTAGACCATGAACATTAAACAGGCAAAGGATGAGATCAGGCATACCGTTCAGGCTTACCTGACAAAAGATGCACTGGGAGATTATGCGATTCCTGTGGTCAGACAGAGACCGATTCTTCTGATCGGACCGCCGGGTATCGGCAAGACAGCTATTATGTCACAGGTGGCAAGGGAGTGTGGTGTGGCACTGGTTTCTTATACGATTACCCATCATACGAGACAGAGCGCCATCGGTCTGCCATTCATCGAGAAAAAGAATTTCGGCGGCAAAGAGTATTCAATCACAGAATACACAATGAGTGAGATCGTAGCGTCTATTTATGAGAAGATGGAAGCAACCGGGCTCAAAGAAGGTATTTTGTTTATCGATGAGATCAACTGTGTATCCGAGACACTGGCACCGACTATGCTGCAGTTTTTGCAGGGCAAAACTTTCGGCAATCACCAGATTCCTGAGGGATGGGTGATTGTGACAGCCGGTAATCCGCCGGAATACAACCAGTCTGTCAGAGAATTCGACATTGTCACCCTTGACCGTGTCAAACGGATCAATGTGGAAGAAAATTATCCGGTATGGAAGACCTATGCTTATGAGAACCATATCCACAGTGCGATTTTGTCTTATCTGGATATCAAGAAAGAGAATTTTTATCAGATTGAGACAACGGTGGATGGCAAAGAGATTGTTACGGCCCGTGGTTGGGAGGATTTGTCCAGGCTGATGCAGGTTTATGAGCAGCTGGATATTCCTGTGGATGAGTCTGTGATCCTGCAGTACATCCAGAACCGTCGGATCGCCAAGGATTTTGCCAATTATCTGGATTTATATAAGAAGTATCAGACAGACTATGATGTGGATGCCGTTGTACAGGGCAATGTGAAGCCGTCTTCCATTGATCGTATTCAGAAAGCATCCTTTGATGAGAAACTCAGTGTTATTAATCTGTTGATCAGCAAGCTGACTGCGGCATTTACGGAAGTTTTTGACAAAGATCAGTATGTCCGGGATCTCTATGAGATTTTGAAGGAGCTGAAGTTTGTTCTTGGCCGTGCACCGAAGGATGGTTCCAGAACAGCAGCGATTTTGTCGGAAAAGGCAGAGCAGGTGGAGGAAGAGCTGAAGCTGAATAAGGAGCGTGGGCTCTATGATGCATCCAAATTGCTCAGTATGAAACTGATTTTGAAGACACTGGAGCAGTATCGTCAGCAGCTGGTCAAGGATAATCGTCTGGATCCGGATGAAGCCTTTGCCTTTATTAAGGCATCTTTTGCCAAGGATACAGAAGAGCGAAAACAGCTCATTCAGACAGCGGCTGCTTACCTTGAGAATGCTTTTGCTTTTATGGAAAGTGCTTTTGGAGAGAGCCAGGAAATGGTCATCTTTATCACAGAGCTGAATGCCAATAAGTATTGTGCACGTTTTATCAGGGACAATGGTTCTGCAAAATATGATCGCTACAATAAATCGCTGCTCTTTGATGAGAAACGTGAGAATCTCCTCCGTGATATCGGGGAAGCCAGCGAATTTGCCGCTTTTCTTGATTAGTGCCGTGGATATTTGAAGCATAAAAATATGACAGAGAAAATTTTAGAGAATTTCAGCATTGCCCAGATCTGTGAATCCGGGCAATGCTTTCGTATGGAGGAAATACAGGATGGCCGATATCAGGTCATTGCCGGGGACAGATATCTGGAGTTGGAGCAGCAGGGAAATAGGGTCCGCTTTGACTGCACTGAAGTCGAATATCGGGATTTCTGGCGGCATTATTTTGATATTGAGACGGATTATGGTGCTGTGATGGCGCAGATCAACCCGAATGATACCTATCTGACAGCGGCTGCTCAGTTGGCATGGGGTGTAAGAATCCTGAATCAGGATTTGTGGGAGATGATTGTTACATTCCTTATTTCACAGCAAAATAATATCGTCAGAATTCGCCGCTGTATTAAGAATATCTGTGAGACCTATGGAACGGCAAAGACAGCGTCGAATGGTGTCTGTTATTATGCTTTTCCGACAGCCCAGGCACTTGCCGGGCTTGAAGAAGATGTTTTGATGGCCTGCAACCTGGGTTATAGAAGTAAATATGTGGTCCGTGCCGCCAAAGCCGTATCTTCCGGTGAAGTGGACCTGGCATGGATCAGTAGTTTGAATTACCAGAAAGCAAGGGCGGAGCTTTTAAAACTCTTTGGCGTTGGAGAAAAAGTGGCAGACTGTATCTGCCTTTTTGCCCTGCATCATTTGGATGCATTTCCGGTGGATACCCATATCCGTCAGGTAATGGAACAACATTATAAACGGGGATTCCCGAATCGTCGTTACAAAGGCATTCGGGGCATTATGCAGCAATATATCTTTTATTACGAACTGCATGGAAGTGAAAAATAATCAAGATAAGGGATTTAAAGAGTGCCTGTGTTGAACAGACGCATCTTGAATCCCTTTTTGATTTATAATTGCTGAAAAGGTATTGACAAGACGATAAAAGAGGCTTATAATGTCAAACATAAAGAAAACATACAAATCCTATTAAATAAATAGGAATTATAAAAGGAAGGAGCATGCATATGCGAATGACGATACATCATAAAGGAAGAATGGAGCGATGTTGTTGCTGTATGAGTGACGTCAGACGAGATGCATCTTTATAGCAGATAAACAGATAGAGGTCGCAACAGACAATCAGATGACAATATTTTTTGGAAATAAAGATTTATAAATTTATTTAAAATGAATAAAAGAATTAGATGAAATGAATGGAGGATTATCATCATGGCAGATATTAAACAGAGTGCATTAGAGTTAATTGGCAACACACCTATTTTACAGTTAAATCGTTACAGTGAGAAGGCAGGCATCAAGGATGTTACACTGCTTGCAAAGCTTGAGTATCTGAATCCGGCTGGTTCTGTTAAGGATCGTATCGCACTGGCAATGATCGAGGATGCTGAGAAAAAAGGTAAATTGAAACCGGGTGCGACAATCATCGAGCCTACATCAGGCAACACAGGCATCGGCCTTGCAGCTGTTGCAACTGCCAAAGGTTACAAGGCAATCCTGACACTGCCGGATACAATGAGTGTTGAAAGAAGAAATCTTCTGAAAGCATACGGTGCAGAATTGGTCCTGACAGAAGGTGCCAAGGGTATGAAAGGAGCTATTGCCAAGGCTGAAGAACTCGAGAAAGAAATTGATGGGGCAGTGATCCTTGGTCAGTTCGATAATCCTGCAAACCCTGCAATTCACAAAGCAACAACAGGTCCTGAAATCTGGAAACAGACAGACGGCAAGGTAGATATCTTTATCGCAGGTGTTGGTACAGGCGGTACAATCACAGGTGTTGGTGAATACCTGAAAGAACAGAATCCAAACGTCAAGATTGTCGCTGTTGAACCTGCTACAAGCCCTGTATTATCCACAGGCAAATCCGGTTCCCATAAGATTCAGGGTATCGGTGCAGGTTTCGTACCAAAGGTACTGAATACAGATGTTTATGATGAGATTCTTCCTATTGAGAATGAAGATGCATTTGCAGAAGGCAAAACATTTGCCGTATCTGAAGGTATCCTTGTTGGTATTTCTTCAGGCGCTGCATTAAAGGCAGCACAGATTCTGGCAGCAAGACCAGAGAACAAAGGCAAGACAATTGTTGCATTGCTTCCTGATTCAGGAGACAGATGCCTGTCAACACCATTATTTGCCGAATAATATTGCTTCACATTGTTTAATAATACAACTGCTTTTTTATAATAATGATATTTTTCTCGTACAAGCAAAATGGGCATCCCAGATCGGGATGCCTTTTTGTGTTTGCGTAAAAATATTAGAAAAAATGGATTGTTAGGTACCTTAATAATTATTCCAAAAAAATGGCATTGATCATATGGCAATATAATTTTATAAATTTGGATATTTAGGTACCTAACAATTGAATGGGGATATTTATGTGTTTAAAAATTGAATGGGTATGCTTATGTGCCTAATAATTGAGTATGGACATTTAGATATTCAATATTTAAACACGGGTAGTTTGGTTTTAATAATTAAACTTGAGTATTTTAAGTATTTAGGTACCTAACAATCAGAAATTCATAAAATATATGAGCGTGGCACATAATCATATAATAAGAATAATTTTTATAAAATGCAGTCATAAGCAGCGTGTAATCTGCATAACATAAATAGAATGGGTACTTTTGGATTTAATAGGGACATAAGAATAATTGAGGTACCTTATTAATGAAAAAAGCAGTATACAATTCGAAAAAGGAGCGAACAAAAAGAAGGAGAAAACTGGAGGAGAAAACCAGGAGGGAAATTTCAGGGAGAAAATTTCAGGAAGAAAATTGCAAAGGGGATAGGAAACGTATGGATATGGATTTTTTTGATGTAAGTTTTGAAGAATCACTGGATGAGCAATTGGTGAATGCTATTTTGGATGTGGGGAGAGATATTCGAAGGCTTTTTGAGGGAAAGGAGAGCCAGAGTCGAATTTTAATGATTTTGAGGCTTCATGGAGCTGTGACTCAGAAGATGTTAATACAGATTTTACATATTCAGCCGGGATCGGCCAGCGAGATTCTGAAGAAGATGGAAAAGGCTGGCTTAATTATCAGGGTACCGAATGAAATGAATCGACGAGCATCGGATATTGTGCTGACACGACAGGGCAGAAGTGTATCGGAGAAACTGATTGAGCAACGCCGTGGACGGTATCGGGAGATGATGGCGTGTTTGTCGGAAGATGAAAAGGAGAGCCTATTTTCGATGCTTGATCGGATGAAAGAGGATTGGCAGCAGCGTTTCAGAGCTGTGCCGGAAAGCACTATAGCATCAGGGGATTCATCGCTGCAAAAAGAAAGAAATAAAATCTCGGAAACATCGTCAGATGGAAAATGAGGAATAAAAAACACAGTGCTGTAGATTCTCAGCTACCGGATGAAGCATGGCTTTGAGAAAAGTACCGCACTGTGTTTTTGTTGTTGAGGGATATTGATGTTTTAATTATAAAGTTAACGGGTTACAGGTTCTTTTACGTTGTGGCTGACTTCGGAGCCTGCCTTTTTGTGGAAGAGCTCTTTGCCGCAGCTGATGACGATGATGACACCGAGAACCATCAGCAGGAAGGCGATGATCAGCTGGAGACCTTCTACAAGGAAGACGGCTGTACCGGCGCCGTAAGCGTGGAACAGTGCGATAACACGTTCTACAAGAGCAGTTGATGTTACAGCAAGCATGATGAGAAGCGGTGCGATCAGTGTTCTGAATTCACGGCCTGTGACTTTTAAAAAGACGCATAATGTGATCAGAACAAGTGCACTTAACAGCTGGTTGGCGCTTCCGAACAGCGGCCAGATGTTAGCATAGCCGATCTGAGTCAGAACATAACCAAGGAACAGTGTCAGGATTGTGGAGAAATATTTGTTGCATAAAAGTTTTCTCCAGCCTTCAGCGTGTTCCATATCATCAACGGTGAACAGTTCCTGGAATGACATACGTCCGATACGTGCAACTGAGTCAAGGGTTGTAAATGCAAGGGCTGATACACACATTGTCATGAAGCACTGGGCAACGTAAACAGGGATACCGAACATTTCAAGGAAACCGGCAACACCTGATGAGAAGATGGCGAATGGCGTGCCTGTGGCAGCTGTACCATCAGCAGAAGCAGCGGCACCTGCAACACACAGAGCCAGAACGGCCAGAAGACTTTCAAGTACCATAGCGCCGTAGCCGACTTTCTGCATATCCTTTTCGTTGGAGATTGTCTTAGAGGATGTACCGGAAGATACCAGGCTGTGGAAACCGGATACAGCACCGCAGGCAACAGTTACAAAAAGGATTGGGAACATGTCACCGGATTTTTCATTGTGAAAACCGGTAAACATTGGCAGGTTCATTGTAGGATGTGCAGCAAACAGACCAACAACAGCGGCGATGATCATGCCTGCAAACATAAAGGTTGTCATGTAATCTCTAGGCTGCATCAGAAGCCAGATTGGCAGAACAGCGGCCAGGAAGATGTAAGCAAAAACGATGTAAGACCAGGTTGTTTTGGATGCGATCAGCGGGAAGTTCATGCCGATAACAAATGCTGCAAACATACATACAAGACCAAGAACAACTTCCTTCCAGCCTTTAAAGTTTGCTTTCTTCTGGATGAGACCGAATACAGCGGAAAATGCGATAAACAGAAGAGAAATGCTTCCGGCAGCACCATTGACATTGGCGGCGTCGGATAACTGTGTCACACCTGCTTCAGTGACAGTATAGGCGTTAAATGTACCATCTACCATATCCGCAAAGGCTGCGATAACAATCAGTGTAAAGAGCCAGCAGAACAGAAGAAATAACTTCTTACCGGTTTTGCCGATGTATTTTTCAATCAGAAGTCCCATGGACTTACCGTCATTTTTGACACTGGCATATAATGCACCAAAGTCTGTAACGGCACCAAAGAAGATACCGCCGATCAGGATCCAGAGAAGAACAGGAACCCAACCGAAGACAGCGGCCTGAATAGCACCGGTGACAGGGCCTGCACCGGCGATGGATGAGAACTGATGGGCAAAGACTGTCAGACCATCTGCCGGAACATAATCCTGTCCGTCGTTTTTGCGGACAGCAGGTGTCTTTGCATTTGGGTCGATGCCCCATTTGTTGGCCAGCCAGCGGCCATATAAACAATAACCAGCAGTCAGACAAACGGCTGCTATCAGAACAATAACTAAAGTATTCATAATAATGTGCCTCCTCTTAAGTAAAATGTAGTGACGATTCAAAACTGAGTGTCTGACACGTCGGTGATGAATGGTCGTGAATACCAGTTGGCAGGTGATTCGGCTTTGAAGTTCAAAAGATCAAATTGCCTGCATGCCTGACAAAATCTTTTGAATTTGAACGAATAAATCATAAAAAAAGCTCCGTCTTCTGTGCCCTTTCGGGTTTTTCAGAAGACGAAGCCTATGACTCCGCGTTACCACTTCTATTATCGGTTTTTCAATCGATCACTCTGCCACGTCCCCGATTCTCTCTATCATCGGTGAACATGCTCTCCTGTAACGGTGAGAATCCGTTTCGGACTAATGAATCTGTTTCGTCCGAAAAGCTCACAGGGGATAATTCTCTTAAGTATCTGCTGACTCACACCAACCGTCAGCTCTCTGAAAGAATACCGGACTAAGAAAATCGTGTCCTGATCGTTGCTTTTGTTGTTTGTTCTTGAAACAATTACAGATTATAGACCTTTTTGAAAAATTGTCAAGAAGATTCTTTGTACTAAATTGTATACAGAATACTTGCAATAAACGACATATCAAATAAACAAATTGCGATAATTGTTGGGTGCATATAATGGAAAAACGAGTTATAATAGACATGATGTAGTATATAAGAAAGGAAATCATGGCAGGAGATTTTTTTACAGAAAGAAGAAAGTTAGCCACAACTTACCAAAGAACTTGACAGAAACGGCAAAAAAAGAGTATAATAAATAGTGGTCGTTTCTAACTAATGTGGGAACAGAATGCAATGCGTGACAACAAAGTGATTAGAAAAGGAGACTGAATAGAATTGAAGAAATGCACATGGAAGAAGTATACAGCAAGTGTTTTAGTTGCTGCTATGCTTGCAGCCCAGCCGATGGCAGTATATGCGGACGAAGCGTCCACGGCATCGCAGGCAGCATATAGTGATACAGAAGCGAAAGACATAAATGGTGTTTATGAACGTGTATCAGACAAGGTAGCAGGTATGCTGGCGAATGGTGAACTGACTTACAGTGAGACATCCGGTTATTTATATAATGCCAGCGGCAGCAAGGTAGACCCGGAGACAGGTGCTGAGATCCCTGATACGACAGAGACTGAGACAAAGGCACCGGAGACTGAGACAAAGGCACCGGAGACCGAGACAAAGGCACCGGATACAACAGAGACTGAGACAAAGGCTTCAGAGACATCAGCTTCTGAGACTGAGACAGAGTCCCAGACAGGAACAGGGGAATCAGAGACAGAATCCCAGACAGAGGCAACAGATACTGAAACCGGTACAACAGAGACAGAAACAACAGAGACAGGATCCGAAACAGAATCAGAATCTCAGTCGGAGACTGCGTCATCGGAGACAACGACACCTGGGTCTTCATCAGATAATGCTTCGGCATCGACAGATTCAAAAGCAACGGAGTCTCAGACAACTGCAGAGACAGGCAGCAGTACTCAGCAGGATGTTTCCTACAAGGCATCCGGTGTTTTCAAGAAGATCGGTGATAGAGTACAGTATAATGTAGATGTTCCAATTAAGGGTCTGCCGTCATTTATTACTCAGGAGATGATTGTCGGAGCATTAAAGAGTCAGGATGAATACGGTTATCCGGCTTCTGTTACAATTGCCCAGATCATACAGGAATCCGGTTATGGTACATACGGACCGGGAGGCAATAAAGGACAGGGACTTTCAGGACTGGCCTACGGTTACTGTAACTTATTCGGCATTAAAGGTTCAGGTACTGCAGGGAGTGTCTCAATGCGTACATCTGAGATGACGAAGGATGGAAAGATTTATTCTACAACATCTGCATTCCGTGCGTACAATACATACAGTGAAGCCATTGAGGACAGATGCAAGGTTCTTCAGAATGGTTACGGTGATCTGATCAGCGGTGTCAATGATGCCAATACCTTTGCGATGCGTATTGGACAGCGCTGGGCAACAGATCTGAATTATGGCAAGAGCTTGATCAAGCTGATGGAACTGTATGATCTGTATCGTCTGGATGATATGACACTGAAGGATTTTTCAGCGATGATCGGCAGATTTGCAGATCCTTGTCCGGGTGCGGTTGTGACAAGCAACTTCGGATTCAGAGAGTTTGACAATAAATTCCATAAGGGTCTTGACCTTGGTACAGGCAGTGAGAATATCCCGACGTATGCAGCAGAAAGCGGAACCGTTATCTTTGCAGGTTATTCGGGGTCTGCAGGTAATCTGATCACCATCGACCATGGTAATGGCCTGGTGACGAAATACATGCATCATTCTGAGATTTATGTCAAAGTCGGCGATCATGTTGAGAAGGGACAGCAGATTGGTCTGAGCGGTACAACAGGCCGTTCCACAGGTAATCATCTGCATTTCCAGGTCGAGGAGAATGGTGTGGCTGTCAATCCATTGTTATATCTTGAGGGCAACGGAACAAGCAGTGAACTGCAGCGTATGGACCCGATGAAGGATATTGTCAGCGGTACAAAGGTTGTTCTGGAGAAGAAGGATATAGAGACTTCAGGGGAGGATGCACAGAACGCAGCTGTTGAAGAAACAGAAGCGGCAGAATCCATTGCGGAAACAGACAGTCAGAAGCAGCAGAAAGAAACAGCGGTTGAGACAGCAGAGATTGCGGACTCGGCCAAGCAGGTTGTTGACAAGGCTGTCAAAACGGAGAAGAAGACAATCAAATAATACAGCGCATAGTGCGGTGATTTAGCAAATAACTAAAAATAACAAAACCGGTATTCAGCCATCTACTGAATACCGGTTTTGTTATTTAAAAGCTTTGTTAGCTACAATTCTAAAAACTGAAATATAAAGATGTAGCCTGAACAGCAGGTCATTAATTGAGGAAGTTCTCAATGATCACCGCTTCAGCTTCTTCTTCTGTCATACCGAATGTACGGAGTTTGATCAGCTGTTCGTCGTTAATACGGCCAATAGCCGCTTCATGGATGATCTGTGCATCGATATGGTTGGCATTGATCTCAGGAATAGAGCTGATGGATGCCTTGTCCATAATGATGGAGTCACACTGGACATGTGCATGACAGGCATTGTTGCCGATGGCCTTCGGATGGAAGATCTGGTTGGATGTGCCTTTGGCAACAGAACGGGAAATAATACGGGCAGAGCTGCCTTCACCGTTCAACTTCACCTCCATGTTGGAAATAGCATGCTGAGCGTCATGGGTCATCAGTTTCTCTGTGACATAAAGTTTGGCATTTGGTCCGAGTTCAACGAAGGTTTCACGCTTGGTAGAGTCCACACCTTTGATCTGGGTGGTCTCCAGGGTGAAAACAGAATTCTCACCCACATAAATCTTTGTTACCGGGTTGAGAATCTTGCCGCCGGTGCCGTTTCCTTCAGCGTAGTGGTTCTCGACATACTTCACATTGGCATTTTTGCCGACATGGAAAGTATGAATACCATCGTGACGGGTTTCGCTGCATCCTTCGCCATGGATACCGCAGCCGGCAACAATGGTGACATCCGCGCCGTCTTCTACATAGAAATCGTTGTAAACAACATCAAGACCGGGTTCGGACATAACAACAGGAATATGCACCTGTTCATTCTGTGCTTCACTGCTGATTCGGATATCGATGCCCGGAAGGTCGGTTTTCTTCACAATAGCAATATGGCGGCTGTCACCATGACAGACAGCCATACCGTTTAATCGGAGATTGTAGGCACCTTCCTGTTTAAAGCCATAGGAATCAATCACCTTTAATACATCTTCTGTTACCTGATTAAGCTTCACAGTAATCGCCTCCTTTCTGCTGACCATAACAGCAGGCCTCCTGGGAGGATGTGTCTAAGAGTGTCGGAAGAATCTCTTCGGCAGGCCCGATTCGGTCAATCTTGCCGTCGGAGATGACCATGATTCTGTCCGCCATACGGATAATACGTTCCTGATGGGAGATAAGGATCAGACTCTCTTTCTTCTCCTTGTGAATCTGTTCAAACTTCTTGATCAGCATAGAAAAGCTCCAGAGGTCAATGCCGGCTTCCGGTTCATCAAAAATGCAAAGCGCATGCTGTTTGGCAAGAACCGTTGCAATTTCGATACGTTTCATTTCACCGCCGGAAAGGGTAGCGTCGGCTTCTCTGTCAATATATTCCTGGGCACAGAGACCGACACTGCTGAGAAAACCGCAGCATTCGCTCTCGCTGAGGGTTCTTCCTGCAAGATTCAGAAGGCGGCGGACGGTCATGCCTTTAAAACGCGGCGGCTGCTGGAAAGCGAATCCGATGCCAGCCTGGGCACGTTCATTGATGGAGAGGTCTGTAATATCTTCTCCGTTTAAAATAATTCTGCCTGAAGTGGCTTCATTGATACCCATGAGCAGCTTGGCAAGTGTGGATTTGCCGCCGCCGTTTGGGCCTGTGATGACAAGCATTTCGCCATCGGCAACATTAAAACTGATGTCGGAGAGAATCTCTGCCTGACGGCCATCATCCCGGACATCAAAGGATAAATGTTCTATTTGTAACATTCTGTCACTTCCTTATATAGTATTGATAACAACATCAAATATAAATATAACATTTATGTTATTTTTTCACAAGTCTTTTAGCACAAAAAACGACAAACTATCAAAATGAATAGTCATAAAAAATTATGGGAAAATCTGGTGGATTTTTGTCCGAAAAGGCTGTATAATGATTGAAGTTTATGGGGGAGGTAGAAAATGGCACGAGATAATCAGGATCTGACAAAAGGACCTTTAGCCAGGAAGATTTTATTTTTCAGTGCACCACTTATTGTATCGAATCTTTTGCAGGTGCTTTTTAATGTGGCGGATATTGCCGTTGTCGGGCGTTTTGCGGGGGCATCAGCCCTGGGATCAGTTGGATCGACAACGATTCTTGTGACGATGTTTACGAGTTTTCTGATCGGGGTTTCGGGAGGCATTAATGTTTTGACTGCATTGTATCTTGGCTCCGGAGACAGGAAAGGAGTTCGGGAAACTGTACATTCGGCTTTCCTGTTCAGTATTCTGACAGGATTGACACTGCTGCTTATTGGAGCAATATTTTCAAAAGGTATTCTGGAACTCTTGAACACGAAGTCGGAATTGATCGATGGGGCGGTGCTGTATATACGGATTTATTTTCTGGGGATGCCGGCGCTGGCTGTATATAATTTTGGTAATGCCGTTTTCAGTGCGGCGGGGGATACGAAACGACCGCTGAAGTATCTTTCCATGGCGGGCGTTGTGAATATTATTTTGAATCTTTTTTTTGTGATCGTCTGTAAGATGGATGTGGCCGGTGTGGCTGTGTCCAGTATTATTTCACAGTATTTGTCGGCTGTGATGATCAGCGTTGCACTTTTCAGAAGCGGGGATATTTATGGACTGCACCGATCGGAGCTGCGTCTGAACAGAAACAAGACTGTGAATATTATCAGAATCGGTATTCCGGCAGGACTTCAGAATGCGATCTTCCAGATCGCGAATCTGTTTGTACAGGCGGGCGTGAATTCCTTTGATGCCACCATGGTGGCCGGCAATGCGGCTGCGGCCAATGCCGATGCGTTGGTGTATGATGTGATGACGGCCTTCTATACGGCCTGCGGTAGTTTTATGGGACAGAATTTCGGTGCCGGCAACAGGAAGCGTGTCAGGAACAGCTATCTCATCAGCTTGGCATATTCCTTTGGTATCGGTATGATCATGGGATTGGGACTTGTTTTATTTGGCCATCAATTCCTTTCATTGTTCTCGACAGATGCAGATGTCATTGAGGCGGGGATGATCCGATTGTCCATTATGGGTGTCTGCTATGGATTTTCTGCTTTTATGGACTGTACCATCATGGCTTCCAGAGCTTTGGGAAAGAGTATGATACCGATGGTGATCGTTATCATAGGTTCCTGCGTATTCAGAGTTGTCTGGATTTATACAGTTTTTGCGTATTTTCATACCATATTATCCCTGTATTCCCTTTATATATTTTCATGGGGGATCACAGCCATTGCAGAAATCATTTATTTTGTTTACATTTACAAAAAAAGAGTGTGCTGAGGCTCACTCTTTTTTACTGTGTTTGATTGTACACGATGCGACATATATCAGCTGTGAATTCAAAATTGCTCCAAATCGGTGCCTGGTTTTTGAATGTTAACCGGCAGAGACAGGACGTTTAATCTGGCTGAGGCTGTAGGCCAGCACGGAACCGATGACAAGAACGCCGCCTGCAATGGACATAGGTCCGATGGTTTCGCCGCAGATAATGGCCGCCAATACCGGGTTGAGAATCGGTTCAATGCCTGAGGTCAATGCAGCTGTTACCGGGGAAACGGCATCCAGTCCCCGGGACAGACAGATGGTGGCCAGACCGGTCTGTACAGCGCCAAGAAGTACAATCACCAGCCATATGGATGGTGTATGGATGGTTTCGTGCACAGCAGTCGGAAGGCCGATGATGAAGGCCAGAATATAGCTGATGACAAGGGAAGATTCGAAATCGCCGCCCTTCATTTTCTTCATCTGAAACATAATGGCATAGGACAGGCCGGAGATAATGGCAAGAAGATTGCCGAGCATGCCGCCGGAGGTGATCTTATCAAAGAAAAAGCATACAATACCGATTAATGCAATGATGCATGTAAGGATAGCCCTTTTATCCGGCCGTTTATGATAGAAGATCCAGAGGATAAGAATTAGAAAAACCGGATGTGTGAATTGCAGGATGATGGCATTGGCGGCGGATGTCATTTTGGTGGCACAGACAAATGTGATGCTCATGGAAGCTGAGCAGATGCCGCCGAAAATAACGGATGGGTTCAGCCGAAAAGGATGATGGATCAGCTTCATGTAGAGCAGCAGTGTGATCAGGGCGAAGATGCTTCGTACGCCACTGACAGACAGAGACTGCCATGGAACGATTTTGATCATAAAGCCGCCAAGGCTGAAAAAAATGGCAGAAAGCAACACATAAAATGTGCCAACTGCCGGATTGTTGACGCGTGGATTAAGTTGAATCATAAAGTTACACCTTTGTAGTAAAAATAATGGGTAGATAGAGGATGCCATAGATATCCCAGAATTGCTATGCAGGATATCTATGGCATCTATGAGTTTTATTTGCAGAGTTCTTCAGCCAGTGCCGCAATCTGTGCTTCATTCTCAGTGTTGACAGCGGATTTGATGGTGACTGTTGTGTCTGTAAATGTCAGATTCTTGCTGCCTTCAAACATTTTCAGCATGGTTTTGGCTGCGGTAGGTGCCCATGAGCCGTTCTCAATGAGACCGATCGTTCTGTTTCTGTAGCCGCGTTCTGTCAGGTGTTCGATGAATGTCTTCATGAATGGGAAGATATCACCATTGTAAGTGGTTGTAGCCAGAACGAGCTTGCCGTAGCGGAAAGCATCTTCGACAGCTTCGGCCATGTCATCACGGGCAAGGTCAGTAACTGTGACTTTCGGGCATCCAAGGGCAGTCAGTTTATCTGCAAGGAGCTCAACGGCTTTCTTAGTATTGCCGTAAACAGATGTGTAAGCGATGACAACGCCTTCGCTCTCAACACCGTAGCTGGACCATGTATTGTAGAGATCAAGATAATAGCCAAGATTCTCTTTGAGGATCGGGCCATGGAGTGCACAGATGGTCTGGATATCAAGACCGGCTGCCTTCTTCAGGAGCGCCTGAGCCTGAACACCGTATTTGCCGACGATACCGAAATAATAACGGCGGGCTTCGCATGTCCAGTCTTCTTCGACATCAAGGGCACCGAACTTGCCGAAGGCATCTGCTGAGAAAAGAACCTTATCCTTGCTGTCGTAGGTCACCATAACTTCCGGCCAGTGAACCATTGGTGCAAGAACAAATGTCAGTGTGTGTGTACCAAGAGAAAGCGTATCGCCTTCCTTGACAACAATCTGTCTCTCCGGGTAGTCTGTGCCAAAGAATTGCTTCATCATCACAAAAGCCTTGGCTGTAGCGACAACTTTGGCATCCTTGTAAAGATCCAGAAAGGTGGCAACGTTGGCAGAGTGGTCAGGTTCCATATGCTGAACAATCAGATAAGATGGCTTTCTGTCACCGATGACGTCTGAAATATTCTTCAGCCATTCATCTGTAAAATTGCCGTCTACAGTATCCATGACTGCAATCTGCTCGTCCATGATCACATATGAATTGTAGGCCATGCCGTTTTCTACAACATACTGTCCTTCAAATAAATCAATGTTGTGGTCGTTAACACCAACATAACGGATATCATCTGTAATAAACATAGTCTCACTCCTTAAAAAATGTATTTATTATTGTTCTTAATGTATCTGTAATCGATGCTATTATAGCATTTGAAAGTAGGAATGTCTACTGTTTTTGAAACACTCAATATTTTTAATCATCAAAGAACAAGATGACTTGAAAAAGAAAATATTTTTAAGTATGATATAATAATATGAATAGGTGTTGATTTTTGAGATATTTTTGTAAAGTGATGGGAGATGGATATTGATGGAGCTTTTGGATGTTGTGGATGAGAATGGTATTCCCACAGGGGAGACCGTTGAGCGGAGTATTGCTCATGCGAAGGGGATCCGGCACAGAACATCCCATGTCTGGCTTTTGAGAAGAAGGTCGGAAGGTGTGGAGGTACTTCTGCAAAAGCGCAGTGATAACAAGGATTCTTTTCCGGGATGCTATGATACGTCCAGCGCGGGGCATATTCCAGCGGGGGTTGATTTTGAAGATTCAGCACTGCGGGAACTCAGGGAAGAACTGGGACTTACGGCGGGTTGTTCTGAATTAAATGATTGCGGATTGATACGGATCCAGTCGGAGTCTTTTTTTCATGGGGCACCTTTTAAGGATGATCAGGTGAGCAAAGTATTTTACATATGGAAAGATGTGGAGCCGGAAGCGATGAAACTGCAGGTTTCAGAAGTATCCGGGGTGATCTGGATGCCGTTGGATGAGTGCAGACGCCGTGTGCGGGACAATAGCATGCCGCATTGTATTCTTCCTGAAGAACTGGATATGCTGCCCTTTTAGACTGGTCAGACTGCAAGTCAGGGCTGAATAAACGAATGATTCAGATATTCAACACGAAAATGCTGGGGAAATTGTTGGAAAGCGGTTGAAAATTCCCATAAGAGTCTTGACAAAATGGGTGGTTCATGGAATAATAAATGTCAGTAAGCAGAAGCAGGCAGGGATGTTTGACGGAAGCGACAGTGAGTAACAGAAAGAAGGAGCAGATATGATAGCATTAGGACATCAGCATTCATGGACAACAGATATGATGATGTGTAGCTGTGGCATCATGTGTGGTATGCATATGGTTGATGACACGGTTGTTTTTGATGCGCAGTAATATCTGGTTCATAATTCTTATGGGACTCTGAGTGTATGAAGAGATAAGGATAAGATGATAGGCAGGTACATGCGTGTACCTGCTTTTTTGTGCAATGGGGATTGGCGTATGATCATCAGCTGCACAGAGGCATCAGGTGCCGGAGGGCACGATGTGATCGCATATATGCGGGAAAGGGGATTTTATGTCTGATATTGAAGTCCGACATCTTTCGAAGTCTTTTGACTTAAAGGGTGTGAAGGTAGAAGCACTGAAGGACATTAATCTGAGTATTAAGCCAGGTGATATTTATGGTATTATCGGTATGTCCGGAGCAGGTAAGAGTACATTGGTACGATGTCTGAATTTTCTTGAGAGACCGACAGAAGGTGAAGTTTTAGTCGGCGGCAAGGATCTGTCAACACTGACAGAGAAGGAGCTGAGAAAGCAGCGTCAGGAGATCGCAATGATTTTCCAGCATTTTAATCTGCTGATGCAGAAGAATGTGATAGACAATATTTGTTTTCCGTTATTATTGCGCGGCGAGAAGAAGGCAGATGCGCGCAGGCGGGCCATGGAACTTCTGAAACTGGTTGATCTGGAGGAAAAGGCAAATGCTTATCCGTCTCAGTTATCCGGCGGACAGAAACAGCGTGTGGCCATCGCCAGAGCCCTTGCATCTGATCCGAAGATCCTTCTTTGTGATGAGGCTACAAGTGCCCTGGATCCTCAGACCACAGCCTCAATTCTGGCACTTTTAAAGGATATCAATGAGAAGTTCGGTATTACGATCGTGATCATTACCCATCAGATGGCAGTTATCCGTGAGATCTGCAAGCATGTGGCGATTTTGAATCATGGCGTTCTGGTGGAAGAGGGGGAGGTTGAAGAGATTTTCAACCATCCGAAGTCAGAGGCAGCCCGTGAACTGATTCTTGGGGATATTTCAGAGAACCAGTGGAATGGCGAGACGCGTCAGAAGGAGAGAGTCCTTGAAGATAAGTGTCTGCGTATTGTCTTTACTGAGAATTCGGCTTTTGAGCCTGTGATCGCGAATATGATCCTGAAGTTTGGCGTGCCGGTGAATATTCTGAAGGCAGATACGAAGAATGTGGGCGGTATTGCCAAGGGCGAGATGATCCTTGGTCTTCCGGAAGGCCATGAGCTGCAGGAGCAGATTAAGGCATACATGGTTGAGAAAGGCCTTGAAATTGAGGAGGTGACGCAGTATGTTTAGTCAGGAAGTAATGGAGATGCTGATCAAGGGTATCGGTGAGACATTGTATATGACGCTTGGCGCAACTATTTTTGGTTACGTACTGGGGCTTCCGATGGGTATTATTATGGTGACAACTTCCAAGGATGGCATCAGACCGAATGCCGGCGTGTACAAAGTGCTGGATGTGATTGTCAATATTGGCCGAAGCATTCCGTTCTTGATTTTGCTGATTTTGCTGATGCCTTTGACAAAGGCCATTGTGGGCAAGAGCTATGGCTCTACAGCAACGATTGTACCCCTTGTTATTTCAGCAGCACCATTTATTGCACGAATGGTTGAATCATCACTGAATGAGGTGGATTCAGGTGTTATCGAGGCAGCAAAGTCCATGGGCGCATCAACGATGCAGATTATTACAAAGGTTATGCTTGTGGAAGCAAGAACTTCACTGATCGTTGGTGTGACGATCACACTGGGTACTGTTTTGGGCTACTCAGCGATGGCAGGTACCATCGGCGGCGGCGGTCTTGGTGATATTGCGATACGTTATGGCTATTACAGATACCAGGCAGATATCATGATCGTGACGGTTGTTTTACTGGTGGTATTAGTTCAGTTGTTCCAGACAATCGGCATGAAGCTGTCGGTTCGTTTGGACAAGAGAAAGTAGTATGTAATTATTCAGGGTCATTGTGCAAAGTACTTTGAAAGTGACGTTGAATTATTATAAATTTTTATTTATTTAAAATATGAATGGAGGAATTCAAAATGAAGAAGAGATTTTTAGCAGGCGTTCTCGCAGGCGTTCTTGCAGTTGGCGCATTAACAGCATGCGGTTCATCCAACACACAGAGCAGCACAGCAGCTCAGACAGAAGCAGGCACAGAAACAGCTGGTACGGAGGCAGCAGGTGAGACAACAGCAGCCAGCGGCGATCTGACACCAATCAAGGTTGCAGCAAGCGCAACACCACATGCAGAAATCCTTGAACAGGCAAAACCTCTCCTTGCAGAGCAGGGTTATGATCTTCAGGTAACAGTATTCAATGATTATGTACAGCCAAACGAAGTTGTAGAATCCGGTGATTTCGATGCCAACTACTTCCAGCATATTCCTTATCTGGAATCCTTTAATGAAGAAAAAGGTACACACCTTGTGAATGCAGGCGGTATCCATTATGAACCATTCGGCATCTACCCGGGTACAAAGAGCAGCCTTGATGATTTAGCAGAAGGTGATACGATCGCAGTTCCTAACGATACAACAAATGAAGCAAGAGCACTTCTGCTCCTTCAGGATAACGGTATCATCACTCTGAAAGACGGTGCAGGTCTTGAAGCAACTGTAAATGATATCGCTGAAAATCCAAAGAACATCAAGATCCAGGAACTTGAAGCAGCTCAGGTTGCCCGTGTAACAGGCGAGGTTGCTTACGTTGTATTAAATGGTAACTATGCACTTGAAGCTGGTTATTCTGTAGGAAAGGATGCCCTTGCTTACGAGAAATCCGATTCTGAAGCTGCTAAGACATATGTAAATGTTATCGCGGTTAAAGAAGGCAACGAAAACAATCCGGCCATCAAAGCACTTGTTGATACACTGAAATCAGACACGATCAAACAGTACATCAACGATACATATGATGGCGCTGTTATTCCTTTCGAGGACTAATATTCTGAAAGGATTGTCTGAGACAATCATAAGAATTAGATAATCATCAATACAACAAAAAACTTTCGGGGACGGCGTGCCTGTGCATGCGATGTCTTCGGAAGTTTTTTTGTGCAGATGACAACGCGCTGAAGTGCCAGACTATTCAGAAATGAATAGGTATGGAAATTGAGATTGCAATTGTGTCAGGATTAAAATTTTCAAAAATATCAGCATAATCCCTATCACTGACTGCTTTAGTGTGGTATAGTATAAGATAGTGTGTGTTGCGCCTTTAAGACAATCTTCAATGACAGGAGATTGACAGGAGAGGCATTTGACGAATGTTGTTTTTGGACACGCACGATTAAGAAGGAAGAATGGGAGGGTGGAACCATCACATGGTGGAGAAAATCGCTTTTACAAAAGAAGAAATCGAATCCAGAGTTAAGGTGCCTGCCATTGTTGAGGTGGAGTTAAAACATCTGATAGAGGAACGGCTCAAGCAGAGCGGACTCTATTACAGAATTTTTTCGAGGATAAAGACATCGGAATCTCTGGCCAGAAAGTATCAGGTAAAGTCTTATAATGCGGATAAGAAAATTCAGGATCTGGTGGGGCTCCGTGTAGATGTTTACTTTGAAGATGATTTAAGAATATGCAGACAGATGATGGAGCGCATGTTTTCCCTTGTGGAATGGTCTGAGTCTGAGCAGAATGAAGTGGAATTCAAGCCGGTGAAGATCAATGGCGTTTTCCGTTTGCCGGATTATCTGAAACAGCAGATTTCGGATGAAACATGGGAGATGTGCATTGATGATACTTTCGAGATACAGTTGAAGACCGTATTTTTTGAGGGTTGGCATGAAATTGAACATGATATGAAATATAAAGGCGGCGAGCTCTGGAGCGGCAAGAACAGTTTTGCCAGATATTTTAACAGCATTCTTGCAACATTGGAGTTGTGCGATAAGTCGTTGGTGACTCTTTTTGAAAATCTGGGGCATGAGCTTTATAAGGAGCGCAATTGGGCCGGTATGATGAAGGCGCACTATCGCCTGAAGATGGAAGAACGCCCGATGTATCCGGAGCTTGAGGAACTTCTGAACAATGACCGTTCGGAGGAGAATCTTGGTAAGCGCCTGTTCAAAACAAGCCGTCAGGTACTCGTCGAAGAACTGCTGAAACAGCCGAGACGTGTGCCGATTAATGTGAATACCATTGCAGCCCTGGTCAATGAAGCGGTTATACATGATGAGCGTCTGGAGAAACTTTTTCATGACAGAGATGTTTTTGATGACGGTAATGAGAATATCGGCGAGGAAATGACTTTCGGTAAGCTCAGACCTCTGAGAAAAGTGACGGTATTCAAGGCACTTGTGAATCTCAGTACGTATAAATATTCCAAGCATGATGCCTGTATAGAGGCTGCCCGGTTGGCCTATTCATGGATTTATGACAAGTATGGTCATTTGGACGGTGATCTGCCGACGGAGCCTATGACTTTTGAGAAGAACCTTCTGGGCTATCGGCTGGTGATTGTGTATGAACCGGAGCATGATTACTGGAAAATGAACTGTATGCATATTGATATGGAAGCACCCGGACAGGTGTGGGTGACGGAAGCAGAGTGCTATCCGGAGGAGGATGGCCGTCAGATGCTGTCTGTCCGCAATTCCTATGCGGTGTCAGAGGAGCGCAGAGGCTATTTAAACCGTTATTTCAGCTGTCCGAAGTTTTACTCCAATATTGCGGATAAAGTTGGTCTTTTTGATGTGAGATATCTGTCAACATCCAGAAAGATTATCCGGGAATACCAGATTAAGAAGATTCATGATCTGATTCTCAGCCGCAGAAGAACCATGCCGGTCTGTCTTGTCGTGTCTTATGAACGAGACAATGGATGGCTCAATGAGGATTGGCTTGAGAATTTCAGGGTGTATGATTTTACAAGGATGGCAGGGCGGTATACCCATATTTATACATGTAACATGGATATTGGCAATCAGCTTCTGGAATCATTGGATATTCCTCTGGAAGAACCGACTGTTTTTGTATTTAAATCAGCGGTTTCTGTTCCGAATGGGGATATTATCGGCCAGCGGACTGTATACAAAGAGGAGGATATTCTTAATTGCAGCTTTGGACGTCAGCAGATGAAGCAGGAAGGACGACGTTATGATATCGTCAAAGGCGGCCAGGCGTTCTATCATAAATTATTGCAGGAAATGCGTGCAGAGATGATGGACGCGTAGAGGAGGAATTGGTGAGTTATGATTCAGGATATCGCACCCCATCACTATCATAATGAATATCATCATTTTGAAATCCAGAAGGGAGATTGTGTGTTGTTTTACAGAAAGCGTGAAGTCCTTCTGGCATATGATGATGAGCAGATTGTTTATCCGAAATACGAGGAAATAAGCAAGAAAGAAGCAAGACAATATAGCTATCTGTTTCGGATTGATGATTGTCGTTATTTCCTTTGCGGCGAAATAGACGAGACATTACTGGATCTGTATCATTTTGAAAGTATTCAGAAGATGCGAAAAGCACAGCCGAAATATCAGGCCTTTGCAGGTGTTACAGGTCTTCAGCTGGCAGAATGGTACAGAAGCCGGAGATTTTGCGGATGCTGTGGCGCTGTAATGGTTCACTCGACAGAAGAGCGGATGATGCAGTGCCCGGAATGTGGCCTTATGGAGTATCCGAAGATTTCACCGGCTGTCATCATTGGTTTAATTCATGAGAATAAGATTTTGATGTCGAAATATGCCGGTCGGGCTTATAAGAATTATGCACTTCTGGCAGGGTTTTCTGAGATTGGAGAGTCGGTGGAAGAAACCGTTCACCGTGAAGTCATGGAAGAAGTAGGACTTAAAGTTGGTAAGCTGCATTATTATAAGAGTCAGCCCTGGTCTTTTACTGACACGTTGCTGATGGGTTTTTATGCAGAATTGGAAGGCGGAGAGGACATTACATTGGATCAGACAGAACTGTCCATGGCGGAATGGTTTGAGCGGGAAGAAATACCGGTGACGTATGAGGACTGCAGCCTCACCAATGAAATGATCATGGCCTTCAAAGAAGGCAGAAGTCACTTTAATTAATGAAGCGTGCGGTTTGAATGCTAAGAAAAGGATATCAAGAAGAGCTGTTTAACACAGGCACACTTTCGTTGACAGCAATTCGCAGCGGTACATAAGGCAGTAAAAAACACTGCCTAAGGACCGGCGATTGCTGAAACGCCCGTGTTAAACAGCTCTTTTTGATATCCTTTATCTTTGGATATTAGATCGCACGCTATTATTAAATGAATACTTGAACGTCAATTGTGAAAACATTATATGTAGGAATGACCTTTGCTTTCTTGCGGATCAAAATAAAAGGAGCGAATCAAAAAACATCAAAAAGAGTTTCTAAATAAGTCATTCCATGCAGGTGCTTCAACGCCGGCCAGTACTTAGGCAGCGTTCTTTGCTGCCTTATGTACTGCTGCCAGGTGTTGGCAGTGCGAACGTGCCTGCATGGAATGACTTATTTAGAAACTCTTTGATAGATTAGGATTCGCTCCCGACTATTTAATGTTTTTCGTTGAACGACGGGCATTCTGACTGATGTTCGTATTGGATTTTTTGCCGGAATGCTGTGTCTTTTTGACAGACTTGCCGTTCTTCTTGTTTTCTTCGGCTTTCTTCTCGCGGCGCTTTTTGAAATCGAGGTAAACACAGTAGAGAACGATAGTAGCACCCAGAATAGATGTATAGAATTGGCTGGTTCCCTGCAAATGACCAAAATAAACCATGACGAGAGCAGCAATGGCGATCACTATGTAAGCAATAAATAACATGTCAGACACCCCTTTAAAAAGTAAAATTATAGTAACTGTTCAGAGCCAACCTCCAAAATGCTACGCATTTCGTCGGTGTGGCGTATCCGCCAAATAAAATTTCAAAAACAGTCTTAAAAATGCAAGCATTTTATACCTGTTTTTTGAAATTTTGCTTGGCTCTGAACAGTTACAAATTATAAAAAGAAACTGCTGCAAAATTGAGTATCTTTTTTCAATTTTGCAGCAGCTATTTACGTTTGAATCAATCGAATGAATCAACTATGAAATCTTGTGAAACATTAAGCTCCAAGTACAGTTGCACCGCCAAGGCTGATAACGATCAGAGATACAACGATAACGATGACACAGTAAACGATACATGGTAAGAAGTTTGTGCGGATAATCTTACCTTCGTTGCCGTTTGTACCTGTTGTGGCACAAGCGGATACAACGTTGTTAACACATACCATATTACCAATGGCACCACCATTGTTCTGAAGAGCAACGATGATAACCTGTGGAAGACCAACAAGTGTTGCTGTCTCAAACTGAAGGCTTGAGAACAGTGTATTTGATACTGTGTTGGAACCTGACATGAAGGAACCGAGAACACCGATCAGAGGAGCGATAACAATGTAAGCGCCTCTGAAGATAGAACCAAGACCATCAGCCATCATAGTAAGCATTGAGCCAAGTCCGGCTGTTCTGCCATCGATCATGTAAGAAACCTGAATACCGTCATTTGCAGAGTTACGGAAGATGTAAACCATCGCAACACCGAAGAGAAGGGCAATAGCAGCACCTTTTACCTGGGTGAAGGAGTTCTTCCATGCTTCCTTAACAGTGTCACCATTCATACCGTGGAGCGGAATGGTAATCAGACCAACGATAATGAAGATGATACCTGGGTTCCAGAGAACAGCCCAGCTCCATGATGCACCGCCAAATAACGGAAGTGTTACCTTAAAGGCCTTCATAGCGCCTGCCCAGCTGTCTGGCTGTAATGTGGACCATACACGAGTGATAACAAGTGCAAGACCGATTAACAGGTAAGGAATCCATGCTTTAACAAGAGACATATTGGACTGTTTTGGTTCAGGAACTTCTGTTGTGTTGAGCCATGAGTGATCCCATGTTTCTTTTTCGCCGAATGTCCAGATGTTCTTTGGCATCAGGAAGCCCTTCTTGGATGTGAAGAGGACTACGAACAGAGTGATAACAGCTGCTACAAGAGATACAAGCTCAGGCCCGATGAATTTAGCAATTAAGAGGTAAATAACATCGAAAACTACGCAAACAAAAATGATAAATGGTAAAACTTCAAATGCCTTGGCAACTTTCTTGTGTTCAGCATCTTTACCGAACATTGTTACAAGAAGGATGATACCGATTGTAACGATGAAGAAAGCACCAACTGCCATGTTGACTGCTGAGAAGAATGTCAGGTTAGCTTTGAAGGAATCAACGTTGCCACCCAGAGATGTAACGGATTCACCAAGTGTAGCCATGGCTGAGTTTGTAGGTGTACCTACAGCACCGTAACATACAGGAACGGAGTTGTAAATCAGTGCAACAACTGCGGCTGCAAGAGGTGGGAAACCGACACTGATCAGCAGTGGAGCAGCAAGGGCAGCAGGTGTACCGAAACCGGCAGCACCTTCGATGAATGCACCGAAAATGAAACCAATGATAACAGCCTGGATACGGGCATCAGGAGAGATACCTGTAAACATACCGTTGATGGCTGCCATAGCACCTGAACTTGAAAGAGTGTTCATAATCAGGATGGCACCAAAGATAATAACAAGTACGGCGAAAGCTTCAAGGAAACCGATGACTGTCTGTAATGCGACAGCACCAATGCTCATCTTCCATACAGCAACACCGATGATGGCGGCTAAAACCCACGCTAACGGCAGCGCTCTCTTAGCAGGCCAGTTAAATGCAACCATTAATACGACTGTAACAATGATTGGAATGAAAGCAAGTATTGCATACATAACGTATACCTCCTTAAGATTTTTTATTTGCAATATCATTGAATCATCAGAGCTGCTGTCAGGATAATCGGCTATGCCTGACAGCAGCTTGTTTGTATCACTTTGCCGGGTTCAACAAATCGGGATGTTTATTCAATGATAAACAAATCATATTTAATTTTTATTAATTCGATCAGTCTTTGACAACAACAGAAACACCATTAGGGATACATGTAAGCGTAGCGTCCGGTCCTTTAAGTTCACGGGCTCTTGCATAAGCTTCATCAAGTGTTTCGAAGTATTCTACCTTCAGGTCTCTGATCAGCTGTTCCTGAGCTTTATCTGCAACAAAGAGAACTTTGTACTTGCGGACGATACGACACCAGATCTGTGCACACCACTGGTCTGGAAGTGTCTCAACCTGAGGTGTATGTAAGCACTGCTGGAAGAATGCATCAGCAGATTCTGCATCAGCGATAGAATGGTAGTAGGATTCACCGCCATGACCATCCTGACATGTAGCTAACATAATGATAACACCGCCGTCATTAACAGTAGCTTCAGCTGCACTCATGCCCTTTGGACACTGATAAGCGTTCTGATCCAGAGGATAACCGCCATTTGTTGTAATAACGATATCAGCCGGAGCAGGCTTAACTGCACAGTAGCCGGACAGGAAATCAACACCTTTTCTGTGAGCTGTCTTGAAGTTGCCTGCGAAAGCAGCAACTGTCTTCTTGTCTTCATCAATAACAACATTGCAGATAAATGCCAGTTTGGCCATCTCTGCAGCTGCAACCATATCTTCATGGATTGGGTTCTTGTCAAGGATACCTGTACGAGCATATGGGCTGGCGATAAATTCACCGCAATGGTTACCCATAACAGTAACAGCATCACAGATACCAGGAAGGACACTCTTACGACCGCCGGAGAAACCAGCGAAGAAATGTGCTTCAATGAAACCTTCAGCTACAAGAAGAGAAGCGTTGTAAGCAACTTTATCAATGATACAGTCAGGACCGGAAGGAAGATTACCTACCTTAATATTCTTCGATGGGTCATGTGCATCATGAACAACGATGTTGTCTTTGAATTCTTCATAAAGTGCATCGCCGAGCTTGCCTTTTAATTCTTCAACTGTTGTTGGACGATGGAAACCTGTTGCAACAAGTAATGTAATCTTGATATCAGGGTTGCCGCATCTCAGTTCTCTGATCATATGAGGCAGGATATCCTGGCTCGGAACCGGACGTGTGTGGTCGCTGATAATGATGGTACAGTCTGGCTTGCCCTTTGCAAGTTCATACAGATGTGGGCTGTCAATAGGATGATCCATGGCTTCTTTCACGATTTCATAGCCATCTTTGTCACTCTTGAGCGCATCAACGTTGGATGTTAAGACTGGTGTGTCATCAGGCACTTCCAAATCAAACGTTGTTCTGCCATAAAGGAAATTAACTGTCTTCATACGTTCCACCTCGTTATTAAATTTTGATTAGTGTATCCGATTCAATTCTGCGTATATGGGATGGCAAAATTGATAGGATATGACTTCAACTTCTTTTTTATTTTAGCATACTCTCCAAATATAGGCAAGGAAATTATGCAAATTTTCTAAAAAGTATTATGAAAGAATAAAGTTTGTTGTTAAATATGTGACGCATAAAACGCAAAAAAATGATTTGTAGGCAATGTACTATCCATAAATAATTGAATCAAGATCTTTAAATAGACATTTTTAGTGAATTTATACAAAATTCGGCTGTAGTATTGTATACAACATATCGTTAAGAACGTAACATGCAAAATTTTGCCGCCATTGCGACCGTCACGCATAAATGATATAATGATAAAAAAGAAGTATTTTGCAAATACCGTGGAACAGAAAGGATTTTTTTATGAATATAACAGTAATCGGCTGCGGTCGATGGGGATCTTTTATTGCCTGGTATCTGGACAGAACAGGACATACAGTCACTTTATATGGAAGAAAGAGCTCCTCCCATATACAGCAGTTTATAGAAACAAGAAGCAATGGCCTGCTGACGCTGCCGGAATCCATTCAGCTGACAACAGATTTGGATGCAGTTGACAAGGCAGATGTGATCGTCATTTCGATTGCGGCTCAGAGCCTTGACAGCCTGATGACACAGCTGCAGACGATGAAGCTTCAGAATAAGATCTTTGTCCTTTGTATGAAAGGCATAGAGATTGGTACAGGACGAAGACTGTCGCAGATTGCTTCAGCGCATCTGGATGTTTCAAACAAAGTGGCTGTATGGATCGGACCGGGGCATGTTCAGGAGTTTTATAACGGTATTCCGAACTGCATGGTGATCGACAGCGAGGACGAACAGGTCAAGAAACAGCTTTTGGAGGCTTTTTCCAGTGATCTGATCCGGTTTTATTATGGACAGGACATGATTGGCAATGAGATTGGTGCTGCTGCCAAGAATGTGATCGGCATTGCCGCAGGGATGCTGGACGGCTTCGGCCTGACAACGCTGAAAGGTGCATTAATGTCCCGGGGAACAAGAGAGATTGCCAGACTTATTGCAGCAATGGGGGGCAATGAACTGTCCGCTTATGGACTGTGCCACCTGGGTGACTATGAAGCTACGGTGTTTTCAAAGTTCAGTCATAATCGTCAGTTTGGCGAGTCTTTTATTAAGGGTGAAGATTATGGACAGCTGGCAGAGGGATATTATACGGTGAAGGCCCTTGTAGAGCTTTCGGAGAGATATCAGGTGGAGCTGCCGATTTCAAAAGCTGTTTATGGTATTTTATATGAGCATGCAGACCCGCGTATGACACTTCATCAGCTTTTTACGCGCAGCCTGAAGAATGAATTTTGATGGGCCCCTTTACAAAAAGCCCTGCATGATTATAATGATTAGAAAAATATAGAGGTGTTAGTGTGATTCATACAATCAGAGAATTAATAGAGAATAAAAGCGTACTGATCCTGGGATATGGCCGTGAGGGTCGTTCAAGTTGGCAGCGTATCAAAGAGGCCGGCAGCTACAGTCGGATTGCCATTGCTGATATGAACCATGTTCAGCTGGAGGAAGGCCATCCGGCAGAATTGATCTGCGGACCGGATTATCAGAAGTGCCTGGATGATTTTGATGTGGTGTTTAAAAGCCCGGGTATTGTGCTTGAGCGGGATATTCATGATTACCGTTGTGAGATTGTTTCGCAGACAGAATTGTTTTTCAGACGTTTTGGCCGACAGTGCATTGGCATTACAGGAACAAAGGGAAAGAGTACGACCACAACGATGATCTACCATATACTAAAAGAAACCGGACATGACTGTGTACTGGTGGGCAACATTGGTATACCGATGTTTGATATGCTGGATCAGATCAATGAACAGACACTGATCGTGTGTGAGCTTTCCTGTCATCAGCTGGAATATGTCACCTGTGCGCCGCATGTAGGATTGCTCCTGAATATCCATGAGGAACATCTGGATCATTACGGTACGATGGAGAAATATGTGGCAGCCAAAGAGAATATTTACAGACCGCAGAAGTCAGGAGATATTTTGATCTGCAATGTAGATAATCTTCCGGAAGAGGGTTCATACAAAGGCAGACTCATCAAAGTCTGCGATCGGGATGAAGAGGGCCGTGGGACAACTGCGGCGGATGTAACTATAAGCGGTTCAGTCATTAAAACCAAGAAGCATACTTATCAGATCCCAACGGCGCAGATCAGACTGATCGGTCATCATAATTATGTGGACATTGCCTTTGTTTATGCGGTCTGCGCAATGTATGACATCAGTGATGAGGACTTTTCAAAGGCTTTGATGACCTACCATCCGCTGCCGCACCGTCTGCAGTACATTGGTGAAGCATGCGGTATTCGCTTTTACGATGATTCCATTTCGACAATCTGTGATACAACGATCCAGGCGCTGAAGAGTCTGCCGGATACGGATGCGGTTCTGATCGGAGGTATGGACAGAGGCATTGATTACAGTGAACTGATTCAGTTTTTGTCAGTCTGTGATGTGCCGCATATCATTCTGATGGAAGCAACCGGCAGACGTATTTTTGAGGAAATCGGCAAATATTATCCGGCGTTTAATGGCACAGAACGAATCAAACTGGTTTACCATCTGGATGGAGCGGTTGCTTTAGCCAAGAAGATCTGTCGTCAGGGACATTGCTGTGTGATGTCACCGGCAGCGGCAAGCTATGGTATTTTTAAGAATTTTGAAGCCCGCGGCGAAGCATTTGCTGAACTTGTACGGGAGGGCGTGTAATGTACCGTTATATTCTTTTTGATCTGGATGGCACATTGACGGACCCGAAGGAGGGCATTACAAAATGCGTACAATATGCGCTGCAGTATTTTGGTATTGAGGCAGACACAGAGGATCTGGTGGATTTCATCGGTCCGCCGCTTCTGGAATCATTCCAGAAATATTATCAGTTGGATGATGCCCAGGGACATATGGCCCTTAAGAAGTATCGTGAGCGTTTTAAAGATATCGGCATTTTTGAAAATGGCGTTTATCCCGGCATTCATACACTGCTGTCAGATTTGAAGAAGCAGGGGCGAAGCATTGCCCTGGCAACTTCGAAGCCGGAGGTTTATGCCCGACGTATCCTTGATAAATACGAATTGATGCCGTATTTTGATGTGGTGGTGGGAAGCGAAATGGATGGGCGTCGAACGGATAAAGGCGAAGTTATTACGGAAGCGCTCAGACAGCTGCAGGTCGCTGATGGACAGAGGCAGGAAGTTCTGATGATCGGTGACAGACTGCATGATATGATCGGTGCAGGAAAGAATCATGTTGACAAATTGGGCGTATATTACGGATATGCACATGAAGGGGAACTGGAGGAAGCCGGAGCTGATTATACGGTTTGTACAGTTGAGGAATTGTATGATTTCTTTAAGGCACATTAGAAAAGTGTTCGGAGTATTTGGGACTGACTGAATATTTTCGGGAAAGGCAGGGGAAGGCCTTGGATAAGGTATATGAGAAGGCGTACGAGAAAGTCATTGATTATATTGAGAGCAATATTCTGGACGGCCATTTTGAAGTAGGAGATAAGCTTCCCTCTGAGCGGGAATTATCTCAGATGCTGTCTGTCAGCAGGAATTCCGTCAGGGAGGGAATTCGTATTCTTGAGGTCATCGGTGTGATTTCCAGTCAGCACGGCATCGGCAATTACATTGCAGATCATTTTGATAAGACCCTTGTTCAGGTGATGACCATGATGTATGCTCTTGAGAAGATGACATACAATGAGATCCGTGAATTCCGCTATGCGGTGGAGTTTCAGGCAGTTGTACTGGCAATGGACAATATTTCACATGAACAGATAGAAAAGCTGAAGGCGAATCTTGAGGTGCTGGAGAACAGTACGGATGAGGAAGAACAGGTGATGAGTGATAAGATGATCCATTATACGATTGTGGAGGCTTCGGGCAATCGTCTGGTCATGGCTAATTATCTGGCATTGGCCAAGATTATGGACAATTTTATCCGTGAGACAAGGTCCAAGATCATGACTAATGAACGCAAATCGATGACATTTCAGGGCATACACAGACATCTTGTGGAGGCCATCTGCAATCGTGATCTGGAGCTTGGCAAAAGAGCATTAGATGAACATTTTGTTTATATTTGTAAAAATATGGACACTTAAGTCCGGGAAACGTTGAATTCTGCAAGTCAACAAAGAGTCAACAAGAGGCCAAGCAAAACGGTAGACAAAAGAAGGAGAACATTATATAATATTTATACCAACTGGTAGTACCAGTTGGAGACGCGAATGCGTCATATCTCCTTAATTGATTGAATCAAGTTGTATCTTGCCGGGTTCAACGAAACGCAACGGAATAAGGATGTTTTTCTTTTTGAAAAAGAGCCATTGCAAAATAAAGTGGTGTATTTTGTAATAGCTCTTTTTTTCTGCTCTTTTTTTCCATACTTTTAAAAAGTTTGCCTACTGCAGGTCAATTATGCTATAATGAAATGGATTATGCTATTTGCGTAGCAGTCTGAATGTAAGGGCGGTGAATATGGCAGTTTATATAGATGTGATTGTGGATATATCCGTGAACAGTCTGGATCGTATTTTTCAATACAGGGTACCGGAGGAACTGTTGGATGCGGTGACGGTGGGCTGTCAGGTCAATGTGCCTTTCGGAAGCGGTAATCGGAGACGGCAGGCCTATGTCATTGGCGTGGATACCGTGTTGGCTTATGATGCGTCGAAGATCAAGGATATTTTGGGAGTGACGAAAGCACCGGCGGCAACAGGACAGCTGATTGCGCTGGCAGACTGGATGCACGAACGATATGGCTGTACGATGGCACAGGCGCTGAAGACGGTTCTGCCTGTCAAGAAGTCAGTGAAGGAAGTGAAAAGGACAGCCTACTTCCTTGCAGACAGGGAGGGCGCGCAGCAGCTCCTTGAGAAAAGCAGGAAGAGTAGGCGCGAGAAGGCCAGGGTCAGGCTTCTGGAGGCGATGCTGAAGGAAGGATGTATGTCGAAGGAAACCGTGACCGGGGTACTGCAGATTTCAGCATCAACGATGAAATCAATCCTTCAAACCGGCGTTATCAGAGAGGAGACCTCGCAGGTGTACAGGAATCCTGTGAGACAGAGACTTGACGGCTGGCAGGAAGTGTGCCTGAATGATGAACAGATGAATGCTGTGGCATCCATCTGGCAGAATGCGGCCATTTGCCGTGAACACTGGAGCAGAGAGCAGGGAATGCATCTTTTATATGGTATTACAGGCAGCGGTAAGACAGAGGTTTATATGGCCCTGATGGAGAAAGTTCTGAATGAGGGTAGGCAGATTATTGTACTGATTCCCGAGATTTCACTGACGCTGCAGACTGTTTCGAGATTTTATGCCCGATTCGGCAGTCAGATTGCCGTAATGAATTCCAGACTTTCAGCCGGAGAACGGTATGATCAGTATATGCGGGCCAAAAGGGGGGAAGCCTCTATCATGATTGGCCCGCGTTCAGCTCTGTTTACGCCTTTTGACAGATTAGGGCTTATTATTATTGATGAGGAGCATGAATCTGCGTATCAGAGTGAGATAGTGCCGAGATATCAGGCAGCGGAAGTGGCGGCCAGAAGGGCTGAGATGTCCGGTGCCCTGGTTGTTCTTGGATCGGCGACCCCTTCTGTGGCGGTCTATCAGAAGGCCCGGGAGGGAATGATCGGTCTGCACAGGCTGACCCAGCGGGCCAGGACGGGCAGCCGCCTTCCGGATGTGAAGGTGGTGGATTTGAGAGAGGAATTCCGAATGAAGAACAGAGGTATTCTCAGTCAGTCTCTGCATGAAGCCATGGATGCATGTTTAAAGCGCGGCGATCAGATGATGCTTTTTTTAAACCGACGAGGCTATGCAGGCTTTGTTTCGTGCAGAAGCTGCGGTTATGTGGTGAAATGCAGACATTGTGATGTGTCTATGACAGTGCATCATCATACCCTGTTGAAATGCCACTACTGCGGCAGTGAACAGCCAATGCCCAGAGTGTGTCCTTCCTGCGGTTCACCCTATATTGCCGGTTTCGGTGTCGGAACACAGAAGGTGGAGGAGTTTGTACAGAAGGAATTTCCGGAAGCCCGTATCCTTCGGATGGACAGGGATACTACATCAGGCAAGGATGACATGGGCAGGATCCTGCAGACTTTTTCGGAGGGCGGTGCGGATATTCTGATTGGGACCCAGATGATTGTCAAAGGACATGATTTTGCCAATGTGACCCTGGTTGGTATTCTGGCTGCGGATCTGTCTCTGTTTGCAGGGGATTATCAGTCCTCGGAGCGAACATTTCAGCTGCTGACCCAGGCGGCGGGAAGAGCCGGAAGAGGAGACAGGCCCGGAGAGGTTATTATTCAGACTTATCAGCCGGAGCATTATTGTATACAGACAGCGGCGGCGCAGGATTATGACAGTTTTTATAGCCAGGAAATCCGATTCAGGCAGATGCTGCATTATCCGCCGGACAGGCAGATGATGGTGATGCTTGCCGAAGGTGAGCATGATCAGCAGACAGGACAGGCAGTTCAGAAGCTTCGTGAAATCGCCGGAGAGGCAGATTTTGAAGCGGTAGAGTTTATCGGCCCTTCCAGAGCCGGTATTGCAAAGGCGAAAGATCTGTACAGATACACAATGTACATGAAACATCAGGACATCAAAGAACTGATGCGGCTCAGGGATTTCCTGGAAGGATATCTGAAATGGTCACAGCAGTTCTCAAATATATATTTTACTTTTGATATACGTGAGTCATAGGCGGCGGTTTGTGACAGCACAAAGAATGACAAATGAAGCAGTTAAGAAGGAGTGTTAAAATGGCAATTAGAAAATTACGTTATGAAGGTGACCCTGTTCTTGGTAAGGTTTGCAAGGAAGTCAAGGAGATGACACCGCATCTGAAAGAATTGGTGCAGGATATGCTTGAGACAATGTACGCAGCAGAAGGTGTTGGCCTGGCTGCACCTCAGGTAGGCGTTCTTCGCCGTATTGCAGTGATTGATGTGGGTGAAGGCCCATATGTTTTTGTGAATCCGAAGATTGTTGAGACAGCCGGTGAGCAGATTGGTGATGAAGGATGTCTGAGTGTCCCGGGCAAGAGCGGTACTGTTCGCAGACCGGAATATGTGAAGACAGTGGCCTTTGATGCGGATATGAATCCGATTGAGGTGGAGGGACATGGCCTTTTCGCAAGAGCGATGTGTCATGAATTTGATCATCTGGACGGTCATTTGTACCTTGAAAAGGTAGAGGGCCCGCTTAATGAAGTGAGCTATGCAGACGAAGACGAGAATTAGGAGGCAGAATGATGAAAGCGGTATTTATGGGAACACCTGATTTTGCAGTGCCGACACTGCAGAAGATGGTTGATATGGGAATTGAGATAACAGCAGTTGTGACCCAGCCGGATAAGGCAAAAGGCCGCGGCAAGAAAGTCATTTATTCACCGGTCAAGGAATGTGCTCTGGCCCATGATCTTCCGGTTTATCAGCCGGTCCGCATCAAGAAGGATCCTGAATTTATTCAGACACTGCGAGATATGGCACCGGATGTGATTGTTGTTGTTGCATTTGGACAGATCCTGCCAAAAGAAGTCCTGGATATTCCGAGACTGGGCTGTGTGAATGTCCATGCATCCCTGCTTCCGAAGTTCCGCGGTGCGGCACCGATCCAGTGGGCGATCATTGACGGCGAGAAAGTGACAGGTGTGACAACCATGCTGATGGATGTTGGTCTGGATACAGGTGATATGCTGCTGAAGACAGAAGTATCTGTGGATGCCAAAGAAACCGGCGGCAGCCTGCATGATAAGCTGGCGGCAGCAGGCGGTGAACTGCTTGAGAGAACATTGATCGGCCTGGAAGCCGGAACGATCGTACCTGAGAAGCAGGATGACAGTCAGGCCGGTGAATACGCACGTATGCTTGACAAGGAATTGGGGCATATTGATTTTAATCAGCCGGCCGTTGTGATTGAACGACTGATCCGCGGTCTGAATCCTTGGCCGAGTGCTTATACGTATATTGACGGTAAGACATTAAAGATCTGGGAAGCAGAAGTGTTGGACAGAAACTATGGCTGTGAATACGGTGAGGTGGCGGAAGTGACCAGAAACAGTCTGATCATCCAGACCGGTGTCGGTGCGCTCTCCGTGAAGAGTGTACAGCTGGAAGGAAAGAAACGTATGGATATTTCAGCTTTCCTGAATGGCTATACCATTGAAAAAGGCATCCGCATGGATTTTGAGAATGAAACAAATGAATAATAAGTCTGACAATAAAAATGAATAAGACAGAATGGAAGTGACAGAATGTATTATCCAATGTATGTTGATCCGACATATATTTTGATTATTATCGGAGTGCTGCTGTCTCTGGCAGCTTCCACAAAGGTGAAATCTACTTTTGGAAGATATTCCCAGGTACGTTCTTTGAGCGGATTGACAGGCGCTCAGACAGCCGAGCGCATCCTGCGTCAGGCAGGAATCTATGATGTAGGCATTGCAAGGGTTTCCGGAGATCTGACCGATCATTATGATCCCTCTTCAAAGACGCTGCGTCTGTCGGATTCTGTATATGGCTCCACCAGTGTGGCTGCGGTCAGCGTGGCAGCCCATGAGTGCGGTCATGCAATCCAGCATCAGAATAATTATGTCCCGCTTAAGATTCGCGGTGCTCTGGTGCCTATTGCCAACTTTGGTGCCGGTATCAGCTGGCCTCTGATTGTCATCGGTATTCTGATGGGAGGAAGCAGCCTTCTGATCAATATCGGTATCTGGATGTTTGTAGCGGTGGTTGCATTTCATCTGGTGACACTTCCGGTGGAATTCAATGCATCTTCCAGAGCATTGAAGATTATGGAATCTTCAGGTATTCTGCATGGGGATGAGAATCGCTATGCTAAAGAAGTACTGGGAGCAGCGGCATTGACTTATGTAGCAGGTGCAGCGTCTATGATTCTGCAGCTTTTGCGTCTGCTGATTCTGACAGGGGCTTTCAGAAGAAACGATGATGAACGGTAAAGGAGTTTTATATGGCAGATAATATCAATACACGCGCCATTGTTTATGATATGCTGATGAGTGTAGAGAAGGAGAATACGCCTTCACATCTTCTTTTATCCCAGACATTGATGAAGTATCAGTATCTGGACAAGAGGGACAGAGCGTTTATCAGCAGACTTTTCAGAGGAACATTGGAATATGAGATTTTTCTTGACGGTGTTATCCGGCAGTTTTCCAGTGTACGTCTGAATAAGATAAAGCCGCCGATTAAAGCCATCCTCAGAATGTCTGTTTATCAGATACTGAAGATGGATCATATTCCGGATGCGGCGGCCTGCGACGAGGCTGTGAAGCTGACGAGGAAAAGAGGACTTAAGAATCTGTCGGGTTTTGTGAATGGTGTTTTGAGAAATATTTCCCGAAATAAAGAGGTTATTCATTATCCTGATCCCGAAAAAACACCGGCGGCCTACCTTTCCATGCGATATTCCGTACCGGAATGGCTGGCCAAAATGTGGCTTCGTGGTTATGGCTTGAGATGACGGCAGAGATGGGGCAGGCGATGCTGGATGACCAGAAAACGACGGTACGCGTGCGTGACAGTCAGAATATGGCAGCGGTGAAAGAAGCATTGCGGTCAGAGGGACTGCATATAGAAGAAGGATGCATGCTTCCGGAAGCCCTTCATCTATCGGGATATGATTATCTTGGCAATGTTGGTCCTTTTGTAGATGGACGTATAACTGCCCAGGATGAGAGTGCGATGCTGGCAGCTGTGGCTGCCGGAATTGCCGGCGGGGAATCGATTATTGATGTCTGCGCGGCCCCGGGCGGTAAAAGCATGCATATGGCGGATATTTTAAAGGGCAGCGGACAGGTATCTGCAAGAGATCTGACAGAGGCAAAAGTTTTAAAGATTCAGGAAAATCTTAAGCGTACCGGATTAAAGAATGTTTCGGCAGAAGTGAAGGACGCCCTTGTGTTTTATCCGGAAGATGCACAGAAAGCAGATATTGTTATGGCAGACCTGCCATGCTCGGGTCTGGGTGTCATGGGAAGAAAAGCGGATATCAAGCGTTCGGTGACACCTGAGAAGATAACCGCTCTGGCAGCGCTTCAGAGGGAGATTCTGTCGGTTGTACAGCACTATGTCAAACCGGGCGGTGTACTGATTTACAGTACATGCACAGTATCAAAAGCAGAGAATGAAGAGAATATGCAGTGGTTTGAGGAACATTTTCCGTTCGGTCTGGAGAGCCTGGATGCATATGTACCTGAAAAGGTCCGCAATGAACAGACGAAAGCAGGCTGGGTTCAGATCCTTCCGGGACAGTATCAGTCGGATGGCTTTTTTATTGCAAGATTCAGGCGCAGTCGGGATGAAGGAGCAGAGTGATGAGTGACAAAACAGATATCAAATCAATGACACTTCCGGAGCTGGAAGTTTTTACGACAGAAGTATTGGGAGAAAAGAAGTTCCGCGCCAAACAGATTTATGAATGGATGCATGTGCGTCTGGCGGATTCCTTCGATGAAATGACCAATTTGTCCAAGGATTTGCGTCAGAAGCTTTCAGAACAGTGTGTGTTGACACATCTTGAAATGGTTGAAAAGTACGTTTCGGCCATAGATGGTACGGCGAAATACCTTTTTAAGCTGTCTGATGACAGAATTATCGAGAGTGTTCTCATGCATTATAAACACGGCAATTCAGTATGTATTTCTTCACAGGTTGGATGTCGGATGGGGTGCCGTTTCTGCGCATCGACACTGGGCGGCCTTGAACGGCAGATGCTGGCATCGGAAATGCTGGATGAAATTTATCAGATCCAGAAGGATTCCGGTGAACGTGTATCAAATGTGGTTGTTATGGGAACAGGGGAACCGCTGGACAATTACGATGCCCTTGTGCGGATGATCAATATTCTGACCCATGCACCGGGACTGGATATTAGTCAGAGAAATGTCACTGTCTCTACATGCGGACTTGTGCCGAAGATTTATGAACTGGCGGATTTGAAACTGCAGATCACGCTGGCGATTTCACTGCATGCAGTGAATGATGAGAAACGTCGTGAACTGATGCCGATTGCCAATACATATAGTATAGAAGAAATTTTAAAAGCATGCCGTTATTATTACAGTCAGACCAACAGAAGGATTACGTTTGAGTACAGTCTTGTCAAAGGTGTGAATGACAGCAGGGAAGATGCTAAAGCGCTGGCTGCGCTGCTGGAAGGCATCAACTGCCATATTAATCTCATACCGGTGAACCCGATTGAAGAAAGAAGCTACAGACAGACAGAGGCAGATGCTGTCCTCAAATTTAAAAATATGCTTGAAAAATATGGAAGAAATGTTACTATAAGAAGGGAAATGGGCAGAGATATACAGGCTGCCTGTGGACAATTAAGAAAGAAATATATGGAACAGTCAGGAGAGAAGGAGGGATAATATGCAGGCATATGCCGGAACAGATATTGGCTGCGTGAGGACGATGAATCAGGATGGATATTTCTGTTCAACAACTCCTATAGGGCCATTTCCGAATTTGTTTATTGTTGCAGATGGAATGGGAGGGCATCAGGCCGGTGATTATGCCTCCAGATATGCCATTGAGACATTCCTTGATTATATCAGACACACGGAGAACCGCAATCTGATCCGCGTGATGGATGAGGGCATCGCTGAGGCAAACCGCAAGGTTCTGGAGAAGTCTTTTGAGAACGAAGAGCTTGCGGGAATGGGAACGACGATGGTTGTTGCCTTCGCAGAGGACGGACAGCTCTATGTGGCCAATGTAGGTGACAGCAGACTGTATTTGATCGGTCATGAGATTAATCAAGTGACAGAAGATCATTCCTATGTGGCAGCGATGATGCGAGCCGGTGAATTGACAGAAGAGCAGGCAAGGAATCATCCGGAGAAGAATGTGATTACCAGAGCCATCGGTGTGGCCTGGGAAGTAAAGGCAGATTTTTTTGAAGTGGATTTAAAGCCCGGGGACAAGGTGATGATGTGCTCGGACGGATTGTCCAATATGATTGAGGATCAGCGTTTATATGATGTTATTTCTTCGAATAGTGTAGAAGATTCAGTTAGGATACTTATAGATGAAGCAAAGGAAAATGGCGGCTATGACAATATTACTGTTATTGTTATTGAGCCCCGGATTGAGGAGGTGAACGAATGTTAATTCCAGGCAGTTATCTGATCAACAGATATGAGATTATTATGAAAATCGGCTCCGGCGGTATGGCTGATGTCTACAAGGCGAAGGACCATGTCCTGAACAGGCTGGTTGCGATTAAGGTTTTGAAACAGGAATACAGTACCGATGCAACATTCGTTAAGAAATTCAGGGTGGAAGCCCAGTCCGCAGCAGGTTTATCTCATCCGAACATTGTGAATGTATATGATGTTGGGGAAGATGACGGCGTTTATTTCATTGTTATGGAATTGGTTCAGGGAATTACACTGAAGAATTATATTGATATGAAGGGCAAGCTGGATATCAGAGAAGCATTGAATATTTCTGTTCAGATCGCTTCCGGCCTCAGTGCGGCCCATGAGAATAGAATTATTCACAGAGATATCAAGCCCCAGAATATTATTATGTCCCGTGACGGCAAGGTGAAGGTGACAGACTTCGGTATTGCGAAGGTGGCGGATTCGACAACTGTGACGACAACGGCAGCAGGTACCGTTCATTATATTTCACCGGAACAGGCCAGGGGCGGTTACAGCGATGAACGAAGTGATATTTATTCCCTTGGTATTACTATGTACGAAATGGTGACCGGACGTGTGCCTTTTGAAGGGGAGACCAATGTGGCGGTGGCATTGATGCATATTCAGAGCGAAATTACACCACCGAGACAGTTGGAACCATCCATTCCGGTCAGCTTTGAGAAGATCATTCTGAAGTGTACCCAGAAGAAGCCGGAGAGAAGATATGCGTCAGCCAGAGAACTGATTGCCGATCTGAGAAAGGTACTGACTCATCCGGACGGCGAGTATGTTGTAATTCCGGGGGCTATTCCTCAGGGCAGAACCATTGTGATGAACGACGATGATATTGATTCTCTGAAAGCGGCTTCACTGCGTAAAAACTTCGGTACGAAACCGGAAGAGACCTATGTGAAGGAACCGGAAGAGGAGGAAGAAGAAAAGCCGGTGCAGAAGCCGGTACAGAAGAAACGCCCTGTGAAGAAGAAAGACATCGAAGAGGATAATGATGATTTTGATAAAGATGAAGAGGATGATGATGACGAAGAGGTGAATCCGGCACTCAGTAAAGTGATGATGGCCTTGGGTATCGGCGGTTTCATTATACTGGCTGTGATTATTTTCTTTATTATCGGTCATGCGGCAGGCTTCTTTGGCGGCAGCGGCAGTCTTTTTGGTCACAAGAACAAAGATACATCAACGGAATCTATCTCAACAGAATCGGTTTCTGATACATCTTCTGACACGAGTACAGCCGGTGAGCGTGTGACAGTTCCGGATTTGTCCAAGAGGACAGAGGATGAGGCAAAAGCCGCACTGAAAGAGCTGAGACTGGGCGTGAATGTTCAGACGGGTACTTCGGATGATGTTCCGGAGGGACAGGTCTATGATCAGTCTCCGGCAGCAGGTACAAAGGTAGATGTGCATACACAGGTGACGATTAATATCAGCAGCGGTAAGGAAAAATTCTCTCTGGATGATGTGACGGGCATGCAGTATCAGCAGGCACAGGCACAGCTTGAGAATGATGGTCTGGTCGTCAGCCTTGAATTTGATTACAGTGATTCTGTTGGTTCTGACAAGGTTATCAGTACATCACCAAAGGCCGGCAGTCAGGTGGCCAAAGGTGATACGATTACCATCACTGCAAGCAAAGGCAAAGAAACGAAAACGACAACTGTGCCGAATCTGCTTGGTCAGAATATTGATGATGCTATTCAGATGATCAAGGATGCCGGATTGACTTACAACGGCAAGTCCAGTGATTACAGCGACAGCTATAGTGAGAACCAGGTTATGAATCAGAGTATCAGTGCAGGAAAAACAGTTGATGAGGGTACTACCATCAGTCTGACAGTCAGTCTTGGAAGTCGGGTGACTTCTTATTCTGCAAGTATTCCGATCGAGAGCCCGTTTGGACGTGATATTACAGACGGTGACGGCAATACGGATGTTTATGACAGCGGACAGGTGACAGTTGTTGTATACAAGCCGGATGGTTCAAGTGAAACCGTCTACGATCAGAATACATCAGAAGGCAGTCTGCCTGGCTCAGTGAGTACAACAAGTACAGCATCCGGCAGCGGTACAGTCTATGTTTATCTGAACGGTGTTCAAGTGAGCAGCTATAGTGTGGATTTTGAGTAATGACAAGTCTTTAATTTTAAGAGGATGATATGAAGGGCAAGATTATTAAGGGTATTGCCGGATTTTATTATGTTCATGTCAATGGAAAGGGCATCTATGAATGCAAGGCCAAGGGAATCTTTCGGAACAGGAAGATCAAACCCCTTGTAGGCGATGATGTTTTCCTTGACAGTCTGGACGAGAATGATATGAAAGGCAATATAACAGAGATTCTTCCCCGGAGAAATGCACTGATCCGACCGGCATCGGCGAATGTGGATCAGGCGATGATCATTTTTGCAGCGGCACAGCCGGCCCCGAATCTGGGGCTGCTGGACCGCTTTTTGCTCATGATGGAGAGGCAGGAGCTGCCGACCATTATTTGCTTTAATAAGCAGGAACTGATCAGCGGAGAAGAACTGGACAGGTTATGCAGCATTTATCGCGGCAGCGGATGCAAAGTGCTGACGGTCAGTGTGAAACAACAGGAAGGATTGGATCAGATCAGGGAGATACTGGATGGCAGAACAACGGTTATGGCAGGACCTTCCGGTGTTGGCAAGTCCTCTATGACTAATGCTATGTATCCGGATGCAGAGATGGCAACCGGGGCTGTCAGCGAGAAGATTAAGCGCGGACGGCATACGACAAGACATTCGGAATTATTTTCCATAGGGAACGATACGTATCTCATGGATACACCGGGCTTCAGTACGCTCTATCTGGAAGGATGGGAGAAGGAAGATCTGAAGTATTATTATCCGGAATTTGAAGCTTATTTTGAACATTGCCGTTTTAATGGATGCAATCATTTAAGTGAACCGGATTGTGCGGTCAAAGAAGCGGTTGCAGCTGGTGAGATCAGCAGCGAACGCTATGAGAATTATAAGTTATTTTATGAAGAACTGGCGAGTCAGAGGAGGTACTGATTATGTACGAATTAAAGTTATCACCGTCGATTTTATCAGCGGATTTTGGCAGATTAGGAGAAGATATCAAAACAGCCGATCAGGCTGGCGCGGATTACATCCACATTGATGTCATGGATGGTGCCTTTGTACCGAATATTTCTTTTGGTATTCCTGTTATCAAGAGCATCCGTAAGTGCAGCGATAAGGTGTTTGATGTGCACCTGATGATCGAGCATCCGGACCAGCTGATCCCGGAATTTGCCAAGGCCGGTGCAGATATTATTGTTGTTCATGCGGAAGCCTGCAAGCACCTTCACAGAACCATTCAGTTGATCCACAGTCTTGGGGTAAAAGCCGGTGTCGCTTTGAATCCGGCAACACCTTTGTCGGTACTTGATTATGTACTTGAAGATCTGGACATGATTCTGCTGATGACAGTGAATCCGGGATTTGGCGGACAGAGCTATATTCCTGCGATGACAGAGAAGATCCGTACACTGCGTCATATTCTGGAGGAGAAAGGTCTTCAGACCGATATTGAAATTGATGGCGGTGTGGATACAAAGAATCTGCGTATGGTGATTGAGGCCGGTGCCAATGTGCTTGTATCTGGTTCGAAGATTTTTGGCGGAGATATTGCTGAAAATGTTCATCAATTTAAAGCTATCATGGCAGAGTATACGAAATAGGCAGGATAGAGCATGCGAATTTTGATTATTACAGGGGGCAGAATTGATGAGGATTTTGCCCTCTCATTATTAGAAAAAGAAAAATTTGAGCATATGATCGTGGTGGATGGTGCCCTTGCTTTTTGGGACAAAGTGGAGAAAAATCCTGATATAACATGCCATTTTGATCATCTGGTGGGAGACTTCGATACGATATCACCGGAAATTCTCAAAAATTATCTGGACAGAGAGAATATTGAAGTCCATCGTTTTAATCCGGAAAAAGATTATACGGATACAGATATTGCATTAAAACTGGCAATTCATCTGATAAAAAGTGAAACCGGCAAAGCAGATGCAAAGTCTGAAATCTGGCTTCTGGGGGCTACCGGTACAAGGGCAGATCATATGCTGGCCAATATGCAGCTGCTGGCTCAGACAAGGGCAGCAGGTGTGGACGGGGTGATCGTGGATAAAAACAACAAAATCCGTCTGCTGGAAGGCAGTTATACACTGAAGAGGGAAGCGCAGTTCGGCGATTTTGTATCCCTTATTCCGGTCACACAGGCATTAAAGGGCGTTACGCTGCGCGGTTTCAAATACCCCCTGGATGGGCATACCACGTATTGGGGAGAAAGCCTTTGCGTCAGCAATGAGCTGGAAGCAGAAGAGGGCTATATCAGCATTGAAGAAGGGCTGGCATTCCTTATAGAAAGCCGTGATTAAAAAATGTCGCACCCAGAATAAAATGGGTGCGGCATTTTTATTGCAAATGGTGTTCCATGAAGAAGTTGAAGATGGATCCGTTGTTCATCTTAAATGCTTCCAGGATAACGTCATCGACGATGTTTTCAGATGAGGCATCCCGCTCAGCCAACAGGTTCTTGATGACCGGGATAAAGGAGAACCAGAGTATCGGGCTGTAGTAGTTGATAGATGTGATATCATAGTTGATCTTCTGGGAAAGCTCTTCTCCGATGGCCAGAATGGATTTTTGATACTGGTGCATATCATCGTTCAATTCATGGATATACTGGTAGCCGTAAAAGTTCAGTTTGGCAACAAGACGCTGTTGGCTGAAGATGGCAGGATCCTGAATGACGGTAAAGTGGTATTTGTCAGCGACCTGTGCAACCATTTCCTGAATGAGTTCGCTTTTGTTGGCGAAAGCAGTGAGAGATTCTTTGTTGATATCTGTCTTGAGAATCTTCTCGACTTTGTTCATGCTCTGGTTGTAGAGGGTAATCTCATAGCGGATGGCCTCAAATTCTTCATCCAGAATCTCAAGTGTGCCGGCCAGACGGTTCAGTTTGCGCTTGATATCCATCGGCGGTTCGTAGTAGGACTTGTAACCGAGACCATGTTCAACCTCAGCCCATGCATGCTGCAGGACGGTTCTCAGCTGAATCTCAAATCGGATATCCTGGTACTTCTGGTATTCTACAAGCTTGCAGCGTTCGTCTGTGAATTTCACAACCATATGGACAGAGTTATAACCGAATTCAATGCGGTTGTGCTTGCTTTTCTTACGTTTATCGACAATCTCACAGACTTCAAAAGTGTCTTCCAGCAGCTCAAGAATGCGTTCTACATCCGATTCAAAAAGAGTCAGAATACGACATCCGAGAATATCCGTGATATCTTCAAGATGCTGATATTTGTCCTTGGAGATAACTTTGTTGCGAAGGGCTTGCTCAGACTTGATTCTGAGGGACATAGTAGAAATCTTGATGTGGTTGGCTTCGATCAATGTATTGATAATATCTTCCACATCATGCTGCATTTTTTTATAGACATCAACGTGTTGATAATATTCACTCATAATGGTATCTAAAGTATGAATCATCGTTTATTTCTCCATATATTTAAATTTAATATTGTACAGATTAAATAATCGTAACTGTTCAGAGCTAACCTCCAAGATGCTATGCATT
>OLSL01000233.1_pt1 | contig 61408 bp, 64 predicted proteins | sample 1672511 | NCBI WGS metagenome assembly OLSL01 (sample SAMEA3136694, study PRJEB25190) | human gut metagenome | biome: human gut; feature: human-associated habitat; material: faeces | place: Austria | collected 2013
GTGTGCCGACAATAGTATGCGGGTGACTGCATGTGAAGATAGGTAATGCCAACATCTGATTCCGCCTTCCAATCGGAGGGCGGTTTCTTTGTAACTAAATTTGTTTCGCTTTAAATTGCAAAAATATGTTTACGGAACCCATAAAACGTGCTACAATATCTAAGACAACATCAATTAATACGGAAAGAGTCTTGGACTTTTTCCATATCGGAGGATATAACATGATTATTAAGCCGGAAAAAGAAGTCAGCAAGGCGCTCTATGAGCAGATTGTTGCTTTGAAGGATGAAGAAGCCTGCTATCGCTTCTTTCAGGATCTGTGCTCCATCACGGAGCTGAGAGCCATGGAGCAGCGGTATGACGTGGCAAAGCTCCTCTACGAGGGAAAGGTCTACACCGATATTGTGGAGACCACCGGGGCCAGCAGCGCCACCATCAGCCGGGTAAATCGTGCGCTAAAATATGGCGAAAACGGTCTGCTGGACGCATTGGAGCAGTAATAAAATTGCAGCAAAACGTGCGTTCACTTGCAAGAATTTGAAAGAAAATTAAACAAATCATGCAAAACTAAATGCTAATAGTGGATTTTGTTCGTAAATATCATCAAAAATGCAATTTACGCTTGACATCTGGCATTGTCGTGCTATACTAAATGCATCAAGCAAAGGCGCTGATACCTCGGTTCGGGGGATCAGCGCCTTTTTGATTTGAATTGGCCATTCAAGTCTCCTGATTGGGGCGGCAAGGATTGCTGCTTCCCGAAAATGTTATGTTGGGAGGAAAGTGTTATGGAGTTCTCGTCCGTAAACACCATATGGGTTTTGTTAGGTGCCGCATTGGTATTCTTTATGCAGGCAGGCTTTGCAATGTGTGAGGCGGGCTTTACCCGTGCGAAGAACACCGGTAATATCCTGATGAAAAACCTGATGGACTTTTGTATTGGCACCCCCTGCTTCTGGCTGGTGGGCTTTGGTTTGATGTTTGGCTACAGCAGTGCTGTGTTCGGCAAGTTTGACCCCTTGATTATGGGCGACTATGCCAGTGTTCTACCTGCTGGTGTTCCCAAGTGGGCATTTGTTATTTTCCAGACGGTATTCTGCGCCACTTCTGCAACAATTGTTTCCGGCTCTATGGCAGAGCGCACCAAGTTCTCTGCTTACTGCATTTATTCCGCTTGTATTTCCCTGTTTATCTATCCCATTTCCGGCCACTGGATCTGGGGTGGCGGCTGGCTGAGTCAGCTTGGCTTCCATGATTTTGCCGGTTCCACCGCAGTCCATATGGTTGGCGGTGTGTGTGCAGCCATCGGTGCAGCCATGCTTGGCCCTCGGATCGGCAAGTATGACAAGAACGGCAAGCCCCGTGCAATTCTTGGACATAACCTTTCCATTGCAGCCCTGGGTGTGTTTATCCTCTGGTTCTGCTGGTTCGGTTTCAACGGCTGCTCCACGGTAGCGATGGACAGCGACGAGGCCGTTGTATCCGCAGGTCTTGTATTCTTCAACACCAACATGGCAGCTGCGGTTGCTTGCGTGACCACCCTGATTTTCACCTGGATTCGCTATGGTAAGCCCGATGTCTCCATGACCTTCAACGCTGCGCTGGCCGGTCTGGTTGGCATTACCGCAGGCTGCGACATGGTTTCTCCTGTTGGCGCTGCCGTCATTGGTATTGTGTGCGGCCTACTGATCGTCCTTGCTGTGGAGTTCTTCGATAAGGTTGCGAAGATCGACGATCCTGTTGGCGCAATCTCTGTTCACGGCGTCTGCGGCGCCACTGGTACGATCCTGACCGGTCTGCTGGCAACCGATGGCGGCCTGTTCTATGGCGGCGGCTTCCGGTTCTTCGGCGTGCAGCTCCTCGGTGTTTTCGTTACGGCAGCCTATGCCGCTGTGGTGATTTTTATTGTGTTCTCCATCATCAAGAAGACCATTGGTCTCCGTTGCTCTGCTGAGGACGAGATTGAGGGCCTGGATATCTCCGAGCATGGCTTGGCTTCCGCTTATGCAGATTGGGTTCCTGCTACTTCCATGAACATTGACGATACCTATGCTCCCGTTGCTGTGACCGGTACCACCCCTGTTGAGAAGGTAGTCCCCGTTGTTAAGGCACCCAAGCCCGAGCATGAGGGTACCAAGTATACGAAGATCACCATTGTGTGCAATCAGTCCAAGTTTGAGGCACTGAAGGCACAGATGAGCCAGATTGGCGTTACCGGTATGACCGTTACCCAGGTGATGGGCTGCGGCGTACAGAAGGGTAAGACGGAATACTACCGTGGCGTTCCGCTGAATATGAACCTCCTGCCCAAGCTCCAGGTCGACATTGTGGTGTCTACGGTACCGCCTGCATCCGTTATTGCTGCGGCAAAGAGCGCACTGTATACCGGCCATCCTGGCGACGGTAAGATCTTCCTGTATGACGTGGAGGATGTGGTTCGTGTTCGTACCGGCGAAACCGGTGTTGCGGCATTGACTGGTCCTGACGAGGAATAAGAAAATGGGGGCATCCTGCAACCGGGATGCCCCTTTTCTCGGGAAGAAAAGAGTTGACGGGAGAAAGGTGCTGTGATAAAATAGAAGCAATATAGGGGCCCATAGCTCAGCTGGGAGCCCATGTGGGACAGATATATGCCCCCAAAAAGAGAAAAACAAGAGAATAGGGGCCCATAGCTCAGCTGGGAGAGCGCCAGGTTCGCAATCTGGAGGTCAGGGGTTCGATCCCCCTTGGGTCCACCAAACGGGAAAATCTACAGATATGTGGGATTTCTCGTTTTTTATTTTGCGTCGTATAAAAGAAAAGCAGTACGCTATGGTGCTGCTTTTTCGTGATATTCCAAAGTATGAAAATCATCGAAGGATATATTGAACTCTACTGTAATCTCATAATCCCGCCGGACATAAACTGCTTTGATAAGCTGTGATACGATCATTTTCTTTTTTGCAATGGAACAATGATCGTATAGATCAGCCCAGGAGAGAATTTGATGGTATTCCTGTTCTAAGCCAGAGGATGATTCCAGAAGGGACTGGTATTCCTTTTGATATGTTTCTAACTGTGCCTGTGCTTCTTGTGCCTTTTCAGTAGCTTCATCCAACAAGCTGGATAACAGCTCTTGGCTAAATTTACTTGTACCCCGAATAACCTTCAGTGTTTCGTGACGCAAGTCATCCACGTCTTGCTGGCTGCGCTGTAGGGCTTTTTCTGCTGCCATACATTTTGCTTGGGAAAGAGATAGCTCTTTTTGATGGCGCTGCGACAAAAGGTCTGCTTTAGAGCAGGCTTTTAGCTGATTTAGCTGCTGACGTATTACTTCATCAACAATACCATCTAGCTTCTTTTGACCATAGCCAGATTGACCATCACAGTCTCCGGGATGGCGTACCTTGTAGTGACATTGGTAACGAACCTTGGTTTGATGATAGACCGATCCGTTCTTTCGGACATAGGTCTTTCCAGAGGTGGTGAGCGTTAAGCGATTCCCACAATGCCCGCAGAAAACTCTGCCGACTAAGAGGGAAGAACCGGCACTATTCAATGGAACTTCATTGCGATGTTGCCGGCGAGAAACCATTATCTGCTGAGTACGGTTAAAGAGATCATCGGGAATGATTTGCAGTTCTTCGATTGGCTCAGAATGGGCAGGACCATTCTTAATGACACCTGTGTACATGACATTTTTGAGGATGCGGTTAATGGTTGTGTTGGGAATATTGGTACCAGAACGCCCGATAACGCCCTTGTGGAACAGGTAATGGGAAATACGCTGAGAACCGTATCCTTCGTTGGCATACAGGTCGAAAATAAGCTGCACAATTTCAGCTTCTGATGGATTGATTGCGAGATCAAAGACGGCTTTTCCACGCTTGTTAATTCGTCCTTTTTCAACCAGAGTATAGCCAAAGGGGACAGAACCACCCGTATAGTGCCCTTCTTCGGTAAGCTGACGTAGGCGAGTACTGGTTCTGATCGACGTCTTTAAGCTTTCTCCAGAGGCTTGCCAATAGCGAATATAGTTCATAAGTTTGTCTACATGGGTATCAAACCGCTGCTGACCTTCCTCTGCGCTCCATACCTGGATACCGTTTTCACAAACCATTCCACCACAAAAGGTGTTTCGTCATCTTTACGACCCAGACGGTCAAACATGAAAACAAGAAGAACATCAAAGGTCCCGGCAAGCGTCTCCTTTTGAATCTCTTGGATGGCATCTCGCTGTTTGGCGGATACCTTGTAGCCGGAAATACCCTTTTCAGAAAATTCCTTTATAATGGTCCAGCCTTGCTCTGCGGCAAATTCACGGCAGCGTTGCCGCTGCATTGGAATATCATTCTTTTCAACCTGTCCCAATGTGGACACACGATACAGGCAAATCACACGAGTTTTCTCGTTCATTCCGATTCCTCCAGTATTAAGGTAAATCAGTCCGCTCTATGGGCTGTTGTATACGCATTATCAGAGAAATCAGATTTTTTCGCAAAAAGTTGCAAGTCACCTGTTTCAGATAGTATAATACTCTGAATTGCCCGCAGGGTATCAGTGTTGCTGACTGCGGAATACTTGACTTTAACAGGATGACCTTGAATATGAATTGTTTTGATTTTTGGATGTAAGTGTTCCATAATAATTTCTTGCAGCGCCGAAAAAGCTTTTTCATTATGTTTGGAGACACTGCCATTACACTGCAAAAAAAACTGTCAGCCTGCTCCGGCGGTGGCTACTATCTTTTCGGAGCAGATGCCGTCTGGGGCTGTGCCAGCTGCGAGATTGCAGGGGATGGCACGGTTTTGGTAAAAGAATTACTGTGTCCGGAGGAGAAATTAAAGGAGGCCCTATCCCTTCTTGCGACTGTACATCCCGCAAAGAGCTATTGTGTTCGCACCCCGGCAGATTTGGGTTATGCGCTGCAAGGGCGGCTTCGATACTGCGGTCAGCTGCAAAACCGGGGTGGCAATAGCAATTTCCTGGCATGTAAACCGGGGTATTATGGGCTTGCGTTTGATTAATTCGGATAAAAATACACAGGGGGCAGCTCTCCTTATTTGATAACAATCCTTTTATACTTACATGAAAAGGAACAACAATTTGATCCACATTCTGATCCAGAATTAGAAAAGGCATACAGCAGTGCAAAACGGATATATATTCCGTTCGCACTGCTGTTTCATATAAGCATGGATTGTAATGGTGTCTTTAAGTATGGGAAAGCCCATGTCCCACGCTGCCCACCCGGATTCCCATGGCATTCACGGCCAAAGACTGGATGGAGTGGGAGCATAAAGCGGATGAGCTGATTGCAGGGGCGGGCTATTGTAACGTTGCCCGAGAAGAAGTGATCAACGGACTTCGATTTTATGCTACCGCAAAAAAATTTATGGAGCATTATGAGTGCAACGCATTCTCTGCCCCTTGCCCGGAAATGTGCGCAACGACTCGTCTCAACCAGGAACATATGACACCATGCTTTTCACACAGCCTCTTGAATGCCGAGGGAATCTCCTCTGCTTGCGAGTATGATATTCCCGGCTTGATTGCCCAGATCATGCTCTCTGCGGCTGCTCAGGCTGGTGCATATATGGGAAACTGTGTGCCAATCTACTATGAGAAGGACCGTAAAACCGTTGCTACCTTTATGGCGCCGTCCAATGATCTTCAGGAAAAGGTAAACGCTATGACGCAGGAAGAACGGAACAACCTTATTATTACCTATCACTCTTCTGTCAACTTGCAGATGCACGGCTATCATGAAAAAACGCTCAGCTATGATATTCGGAACTATACCGCCTCCGGCTGGGGCCCACCATGCGTCATGGTTTCCGTGAGGAAAAGGGACGTACCTTGACCATGGCGAGAATATCTCCGGACGTTAAGACGCTGTTTGTTGCACGGGGTACTGTCGTTGCCGGGACGGGCGAAACCATGAGTGGCTGCACACAGGGTATCCTCTTCTCCGTAAAGGACAGCAAGGATTTCTTCCAAAAGCAGTGCAACGTAGGAAATCATGTGCCCATGGTCATGGCAGACTGCTTTGACGAAATTGTGGATCTTGGCAAGCTTTTGGGCCTGAATGTCGTTACCGCATGACACAGGAAGAATTTGACCGTGCGTTAACGGAAAAGCGTGCAAGGGAGGAAGCGTTAGCTGCCTCCTTTGCTGTAGTTCCTGACTCTGAAATTGAGGCCTTATTACGTGAATTTATTGCGTGCAAATACTTTCTTCTGCCGGAGGATTTGAAAAGGAATGATCTGATTGCACTGGGGAATCTCAGCACTGCAAGGATGGCAGGCTATCAACAGGCGGGAATTCAGTTCCGAGAGAAGTCTGCAGGCTGCACCACTGCATCCTCCGGTGTGATAAAAAAAGTATTGCTGGCAATTGCAATTGGAAAGCTGATTGGAAAAAAGCTGGACCCCGATGCGGTTGCACAGGTAGAAACCGTACCGCAAATGGCAGAACTCATCGTGCAAACTCGGAGAAGTAGGTGAACGCAATATGCTGAACATGGAACAGATACGCAGAGATTTTCCAATTCTGCACACGACGCAGCATGGAAAGCCGCTTGTCTATCTGGATAATGCGGCTACTATGCAAATGCCCGTACAGGTGCAGACAAAAATCATGGAGCATTATCGGCACTGTAATGCCAATGTTCACCGAGGCGTTCACAGTCTCAGCCGCTGCTCCACAGATGCCTTGGAAAACGCCCGAAAAACCGTAGCAGGTTTTATTGGCGCAGAGACGGATGAAGTTGTTTTCACTGCGGGAACCACAGATTCCGTCAATCAGCTTGCCCATATGCTGGATCCCAGCATTCAACCGGGACAACAAATTCTGGTTTCTGCCATGGAGCACCACTCCAATCTGCTTCCGTGGCAGGAGCTGTGCAGCAGAACCGGAGCAACGCTTGCGATCATTCCAATGGACGGAAGCTGCGATTTGGATTTAGCTGCCCTTCGAACTCAATTAAAACAAAAAACGGCACTTGTTGCCGTTACGTGGGTTTCAAATGTGTTGGGAACCGTCAATCCCATTGACGAGATTATTACGTTAGCCCATGAGGCCGGTGCTTTGATTCTGGTGGATGGTGCGCAGGGAATGAAACTGGGTGTCACGGACGTTCATAGTCTTGACTGCGATTTTCTTGCTTTCTCCGGGCACAAGTTGGGGGCGCTCACTGGAATCGGTATACTCTATGGTAAGCGCACGATTCTGGATGCACTGCCTCCTGCTGCCTTTGGCGGCGGTATGGTACAAAATGCCGAATATCAATCCAGCTGTTATGGTGCAGTGCCCCAGCGATTTGAAGCGGGCACGCCAAATTATGTTGGCGCAATCAGCTTGGAATGTGCGATAGCGTATATGCAATCGATTGGAATGAACGAGATTGCTGCTTACGAGCAGCACCTAACAGACATTCTGGTGGAGCAGCTCCATGCGCTGCCTGAGATTTCCGTGCTGGGCAAGCCCAAACATCGCTGCGGTGTTGTCAGCTTATGTGCACCGGGAATCCATGCCTATGATCTCGGAGTGATGTTAGATGCGCAGGGGATTGCTGTTCGTACCGGTCATCTATGCGCTCAGCCGCTGGCAAGATATCTGGGGCATGAAAATGTTCTGCGAGTTTCCCCAGCATTTTATAATTCTGAGGCAGAAATCAATGTGCTTATCTCGGCCTTTCGTAAAGCTTTGCCCATCCTAAAGGGGGCGATTTCATGACGCTGGAAGAAAAGCAGAATCACATGATTCAGGAAATCAATGCATTGGGTGATTGCTTTGACCAATACAGCTATCTTATTATAAAAGGACAGCAGCTCCCACATATGCCGGAAGCAAGAAAAACTGACGAGGCATTGGTCAGCGGCTGCCAATCGCAGGTGTGGCTGTATGTTTGGGAAGAGCATCAGTGCCTGCGCTTTAATGTAGATTCAGACACACTGATTATCCGCGGGGTATTACAGCTCCTAAAGGAGTTGCTGGAATTTTCCCCACTGGTTGAGGCATCCAAACTCCCAATCCATCTGTTTACTGATACTGAGCTTGCAGCAACCTTTACCAGTGATCGGAATACAGGCGTCCAAACGATCATAAAAATGCTCCAATCACTGAAATCCACCGGTTGCTGATTCTGAGGATATCGTCAGTGCTTTTCGTATTCAGGGATGGAGTAACTCGATGGAAAAATCTATAATACGTGGAACAGAGCCTCGACTCGGAACGGGTCGGGGCTTTTCTTGCTGGAAGGAGTTGATTTTATCATAGAAAAGCACCGCATCAACCTTGCCCTCTCCATGGACAACCCCATGCAGAAGAAAGCCTGGGACATCCTCATGGAGTACCCGCCCGGCAGCCGCACCAGCGCCATCTGTCAGGCGCTATGCGAATACCGCCAGCAGGAGGCATTTCTCCGGGCGATTCGTCAGCTGCTGGAGGATAAGCTCAGTCATATTGAAACCTCTGCTGTGGAAAAACGTCCAGCAGCGACGAAGCCCCAGCCGGACGCTTCCGCTGCGCTGGCATTTATCCGGAGCCTGCAAGCGGAGTAATCCGAAATCGTTGTGTGCCCCGCACACAATACAATGTCCCAATGCGTGTGGAATGCGTGTAAAAATGCCCCGAATTTCTAAGCCTTTGCGTGTGATACACGCATTACTGCCCATGCCAAATTATTATCTGCATATTATTTTGCGGAATATATGCAGATAATCAGAATGAACGCTTGATTTTCTGCATATAATTTGATATGTTTATGTGCAGAAAGGATGGTGTATATGAGAAAATTTGATTATTCCTTTTTGAATAACGGCTTGCTGCCTGCCAATCTTGTAAACCTAACCTCCAATATTGCCGAACTGAAAACCATGGCAGGTATACGTAAGCAGGAATACACCAGAATTTTTACAGAACTGGAAGCCGTCGCAAAGGTGCAGTCCATTAAAAGCTCCAACGCCATCGAGGGCATTGTAACCAGCGACGAACGTATTGCCGCCATTGTCAATCAAAACAGCGCACCGTTGAACCACAACGAGGCGGAGATCGCAGGATACAGAGATGCACTGAACGAAATTCATCTCGGCTATGAGCATATCGACTTTCGGCAGAGCGACATTCTGCGGCTGCACGAAATGATGATGAGCTTTGCGGGCTATGAATATGGCGGCCAGTATAAGACGGATGATAATGTGATTTTGGAGATCGACGCCGCCGGAAACCGGCGTGTGCGTTTTCGTCCCACGCCTGCAAGCGAGATCCCAAAAGCCATGGAGCAGTTGGAGCTTGCTTATCTGGATGCCCGAAGCGATGCCAATATCAATCAGCTTCTCCTGATTCCCTGCGTGATACTGGACTTTCTCTGCATCCACCCGTTCCGGGACGGCAACGGCAGAATGTCCCGCTTGTTGTCGCTGCTACTACTGTACAAAAACGGCTTTGACGCTGGAAAATATGTGTCCTTCGAGGAGCAGATTAACAACTATAAGGCGTATTATTATGAGGCACTGCGGCAATCCTCTGCCGGGTGGGACACAAACGAAAATTCCTATTTCCCCTTTATCGAAAATTTTCTTTCCACCCTCTATATGTGCTACAAGGAGCTGGACAAGCGGTTTGCGGTGGTGCATGGCAAGAAGATCACGAAAAAAGCTCGTGTGGAAGCGACCGTGCTGAACAGCCTGACCCCGCTTTCCAAAGCCGAGATATGCAAGATCCTACCCGATGTCAGCCCCACAACCGTGGAGGCCGTCCTCGGTGCCATGGTCAAGACCGGTTCGGTAAAACGAATCGGCTCGGGACGGGCAACGAGATATATAAAAGTTTGAGTGCCGTGGATTCCGTGCCACGGATACTCCTGTTCAGGAAAACTATGATCTAAAAATACACTGCCGAGAGAGCTTCTTCACAAAAGCCCTCTCGGCTCTTTTTGTCAGGAAGGAGATCGAATGGCATAAATATCGCACCAGTTTCTCTGCGCCCACCGGCGCAGCTCCCTCTCGCCAGCGGCGAGCGTTCGCAAGCATCGTGCGAAGATATCTTTCGCACCACTTGCCGGGAGAACCCGAACCCCAATGCCGTCAACGGGCGGAAGGAAGGAGGAACCAAAGCGAAGAACTACGAAATCTGCCTGCGCCTGAACCGGCAGCAGGCGCAGAAGCTCCGGCAGGATTCCAAAGCCTGCGGGCTCAGCAAGACCGCTTTCGTCCCGGAGATAGCAAAAGGGATTGTAGCCGTCGGACTTGCTGAGGTTGACCAGATTCAGCACCCGGATTTCATAGCCTTTGCTTTTGAGGTAGCCGCCGGTGGCAAGGAGAACTTCAGATTTCGGGTCAGTAATGACATAGTTGGCGTTGGCCTCCAGAATGTTTGGGAGCACATAGCTCCGGGTTTTTGCTGCGCCGCTGCCGCCGATAACCAGCACGTTGAGGCTGCGCCGATGCCTGCGGCTGTCCAGCCCCAGACGGATGTGCCGGGTGAGAATCTTGCTCTGTTTCTGGGCAAATTGGCGGTTTACTTCCCGGGCAGAGCCCCAGGTGGCGGAGCCGTGTTCCTCGCCATTCCGGGTGCGCCTGCGGCTGGAAAAGTGCACCGCCAGCCCCAGCACATAAATGCCGGTGCAGACAAAAATAGACGGAGCGCTCTGCTCCGTCCAATGAATTTTGGTGGGTGTCTGCATGGCCGCCGTCAGCCGAGGAATCATGTCCATAAGACTTCCGCCCCAGCAGGGGGCAATCAGCAGCGCTGCCCAGAGAATCAATGGGTAGAAAAGGAGGCAGAGGAGCAAGTCCCCTGCCTTGGTGGATTTACGAATGGAATCACCTCCAAATGGGAAAAGCCAGCCCGATGGGGCTGGCTGATGGATAAACTTGAATTTGATTAAAGTGCCTTCTTTGGGCAATTCTTCACGCACTCCATACATAATATGCATTCTGTGGCATTCTTTCGTTTTCTTGAATTATTTGTAACTTCAACATCCATAGGGCAAAGCCTTTCGCATTTTCCACAGTTAATACATTTTGTTTTATCGCAACAGATACGAAACAGAGAATAATAGCTTATTGGCTTTAAGAAAACAGTTATTGGACAAATATATTTACAGAATGCTCTATTATCCTTAAATGTAAAAGCCAATGTAATTCCAACTAAATAATAAACAATATTCCCTATCAAAAATGCCCAAAACATTATTCGTTCAATGTTATCCACTTTACACAAGAAAAGTGCGGAAACAAAGATCAATGATACAGCAAACGCGATATACCTTATCCACCCAATTTTTCGTCTTTCATGACTTTGAGGAGTTTTATATGGTAAAAAATCAAGTATCATTGCAGTCCAACAAGCAAATCCACACCAGCCTCTTCCAAATATCAGTGGACCGAATATCTTTGCTACTGCATAATGAATTGTTGCGGCCTCGAAAACTCCAGTAAATAAGTAATACCAGAATCCCTCTATCTGCATATTTTCATTATCAATAAGTCCAAGGTAAACCAGCATATATGTACCAACAAGTAACTGGACAATTCTTCTTGCATATGGTTGATTGTTAGCCATCAATACTAGACCTAATGCTATTGACGTACCAATATAACTAAAATTCAATAAATAAAAAATATTATCTTTTGATAGCCATAACACAACAGCTACAATTTCAAAAATAATCCACATTATTAAAGCGATTATTTTAACCTTTGAATTCTTCATTCTATTTTCTATACCTCAACGCAAATTTCGATTTACTAACCTCTTTTCTTTCATTATACTAATCCGCAGCAAACTCCGCAACCCTCATTTTTCCCGCACATTCCGTTCCTTCGTCTTGGTGGCCCGCCCGTTGAGCTGCTTCCGGTACTGCTCCAGCCGAAGCATCACAGACTCCCGCTCACTGCTCATCGTCCTCGACTGGGGCATAGCTTCGGAGCGCACCAAGCCTGCTCTTGTAGCAGTCAAGTCGGGCGGCCACCGAGATACGTTTTTTGAGGGTTCCTCCTTTTCTCTGACCTTCTCTGCTGATGCCTTACCGCTGGCCTTGTCCCCCTGCTGGTAGAGCATTTTTTCAAAGACCAGGTTTGCCCGGTCCAGCTCTGTGGCGGGCAGCACCAGATCGATTTGCCCATTGCCATCCCTGTCTCGGATGGACGCATAGGGCAGCCGGAAGGGCTTAGCCTGCTTCTGGAACGCCTGGTACTGCGCCTTGGTCATGGGGAACACCCGGATGTCCCGGGTGTCCTTGAGCATTCTCTTCATGTTGGTCTTGCCGGAAATCTGCTTGTGCTGCTTGGCTAGCGCCACGGACAGCGCCAGCAGATTTTTTGTCGCCGAGGCCGTCAGCCGCAGGGTGACCTCCGTTCCGGTAAGCATCACCCGCACCACGGTTTCGGCGGCATCACCGCTGTTTGTCATGATGTTTCGTCACCTCCTGTTCTGGATGTTCGATTTGTCGGATGTTTTCCTGCATTGCGGTCGCCTGTGCCCGGATTTCCTCACACATTTTAATTTGCTTTCGCACCTGCCGAAGCTCCCGGTTCAGATCCGCCAGTTTGGTATAAAGCTCTGCTTGCTGCCGGGACAATTCCTCACGGGATTCTCCGCAGTTATCCAGCAGCTTCACTGCATCCATGTACCGCTGTGCTTCCTGTTCCATACCACTGTGGCCTTGATCGTAAAGCCGTTTTGCTGGAGCCAGCGCTTCCTCATCCGTCAGCGCCTGAAATATGGGCTGGCGCTTTTTCTTCTGCACATTGAGGATCGTTCGCTGCTTGGTGAGTGCCTTGATTTGAGCTTCTGCCTTTTCCGCAAACGCAGTCATGTCTGCTTCAGTGGCGATACCGCTCTGGTTGAGAAACTGGAACTGCGATCGGAACTGCTCAAACCGCATGACCTCCCGACGCATTTGACCGGTAACCCTGGGCGGGTACTGCCGCTTTTCGATTTTTCCAAGGATGTACAGATAATGATAATACAGAGCCAGAAAACCGGTGTATTTCGGATGCTTCTTATAGGGCTTGTACGGTGTACGGTGAACCACGGCAAGCTGTTGTCCTAGAAAAATAGCATCCAGATTGCCGTTGATCGCCGCCCGGATTCCGTCCTCAGAATACTGCTTGTCCTTTCGTTCCGGATACATGAAATGCGCTTGTCCTCGGAGCTTGAAGCCCAGACGGTTACCGTGCTTGATTTCATACCCCTTCCGCTCCATGAGCCGGAAGAAGTCTCCAATGGAGTTGGCGTCCTCGATGGACGCTTTCAAGTCCGCCTCCAGCATAGAACGGTAGGTGGGCTGGCCTTTCGACTGCCGAAGCCATTCAATGTAACTCATAGACTTCTGCCCGTCCCCTTGGATGATGACGGAGAGGCCGTGCTCCCGACACGATCTGTCTGATACCGCCCGAATTTGTTGGTAATATTCATTCTTGGAACAATGGTACTTCTCCCCGGTCTCATGATTCACGGAATTGAACAGAATATGCGAATGAATATGGTGGCGATCCGTGTGAGTGCCAATGACCACCTGATATCCCGCCAGATATTCCTCCGCAAACTCTGTGGCAATTTGCAGTGCCAGCTCCGGTGTAATTTCTCCCGAGGCAAAGGACTGGATGATGTGGTAGCACTGCCGACCATCCAGCTTGCCCAGCTCCCGCTTGGTGTCCATCATCTGCTGGTACGCAAACCCGGGATCACAATTCAGGTGTGCAGTTAAAATTTGCTCCTGCGTTTTATCTCCGTTCAGCACATAGTCAATGGCCTGCTTTAACCCGTCATTCCGGGATAGAATCTTCGTAATCGCCATCAGTGCCGCCCCATTTCATAGAGTTTTTCGTAAACACGCCCCAGCAGTTCCATTGCCTCTTGGACATCCTCCCGAGTGGCAATTCCGGCATTGACGCTTCGGGCAATCTGGTTGATGTTGTTACCGATGGCATGAATCTCCCGGCGCAGGGCCTTCATCTCGTCATTCTGTCGGGTCTTGGGCGGATGGCCCTGAATCAGGCGAATCAGGTACGCGCGCTTGCTAAGGCCGCAAGCCTTGGCGTCTTCGGACAACTGTTGATATTGATCTGGTGTCATTTCAAAGTGCATGTGGTGTTTTGCTTCGATAGCAATCCCTCCTTTGAGATAATTGGTATTTCGGCAATGTTGCCGAGAGTCCACTTGAGCGGCGGTGACAATGTTGTCATCGCCGCTCATCCTTCCGCCCGACGGCGGCATATGGGGTTCGGGCACACCCGAAAGCAGTAAAAATGTACATTTTTGCGATGCTTGCAGTCAAAATCCCAACTTTTTATATCCGCCTTGGCGGGAATTGTGGGATGGAGCACTTTCGGCAATGTTGCCGGAAGTGCTCCTGTTTCATTGGCTGTTGCGTGCACAGTGTGTGGAGCTTCGAGCAAATCGCCCATGTTGATGTGTGTGGTGATACGTATTGGGCTGAATTGGGGGCGAAATTTGCTGATTTTATACGCACAGGGATACGCATTCGAGGAAATTTGCCCAAGGCAATGCGCACCATGGTACGCATTGGGGTTCCTTCTAGAGCTTCTTATGATGTGACCGATTTTGACGAATTCGCCGAAAGCGGGATGGTAGGGAACCTATGGCAATGTTGCCTACCCTTCCTACGCAAAAGACCATTATGGTAAACCAAATGTGCAGGCACATACTTCCCGGCAATGTGGGTCTGTTGACAAAATCGTATTTTTAAGCAGCCGCAAGCCTAGCCCCGGTCCCCAAAGTACAAAATCCGCTTGCATACGAGGCTCACCATGGCCTCTGCAAGCGGATTTTTCATCCGGCTTATTCCCTTAATCAACCGCTTCAAGTTTAAAGCGGACGCCGAAAGGAGGCATTGCTCTAATACGTTTTCAATGCCTCTTTTTCGGGTGAATCTTAAATTATGGCAGCGCTTCTGCAAACCGAAATTCCCTTCACAAACGATCTGCCTTTGCCGCTGAATTTGCTTGTAGCGGTGTGTACCTATGCGCTGACGGCTTATATCTTGGAAATTGGATAGCCATTTCCTGGATATCTCTCTGTGCAGCTTCTTTTCTGAGATGCATTTGGTGCGAAGCGAACATGCATTGCAGTCGCTATTTTCTGCGGCATAAATAAGGAGCGGCATACCTTTTTTAGGTTTTGCCATCCACTTAAACACCAAGTTTTTTCCATTGGGGCAGACAAATTTATTACTTTTAGCATTCCATTTGAAGTCACTACGAGAAAACCATCTGGGACTCTTTCGATCACCGCGTAAGCAAGGACGTATGTAGGCAGTAATTCCTAAGCGGCTTAGGCCATAATGAATCCGGATTGTATCATAGCCGCTATCCAGTCCAGCAGATTTAATTGGATAATGCATTTCATTTTTCAGATACGCATACCGATCTACGCAGCATTCGCAATCCTGTACATCTCCACCCGTTACGCTGACATCCAGAATAATGCCGGTGTCCGCATCAGAACACTGATGGTTTAGGTAGTGGAATCCCTTTGGCTTATTGGTACGGTTCATATATCCAGCATCGGCATCACAGGGATTTCTGGATTTCCGAACCACTTCAGTGGGTAAGTCTGTTAAATTAAGGTCGTCCCAGTATGCTTCCGGCTTCTTAAGCACGTCAATCCATACGGAGTTATGGTTATCTGCGTTCGCCTTAATGTGCGTGGAGTCCATCACAACATTTTCACCACGAACGAGCCCGACCTTTTGGCATTCCCGGACAATACGATTAAAAATCTGCCGGAATACCTCCTGACCCTTAAACCGGCGGCGACGATTCTGCGAAAAGGTGGAGTGATCCGGGACGGGATCATCCAGATCCAGCCCAAGATACCAGCGGTACGCAATGTTATACCGAACCTCTTCAGCCAGCTTTCGCTCGGAGTCGATGCCATAAAGATAGCCAAGAAGCAGCATTTTAACCAGCAGTGCCGGATCAATCGATGGTCTGCCACGGTCACTGTACAGCGGTGCTACGATGTCGTATACAAACTCGAAGCTGATGGCTGCATCCAGCTTGCGAAGAAAATGATCCTGTGGAATTAGTTCTTCCATTGTTACAAGAAGGAGCTTGCTCTGCTTGGCTTCGTTTCTGGTCATCATACTTCATCACCCAGATAGATTATACCATAGATGATGGTAAAGCGGTACTTTGTCAACAGACCCATGTTGCCGAAACGTGCTTTCCTGTGCAGGAAAGAAACGAAGGAAATTTTTTCTACAATTGTTCATGCTGCCGTTCTGCACAATCACGTTCCTGACCCAGCCTTCTGCGCCGTATTTCAGCTTCTCGGCGGCTCGCACATCCCCACTGTGGTCATGGCCTGCTTTGCCGAAGCTGTATCAAATTGGACGGTCATTCAGTTTTCAAATCTGGGGCGTCCCCCGATGACATTTTCGAAAACAAAAGAAGGATCACGATAATCCGGCCCATCACAGAAAATGTCCCGTATGGGCGTTCAAATCGTAATCCTTCAAATATAATGAATATTCTTGATTTTCTAAATGTCAGGATGCAGTGTAACATCCGTGGAGCGGAAAGTCAAGGCTCCGCTGGCGGTGAAATATAGAGTTTACAGTGTGTACATGTTTTGTGTTTAAGCGGTGCTCCGGTTGACTGTAATTATACTTATATGATATGATAATAAAAACATATTGGCATAAAACGATAGCGAAGATAGATAAAATGCCCGCCAGCGTAGAGGAAACGGTTTCTTGTGTATCTGCAACCGGGGAAATCTGCAGGGCGCTTTCATAATAGAACGTAGAAATTATGTGGGAGGGAGTGTCGAGCGGCCTGCTCGGCGGAACATTATGAATCATACTCAGGTTGCATGTTTTCTCGCTGCAGCAAAGGCCGAGAGCTTTGCTGTGGCGGCAGACAGCGTCTATATGACGCCCCCGACCTTTAGCCGCCAGATTGCTTCGCTGGAACAGGAATTGGACTTTTCGCTATTTCAGCGGGGCTGGAAGAATAATCAGCTGACGCCAGCGGGGCAGATTATGTTTGAAGGACTCTCTGCCATATCCATGGAATACAATCTCCTGCTCAGCCGGGCGCTGAATGCTGCGTCGAATGTTGCCGGCACGCTGGTGCTTGGGCTGCTGGAGGGTCAGCTGGTAGATCCGGATCTGCGAAGTGTATTGCAGAGCTTCCGTTCACGGTTTCCGGGCGTTACGGTAGAACTTAGACGATATTCCTTTCACGATATGCTCAAGGCGCTGAAAAGCGCAGAGCTCGATGCCGGAATCACCTTGTCCGTGGAGCTTATGAACCATCCGGATATGAATGCAATTCCGCTCTATTCTGTGGGAAATGATATGGTTTTCGCAACGGATACCTTTTCGGACAGCGTGTATGCTGCAAGCCTACGGGACTTTGCAGATCAGACATTCATAGAAATTGAGCAATCTGATTCCCCTATCATCTCCGGCTTAATGTTGGACAGCTGCAAGCGCGCAGGATTTATCCCCCGTATCTGCAAGGTAAAGAATTTAAAGGAACAGATCACCGCAATCGAATTGGGACAGGGGGTTGCGGCGTTTAACCAGTTTCACCAGACCTGCAATCATCCGGGGCTGACCCATATTTCACTGCCGGAGCTTCCGGCGGTAGAGTTCTCTTTTGCGTGGATGAAGACATCTGGCAATCATGCTTTGCCGTTTCTGGTATCTGAAATGCAGCGGTATTTTCAGAAGGATGAATTCTCTGACGTGCCCTTGTGCAATGAATGAGCTCGTTTTGACTGCCTTGTAATGCAGAAAGCAAGGGCTTGTTCCATTTTCGGAAACAAGTCCTTGCAGAAGTCAACTTGTGATCTGGTCTCCCACTGCCTACAATAGAATCAGCAATTCTGTAGTTCTATGATAAAGAAGGGACGCTGATCGTATGAAAATTTGTAAAGCAAAGGATACCAAGCTCGTGGTGCAGCCAGTCATCGGCATTATGGTCCATGAATATGTATTTGAAGGACCTTGCCGGTTCGGAGAAGGAGATGCGCTGACTCTGGAATTTGACCGCATGGTGGGTGCGGATGGGTTTCAGGCGTTTCGGAAAAACTTGGCCCAGTATATTGCTCCGGTAGAGGAGTTTGAAATGCTGGAGCCTGTCAGCTATGAGATCACGGAAGCCTTTGAGGTCACTGAGGCGATGATGGCTGAGCTTACAAAGAATGATGCCAAGACGGACGTTTACCTGTTTACCTCCATTGGACGCACCTATCCGATGGTGTTGGAACTGGTTTCCCGCACCAATAAGCCGTTTATCTGTCTTCAGGAATGTTGTGACAAAACACAGGTGCCTGCCATGCTCCGTTCCAGAGGCTATGAATGCGTCTCTGAAATGACCTGGGAGGAAACTGTGGAGAAGATGAAGGCGTACTGGCTGCGGAAGGTGTTGAAAAACAGCAAGCTCCTGCTGATTACGCGCGGGTTTACAAACTCCGCGATGGTTTCTGCCTGTGATGGCTTTATCAACATCGATGATGCTGCAAAAAAGCTGGGCTTTCGGTACCAGTGCGTAGATGTCCATGAATTTATTGACCAGTCCCATATGGAGGGGACGCCCTGTCCCACGCTGCCCACTCGGACGCCCATGGCCTTTACTGCAGCGGATCAGGCGGAATGGGAGCAAAAGGCGGATGAACTCATCGCCGGGGCTGGCTATTGCAATGTAGCGAAAGCGGAAGTGGTAAACGGTCTAAGGTTCTATGCCACTGCCAAAAAGTTCATGGAGCATTATGAGTGCAACGCCTTCTCTGCCCCTTGTCCCGAAATGTGTGCAACCACCCGGCTCAATCAGGAACATATGACCCCCTGTTTCTCGCACAGCCTGCTGAATGCAGAGGGAATCTCCTCGGCGTGTGAATATGACATTCCCGGACTGGTTGCGCAGATTATGCTGTCCGCTGCCGCAAAGGCCGGCGCCTATATGGGCAACTGCGTTCCGCTCTACTATGAGAAGGACAGAAAAACCGTTGCAACCTTTATGGCACCCTCCAATGACTTGCAGGAAAAGGTCAATGCCATGACTCAGGAGGAACGGGACAACCTCATTATTACGTATCACTCCTCCATCAATCTGCAAATGCATGGGTATGACAAGCCGGCGCTAAACTACGATATTCGGAATTACACTGCCTCCGGCTGGGGTCCCACCATGCGGCACGACTTTCGGCAGGAAAAAGGACAGGTGCTGACCATGGCGAGAATTTCTCCGGATGCGGGCACTTTGTTTGTGGCAAGAGGTACAGTTGTTGCCGGTACAGGCGAAACCATGAGCGGCTGCACCCAGGGTGTGCTGTTTTCTGTGAAGAACAGCAAGGACTTCTTCCAGAAGCAATGCAACGTCGGAAACCATGTGCCGATGGTCATGGCGGACTGCTTTGATGAAATTGTGGAGCTCGGAAAGCTTCTGGGACTGAACGTGGTCACGGCATGACGCAGGCTGAGTTCAATCAGGCGCTGGCAGAGAAGAAGGCAAGAGAGGAAGCGATTGCTTCCTCCTTTGCCGGTGCTCCGGATGAAGAGATACCGGGGCTTTTATTGGAGTTCCTCTGCTGTAAGTATTTGCTTCATCCAGAAGAAATTCGCTCGGAGAACCTGATTCAGCTTGGAGAGCAGAGTACAGCCAAAATCGCGGGGATCCAAAATTCCGGGATAGAGTTTCGCGAAAAATCCGCTGGGTGTACCACGGCTTCTTCCGGTGTGATCAAAAAGATACTGCTGGCAATGGCGGTTGGAAAGTGTATCGGCGTGAAATTGGACCCGGATCAGGTCGCTGCGGCGGAGACTGTGTCACAATTAGCTGATTTGATGATCAAAACACGAAGAAACAGGTGATGTACCATGCTGGATGTGAAGCAGATTCGTGAGGATTTTCCTATTCTCAACACGCGGCAGCATGACTGCCCTCTGATTTATCTGGACAACGCCGCTACTATGCAGATGCCGCAGCCGGTATTGGAGCAGCTGGTATCTCATTATCATAGCCAGAATGGCAATGTGCATCGCGGCGTTCACAGCCTTAGTCAGGAATCCACCTCTGCCATGGAACGGGCCAGAGAACGGATCGCGGCGTATATTGGCGCAAAGGCGGAGGAAATCATTTTTACTGCTGGCACCACAGATTCGCTCAACATGCTCTCGCAAATGCTGGAGCCGACCATTCGCACCGGCCAACAGATTATTGTTTCAGCCATGGAGCACCACTCCAATCTGATTCCATGGCAGGAGCTATGCCAGCGCACCGGTGCGGTTCTCACGATCCTGCACATGGATCGGAAGTGTGATCTGGATTTAACGCAGCTTGGTCAGCTGCTGGAGCGGGATACCGCATTAGTTGCAGTTACTTGGGTGTCCAACGTGCTTGGAACAGTGAATCCAGTCGGTGAGATCACCATGATGAGCCATGCGGCAGGGGCAATGACGGTCCTAGACGGGGCGCAGGCGATGAAGCTCCCGGAGATTGATGTGACCGCCGTGGACTGTGACTTTCTGGCGTTCTCTGGGCATAAGCTGGGGGCGCTGACCGGGATCGGTGTCCTTTATGGGAAGAACAATATATTGAGCCAGCTGCCGCCGGTTCGTTTTGGCGGCGGGATGATTCGGGAGAGCCAATATGCCGCCAGCAGCTATGGAGGCGTTCCGCAGCGCTTTGAGGCCGGAACGCCGAATTTTGTAGGAGCGATTAGCTTGGGCTGTGCCATGGAATATTTACAGTCTGTGGGCAGAATAGAGCTTGCGCAGCAGGAACAGATTTTGACGGATCTGCTCCGGAGGGAACTGGCTGCGATACCCGAGGTGACGGTAATCGGAACGCCGAACCGGCCCTGCGGCGTTATGAGCTTCGTTGTGCCTGGCATCCATCCCTTTGACCTTGGAGCTATGCTGGACAGCCAGGGGATTGCAGTTCGAACCGGCCATTTGTGTGCCCAGCCACTGGTGAATCAGCTGGGATATGACAGCGTGATCCGTGTATCGCCTGCCTTTTATAATACGGAACAGGAAATACTGGGATTTATATCTGCGCTGAAACGCACCATTTCACTGCTAAAGGGGGAATGGACATGACGCTTTCCGAGAAGCAGAATGCGATGATCGCAGAGATCAATGGGTTGGGGGACTGCTTTGAACAGTACAGCTATTTGCTTGTGAAATCGCAGGAGCTTCCCAGTATGCCGGAAAATCTGCATATTGGTGAAACGCTTGTTCCTGGTTGCCAATCTAAAGTGTGGCTTTCTGTCCGAACCGCACATGAGCGAGTCTATTTTGATGCAGATTCTGATACGCTGATCCTAAAAGGGGTGTTGGAGCTTTTGCGCGAGCTGCTGTGGGGAGAAGAAATCGGCGAAGTGTCAGCCCTACACATAACCCTCTTTACAGAAACCGAGCTGGCTGCCACATTTACCAGTGACCGAAATACCGGTGTGAGGGAGATCGTTCGGCGGATTGCAAGTTGTAAAGACTGACTGGCAGAAGCAGGTCATATTGGTCGGAGGCAATCCACTTAGCCCTTCTCAATGGAATCAGAAGGAAGCCCCATCTATATCGCCTACGGCGATTAGGTGGGGAAAGTTCACGGAGTGAAGGATACAAACAAGAACCTTACAAGGCAGAAGGCTAAAATCGTTTCGTGAAGTGTATAATGGTCCAGCATCCTACGAATAGAATGCTGGACCATTTTCATACACGATTCATTAGCTAATGCAGGTATACATGGCATAGGGCGGCCTGGGATCGCCGGAGGTGGTGAGGAAATAGTCCTCAATGATCTCTGCCATGAAGATCTTGGCTTTGGTGAGATCGCGCTTGGAGGGACGCTTTGCCATATCATAGTGCCAGAAGGTAGAGCCGGGCTTACCGATACCCAGAGGATCGTTGCCCTCCAGCATGGAGTAGTCGTCCTCTGCGGCCATATATTTCTCTACCACGGCCTTTTTCTTGGGATCGGAGGTGAATTCCTCGGCCTCGGGCTCCAGACTCCAGCGCTGGAGCATGGCCTGGGCATCAGCGATGTTCATGCCCAGCTCTTTCGCACAGCCGTCTACGGCGTCGTGGCGCATTTCCTTGCCGGGGCAGGCGAACCGACCTACGGTACGAACGCCGTTGACCCGCAACAGCTCCTCCAGAACGCCCAGCGCACCACGGCATTCCGGTTCGCCTACGCCGCTGCCGCCATAGGTGGTGTAGACCACGCCATAAATGGTGGGCTGATTGTCGCCCTTGGCGCCAGGGGAACCGGTTGCCACCGAGGGATTGACGATGCCGGGGATGCCGGAATGACGATTCAGCCGCTCCATGGGGTTGAGTTCGGGATCGCCAGGATTGGAGGGGTTGGATGTGGTGCCCATAATGGTCTTGCCTCCAGTGAGGCCCAGCAGCTGATAGACTGCCTTGTAGGGCAGGCCCGCCACGATTAAGGATCCCAGTACCACAATGTCATACTCCCAGAAGTACACGGGATCCTTGGACCAGTCCTTGCCGGGGGTGATTTTTTCACAGCGGGTTTCAAAGCCGTACTCCTCCAGTACCTCTGCCATGGCCTTTCCGACCATTTCGGTGTTGCCGGTGAGGGAACCGTAGAGTACCACGGCCTTTCGATTTTTCATTGGAATAACCTCCTTCATTTCACGCGCCGCGTATATGACGGCGGCGGGGTTCATTTACGAATCGGACAGCTCCCTGATGCGGAAGCATGCCACCTGATGACCCGGAGCAACCTCCTCCAGCGGGGGCTGCTGGGCATGGCACTGCTCTGTGGCATAGGGGCAGCGGGAAGCGAACCGGCAGCAGGGCTTGGGCTCCACCGGAGAGGTCAGCTCTCCCTGCATGATAATCCGCTTCCTATGGACGTCCAGACTGGGGATGGGAATGGCGGACAGCAGACCCTTGGTATAGGGGTGCAGCGGGCGGTCAAAGAGCTCGTCTGCCTCACATTTTTCCACCACTGTGCCCAGGTACATCACCAGAATTTCGTTGGAAATGTGCTTGACTACGGACAGATCATGGGTAATGAAGATGTAGGTGAGCCCTTTTTCCTCCTGAAGATCCTGGAGCAGATTGAGGATCTGCGCCTGAATGGACACATCCAGGGCGGATACAGGTTCATCACAGACGATGAACCGAGGCTCTAGGGAAAGGGCGCGGGCGATGCCAATGCGCTGCCGCCGTCCACCGTCTAGCTCGTGGGGATAGGCGTAGGCCAGCCGCCGGGCCAGGCCTACGGTGTCCATAAGCGAGAATACCTGCTGTTGCAGATCCTCCTTGGATTTTGCCAGTTTGTAGATCCGGATGGGATCCGCAATGAGATCAAAGACACACATTCGGGGATTCAGGGAGGAGAAGGGATCCTGGAAAATCAGCTGCATGTCCTTGCGCAGAGCCTTCCGCCTGCGGCCGGAGGCATTGGTAACCTCCTGCCCGTCGAAGGCGATGGAGCCTTCGGTGGCATCCAGCAGCCCCAGAACCACACGGCCCAGGGTGGATTTTCCGCAGCCTGACTCTCCTACTACGCCCAGCGTTTGCCCCTGGGGGATGGAAAAGGAAACGTCATCCACGGCGTGAAGCATACCGGCGGGGGTCTTAAAGTACTTCTTCAGATGAGAAACTTCCAGCAGATTGCTCATGGCACTGCCTCCTTCCCAAGAATGTTATTTCCGGGATTGGACACCGGAAGTCCTTTTTCATAGGCGGTTTCATTGACGGCCTCGTCTGGAAAATAGAGGTCCAGGCCTTTGCCCGCATGGCTGCACCGACAGAAGTGACCGGGTTCAAGCTCCTGAAATTTCGGGGCGGTTTTGGCACAGGATTCGTCGGCATAGGGACAGCGGGGGTGGAAGGCGCAGCCGGTGGGCAAATTGGCAGGATCGGGCATCAACCCGCGGATGGGCTGGAGCCGCCGGATCTTTTTATCCAGGGAGGGCAGAGAGTTGAACAGTCCCTTGGTGTAGGGGTGGGCGGTACGCCGGAAGATATCCTCAATGGTACCGCTCTCTACGATTTTGCCAGCATACATAACAGCTACCTTGTTGCAGGTTTCTGCCACAACGCCGAGATCGTGGGTAATGAGAATCATGGAAGTTCCGAATTCGTCCTTGAGGCCCTTCATCATGTCCAGTACCTGGGCCTGAATGGTAACGTCCAGGGCGGTGGTGGGCTCATCAGCCAGCAGAAGATTGGGGTTGCAGGCCAGCGCCATGGCGATCACCACCCGCTGCTTCATGCCCCCAGAGAATTGATGGGGAAAATCCTTGCCCCGGCTGGCGGGAATGCCGACCTTCTCCAGCATCTCCAGCGCCCGGGTAATGGATTCGGCCTTGGAACATTTGCTGTGGAGGCGAATGACCTCGGCGATTTGCTCGTCGGCCCGCAGCACCGGGTTTAGTGCGGTCATGGGATCCTGAAAAATCATGGAGATTTGGCCGCCGCGAATTTTCTGCATTTCCTTTTCGCTTTTTTTCAGCAGGTCCTCGCCGTTATAGAGAACTTCACCGGAGATGATCTTGCCGGGGGGATTGGGAATCAGCCGAAGGATCCCCTTTGCGGTAGTGGTTTTCCCTGCGCCGGTCTCGCCTACAAGGCCTAGGGTGTCGCCCCGTTCCAGCTTCAGGTCTACGCCGCCTACCGCAGCAACATCGCCGTCGTCCGTATAGAAATGGATGGCCAGATCTCGAATTTCCAGTATGTAATCGTTCATATCCAGACCTCCTCAGTTTTTCAGCTTGGGATCCAGTGCATCCCGCAGACCGTCGCCAAACAGGTTAAAGCCAAACAGCGTCAGCATAATGGCAAAACCTGGGAAGGTGACAATGGGCCAGAACGAGCGGATCAGTGCCCGTCCAGCAGAGAGCATGGAACCCCATTCGGGGGTGGGCGGCTGTACGCCCAGACCGATGAAGGACAGCGACGAAATCATCAGAATGCAGCCGCCGATGCGCAGGGTGGATTCCACGATTACCGGGGAGAGGATATTCGGAACAATCTGCCGGAACATAATCCGCAGATCCGATGCGCCGGTGGCGCGGGCAGCCTCAACATATTCCTGCTCGCGGATGGACAATACCAGCGCCCGGAGCAATCGCGCATAGCCGGGAACGCAGCCGATGCCGATGGCAATGGCGGTGTTCAATACGCCGGAGCCCAGGGCTGCGGAGATACATACCGCCAGGAGAAAGCCGGGAATGGCCATGACGATATCCATGATCCGCATGACCGTACCGTCGTAGATGCCGCCAAAGTATCCGGCAGAGATCCCCAGAATACCGCCTACTATCAGACCGAATACGATGGACAGGATGGCCACCAGAAGGGAAACCCGACCGCCGTAAATAATACGGGAGAGAATATCGCGACCGTAGTCATCGGTACCCAGAAGATGCTCCCGGCTGGGCCAGGCCTTCATGTTGGTGAGGTCCTGCTGGGCATAGTCGTAGGGGGCAATGAAGTTGGCGAAAATGGCGGAGAGCACCAGAACAAGCACGATAATCAGCCCCAGCATAGCCAGCTTATTCCGGCGAAGCCTACGCCAGATGTCCCAGAACTGACTGCGCTTTTTGAGATCCTCCAGCTCCGGGCTCTGGTCTACAGCTCCGGCCTGGGTCTGGGTAGATACACGACTCATTTGGACGCCTCCTTTGTCTTTTTTCGCTTGCCGCCGGTATACTGGGCCATAATTCTGGGATCAGCGATGCCGTAGGCGATGTCTGTGACGAGGTTGATGATGCAGATCAGAAAGGACAGCACCAGTACGCAGCCCTCAATCACGGGATAATCCTTGTTGTTGATGGCGGTCATCATCAGGGAACCCATGCCGGGCATATTAAATATGGTTTCCACGATCACAGAACCGGCAACCAGAATACCGAACTGGAATCCGATGGTGGTGATGATGGGAATCAGGGCGTTCCGCAGTGCGTGCTTTCGGACAACAGTGCCCTCGGCTACGCCCTTGGCCCGGGCGGTGGTGATGTAATCCTGACGAACGACATCCAGCATAGAAGAACGGGTCATTCGGGTGATGGTAGCGATAAAGGAAAGACCTGAGGCCAGGGCAGGCAGCACCCAGCATTTCCAGCCCTCATAGCCGGAGGCGGGGAACAGCTTGATCTGGATGGCGAAACAGATAATCAGCATCAGTGCCAGCCAGAAGCCAGGCATGGCTGCAAAGATCAGGGAGAAAGTGGTCACTAGCTTGTCAGCCCAGGAGTATTGCTTGGTGGCAGAGATCACCCCAAAGGGGATGCCCAGGCCCACGGCAATGAGAATCGAGATGATGGCCAGCCGCAGGGTAATGGGGAACCGCTCGGCAATGGAACCGGTGACGGAGAGCCCAGTGTGGTAGGAATGGCCCAGGTCTCCCTGGAGGAGCCCCAGCACATAGCTTCCAAACTGGATAAAGAAGGGCCTGTCCAGACCCAGTTCCGCTTCTTTGGCATCATACTGCTCCTGTGTATAGCCGGAACCCAGCTCTGCGGCAACGGGATCGCCGGGGGAGAACCGGTCAATGGCAAAGACGATGAAAATAACGCCCAGCATGACCGGGATGACCCACAGGAGCCGTTTGAGAATAAATTTAACCATGGATATTCCTCCGTGTTATCACATTGGGGGTACATGGCTGTACCCCCCAATGCAGAGCGTATGAATTTTCGTTTCTAATCGGATCAGCTGACAACCACGGCGGCGAGGTCCACGCTGCGGGCAACCAGACCGGTCACGTTGCTGATGTTGCTGTGATAGATGCTGCCTGCTTCTGCGTAGCTGATAGGCAGGGTCCAGTAGTTGTCGAAGGCCCACTGAGCGGCCTTGGTGTAGTTCTCCTGGCGAACCTTGGTATCCTGGGTGGTGGCTGCGGCGTTCAGATAGTCATTGAACTCCCTGTCCTCCACCCGGGCACCGCCGTTGGTGGAGGTCTCACCGATGGTAGTGGTAATCATCTTGGCGGTATAGGTGCCGCCGCCGGTGCCGAAGATGGAAATATCGGTGCCGTTGGACATAAGAATCGGAATTGCAGTGGCAAAGTCATAGGACTCTACGGTGAGGTTGATGCCTACATCGGCGAGGTAGGCCTGAATGATCTCCGCGCACTTGTCGTTGGCAGGCATGGAGGGGATGACCAACTTCATGTCCAGCCCGTTTTCATAGCCTGCTTCCTTTAGCAGTTGCTTGGCTTTTTCGGGGTTATACTCATGGACGCCGATGGGTTCGTAGTAGTCGCAGCCATCGATGAGGATAGAGTCAGCCACCTGACCCATGGAGCCGTACACTGCGTTGGTGATGGCCTGGGTGTCAATGGACAGGGAGATCGCTTCGCGGAGCTTGGCGTCCTGGAATATATCCATATACTGGGGCAGACACAGGGCCAGCAGATCCCAAGTCTTGAAGGTCTTGCCCTGCACATCGTCGCCGTAGCCGCCGTCCACAGCGGTCAGGTAATCGGTTTCGCCCACATCCAGAGCCAGATCCAGAGCGCCGGTCTCAAAGTCGGCCATCATGGTCGTCAGCTCGGAGTAGTTCTGAACAGTGATGGTGGAGGCGCTGGGAAGCTCGCCCCAGTAGTCCTCGCGGCGCTGATAAGTGGAATGGGAGCCATCCACGTTCTCCACGCAGGTGTAGGGGCCGGTGCCGCAGGGCGCATCCCAGAAGGAGTCGGGATTGGCCTTGACGTATTCCTCGTTCACGACAGAGGCCCAGCGATCGTTGGTCAGCTCCAGCAGGAAGTCAGCATCCACCTCTTTGAGCTTCAGGGTCAGCTTGCTGCCATCTACGCCACTGGCATCGAAGTCGATGACGTTATAGCCCGGGTCAAACTGATCGTTTTCGAAGACGAAGCGGGAGAGGGAGTAGAGCACATCCTCAGGGGTCAGGGGATCGCCATTGGAGAAAGTCACACCCTCCCGGATGGTGAGCTCCAGCGTGGTGTCGTCAACCCAGTTCCATTCGGTGGCGATACAGGGCTCCACCTCCATGGTTTCATAGTTCAGCTTCAAAACCGTGTCATAGACCAGCATCAGTCCCAGGCCACAGTCGGAGTTGGAGCAGGGATCGAAGTTGTCCGTAGAGTCCAGGGTGCCAACCCGGAGCTCCTTGGGCTCGCCGGAATCCTCAGCGGGAGCAGGGGTGTCGTCCTGGGGGCCGGGATCGGCGGGCGTGTCTTGCTTTGCTTCTGTGGCAGCGGAATCTGCCTTGGCGCCGGGGCCAGCGGCGCCGGAGACAGCAGAGGTCGAGCTGCCGCCGCAGGCGGTAAGGCCAAGCAGCATGGCCAGTGCCAGCAGCAAGGAAAGTAGTCTTTTCATTTTGCTTCCTCCTGTTCTTTGTATCTCCGTGCGACCCTTCCTGAAGCGGCACGGAGATTGACATATCCGACAAAAGAATGATATACTAGATGCAGATTTTTGTCGGTTATGGTCTCATTATATCCGGGAGCAGTTATGATGTCAAATGCGTAAAACGATAACATATCATGAGTTTTAGGAATGACTTAAGGAGGGAACTCACCATGGAAATGAGCCAATTGACCTATTTCAAGGCCGTGGCCCAATATGGAAGCTTTACCAAGGCTGCCGATGCCCTTCATGTTACCCAGTCGGCTCTGAGCCGCTCCATTGGGGCCCTGGAGCAGGACGTGGGATTCCCGGTATTTGAGCGGAAGGGGAACCACATCTACCTGACGATAGACGGCCAGGCCATTTTGACGGCGACCATTGAGGCGCTGAATTTGCTGTCCTCGGCGGTGGACGCCAGCCGGGCACGGGCGGGCCTAGAGCATGGCGCTGTACGCATCGGAATTGCTGAGTCGGTGTTCCTGAAGAATATTGTTCGCCAATTCCTGCGGGAGTATCCCAACGTACATATCTTCTGCAAGATCCTATCTGAGGGACAGATTCAGCGTTCTCTGGAGGAGGGGGAGATCAACTTTGCTGTGACCCGGGAGCGGCCCGTGGGGCCTAAGATCCAGTGGGAGGAGATTTTTTCGGACCGGATGATGGTCCGCTTCCCGCCCAATCATCCGCTGATAGAACGTGACAGCGTGTATTTGACGGAGCTGTCGGAGGATCACTTTATCATCAGCAATGTGGGGTATGATATGCAGAGCGAGATCGTAGCCCTGTGCCATTTGGCGGGCTTCCATCCCCATATCACCTATGAGGGCTGCGGCGAGGATTTGGCAGGACTGCTGGTGGACGATGGACTTGGAATTATGCTGGCCCCCTATTCCATTGGGCAGGGGGTCAAGGCATTGGGCAATGCTATGAGCCATGTGCATGCCGGAGTGCCGATTATGGACGATTTTGCCTCATCGAAGATCGGAATTGCCACAAAGAAGGGGCAGTTTCAATCCGATGCGGCACAGAAGCTCATGGAGATGATCTGCGGGTATTATAAGGTACTGGGAAAGAAAAGCCATGGATTTCACGTGATTTCCGGGGAGAAGTGATCGCGGGGGAAGCCTGTGGGCGGTATCCCTGCGGATGTATCGCTCTGCCGCCCGGATGATCTCCTCTGCGCTTCGTTTTGACATAATGATGCTCCCTCTAGTGTAGTCTCGAAATTTTTGCAGTTTCGAGTGCCTACGCTAGAGGGAGCGGTTTAATTTTCAATGGCAGCTGTTTTCTCCTCAAAGTTTTCCACATCTCTCGCCCCTATCCCTGTTCCGTGTCCGCAGGGAACGCACCGAGGCTGATCTCCAGCGCCTCGCAGAGCCGCTCGATGGTATCAGGTTTGAGCTGTCCGCTATGCTTCGCTGCCGTTGTGGGTCAACTATTACTCGGTCGTGACACGGTGCCTTTTGCGGTAAATACGAAAAGCAATGCAGGAAACAAGCACAGAGGCCAATTTGATGCCTGCCGAAATAAGAAATTGCGAGGAACTCATATCCGAAATGCTCATCCCCATAATGGGGAAAAGAATGCAGGTCGGCAAAGAACCCAGCAAGCATGCTGGAAGATAATTCCGGTATCTCACATTGACGGCACCCATATATGCACTGACCACATCTGCGGGAGAATTCCAAGCAGTCGGACAATTAAGACAAAAAAGAAATCATTCCCACTCCGCAAATCATGGAGGTAAGCCGCTTTGGAATAACGCCTTGATATGTGTTGTGCCGCTTGACTCCCGAGCCTTTTTCCCAACCAATATGGAATACTGGACATAATTGCACAGCCTGCTATGCTTAGCAAAATTGCAATTGGAAGAGGAAACAGAATACCACAGGCCGCATACAGAAATCCGCAGTATATCAAAACACTCAGACTTTTTACCGCGAACAGGGCCAATAGCACTAGGGAACCTCTGATTTAATCCGCACTACCGCGCATGCGCGAGATATGGTATAATAACATCATCAAAACGATGGTGGTGCAACGAAATGAAGCAGGAAACATTTACAGACATCGAATACAGTTACCGCAAGAAGAAAACGAAGCGGGAGGAATTTCTGGAAATCATGGACGAAATCATTTCCTGGGACGAGTGGGTTGGTGTCATTGAACCCTACTATCCGAAGGGAAAACGGGGCCGTCCGCCCATGGGGATCGAAAAGATGATGACGTGGTGTATGGGGATTCCGGGTATCTGGGAATCCAGAAGCACCCCGAAGTAGCCTGCGACGAGCATTTATCCACCATCGACTACCGCATTAACCTCCGCCCCGGAAAACTGCCTCATGTGTCTGATAACGCAATTGATTGGGAACGATACATTGAGAACCGAAAGTCCTCGGTGCGCTGTAAGGTAGAGCACGCGTTCCGAATCATCAAGTGCCAGTTTGGCTATAGGAAAACGGCGTATCGTGGACTGATGAAAAACGAGAATCGGCTGTACGCTTTGTTTGCCTGTGCCAATTTATACGCCCTTGCAATCGCCGGGCGAAAACTTTCCACAACCTGATATAGAGGCAGTCTGCCCTTTTTCGGGAAATGGAGCAGAAATGCAAAGGATTACTGGGCTATTTCCTGACAGGATCGTTTGAATCAAGTGAAAATCGGCTACTTTCTCGCGCTGCGCTGAATGAAGGCTGTTTATTCAGAGGTTCCCTAGACAACATCTATCAAGAAAGGCAATCACTATGGATCACCATCATTCTATCACAGAATTGCCAGAACGTAAGCGCGGACAGCATCTTCAGCGAGAAGAGAGAGGCGCTATCCAAGCGCTGAAACAGCAGAAACTTTCCAACAGAGCCATTGCCAGGGGATTGGGCTGCTCGCCTACTACGATTGGAAACGAGCTGCGGCGCGGCACGCCGCTATGCAGGTCAAACAAGGGCCGTGCACAGCGTCAAACTTGGTGAAGCCGTATACCGCGTCAATCGACTCTGCTGTCGGAAACCGAATAAGCTGTCTTTCTGCGGAGCGTTCGTATTGTTCAGGCTAGAGAGCATATCCTGTGTCGCAGGCTTTAATGACACCTGTGATTCTGAGCAATTTGGCGAAGCACAGAAGTATTACTATTCACTGTGTTTTAGTACAGGAATCCACGAAAACCTTGCTCTTTGGTACCTCTATGCTGGGATCGGCGGACAGGGGGTGCGGATTTCTCTAACCAAAACGCAGATTAAGAAGCTAATAGAAGAATCTACATATGAGTTACGGGAAAAGACATCTGAAAAGGCATCTGATGAGGAACCGCTTAAATTGGTAATGGAATTAGAGCGTAATAAAACAATGAAGGTAGCTTTTCAAGATGTAATGTACTATGGAGAAAATCAACATAACGGGATAGACTTAAAGTATAACACAATGACGAACCATGCAATTCCGAAAGCGGAATGGGAGCAGTACAAGGAGAAGCATATAGGATTCTGCAAGGATCTGATTTGGTATTATGAAAAAGAGACGCGCCTTGTTGTTGAGCTGATCGGCGAGGCCAGAAGGGAGATTGATCCGAATAAAGACTATGTAATTGTGCTAAAATTCAGCGAAGAAGTCAGAAGAAAACTGCAACTCATGTTTGCACCCGAAACCGGTAAAGCAGACAAAGATAAGTTGATAGATGAGAATGCTGGAATTAAGCAATTCGTGTTGGACACTTCCCGTGTGAAGCTCAGTGACCATGCAGGAAAGGTCAAGATGGATTTGTGCAGAAACTGTACAAAAAAGTAAGGCGCATAATAGACATCCCCATTGGTGGAGTATCTCTTGCTGTATACTGCTAGAATGGACGCTTGTGTGTTGTCGACAGCAATCGCTTGCGGAAAGACAGTTTCTATGGTAAGATGAGTATACGAAAAGCAATGCAAAGGAGGGCCAAATATGATTTACACCATTGATGAAATACGGCAGATTGTCACACCAATTGCCGAAAAGTATTGCCTTCCAGCCATCTATTTGTTTGGCTCCTATGCAAGAGGAACAGCAAATGAACACAGCGATGTTGACTTGCTGGTAGACACAACCGGAACTCAGCTTAGAAGTCTCCTCACACTGGGGGCACTTTACAATGATTTGGAAGAGGCGCTGGGCAAGAGAATTGATCTGATTACTATGAGCTCTTTGCGGCAGCGTGTACAGATGCCAAGCGAAGAAACATTCCGAGATACCGTGTGGAAGGAGAAGGTGAGCCTTTATGATGCAGCTTGACTTGCAGCGGATCGCACATATCCGCGATTATTGTGTGGAGATCCAGAAAACGATTGCACGCTATGGCGATACGTTTGAAGCGTTTGACAACGATGCAGACTACCAGCGTTCAGTATCCTTTTCAATCCTGCAAATTGGCGAGCTTAGTGGTGGGCTGTCGCAGGAGTTTCGCAAAGCCACAGCGAATCGTGTACAGTGGGGCCCAATGAAGGGCATGCTCAATCTGGTTGCGCATAACTACGGCAGCATGAGCCGCGAGATTATTTGGGAAACGGCTGTAACGGATATTCCGGCACTAAAGAGCTTTTGTGACGAGTTGCTAGAAGCGAGTAACACTTGACCCACATTCTGACCCACTACCGAAAAAACGTTGGCGCACCAGTTGGACGAAATGGGCTGAAATGGGCTCGGATATGCTGAAATACCGTCCATTCCATGCTGTTTCCTTTAATCAATCCAAGGAATTTTAGCAGAGACACCCTCATAACCCGAAGGCCGTCGGTTCAAATCCGGCCCCCGCAACCAAATCACCGCTGATTTCGCAAGAAATCAGCGGTTTTTCTTTGTTTTTTGAACTTTTTGCGGTACTTTCCTCTGGGGCCGTTCGGGCTGACCCATACCGTGACCCATACGGGAGTGAAAGCGGATGACAATGGATTCTTATATTAAACTGTTCTTCAACATGAAACTGTGATATAATAAAAGTATGTAGCCTAAAGCTGGCTCTTGAGAAGCTTTAAGCGGCTTCTAAATGGATAGTGGGGAAATGGCTAGATATTCAGTGAAAAGAAACGACGATGGGGATAAAACTATGGTACTTGAGTATGTTGATAGAATCCAAACGGTGAAAGACTCGGACTTATTAGAAGACTTGGTAAAGGTGTCCAAAGCGATTGGTCATGCCAAAGTGACAATTGCTGAATACGATGCTCACGGAAATTACAATTCATAGTGTGGATTAAATCAGAGGTTCCCTAAATCACCGCCCCAATCCCCGCGGCGGCGAATATATGCCTAGCGTATACTCCGTCACGGCAAATGTTCAGCACGGCAACTGCACCCCTGCCTCTCCCGACGGACGTTACGCAAGAGAGCCTCTCAGCGACTGCCTTGGCCCGGTCCACACCCAGTGTTGCAGCCATGACCACTCCGGCCCCACCGCCATTGCCAACTCTGTGGCAAAGATCGACCAGTCCCGGATCGCAAACGGCGTCATTCTGAACTGGAAATTCTCTCCCGCTGCCGTGTCCGGCGATGTGGGACGGGACATTCTGATCGGCCTGATGGATGTGTTCTTTGAGAAGCAGGGCATGCAGAGCCAGTTTGCCATTGTGGGCAGAGATACCATGGTCTGTGCCCAGAAAAAGCCCGAGAACTACAAAGATCTGCTGGTTCGCATCGCGGGCTAAGGTCGTTGTCTGCGGCGGCATGAGCGGTCTGGAGTGCGCGCTGGGTCTTGCCATGAAGGGCAAGGACGTCACCGTTGTGGATATGATACCTGTTGACGATTTTGCAAAGGAAATCGTAAAGTTCACCAGAAATATGCTGATGCATCTTCTGAAGGAGCACGGCGTGAAGCTGGTTGGAGAGCAGAAGGTCACAGCCTTTACCGACAAGGGTGTTGCCACAGCCGGTAAGGACTGGAAGGACTACTTCTATGACTGCGATACCATCGTCACTGCCTTTGGTCTGCGTCCCAACGATGAATACCTTCAGGAATTTATGACGCTGGCGCCGGAAGTCTACCCGGTGGGCGACGTATGGTATGGCGAAAAATCCATCGGCAGCGCCAATCTGACCGCCTTCAACTTCTCCATGGATATTTAACCGGGGTGTCGCAATGGAACATACCATTCTCCCCCAGCATGTGGGCATCAGTGTCGCAGATATGGACGTATCCATCAACTGGTACGGCGATATTCTGGGTTTCACACAGGTTTTCCGCACCTTTGTCTCCCATATCAACTGCGACATTGCCGTACTGAGAAACGGCAGCTTTGAAATCGAGCTGTTCCATCATCGAGATTCCAGATCCCTGCCGAAGGATCGGCTGCACCCCGATGAGGACATGATTACCCAGAGTACCAAGCATATGTGCTTCCGGGTGACCGAGCTGGACAGTTTTGTGGAAAAGTTCCGTCAGAAGGGCGTAACCATTGTCATGGGTCCCGGAACAATGGGAGAAAACAGATTCTATTACATTGCCGACCCATCCGGCGTACTCATTGAGTTGATAGAACCGGCATAAGAAAATTACTCCGCCATCGGTGACCCGATGGCGGAGCTTTGATATGGTGCTGCTTTATTCAGAATTCATTGGGTATGGTTCGTTCCCGAAATTTCTTCTCCTGAGGACGGCTCCGCACCCGCTCCAGCCGTTTGAGCACACTGCCGCAGGGACACTGTCCCGGCAGTATCCTGCTTCGATCCTCTGTCCGATAGCGAATCATGGGCATAGCCTCCTGCAAAAGCGTTGTCACAACGATTTCTCCCACATGACCGTCCTCCACAGGGAGGCCGGATGCCGGGTCGATGATCTCATAGAACAGACCGGACTCCCAGACATGATAACCGTCAAAGGCGGCACAGCCCACAGCTCCTGCCAGACCCGTTTCGGTCATGCCGTAATGCTCATTGACCCGACAATTCCAAATACGGGAGATAGTTTCCCGTGCTTCCACGGACACATATTCCGCAGCCAGCAAAACACTGCGGAGGGAAGATGTAAGCCCTGTCAGGCCAGCTTCCGCAGAAAACCGGGCCACAGCAGCAATGACAGAGGGCGGCCCCACCAGCGCGGTGATCTGCCGCTCTGAAATAACACGCAAAAGCTCCGGATACTGCTCCAGCTGGGGATAGCCAAACAGCTCCAGTGTAACGGACATCTGCGCAAGCCCCTGCCGCAGCAATGCATTGAGGGATCCGGGGCTGCTTCCGGGAAGCAGGCTGAGAACCCGCTCTCCGGGGGAGACAAATTCCGCCATGCCATGGTGGAAATACTCCGTCGTTCGGGCCTGATCTGCCTCGGTGAAGCAGATGCGCTTCGGCATTCCGGTGGAGCCGCTTGTGGTCAGCGTTACAATACGCGCCACGGAATCAGGCCGGACGCAAAGCATCTGCCGGTAATGCTGTCTCAGATCCTCCGGCGTAGTAAAGGGAAGCCGTAAAAAATCCTCCATGGAGGAAATCCCGCCGTCGGGAAGATGGCGGTGATAATAAGCGCTGTGGGTGCGGGCGTAGGACACTGCCTCAGCCAGTCTGGAAAGCCGCCAGTCATCCAGAGCCTGACGGCTCAGGGGCATGGACAGCCCCGCAGCAGCCCCGATCCAACGGTCAAGCATGTTTTTGTGCCAGAAGCAGGAAGTAGCCCGTATCTCTGTTATACAGTCTATCCGGCATCCAGCCCCCCTGGGCCCGGAACCAGGCCTCAACGGAACCGCTGTCAAAAATCGCCTGTCCCATAAAGGCCTTGAGATCCTCTGTGCGATCCTCAAATAACGTGATCTCCATCTGAAGTTCCTCCAGAAGTGCCTGCAATCCGGGAATCACCGGCAGACCATCCAGACAATAGGGCGAGGGCAGCGGATCATGCTTGCCGCAATCCCCCTCCTTATGAGACTGCCGCCAGAGAGCTCTGGCCTGCTTTGCCTCCTGCCGCCACCGACTGCGATTGGGATTCCTGTGGTAAACATCGCTGAGGATCAGGGTTCCTCCGGGACGAAGCATACAGACCGCCTCATGAATGGACTCCTCCTGACGCTCCAGCGCGGAGAAAACGCACTCCATCATCACAATATCAAAGCTGCGGGAGGGAAATTCCAGCGCCGAGGCATCCATTACCCGGGCATCAAGGCCCCTTGCGGCAGCCGCCTCCACAGCAGCCTTGTCCACATCCACCGCCGTAACGGCGAGCCCAAATTCCGTCTGGGCAAGAAGGGCAGCCTCACCCTTACCGCAGCCAATGTCCAGCAGCTTTCCGCCGACAGGAATCTGAATTCGAGACAACCCATAGCGGGTCAGCTCCAGCCCGCCGGGACGCAGTACCTCCATTCAATCACCGCCTAACTCAGGGAGCAGCTGATCCAGAATGTCCATGGCATCCCCGATGAAACTCGTGCAGCGCTCCATCAGGATCCCCGAAGCCTTTGCCGCTTCGGCCTGCTGGGGGTCAGACATATCCGCACCCAACAGTTGGGCACAGATACAGGAGCCATGGCGCGCTTCAAACCGGCGGCGCAGCTTTGCCACGGCCTCCCGGGCATCCTTCGGCTCCACACCGGCAAGTCCCAGTACGATCACAGCGCCTGCAACAGCGCCGCAGGTCTGTCCCATCTCCAGCCCGCCGCCGAAGCAGGCAGCGATCCGATCGGTATCCTCCCGGTCAAATCCGAATCCCTCCGCATAGCGTTCCAGCAGGCACTGACCGCAGTTCTTTCCTCGGAGCAGTGTCTGGGTGATCTCGTTTTTATCTGGTCTTACGGTATTCATCATTTATCCTCCATCAATGCTTCAACTTCTGCCATTTTCCCCTGGGCCAGTTCCTTTGAAATAAAGGTTTGTCCGCATTGGGGACAGGCCGGAACGGCGTGGCCAAAGGAACGTCCCATATACTGAAAGACGACCTTCCGTTCCACCAACGGCTCATTGCATCTGCTGCAGCGCCACTTGCGCGGTTGCTCACTCATGCCTGCACCTCCTCGAAGCGCATACGATGACAGTACGCGCTTTGGATCCGATAGCCCTCCGGGGTTTCCGTGTACTCCACCCAATAGGTCATGACCCGTCGCTTCAGGCAGGCCAGATTCACGCCGTTCTGATCCACAAAGCCGCTGTCCTGCTCTCTGGCACACCAGATGCATTCCTTGACGGTGTCGTTGTCGATCAGATTGGCTTCCATCTCCTGCTGCACCTGCTCGTCGATCAAAAGCGTGATCCCATCCCATGGATGAACAGGCGGAGTGTATTCCTGATTTTGCAGCTCTTTCATAAATGCCTCCTTAACACGCAGACGGTTTTCATGTTTTTCATGCAGGTAATATACCCGGTCGCAGGTTCCAAGCAATGTCTCCAGAATGTGCCGGCATTCCTTTCCCTGCTCCAGAAACACTTCCCGGCAGTTCGCACAGTAGACCAGATAGGGAAGATCGCTTTTCCCGGCCTGCCGCTCCGCAAGGCTCTGATAGAGAGCGGGATTTGCCGTCCTCATATGTCCACCCCAGCCGCAGCAATGTCCCTGCTCCGGCAGCTCCTGTGGGGTGTAACCGAGGCGCTGCGCCAGCTTCCGGACATCCTCACGGAATCCATCATTGTCTCGGGCCGCACAGGGATCGAAGATGGCCGCAGAGGGAAAGGGCACCCCAGCGGGCAAATTCTCCACTTGTCCAAGAAGCCGGTAAAGAGAAAACGTCTGGATCTCAGGCGCCAGTCGGGAAAACATCAGCTCACAGGTGGCACAGGCCAGCACGAAAGCCGGACGGCCCATCTCAATCCACGTCTGCCGGAGCCACTGGCTGTTTGCCTCCCAGCGTTTCTGATCTCCTGCCCACCATGCGCCGGCGCCACAGCAGCCCAGCACAACGCCCGCATGGAACGCCTCTGTCAGGAGTCTTCCGGTCTGGATCGTCTGATCCGGTAGGGAAGCCGGAAGCCGACACCCCGGGAAGAACACATAGCTGCAAGAGGTCTGTCCCGGCGGCAGCAGCGCCAGAGCACACTCTCCGGACACGGAATCCAATTCCCGGAGCCAGAAATCGTGAAGCGCCGCCGGCTGGATCCCCTCCGCCACACGGGCGGTTCGGGACATCTGGAACATGGTTCCCAGATCAATCCCCTCGGGGCATTTGTCCTTACAGTTGCCGCAGAGATTGCAGGAATAGGTCTGCCGGGTCATGGTTCTGCTGGAGAGAAAATGGGGACCGGAATCCGCCATCAGCTCCATGGCGATCTGCTCAGGAGCCTTTCCGTATTTGGCCAGCATCGCACAATCCTTCATGCACATATCGCAGTTGCACTGGAGACAGCGTCCCGCCTCCTGCTTCAGCTCCGCCTTTGTATAGCCGGTTTCCGGATCGGCGGGAACCACCGACTGTGCCGGCTCCACAGGCGGGAGCGTCAGCTTCTCCGGAAAGCACCGGCTTTTTTCGGTCTTTTCCGGCATTCGTCCTGTCTGGAGCAAAGTCTCCATGGTCACGGAGATTTTCGCCCCGGCGGCCATGGACTCCATCAGCGGCATCCCACAGACTCCGCCGCCGCAGAACACGCCCTGCCGGGCAGTTCTGCAGGACTGGCTGTCCCACCCGGAAAGCAGGCCGAAATCCGCACCTCCTTCGCCGGTTGCCACATAGACTCCACGAAAACCGGAAAGCTCCGACAGGTCGGTTACGACATGACCGTACCGGAAGTCGATGGTTTCCACCGAAAGCTGGCGGGAAATATCCTGCTGAAAAACGGAATACTTCGGGTGGGCCCGCAGGCTTCCGCCCCAGGCATCCGATTTCTCGAACACCGTGACCCGGTATTTTTTTCGGGCCATATGCAGCGCCAGAGCCAACCCTGCCGGGCCGGCTCCAACCACAGCGATCCCGGCGTCCTTTTCTGGGATCTGAAATACATCCGGCTGGGGATCGCCGGACAGACGGATCACCGCCTGCTCCAGCAGTCCCATAGCCATTGCGCCTCCCGCCTTTTCCAGGAGGCAGACGCCGGTGCAGGGTCTTGGACATAGCTCCGCTGCGATGCTGGGGAATACCAAGGCAGTCCGCAGATCCCGATAGGCAGAGCTGACGCGGCCCTTTCCTGCTTTTTTCAGGAAAGCACGCACATCCAGTCCAAAGGGACAAGCTCCGGAACAGGGAGCCGGCGCGTCATGGGCGCAGGTTCCAACATAGGTGGCTAACTGTGACAGCTCCATAACGCGCCGTCTCCTTTCATTTCCGTTGATTACATGGGTCTGCCGGCGATGTCGTCCAGAACATCCTCCATATCAGGCCCCAGATAGTATTTTGCGGGCTTCAGTTCCTGACCATTCTGCTTTGCGGCCAATGCAGCCTTGACCTTGTCCGGGGTAGCGGGCAGCTCGTAGATCCGGCAGCCGGTGGCGTCCTTGATGGCGTTGATGACTGCCATATGGCCGGAGGACTGGAATACCTCGGAGCAGCCGGAGGAGCCGAAGGGACCAAGGGGTCTGGGTGTCTCGGAATACTCCACCCGAATGTCATCGGGAATATCCTGAATCTGAGGAATGCCGCAGGCGATCATATTCCGGTGCCGCTTAATATCCTGATAATCCTCGCTGAGGGCAAAGCCGATGGAGTGAGAAATGCCGCCGTAGGCCTGGCCGTCCACGGCCAGCTTGTTTCCGATCACGCCGATGTCCACACAGCTGGCATAGCGCAAAACCTTGGTCTTGCCGGTGTTCACATTCACCTCGACCAGAGCGGTGTTGACGCCGTACATCCATTCGCCGTCCTTGTCCCCCTCGCCGGTGTTGGGGTTGAGGCCGGGATCAATGCCCTTGTTCATCAGGTCATCGTGTCCGATATACTTGGTGGGAATCCCCTCAGCCACCATTTCCGCATAGGTGCGCAGGGTGCCGTCAGGCTTCTTCATGGCTGCCATCAGCTGCTCAGCGGCAGCGATGGTAGCACGGCCGTTCATAAAGTGGCTGCGGCTGGCTGCTGCAACGCCGCTGTCGGGGCAGCGGTGGGAGTCGTTCATGACCAAGCGAACCTGCTCAGGCTTGATGCCGATCTTCTCCAGCGCCTTGACCGTGACAGTCAGGGTGCCAATGTCGCCGCCCTGGCCCATGTCTTCCCAGGTGTTGTACACGCCGATCATGCCGTCCGGCATCAGCTCCAGAGCCACCTCAGCCTTATCCCACATACCAAGGGTACACAGGAATCCGCCAAGGCTGATGCCAACGCCCATATTGCGGCCATCGGCACGGCCCTTCTCGGCCTCTGCCTTAAACTCGTCATAGTGGGGCTTCAGCATCTCCAGAAGCTTTTTGTAAAGATGCGCCTTGTAGGGGCGGTTGTTGATGGTGGTGTCGCTCTCCCCTGCCAGATTCTGATAGCGGAACTGCCAGGGATCAATGCCTGCCTTCTCTGCCAGCATATCCATCAGTGCCTCGGAGAAGGTGTACACCTGAGGAGCGCCGAAGCCCCGGTAGGCTGCGTTGAAGGCGTGGTTGGAAACGCCGCCCCGGGCAAGGGCCTTCACATTGGGGATGTTGTAGCCGTTGAAGGGAACGGAAATGAGGTTGTTGAAGATCTTGCTGGCCATGCCAGCATAGGCGCCGTGATCCAGACCGATGTCGAACTCAGCGGCCACCAGCTTGCCGGTTTCGTCACAGGCCAGCTTGCCGTTGGTGTAGGTGGCGGAGCGCTTGCCGGACATATGGATGAATTCCTCATAGCTGAGAGAAAGGGTCACGGGAATGCCCAGATTCTGTACGGCTGTGGTGGCCAGCGCATAGGTATTGGCGGTGACGGAGTAGCCAAAGGAACCACCAACAGGGTTGCCGATGAGGCGGAGCTTGTCCATGGGGATACCGCAGGCCTGTGCCACGGATTCCCGGCCCTCGCCTACAGCCTGCGTCTTACACTGAACCACAATGTTGCCATCAGTGTCATAGTAGCCCTGGCATACATCGGGCTCGATGGGAAGATGGGGCTCACGCTGGGAGTGGAAGCTGCCCTCTACCACATATGCTGCCTCGTCAAAGATCTCCTCGGGATCCTCGCCCTTGTGGAGGGGCGCCTCCATGTAGGAGTTGGGGCAGGTCTCATGCATCTGGATGGCGTTGGGCATACAGGCCTCGGGGTATGTGAAGTAGGAGGGCAGGATCTCAAGCTCCTGCTTCACTGCCGCAGCAGCAGCCCGGGCATGAGCCTCTGTGTCAGCAGCAACCAGTGCCACCACATCGCCCTTGCGGCAGACCTTGTCTCCAGCGATGACCGGGAAGGGAGGTGTTCCAGTGCCCTTCCAGCGGGGGATAATGGGAGGCATGTCAATGTTGTTGTTGCCCTTCACATCTGCGGCGGTCATGACCTTGATGATGCCAGGCATCTTCTCAGCCTCGGAGGTGTCGATGCTCAGGATTTTTGCGTGAGGCTCCGCAGCCAGCGTCACAGCCAGATAAGCCATGCCGCCGGGCATCTTCAGAGCGATGTCATCGCCGTAATCTGTCAGGCCGCAGACCTTTGCCACAGCAGAGGGACGGGGGCGGCTGGAGCCGTAGATCTCGGTTTCCCCTTCAAAATCATAGGTGATGCTCTCCATGGTCGCTTCGCCCCGCATGACCTTTGCCGCAGCCATGACCGCGTCAATGAGGGGCTTGTAGCCAGTGCAGCGGCAGATGTTGTGGTTCTTCTGGAACCAGTCACGAACGTCCTCACGGGTGGGAGAGGGGTTCTTCTGGAGCAGCACATAGGCAGAAACAATGAAGCCGGGGGTACAGAAGCCGCACTGGGTGCCGCCGTAGGTGATCCACGCCTGCTGGATGGGATGGAGATGCTGGGGAGTACCGATGCCCTCAATGGTGATGATCTCACTGTATTCGGGGACATTCTTCATTTTCTTGTTGCAGCTCCGGCACAGCTCGCCGTTGAGTACGATGCTACATGCGCCACAGACACCGATGCCGCAGCCCACCTTGGTTCCGGTAAGACCCATACGCCGGATCACGGTTGCCAAGGTGTCCTTCTGGGGGTCGCATACCACCGGGCGGTCAACGCCGTTAATGGTCAGATGAATGCGCTCATAGCCTGTGGGTTGGTTGCTCATATTGTATCATCCTTTCGTCAGTTTTTCTATATGTGTCATTCAGCGCATTGCGCCGTATAAACCTGAATCAGCTCCGCCACAATGGACACAGCGATCATGCCCGGGGTTCTGCCGCCGATGGGCAGACCGATGGGGGAATGTACCCAGGCGAGCTTTTCCCGGGAAACGCCCTGCTCCTCCAAAGAGCGATAGATGAGGTCGCGCTTGGTGCGGCTTCCGATCATCCCCACATAGCCGGCCTTTGTGGTAAGGGCCCAGGCAAGGGACTCCCGGTCGTTGCGGTGTCCCCGGGTAACAATGACAATAAAGTCCTGAGCAGACACCTTCTCAGGCAAAAGCTCGTCGTAGGCATCGCAGACGATGCACTCCGCTCCGGGGAATCTCTGTGGGCAGGCGTATTCCTCCCGGTCATCCACCACCACGCAGTCAAAGCCCGCTGTCCGGGCAACCTTGGCAGTGGCCTCTGCCACATGCCCGGCACCCATCAGAATCACTCTGGGCGTCACAGGAAGCAGTCCATGGAATAGCTGCTGAGGGTCGTCCTCGTCCAGCCTTCCGGCAATGGATTCCTCCACTCCCTGGGGCAGGACCGTTTTTCCGGAAACCCGGCAGCAGAGGATTACATCCTCCCCCTTCTGGACGAGAAAGAACTCCCCGGGGATTCGATCCCGCCGGGCAGAGTACAGCCTCTCCAGCACCGGAAGTGAACGACGATCCAAAAGGCAGTAGCAGACCTCGGCGTCACCGCCGCAGATGGCGTCAGAGACTGTGGCATCTACGCCCCGCAGTTCAAAACGCTCCACAATGCCGGAGCCATTTTTCAGCACATCCCGTGCCGTTTCCACTGCAGACCACTCCAGAAATCCGCCGCCGATGGTGCAGCGCACGGAGCCATCCTCAAGCACCAGCATTCCTGCGCCCTGTCCCCGTGGAGTTGATCCGCTGCTTTTGCGAATCATTGCCAGCACACACCTTTCGCCAGTGTGAACCAGCCGATAGGCCGAATCAAACAGATCTTTCAACGCGGTCACTCCTCTCCATAATTAATCTCCTGCTGTATCAACACTTCAGGAGCCTGTCCCGAGAATGCTACTCGAAAGCGCTCCTGCTGCCAAGTCACTCCGGTAATGGTTCCATAATTCATCGCTCCCGGCAGTTTCATTCCGGTCAGCGCCGCCTGCAGCATTCGGTTGACACCGCTGTGGGCGACGATGACAAGATCTTCCTCCGGCTTTTCCTCCAGAAGTCGCCGGAGGCATGCTGTCACACGGGTTCCGCACTGGCTCATGGTCTCGCCGCCGGGCGGAGATATATATAAAGGATCTCTGCCCCGCCGTTCATACAATTCCGGCCACCGAAGTCTGATCTCATCAAAGGGAAGTCCCGTCCAGCATCCCATATCTACTTCTGCCAGCTCCGGGCAGATCTCATAAGGCAGCCCCGCCGGGTTGGCGGTCTGTCTGCATCGCAGCAGCGGACTGGAAACGATCCTTGCATTTGGCAGTTTTCTTTGGAGATACAGTCCCATCTGTTTTGCCTGCTCCTGACCGGCAGCAGACAGCGGCAGATCCATTCGTCCCAGGCAAAGTCGCTTTCCATCCGGAAACGCAGGCTCTCCATGGCGGATCAGATAGATCATCGTCTGCCTTCCTCCCACTTTCGCACATAGTCCAGAAGTCTTTCATATTGCTCTCTGGTATCGGCATCCAAAAGAATGCCCGGATCCTCCACAGGAACTTGAAGCACAGGCGCCGACTTCAGAAATCCGGCCAGTCCTCCATCTCCGCCAAAGCAGAGAATATCGGGGATCTGCTGCGCAGAAAACAGCACCGGATGTCCCGGCTGCCCCTGATAAACCGGCCGTACAAAGAAGCTTTCCCTGTTGGCAAGTGCTCTTACGGTTTCCACCCTGTAAAGACACACATCTCCGGGAGAAAACAGGACCTGGTCACACTGATCCGTAAGCCACTGAAGCCCCAGCTTTACCGAATCGAGCATCTGACTCCGGGCGTATTCCGGATTGTACAGACAGGTTACAGGAAGATCAGAAAGGCTTTCATGAATTTCCTCTGCCCTGTGTCCCGTGACCACTGCTACCGGGTCACAGCCTGCCTCCAGCATTGTCAGAACGCCCCAACGCAGAATCGTTTCTCCCTTCAGCGGCAGCATAGGCTTAAACGCCCCCATACGGGATGAGAGGCCTGCCGCCACGATCAGTCCGCCGGTTTTCATGCGTTTCCGCCTTCTTTCGCCGTATATTTCTGGATGTTATTATCATACAGGAAAGGAGGCCTAAACAAAAGCAACAAATTGTGAAAACCATCAATCCTTTGTTGCTGTACAAATCAGACAAGTCACATTATGATACTTATGAATCAAACCAATCATCAAAATCACTACAGAATACCAGCAGCTGAAAGGAGTTCCATATATGCCGACCAATCCATATCCTCATCTTACCAGCCCCATCCGACTGGGCAACGTTACCTTCCGAAACCGTATGTTCTCCGCCCCCATGGGTGCAACAGACATCACCGCCGATTGCTCCCCCGGCCCCAGAACGCAGGGCTTTTATGAGCTTCGCGCCAGAGGTGGCGCCGCTGCTGTTACCGTCAGTGAGCTGGTGGTGCATCCGGAAACCGACGGCAGCCATATGCTCCATCTGAACCTGACCACCCCGGGCAACCTGGCAGCCCACACCTTTGTGGCCGATTCCATCCGGCGGCATGGTGCTGTGCCCAGCGTTGAGTTCTCCCACTCGGGCCAGTACGCGGGTACATACCTGACCGACAAAGCTAAGAAAGCCGCTCTCTGCCAGTGGGGCCCCAGTGATGGCGTGCGTCCCGACGGGATGCCGGTGAAGGGTCTCTCCCAGGAGCAGATTGCAGACATTGTGAAGGCTTATGGCAAGACGGCGGCGCTGGCAAAGCGGGTAGGCTATGAGATGATCATGGTACACGCCGGCCACGGCTGGCTCATCAATCAGTTCCTGTCTCCCTGGTTCAACAAGCGGGAGGATGAGTACGGCGGAAGCCTTGAAAACCGGGTGCGCTTTGCCCGGGAGATTCTCACAGCAATTCGGGAGAACGTGGGTCCCGGCTTCCCCATTGAGCTGCGGATGTCCGGCTCGGAGCTGTTCGAGGGCGGCTATGATCTGGAGAAGGGCTGCCGTATCGCCCATGCTCTGGAGGACTATGTGGATCTCATCCATGTGTCCGCAGGCTCCTATCAGTTTGGCTTCTTCAACACCCATCTGCCCATGTTCGCCCCCCATGGCGGCAACGTCTATCTGGCAGCAGAGATCAAAAGGCATGTGAGCAAGCCCGTTGCCACCATCGGCGCCATCAATGATCCCGCCATGATGGAGGAGATCATCGCCTCCGGCAAGGCCGATGTCATTTATATGGCCCGTGAGCTGCTGGCTGACCCCTTCCTTCCGAGCAAGGTCGTAGCAGGGCAGGAGGATAAGATCGTCAAGTGCCTCCGCTGCTTCACCTGTATGGCAGAACGTCCCGTTACCGGTACCCGCCGCTGTGCAGTAAATCCCCTTATCGGCAGAGAGATCGAAGGCACAGATGTGGCACCGGCCCGCAAATCGAAAAAGGTTCTGGTGGCTGGCGGCGGCGTTGCCGGTCTGAAGGCCGCCATCACCGCAGCCCAGCGGGGACATCAGGTGGTTCTCTGTGAGAAATCCGATCAGGTTGGCGGTATTCTCAAGTCTGAGCAGGCCATTGACTTTAAGCATGAAATGTATGAGCTGGGACTGACACTGGAACGTCAGGCTCTGGCAGAGGGCGTGGAGCTCCGGGTGAATACCACCGTCACGCCTGAGTATGTGGAGGCCGAGAAGCCCGATGCCCTGATTCTTGCCGTGGGCTCCAATCCCATCGTGCCGCCCTTGCCGGGCATCAAGGGCGACAACGTGGTGGTCGTCAACAACTACTATCTGGAGTCTCACAAGGTCGGTGATTCCGTGGTGGTTCTGGGCGGCGGTCTGGCAGGCTGCGAGTGCGCCGTACACCTCCAGCAGGCAGGCAAGACCGTTCATTTGGTGGAAATGCGGAATACTCTGGCTCCGGACTGCAATATCCGTCACCGGCCCATCCTCATGCAGAAGATCAACGAGGGTGTCAAGGTGCATCTGGACACCGCCGGCCAGTCCGTAACCGCCGAAGGACTTGTGGTAAAAAATGAGGACGGCACTGTGGAAACCATCCCCTGCGACACTGTAATCTGTGCCGTGGGTCAGCGGGCAAACCGCGCCGATGTGGACGCACTTCGACTTTCGGCTCCCTTTGTCCGGGAGGTCGGTGACTGTATCCGCCCCGCCAATATCACCAAGGCCATGTATGAGGGCTATCATGCGGCACTGGACATCTGATGTTCATTTCCTGTGAAAGCATCTGAAAGAATTATTGATTCTCACCACATGCAACATGTGCTATCATGGAATCAGTGAGAATCATTCTCAAATGAATTTCAATATGTAAACGGAGGTAGTAACCATGTCTTTTCAGTACAATCAGCTGGTACCCGTGGTATTCGGTAACGGAGCCATCCGTGAACTTGGCCAGAAGGTCAAGGATCTTGGCTGCAAGAAGGTTTTGTGTGTATATGACAGCGGCGTTAAGGTAGCCGGAATCGCACCTAAGGCCGAGGAGAGCCTGCGGAACGCCGGTGTGGAGTATGTGGTCTTTGACAAGATCACTGCCGATCCCACAGACATTCTGGTCAATGAGTGCGGCGCACTGGCAAAGGCCGAGGGCGTTGACGGCGTCGTGGCTGTGGGCGGCGGCTCCAGCATGGACTGCGGCAAGGCCGCAGCGCTGCTGCTGAACCACGATGCTCCCATCCAGCAGTACTTCACCGCTCCCCCCAGCTTCCTGAAGTGCGCGGTTCCTGTGATTCTGGTGCCCACCACCGCCGGTACCGGCAGTGAGGTCACTCAGGTCTGCGTCATCACCCAGACCCCCGAGAATTACAAGCCCTCCATTTTCATGCGCAGCACCCTGGCAATCGTTGACCCGGAGCTGACCCATACGGTTCCCCCCTCCGTCACTGCCAACACCGGTCTGGATGCCTTTACCCACGCCAGCGAGGCCATCACTGCTAAGGGCAGAAACCCCCGCTCCGAGCTTCTTGCAAAGGCAGCCATCGAAAAGATCGCCAAGTATCTGCCCATCGCTGTCCGTGATGGCAAGAACGCCGAGGCCCGCTATGAGCTGTGTCTGGCTGCCAACTGGGCAGGCATTGCCTTTGCAGACACTGACTGCCATCTGGGTCACAACATGGCCGATGGCATCTCCAATGCTTTCCACACTCCCCACGGCATGAACTGCGTCTGGGTCAGCCCTGAGCTGATGAATGCCTGTGCAAACGTTGTGCCCCGTGAGGTATCCGTTGTCGGTGAGGCCCTTGGCGTTCAGTTCACCGGTCAGGAAACCCCCGAGGAGATTGGCGCCAAGACCGCCGAGGCAATCCGCAGCCTGATGCACAGCGTGGGTCTGAAGTCCCCCAAGGAGCTGGGCTTCGATCGGGACACCTTTATCAATTGCTACAAGGTTGCCATGGAGATTGATCTGGGCCTGCGACTCAACTGCCCCTTCGAGGCAACCCCCGAGATCGTAAAGGATCTCTACACCAGGATTTACGACAACTATCAATAATTATCATACCCCCATCCTCCCCCTCACAGCAAAGGTGCCGCAGAGCAAACGGCACCTTTGCAATTGTCAGTTGTCACTGATTTGTGCTTTGATATAATTGACGAAGGATTGTGCAGCGGGAAGCAGCAGCGTATCCCGTTTGTAAACCAGATAGACCGTCCACGCAAGACCCGGACACTCCAGCGGATAGGACACCACATGGGGCATGGGCAAGGCGTTGGCAACGGTTTCTGTGGTCAAACCCACCAGACCCGGATTGGTGCTGACGATCCGATGGACACCGATGACCTCACCCACCCGAACCTTGACCTCCGGGGTGATGCTCCGCTGGGCGCAGTAGTCCAGAAACATTGCAGGTGTCTTGAACTTCTTGTCAACCGTGACCATGGGAACCTTCTGGATCATCGGAAGCATATCCTCGGTAATGGTGTCCGTACCCAGACTGGAGAAGGTTCTGCAGCGGTCGTTCACCACCAGACACAGACGAACCGGGAACACAGGGATCGCCTCATACTTTTCCGTATCCACCGGGCCAACATTGAATGCCAGCTCCACAGAGCCGTCATCCAGCGCCTGGTCACAGGGAATGGAGGGATACTCTGTTACAGAGATCTTGATATTGGAATGCAAAGCTTCAAAATCCTGAGTCACACCCACGGCAAACTCAGAAAGGCAGCCATAGACGCAGCCCAGATTGATGGTTTTCATCACGGCCTTCTGACTGGCGAAAAATCGTTCGCACTCCTCCAACTCAGACAGAATATTCCGCACATGATCCCTCAGGAATTCCCCCTCAGGGGTCAGAACCACGCCATTGGAATTCCGTTGAAAGAGTCTGCATGAGAATTCGTCCTCCAGCCGCATGATGGCCATGCTGAGTCCCTGAGGAGAGATGTAGAGGTTTTTGGCTGTCTTTGAAAAGCTGCCCCACTTGCAGATTCCGTCGAAATACTTCAGCTGCTGAATATTCAAGTGAATCACATCCCTTGGCAATAACTAAAAGCCCAGCAGTCTATCATATTGTAGCATGTATTTCATACTCTTTCAATGGAAATTTAACAAACTGTTGACATTTCGTCATTTTTTCGCAAAAAGCTGCCTCATCCGCGCAGACGAGGCAACTTTTCACTGATTTTGTAATATTATGGGGCGGAATCGTTACTCTTTCCATGCGGTGCGGAACTTCAGCCACTCAGGATCGGGGTCCTCGTTCCAAGCCCAGTCGCGGCCACCCTTGAATACCTCGGCATTCATTTCATTGCTGAGGATGTTCAACGTAGCGGTGGGGAAGCGCTTCGCCATGTGATAGTAGAACTCGCCGGGGGTGGTGGTAGCAGCCAGCTCTTCTTCAGTGGCGATCAGATAGTCCTTGGTGAACTTCAGGCCGCTCTCATCCAGAGGAGTACCCTCACGCATATGGCCAGGAATGACAACCTCGGGCTTCAGGTCATAGATGCCCTCAATATCCTTGATCCACAGCTTCCGCTGTTCCTCGTTGACCTCGCAGGTAAAGGGATGGGCATCATTAAATACCACATCGCTGCACACTACGGTCTTGATGGAAGGGATCCATACGATGGTATTCCACATCAGGTCGCCCATGCAGCGGATGATCTCCAGACGCTCGCCCTCCAGCTCCATGTAGTCAGTCGTCAGGGGCTCCAGAGCGTCACACTGCTTCCGGCAAAGGTTGGTTTCACCGATGATCTCCGTCCATTCGTCCAGCTTGGGCTGATACTGATGGGAATACAGGGTACAGACAGGAGCCGGTGCGTAGCACTTGGCGTTGGGGAAAACACTGTGAATCTCGCCCATACCCCAATAGTGATCCGGATGGGCATGGGTGGAATAGATGGCCTTCAGCTCCAGTCCGGTTTCCAGAATTTCAGCGATCACCCGATGGGCGTTGGCACGGGTCCACTGACAGTCAATGAGGATACACTCCTTTTTCCCCATGACGATGACGCTGGTGACGTTGAAAGCGTCTTCCGAGGACACAAACACCTTTGTAGCCAGCTTATTTTCTCCATGTCGAACGGTAATTGTCTGCAAGATAAAACCTCCTTCAATAAATTCACTAAGGTGCTTTTATTATAAGGGACGGCAGACGTCCGGACAATAAACCAGTTCTTGTTCCACATCAAGTATTCCTTGAGACAACAATAGCTGTACCCCCTTAAACATACTCTTTATTCCATGTACCATGGTTGCGCTGTATAATCTGAATAGATTTAGACCTGATTACGAAGCGTTTTCGTAAAAATTCACAAGAAGAAGGGGAAATCGTTGTGAACAATGCTCTGGATTGCTCCGTAATTGACAAATTGGGGCTGGCACTGCCCCCCATGGGCATCAAATACGATTTGTTCCGGCCCAAAATTATTCCGCAACTGGATCCCGACATTCACAAATCCCTTTGTGAACTGCTTCGCTATTCACAGGAAGTGAAGGAGCCCTTTTATTTTTCCCGGGAGAACACAGAGACCTGCATCGGAAAGATCATTCTTGGTATGGAGCGGTTTCCGCCCAGCGCCGAAAGCGGTCAGATCGGTCAGCGGCTTGGGGTGTTTGACGACCCCCGGTGCAACGGCAGGCTCTATTCCTCCATTCGCCGCCTCCGAGACGGCACCACCAACTTTGTGTCCTTCGTCCCCTATGACCGACTGGAGCAGGTTCCCGATCTTCTGATCTTCACCGGAACCGCCGCTCAGCTGGAGCCGGTCATGCGTGCGGCGACCTATTCCACGGGCGTCAGCTACTCCTCAGAGAGCACGGCAGTCATGGGCTGCTCCTGGTTCATGGCAAAGCCCTATCTCACTGGAGAGATCAACTTCGTGATCCCTGCTTTTATCCACGGTCCCCATGGCCGTCGGCTCTGGCCGGAGGATACGGTACTGATTTCTGTTCCCTATCAGTGGATTCCCACGGTGATCCGGAATCTGGGTGAAATGCAGCTGCATCTGGCGGGACACAGGAGTATGGAAGCCTATTATGAAGAGTTTTCAGGTATCCTCACGGAACTGGATGAGGAAACCAGAGAATTATAGAGAACCAAACAGAAAGGAAGCGGAGAAATGATCCCTGCAATCAAAAACATGAAAAACGCCTTTGACCTGACCGGCAAAAATGTGGTCATCACTGGAGGCAACCGTGGTTTGGGCCTTGGAATTGCCGAGGCAATGGCCCAAAGCGGCGCCAATGTGGCGATCCTGTGTCGTGACAGTGCAAAGGCACAGGAGACGCTGGAAACACTGGACGCTTATGGCGGAAATCACATGGCCTTCAACTGCGACATCACAAACCTGACCAGCGTCAACGAAACCGCGAAGCAGGTTGCCGAGCAGTTCGGAGGCGTAGACATTCTGGTGAACAATGCCGGCGTATCCTGCGTCAATGAGCTTCTGGACATGGATGAGCAGCTCACTGACTGGTATAACGTGGTCAACACAGACCTCAATGGTACCGTTCACATGACCTATGCCTTCGGCAAGCTCATGCGGGATGCCGGCAAGGGCGGTGCCATCATCAATATCGCCTCCAATGCGGCGTTTATTGTCAACAAGACCCAGGCCATGAGCCCCTACAGCACCTCCAAGGCCGCCGTATGCCACTTCACTCACTGTATGGCAGTGGAGCTCGGTAAGTACAACATTCGGGTCAATGCGATTGCGCCCGGCTTCTTCAATACTGAGCTTTCCAAGTTTATCCCTGCAGACCAGTTTGACTACATCAACAATCAGATGCCTTTGGGCCGGTTTGGCGAGCCTATTGAGGTGGGGGCGCTGGCCGTATTCCTGGCATCTCCTGCGGCTGCCCAGATTACCGGAACTGTCCAAGTGATCGACGGTGGTTACATCCTTTCCTGCTAAAGGGTCAGGCTACCCGGCAGAAAAGGCAGGTGAAGGATTTATACATTCACCCCGCAAATATGAAATCAAAAAGAAGAAAAGAGGGAAAATATGCATTTAAGTGTATTGATGCTGACTGTCATCTTCGAGATTATCATCATTGGCGGTGTTACGCTTGTACTGAATCGGCGCAGCGCTTCCAGAGGAGATGACTTTGCAACCGCCAGCAGAAGCCTTCCTGCAATCGCCATTGCAGCCACACAGGCTCTGACCTGCCTCGGCGGCGGCCACATTATGGGTATGCCCGGCGCAGCCTCCGGCTTCGGTGTTGCTGCTCTTTGGTACCAGATCGCCAGCGGCATTATGATCGTGCTCATGATGTGCGTATCTGGCCCCTGGATTCGCCGTCTCGGCTTCTCCAACATCCCTGATATGTTCAGCAAGATGTTCGACAAGCGCACCGGCATTCTGATCTCCGCATTCTGCTGCGCCAGCTGCTTCGGCGTGCTGACCTGCGAGCTGCAGGGCGTAGGCTCTGTCGTTTCCGCCATCACCGGCTCCCCCATTGCTCTGGGCGTGCTCATCGGCGGTGTCATCGGCCTGCTGTACGTCATCTTCGGCGGCATGGAGCAGGTTGGCTGGGTCAACGTGTTCAATGCGATCTTCATGTATGTGGGCGTTTTCATCGCCATCCTGTACCTCAACGGCGTTATTGACGGCGGCTGGGTGAGCGTAAACGAGTACTACATCAGCAACGGCGAGCAGTGGAAGCTGGAGCTGTTCTCCAACGGCGAGACCTGGCGTGTATACATCATTGGCACTCTGGTTGCCGGCATGTTCAACCAGATGGTCGCCGGCCAGTCCGGTCAGATCTCCGCATCTGCCAGAAGCGTTAAGACCCTCCGCCGTGCTGCCCTGTATGCTGTTCCCATGAACACCATTTTCGGCGCCATGATGATTGCTCTGTACATGGGCACCAGCGTAATGCCCCAGTACACCAGCATCCCCGGCAGCCCCGGATTCCAGAACATGGCCATGATCGTTGGCGAGCTGCCTGTATGGCTTGCTGCATGGGTTCTGGCAGCATTTGCTGCGGCAATGCTCTCCACGGTTGCTGTTCAGCTGCTGACTCTGGCTACAATCTTTGTCCAGACCATTTACTGCAACTACTGGAAGAAGGACGCTACCCCCAAGCAGCAGACCAAGTACATCCGGATCGTCATTCTGGTTGTCTTCCTGCTGGGCACCGGCATGGGCGCAATCCTGCCCGAGGTTTCCGCTGCTATGACATGGCTCTTTGCATGGCTGCTGCCCGGCTGCTGGATGTTCATCTTCGGTATTTGGTGGAAACGCTCCAAGGCAGCTGCCTTCTGGTCTCTGCTGATCTGCGGTGTCTTCAACTGCATCTGGTCCTTCACCAGCCTGCCTGCGCTGGTTCATCTGGAGGGCAACAACAACTCCATCGGTCTTCTGGTGGTATCCATCTTGGTATACGTTGGGATTGCTGCACTGGATAAGAACGCAGAGGGCCCCTTCAAGAAGAAGTATATCGAAAACCGCAACGCCTGCGTTGCTGATGACCTTGTGAAATAAAGGAGGAACTGAATATGGAAATCATCAATGATTTTTCCTTCCTGGCGCCCTATATGATTAAGTCCGTGATTCTGTTCCTGGTGATCGGACTGTCCAGTATCGTGGTAAACAAGATCAGCTTTTCCGTACCGGAAGACGATGAATAAGGAGGTCATACTATGAGTCCCGAAGTCGCCAGCGCTATCTGGGAGGCATCCGTTATTCTGGTGATCGTCATCATCGCCGGGTTGTCCTTCTACGGTGAATACAAGGAGAAAAAAGCCAACAAAAAGTAATCGGGGTTCTTCCGATACAATCTAAGGGAGTCTGCGCTATGGGTTTTATGGTAAATTTTTCACAGCAGCCGGTCATGTCCGTATTCTTTCTGCTGATTGGGATATATCTGGTCTTTTGGGTATTTATTTCCGTTGTCATTACGGTAAGCAAGCGTGCCCGGGAGTATTTTTCCAGCTTCTTTCCCCAGTGGTTTGGGAGATCCGGCCGTCCCTTCACGAAGCGCGAAAGGATCGGAGCCGGTTTTCAGGCAGTCACAGTAGGGATTATCGTGCTGGTGCTGCTTCTGTGACGCTGTAAAAGAGCTTCTGCGCAAGATCTTTTGATTCCCGAATTACGACAGTCATCGCCGTCGGCCTTATTGGTCGGCGGCGATATTGTCCTATGGGCGACCATGCCGCAGTGGGAGAACAGTGTTCCTCCCGCCCTTTCCGGCATCTCACAGGGCCGCCTCAATATGCGAAAAAAACACCGCACAAAGGGTTTTCACTGCCCTCTGTGTGGTGTGTTCTTATCTGTTCAGTGCCCGATCAATGCTTTCTGCGGCCAGCTTCCCGGCACCCATCGCCTGGATCACGGTGGCAGCTCCGGTGACAGCGTCACCGCCGGCCCAGACCGCCTCATGGGAGGTAAGCCCTGCCTCATCCACCAGAATGCAGCCCTTGCCATTGACTGACAAGCCCGGTGTAGTGTCCTTGATCAAGGGGTTGGGCGTGGTGCCAAGGGACATGATCACGCAGTCTGTCGGAACCTCTTCCTCACTGCCGGGCACCACCACAGGTCGGCGGCGACCGGAGCTGTCCGGTTCTCCCAATTCCATTTGGATCAAAGTCATAGAGGATACATAGCCCTGTTCATCTCCGTGGATCACGGTGGGGGCGCAGAGGGTACGGAGGCGGACGCCTTCCTCCAGCGCATGCTCCACCTCTTCCCGGCGGGCTGGAAGATCCTCCATGCTCCGGCGGTAGACCACAGTCACCTTTGCCCCAAGGCGGCGGGCGCAGCGGGCCGCATCCATGGCCACGTTTCCTCCGCCTACCACAGCCACCCGTTTCCCGGAAAGCTGCATAATGGGTGTGCAGGAATCTGGCTGGTAGGCTTTCATCAGATTGATCCGGGTCAGGAATTCGTTGGCGGAGTATACGCCGCAGAGGTTCTCCCCGGGAATGTGCATGAATTGGGGAAGTCCCGCGCCGGAGCCCACAAAGACTGCCTCAAAGCCGTATTCCTCCATCAGTTGATCGCTGGACAGGGTGCGGCCGATGACCATATTGGTCTCGATTTTCACGCCCATAGCCTTGAGGCCGTCTACCTCCTTCTGGACAATGGCTTTGGGAAGACGAAACTCGGGAATGCCGTACACAAGTACGCCCCCTGCCAGATGGAGGGCTTCAAAAACTGTGACGGAATAGCCCTTTCTTGCCAAATCTCCTGCGCAGGTCAGGCCACTGGGGCCGGAGCCGATGACCGCAACCCTGTGGCCGTTGGGGGCGGGTTTGGGAGGGATCTCACACACATGGTCGTTGTGCCAGTCGGCTGCAAACCGCTCCAGTCGGCCGATGCCCACAGGTTCCCCCTTGGTTCCACGGACGCACCTGCTCTCGCACTGGCGCTCCTGAGGGCAGACACGGCCACAGACCGCAGGCAGCGCAGAGGTTTCGTAGATCACCTGATAGGCGCCTTCATAATCCTTCTCCGCAATTTTGCGGATGAAGCTGGGAATATCCACCTGCACCGGACAGCCATCCATACAGGGATGATTCTTGCAGCCCAGACACCGGGCTGCCTCATCCAGCGCCAGCATCTCTGTGTAGCCAAGAGCAACCTCCAGGAAGTTGCCGCTGCGGATCTCAGGGGCCTGAGACGGCATAGGATTCTTGCATTTGCTCATGTTTGCCATTCCTCACGCCTCCTTCCGGAACAGATTGCAGGTCTGGCTGTGCTTGTGCCGCTCCCAGTCGGCATACATCCGGCTCCGTTTCAGGCTCTCGTCCCAGTCCACCAGATGGCCGTCAAAGTCCGGCCCGTCTACACAGGCAAACTTCGTCTCACCGCCAACTGTGAGGCGGCAGCCACCGCACATACCGGTGCCGTCCACCATGATGGGATTCATGGAAACGGTGGTGGGAATGCCGTATTCCTCAGTGGTAAGCGCCACAAATTTCATCATGACAAGCGGCCCGATGGCAATGACCTGATCGTAGAAATGTCCCTTTACAAGCAAATCCCTCAGGGCATCGGTCACCAACCCCTTTTCTCCGTAGGAGCCATCGTCTGTGCAAAGCCGGAACAGGTCGGAGACGCTTCTGAATTTTTCCTCCAGAATCACCATATCTCGATTCCGGAAGCCTGCAATGGCATGTACCTCCGCACCGCAGTCGTGGAATTTTTTGAGGACAGGATAGGCAATGGCACAGCCAACACCGCCGCCGATCACGCAGACCTTCTTGTTCCCTTCGATCTCCGTGGGACGGCCCAGCGGGCCCACAAAGTCCTCCAAAAACTCACCCTGCTCCATATGTCGGAGCCGCTCTGTTGCGGCGCCCACGGTCTGAACGATAATGGTGACGGTGCCCTTTTCCCGGTCACAGTCATGGATGGTAATTGGAATGCGCTCGCCATCTTTGTGAGAACGAAGTATGACGAATTGCCCCGGCTGGGCTGTCTTTGCGGTCATTGGAGCCTCGATCTCATAGAGATTCACGCTGGGATTCAGCGTTTCCTTCTTCACAATTCGATACATGGGTGTTTTCTCCTTTTATTCTTCTTGATACAACGCTTGGGGTATTTATCTCTTTGGAGGCAGAACCTATGATCTAGTCAGGGTTACAGGCGTCAGATACGCCCCACAGAAAGGCTTCACCGCACCATCTGAATATACATGCAGACTGCATCGATGGAGCCGCTCAATATTCAGATTCATGGCATCCTGAAAGGCCATGGCGGACAGCGTGAGGCTTTTGTTCCGGACAAGATACAGGAACGTATCAAAATCCATTTCTTCGGATAGCGCCGACGGAGCAGCATCCGAAGCGGAACGCCGCCAATGGCGGGCAACATACTCCCGATTTGTCCCAGCACTGGTTCGGCCCATGGTCTGTGAGCCGGAAGAAACTGGGCAGAGCTTGCCGGCGCTGTTTTCCACAAATGCACCATGAAAGCCGCAGAGCGGATGGTCACACCGGGAGGGCCTGAAGCTCTCTATGGGCAGTTCTGTCTGACGGCAAATGGCCGCAAGCAACTCATCCAACGTAAACCGCCGGTCTTCCCCAGGGATGCCAGGATACCGGCCAAAGTAGGATACCGGTTGGAAATGGATCCCCCGGACAGCGGGCATCATGCTCTGTCCCAGACAGATCAGCGCACCGAGATCCTGGTCATTGATCCCGGGCACCACCGTTGGCACCAGCGTCACGCCCATGTGCAGCCGTCCGCACACCTCGATGGCCCGGAGCTTCTTTTCCAGCAGCGGGTGTCCCCGCAGAGTCTGGTAGATTCGGTCATCTGTGCCGTCAAACTGCAAAAACACAATGTCAAGTCCTGCCTCTGCCAGAGCTTCGGCATATCGGGGATCCTCAGCAAGGCGCAGGCCATTGGTGTTCACCTGAACATAGCTGCAGCCCGCTTCTCTGGCATAGCGAACCAGCTCGGGAAGGTCATCCCGAAGAGTCGGCTCTCCGCCGGAAAGCTGCAGCAGAGGCCGTCCACATTTCTTCACAATATCCCGAATGCTGGCCTTCAGCGTGTCCAGCGGCGGTTCTGTCTCCTGTTCTCCGCCGGAAGCAAAGCAGAACTGGCAATGAAGGTTGCAGCGTTTTGTCACCTCCAGCAGGACACAGCAGCTTTCGGATTCATGCTCCGGACAGAGGCCGCATTGTCCCGGACAGGACATTCCCTGCCCGACTTTCAGCGGCGAACTGTTTGCCGCCCATCGGTCAAAATCCAAACACCCGCGCCAAACAGGCGCTGTGAAAATACCGTGCTCGGGACATTCTTTCTTCAGGGATATGACACCATCCTGATCCCGGAGCAATTTCGCCGGGAGGTTCTTCATGCATACCGGACAAACGGATCTGGTTTCCCGGATCATTTCGGCCATTCTCATCCCCCCAATCCAAAGCACTCTTTCTTGTATACTGAAAGAGATAATTGATAGGTATTCGACACTGTTTCGATTGCCTCAGAAAGCATATCATCCATCTGCTCCGGCGGAAAGAATGCGCTGGCATTCAGCACAACAGCAAGCTCTTTGCAAGGGTTTACAAACCGGTGGTTAATCTCAACGGGTCGTCCGGCCTCAAGAAGATCCACCTTCCCATATTCCCCCTCCGGGTTCCATGCCAGCAGCTTCAGATGAGGAATGCTTCCGTCAGTTCCCGATATTCGCGCCTGTACGTCCTCTGCAATTGCCATGAGATAGCTGTTTCCGTCAAAATCATTGCAGCAGACGGTTGCATAATACTGCATGTTAAATTCACTGACTTTATCCATGACCCGGGTGAATTCCACGCCACCATAGCCAATATCCGGGTTCCGCAGAGACGCTGACCCGTTTGTCAGCCTCTGAGCCAGCTGCTCCAGCCCCTGTCCCGTCAGGGCGCTGATGCAGATGACTTCGGCGCTGGGATTGCATTGCCGCAGGAAGTCCTGCGCCAGCCGCTGCTCCGCCGGTCTTAGCAGATCACATTTGTTCAGGACAATCAGATCTGCCTCCTTCAGCTGAGCCTTCAGAATATAGGCATAGTCACAGTCCCGGCCCCGGCGCAGCTTCTCCACCGAACAGGGCTCCACCAGCACCGTAAAGGGAGCCAGCTCGCAAACCTCTGAGTATTGCTCCCGCAAGGTATGGTATACATGCTTCAGGGCGCCAACGCCAAAGCCCGGAATGTCGGAGATCACCAAATCGCATTCCCCTGTGATAAACAGATGCTTTAGCCTGCTGACAAGGTTTTCTGTCTGATAGCAGATACATTTCCCGGTCAGTTCATATGCATTGCAGCCAGAAAGCCGCGCAAGCCGATTATCTGCCAGTCCCTGTCCGCCAAGGTCATTGGTTATCATCGCAGCTTTTCCGAACTTCGCCGAAAACAGCCGCGTCAAAGCCATCATTGCGGTCGTTTTTCCCGATCCAAGAAATCCGCTGAATACCGCGAATTTTTGCATACGCTCACCTCTTTTGCTTTTTCTGTCTCTATAAATGCGTTTAGGGCAGCTCCAGTTTTGCAAACACCTCTTTTGCCAATGCTGATAACATAGTTTTGCTCCCCTCTTTCTTTCACGAGACACTTTATAATATCTGATAATCGCAGATGGTCACATCTCATTGCCAAGCTCCCAATCAACACTTTGCTACAACACCATTATGCAATTCCCCCGCCGAAAAAGGAAGTAACAAAAGCATATGCGTCTTTCACAATTTGTTTCATTTCCCCATGATAAATCCTCTTCCATCCTTCAAATTGGTGAACTGACGGCGTCCTTTCACCGGAATTCCGCCAGGCAACCGCGAACCTGGTTCAGCGGGGTCCAATGAAAGGAATGCGGAATTTGGTCGCCCACAACTACGGAAGTATGAGCTGGGACATTATCTGAGAAACTGCTGTTGCGGATATTTCCACGCTGAAAGCCTTCTGCGACGAGGTGTTGGAGACCGTTCCGGGCGAGTAGCATTTTGACCCATACCGTGACCCATACGGGAATGAAACCAGAATGTGAAACGTCAAACCGGGGCTTCGGAATTCCGAGGCCCCGGTTCTGGTAAAAATAATTTTCTGCTATCCCGCCAGCACGGCACCCATGGTCTCCGTCGCCTGTCGTTGCGCCGCCGTTGTCACATGGGCGTAAGTATCCAGCGTGAACCCTGCTGAGAAATGTCCCAGCATACCGGACACAGTCTTGATGTCCACCCCATTCTGGAGTGCCAGCGTGGCGAACGTATGGCGGAGATCATGAAACCGAATCTCCGGCAGGCCCGCCCGATCCAGCACCCGATGGAGCATATGGAGCACGCTGTCCGGTGCAATCGGCCCACCGGTGGGGCCTGGAAATACATAACTGCTGCTGGGCTGCTTCTCCCGCTGTTGCTTCAAAACGCCTACCGCATCCGTCCCAAGAGAGATGGTGCGGTAGGCATTCTTGGTTTTCAGCGGAGCCTCCCGCACCTCGCCGTTGATGCGCCCAACCTGGCGGCGCACCCGGAGCGTCTGGTTGGCAAAATCAATGTCCTCCCACTTGAGGCCCAGCAGCTCGCCTCGCCGGAGACCCGTTGCCAGCTCGATGTAATACATCTCAAATACACCGGAATGCTTTGCTTCCAACAGAAACGCTGCAAGCTGATCGGCGCTCAAGGTCTGCATTTCCCGGTGCTCCGTTTTCGGGAGAGCGCAGCCGTCCGTTGGATCGCGGGAGATCAAATGCTGCTGGATGGCCAGCTGCATGGCAGAGGAAATGACCTGATTGATGTTGCGGACGGTCTTGGGGCTAAGCCCCTTGGGCTGGTTTTGCGCTTCCAGCCGATCCACCCGCCCTTCCGTCAGCAGCTTTTGGTAGAGCTGTTGAAGATCCAGCGTGGTCAGCTTCGTCAGTGGAATGTTCCCAACGCTTGGCTTAATGTGGTTTTTAATGTAGCCCTCGTAGGTCTTGTGGGAGGATGGCCGCACCTTAATTTGAGCATAGTATTCGTACCAGACGTCCATCCACTGGCCGACTGTATATCGCTGTCCCTTTGCTACATCTAAGCCCTTTGTTTCCTCAATGGCCTTCTTCAATTTTTCCTTGACTTCAGCTTGGGTCTTGCCCAGCACATTTTTGTAGATAGCCTTGCCGGTGGCTGGGTTGTGTCCGGCTGTGTACCGTCCCTCCCAGCGGCCATCCTTGCGCTTGCGGATGTTGCCCTCGCCGTTTGCTCTGCGTTTTGCCATGATGCTCACTCCTTTCGCAGCTACAACATATACCACAGAAGTTATGGTTTATCCAGCGAATTTGAAAGACAGTGCGCATGGATCCACATCAGCAGCTTGTCCTTTGGAATTACAATCCGGCTGCCAATTTTTAGCGCCGGAAAGCCCGCTGACCGCACCAGCGTATAGGCCCCGGATCGGGAAATCCCCAACGCCGAAGCAAGCTGCGGAACGGATAGCATGATGGGTAGCTCGTCGTAGGATGTATAGATTTTGCTCATAGCATTCTCCTTCCGAAATTGAAATTGCCCCACGTTTCCGCAACGTGGGGTGTGTTGATGGGTGGTATTACCCATAGTAATGAAGCGGGAAAGTCCACAAACGGCGCACGTGGGCCTCACGTGCGCTCTCTACGCCGGGACTGCCGCTGGCGTTCTGGGGCTTCGATTTCCCAGATATTTTCCTGCATTGCGGCTACCTGTGTTCGGATTTCTTTGCACATTTTAATTTGCTTTCGCACCTGCCGAAGCTCACGGTTCAAGTCCGCCAGCTTGGTATAGAGTTCTGTCTGCTGCTGGGATAATTCCTCACGGGATTCTCCGCAGTTATCCAGCAGCTTCACCGCTTCCATATACCGCTGGGCTTCCTGTTCCATGCCGCTGTGACCCTGATCGTAAAGTCGCTTGGCTGGAGCCAGCGCATCCTCATCTGTCAGCGCCTGAAATAGGGGTTGGCGCTTTTTCTTTTGCACATTGAGAATGGTTCGCCG